>CEAZ01050404.1_pt1 | contig 361066 bp, 311 predicted proteins | sample 557361 | NCBI WGS metagenome assembly CEAZ01 (sample SAMEA3182074, study PRJEB8094) | gut metagenome | biome: human; feature: gut; material: Stool; isolation source: human stools | place: Canada | collected 2012-02-22 | reverse complement strand
AAGTCCCCTCCGAGGAGGGGATTTAGGGGAGGGTAGAATTGCAAACGCAGCAGAACGCCGCGCATGCGAAACCGGGATTCTTGCTAAACAAAGGATAGACTTATTAACATAAAAAAGAATTACAACTATGAGAAAGAAAATTGTTGCCGGCAACTGGAAGATGAACACGCTTCCCGCCGAAGGTGTCGAACTGGCCAAAGGCGTCGTGGCAGGCCGCGGAGAGGTTTGCTCGTGCGTGAACTTCATCGTCTGCCCGCCGTTCACCCATCTGGCGATGGTTGCCGAGGCCCTGAAGGGTTCGGACGTCGCACTCGGCGCGCAGGACTGCGCCACCGAAGCCAAAGGCGCCTACACGGGTGAGATCGCTGCCTCGATGATCGCGGCGCTGGGATGCAAATACGTGATCCTCGGCCACTCGGAGCGCCGCCAGTACTACGGCGAGACCTCCGCGACGCTCAACAAGAAGATGGCGCAGGCCTATGCAAACGGACTGATCCCCATCTACTGCGTCGGCGAGAACCTCGACGAGCGCGAGGCCGGCAAACACTTCGACGTGGTGAAGGCCCAGATCGAGGAGGTGGTTTACAACCTCACCGAGGAGCAGTACAAGAACCTCGTGATCGCTTACGAGCCGGTTTGGGCCATCGGTACGGGCAAGACCGCTTCGGCCGAGCAGGCACAGGAGATCCACGCCTACATCCGCCAGGTGCTCGCCGCCAAGTTCGGCGCAGCGGCACAGGAGACGGCGATCCTCTACGGCGGTTCGTGCAAGCCCTCGAACGCCGCCGAAATCTTCGCCAAGGAGGACGTGGACGGCGGCCTGATCGGCGGCGCAGCCCTCAAGGCAGAGGACTTCCTCGCCATCGGCAAGGGGTTCTCGAAGTAATACCGCGACAGCGTACAATTACGGACAGAGGCCCCTTGCAGGGGCCTCTGTCTCTTTATCCGACCCGGATTTCCCAACCATAACTACGACACCATGAAAAAACTGCTGTTTCTCGCCGCCGCACTCTCGACGGCATGCGCCGCAAGCGCGCAAGGCTACTACACCGACGCCTACAATCCCGACATCACGCGCCACACCGGGCGCATCGCCGCACAGCGCGCGGAATTCATACTGCCCGAGGTGAACGGCTACAACGTCTACAAAGCCGACCTGCACACCCACTCGGTCTACTCCGACGGCGACTGCACGCCCGAATTCCGCGTCCGCGAAGCGTGGTACGACGGTCTGGACGTGCTGGCGATCACCGAACACGTGGAATACCGCCGCCACGAAGGCAAGATGCTGAACTTCCTCAAAGGCTACGTTCCCGAAGGTACGGAGGCCATAAACAACAACATCATCCGGAGGAGCGCCGACGAACGGGGCATCCAGTCGGATCTGAACCTCCCGGTGAAACTGGCCCGGGAGACAGCCCGAAAATACGGTCTGACGATCATTCCCGGCGCCGAGATCACCCGCGAACCGATCGCCTACGGCCACTACAACGCCCTTTTCACCACGGACAACAACTCCCTCTACGCCACCGACGCCCTGCAATCGCTCCGCAACGCCAAGGCGCAGGGGGCGCTGGTGATGCACAACCATCCGGGCTGGCGGCGCAAGAGCCTCGAACACCCCGAATTCGAAGTCAAAGCCTACGGCGAAGGACTGATCGACGGCATCGAAATCATGAACGGCGCAGAGTTCTACCCCAAAGCCATCGCACGCGCCCACGCCCGCAAACTGTTCGTGTCGGCGAATACCGACATCCACGATGCGACGGCCGAGACCTACCGGCTTCAGGGCCACAGCCGCAACATGACGCTGATCTTCGCCCGGAACAACTCGCTCGAAGCGCTGCGCGAGGCGCTCGAAGCGCGCCGCACGCTGGCCTATTCGTTCGGCACGATAGCGGGCGACGAACAGCTGCTGAAGGACCTCTTCACGGCATCGGTCCGGACAAAGGTGCTCCACACCGACCCGAGCAACGGCCGCCGCACGGTAAGCCTCACGAACGGCAGTTCGGTGGAGTACGTCCTCCGCTTCCCGGGGCAGAATCCCGTCGTGCTCAAGCCGTTTTCGACGCTGATGACCACCGTGGGACGCGACAAACCGCTCGACGTCACCGTCGAAAACATGTGGTACTCCGAGAAGGATCATCCCCGGATCGAGATCAATCTGTAATCCCGCACCCGTTAAAAAAATCCCCGGCCCCGTCGACGGCCGGGGATTTCCATACCCTCCGCAAAGGTGTTCAAAAACGGACCGAATGCGGCCGGAACAAACTTTTTTCGTATATTTACAGCACATAACAAAACGACATGAGCCGGTTAATCATCAACAATTTCAACGAATTCGCCCAGCACATAGGTCAGGAGCTGGGTGTTTCCGACTACCTGACGATCACGCAGGAGCAGATCGACCTTTTCGCCGACGCCACGCTCGACCACCAGTGGATTCACGTGGACACGGAGCGCGCCCGGACGGAAAGCCCTTATAAATCGACCATTGCGCACGGCTACCTGAACCTTTCGGTGCTCCCCTACCTCTGGGGACAAATTCTGGAGGTCAACAACGTGAAGATGCTGGTCAACTACGGCATCGAGAAACTGCGCTTCAACCGGCCTGTGCTGGCGGGCGACGCAGTCCGGCTGCGCGCCTCGCTGGTGTCGCTCGCAAACCTCCGCGGCATCGCCAAGGCGGAGATCAAGGTGTCGCTCGAAATCAAGGACAGCCCCAAAACGGCCCTCGATGCGACGGTCGTGTTTCTCTATCATTTCCAATAGCGCCAAACGGATCGTAAATTAGACAGGGGCTGTTTACACAGTCCCTGTTTTTGTTGCGGCGATTTTCGATTGCAGGCGAAAGGCTTCAAGCACGACATAAGCCGAAACCGATTTTTCGTCAGAGTGGTGCAGTTGCGGTGCTGCACGAAAAATCCGCGGATGGGTAGTACTTCTGTACGTCCCATTCGCGGATTTTGACGGAAGTGACGCAAATGCGCCGCTATCACGGAAAATCAATTACATTTTCTTTCCCACATTGGTCTTCTTCGCAACCTTCGGAGCCGAAGCCTTGGCCGAAGCGGCCTTCGGCGCTGCGGGCTTCTTCGGGGCGGCAGCCTTCTTGGGTGCGGCCTTTTTAGCCTCGCCCTCGACGACGGTAGCCTCCTCGACGGCGTCGGTAGCCTTGGCGGCCGACTTGCGCGAGCGGCGCGTCTTCGGTTTTGCCTCCGAAGCGGCTGCGGGAGCGATGCCCAGCGTGTAAGGCTCGTTGAAGTCAACGAACTCGATGATGCACATGTCGGCAGCATCGCCCAGACGGAAACCGGTCTTCAGGATGCGGGTGTAACCGCCCGGACGCTCCGAAATCTTCGGCGCGATCGTACGGAACAGCTCCGTAACGGCCTCTTTCTGTTTCAGGTACGAGAATACGATACGGCGCGAGTGCGTCGTGTCCTCCTTCGACTTGGTGACCAGAGGCTCCACGAAACGCTGAACGGCCTTGGCCTTGGCAACCGTCGTTTCGATGCGTTTGTGCAGGATCAGCGACGTGGCCATGTTCGACAGCATGGCCTTGCGGTGGCCTGCCTGACGGCCCAGGTGGTTGAAATTCTTATTGTGTCTCATAATTAATCTTTGTCAAGTTTGTAGATTGATACGTCCATACCGAACTTCAGGTTGAGCGAGGTCAGCAACTCGTCCAGCTCCGTCAGCGACTTCTTGCCGAAGTTGCGGAACTTCAGCAGGTCGTTGCGGTTCAGCTTCACGAGGTCCCCCACCGTATCGACATCGGCGGCCTTCAGGCAGTTCAGGGCGCGGACCGAAAGGTCCTGATCCGAGAGCTTCGTCTTCAGCAGCTGACGCATGTGGAGTACATCCTCATCGAACTCCTCGGCACCGTTCGTGTCTTCCATGTTGACGGTGATCTTCTCGTCGGAGAAGAGCATGAAGTGCTGGATGAGAATTTTTGCGGCCTCTTTCAGAGCCTCTTTGGGGTGAATCGACCCGTCGGTGGTAATTTCCAAATTCAGCTTCTCGTAGTCGGTCTTCTGCTCGACGCGGTAGTTTTCGATCGAGTATTTCACGTTCTTGATGGGCGTGAAGATCGAGTCGATCGGAAGCGTTCCGAACTCGCTTTCAGCGGGAGCGTTCTCCTCGGCAGGCACGTAGCCGCGGCCTTTGCCGATCGTGAGCGTCATCTGCATCTTCGTTCCCGGGGCCAGGTGACAGATCACCAGGTCGGGATTGAGAACCTTGAAGAACGACAGGTAATTCGAGATATATCCGGCAGTCAGCTCCGTAACACCCGCAACGTTAATGGATACTTTTTCGGCATCCTGATTATCGACTGTGCGGATAAAACGAACCTGCTTCAGATTGAGGATGATGTTCAACATATCCTCCATCACACCGGGGATAGCGGCAAACTCGTGATCGACACCGGCTACCTTGACAGTCGTGATTGCGTAACCCTCCAGCGAAGAGAGCAGAATACGACGCAAAGCGTTACCGACAGTCATACCGAATCCGGGCTCCAGCGGTCGGAATTCGAACTTCCCGAACGACGAAGTGGATTCAAGCATAATAACCTTCTCAGGTTTCTGGAATGCTAATATTGCCATAATAGGTGAATTTGTTTTGATTACTACTTCGAGTACAACTCGACGATGAGCTGCTCCTTGATGTTCTCGGGGATCTCCTCACGCTCGGGTTTCTGCAGGAAACGGCCGCTCATCGAGGCGTTGTCCCACTCCAACCAGGCGTAGCGGCTCTTCGACGAGCCGGCCAGGGATACCGAGATCACTTCCAGACTCTTCGACTTCTCGCGAACCGACACCACGTCACCCGCGCGCAGCGAGTACGAGGGGATGTTCACGACGCTGCCGTTCACGCAGATGTGGCAGTGCGAAACGAGCTGGCGGGCAGCCGCACGCGTCGGGGCGATACCCAAGCGGTAAACGACGTTGTCCAGGCGGCACTCCAGCAGCTTCAGCAGGTTCTCACCCGTGATACCGCCCATGCGGGCAGCCTGCTCGTAGGTGCGCGAGAACTGCTTCTCCAGCAGGCCGTACGTGTACTTCGCCTTCTGCTTCTCGCTCAACTGCGTGCCGTACTCCGACACTTTCTTGCGCTTGCGCGCCAGACCATGCTGTCCGGGAGGATAGTTGCGCTTTTCGAGCACCTTATCCGCACCATAGATAGCTTCGCCGAATTTACGGGCGATTTTCGATTTAGGTCCTATGTATTTTCCCATTGTTCTGTCTTTTTTTAAAACCTTGAAATTATCCTTAACCTGTGCCTGAATTATACGCGGCGGCGGTTAGGAGCACGGCAGCCGTTGTGCGGCAGCGGCGTAACGTCGATGATCTCCATCACCTCGATACCGGCGCCGTGGATCGTGCGCACGGCCGACTCGCGGCCTGCACCCGGACCCTTCACATAAACCTTCACCTTGCGCAGGCCCATGTCGTAAGCGACCTTGGCGCAATCCGCCGAAGCGGTCTGTGCTGCATACGGAGTATTCTTCTTCGAACCACGGAAGCCCATCTTGCCGGCCGACGACCAGCTGATGACATCGCCCACCTCGTTGGTGATGGTGATGATTACGTTGTTGAAAGTGGAGTGTACATAGACATTGCCCAGCGCACCGACCTTAACAACCTTTTTCTTAACTGTTCCAGTTTTCTTTGCCATAATTCTCTAAAGATTACTTCGTTGCCTTTTTCTTGTTTGCGACAGTCTTCTTGCGGCCCTTGCGGGTACGCGCGTTGTTCTTGGTCGACTGACCGCGGACGGGAAGACCCAGACGGTGACGGATGCCGCGGTAGCAGCCGATGTCCATCAGGCGCTTGATGTTCAGCTGGACCATCGAACGGCATTCGCCCTCGACTTTCAGACCCAGGTCGGCGATCGTCGAACGGATCACACCGATCTGGTCGTCCGACCAATCCTGTACTTTGAGATCGTAGCTGATGCCAGCGGTCTCGAGAATCTTACGAGCCGTCGAACGACCGATACCGTAGATATAGGTCAGGCCGATCTCGCCTCTTTTGTTTTTCGGTAAATCTACACCGACTATACGTGCCATATAAATTCTTTTTCTTTTTTGACTTGTTTAAAAAACATTACCCCTGGCGCATTTTAAACTTGGGATTCTTTTTGCAAATGACATAAAGTTTGCCTTTACGCTTCACAATCTTGCAATCCTCGCTTCTTTTCTTGATGGATGCTTTAACTTTCATGATTTTCAAGCAATCTAATTATTTGTACCGGAAAGATATACGTCCCTTCGTAAGGTCATAGGGCGTCATCTCCACTTTTACTTTATCTCCGGGAAGGATCTTGATGTAGTGCATACGCATCTTTCCCGAGATATGGGCCGTGAGAATGTGGCCGTTGTCCAGTTCGACGCGGAACATCGCGTTGGACAGCGCCTCGATAATCGTCCCGTCCCTTTCAATAGCAGTTTGTTTTGCCATAGAGTCTTAATTGTTTATTGCCTTTTCGATGATACTGAAGTCCGTCAGGACATCGGGTCCCGATTTGCGGACCGCAACGGCGAACTCGTAGTGCGCCGCCGGTTTGTGGTCCCGCGTGCGGACCGTCCAGCCATCCCGTTCGAAAACCACCGCTTTGGTCCCCATGTTGATCATGGGTTCGATGCAGATGACCATGCCCTCCTTCAGGAGCGGTCCTCTGCCGCGTGCGCCGTAATTGGGAACACCGGGGTCTTCGTGCATTTTCCGACCCAGTCCGTGTCCCTCCAGTTCGCGCACGACTCCGTAGCCGAAACTTTCGGCGTACTCCTGCACGGCTGCCGACACGTCGCCTACGCGGTTGCCGGCTTTGGCCTGCGCCGTACCTTTATAAAGAGCCTCTTTGGTGACGTCCATCAGCTGCCTAACTTCCCCGGCAACCTCGCCAACGGCAAACGTATATGCCGAATCACCAACAAACCCCTTCATAAACGTACCGCAATCGACCGAAACGATGTCGCCCTCTTTGAGAACGCATTTCGAGGATGGGATACCGTGAACCACCTGTTCGTTTACCGATATACACAACGAAGCGGGAAATCCCTGATACCCGAGGAAGGCGGGAACTGCTCCGTGCGCGCGGATGAAATCCTCGGCAATCGAATCCAACTCCTTGGTGGTGACGCCCGGACGGATGTGGCGACCCACTTCCGCCAGCGTCTCCGACACCAGGACGTTGTTCTCCCGGAGCAGCTCTATCTCCTCGTCTGTCTTTAAATAGATCATTTCTTCGCTTAAGAACTCTTCGGAAAAACTCCTAATGACGACCCTGAATACGTCCGGTCTTCATCAGACCATCGTAATGGCGCATCAGCAGGTAGCTCTCGATCTGCTTCAGAGTGTCGAGTACCACACCGACCATGATCAGCAGCGACGTACCTCCGTAGAAGTAGGCGAACGACTGCTGGATGCCCAGGAACTTCATCGCCAGCGCGGGCAGGATCGCCACGATCGCCAGGAAGAACGAACCCGGAAGGGTGATACGCGTCATGATGGTGTCGATGTAGTTCACGGTCTGCTTACCCGGTTTCACTCCCGGGATAAAGCCGCCGTTTCGCTTCATGTCATCGGCCATCATTTGAGGGTTGATGATAATCGCCGTGTAGAAGTAGGTGAAGGCGATTACCAGCACTGCAAGCGTGAAGTTGTACCAGAAACCGGTCATCGAGCTGAAAGCAGCCGCGAAAGCCGTACCGGAGAACAGCGCCGGAATAAACATCAGAGCCTGCGCGAAGATGATAGGCATCACATTCGCGGCATTCATCTTCAGCGGGATGTACTGACGTACGCCGCCGTACTGTTTGTTACCGACGATACGCTTTGCATACTGTACAGGGACCTTGCGGACCGCCTGTACCAGAGCGATCGTTGCCATGAAGACAAGGAACAGCAGCACCAGCTCGAGGATCAGCATGATGGCGCTACCCGAGGCAGTCTGGAAGCGGGCGTTGACCTCGGCCAACAGCGCGTGCGGGAGACGTGCCACGATACCGATCATAATGATCAGCGAGATACCGTTACCGATACCCTTGTCGGTGATCTTCTCGCCCAGCCACATGATGAACATGGTTCCGGCGATCAGGATCGTCGTCGCATAGGCAACGAAGCCGAACGAATTGCCGTAAACGAACGCAGTGGGCATCTGATGGTACAGGTTGGCGATGTACGCCGGACCTTGCAGGATCAGCACGCCGATCGTCAGGAAGCGTGTCCACTGGTTCATCTTGCGGCGGCCGCTCTCACCCTCCTTCTGCATTTTCTGGAAATACGGAACCATCATACCCATGAGCTGGATGATGATCGAGGCGGTGATGTACGGCATGACTCCGAGCGCGAAAATAGCGGCGTTGCCGAACGCACCGCCGGAGAAGACGTCCAACAGACCCAGAAGTCCGTTGCCTTCCAGCTGGCTGGCATACGCCGAACCCTCGCCCAGGGCGTTGGGGTTGATGCCCGGAATCACGACGAAACTACCCAAGCGGTAGACCAGCAGAAGCCCGATCGTGTAAATGACACGCTTGCGAAGCTCCTCGATCTTGTAGATATTCTTGAGCGTTTCTACCAATTTCTTGTTGGTCGCCAAAAGAGCGATTACCACCAAAAAGACGACACCAACAACGAGATACTGATTCATAATTTTTGGGTTCTAAGGTTGCTTACAGTTTTTCGACGCTGCCCCTGGCTGCCGTGATGGCCGCCTCGGCGCTCTTCGAGAACGCATGCGCCTTGACGGCGAGCGCCTTCGAAATCGTGCCGTTGCCCAGGATCTTCACCTTGTCGTTCGACGAGATGAAACCTGCGGCGATGAGCGTGTCGACCGTAACCTCCGTGAGCGATTTCTTGGCTGCCAGCTCCTCGAGCGTCGAGAGGTTGATGGCCTTGAATTCAACTCGTTTCAGATTCGTGAAACCGAACTTGGGGAGGCGACGCTGAAGCGGCATCTGGCCACCCTCGAAGCCGAGCTTGCGCGAGTAACCCGAACGCGACTGTGCACCCTTGTGTCCACGGGTAGCCGTGCCGCCGTGGCCCGAACCTGCACCGCGGCCGATCCGTTTATCGTGATGCGTTGAACCCTTTGCGGGTTTGAGATTATTGAGTTCCATTGTTATAGTCCGTTAGCTGTTAAACTTATTCTGCGGCCTGTGCAGCCTCCTCCTTGACCTCGGCTTTCTTGGCCTTGGGGGCAGCCTTCTTGGCGGGGGCTACTTCCTCGACCTTCACGAGGTGCTTCACGCGCGCAATCATACCTTTTATGATCACCGAGTCGTCGTGCTCGACGCTCGCGTTGATCCTTTTCAGACCCAGCGCGTCAAGGTTCTTGCACTGACGCTCCGTGGAGCCGATGCGGCTTTTGACCTGGGTGATTTTCAATCTTGCCATGTTCTTCTTGAGAATTAACCGTTAAACACCTTGTCCATCGAGATACCGCGCACGCGGGCGATGCTGTGGGCATCGCGCAGCTCGCACAGTGCGCCGATGGTCGCCTTCACCAGGTTGTGGGGATTCGAAGAGCCCTTGCTTTTGGCAAGCACGTTCTTGATGCCCACCGACTCCAGAACGGCACGCATGGCACCGCCGGCGATGACACCCGTACCGGGAGCGGCCGGACGAATCATCACGAGCGAACCGCTGTAACGCGACTCCTGCTTGTGGGGGATCGTACCGTTGATAACCGGAATCTTCACCAGGTTCTTCTTTGCGTCCTCCACGCCCTTGGCGATGGCCGACTGAACCTCCGAAGCCTTACCCAGGCCGTAGCCCACGACGCCGTCTTCGTTGCCGACGACGACGATGGCCGAGAAACTGAACGTGCGGCCACCCTTCGTAACCTTGGTAACGCGCTGGATGCTGACGAGACGGTCCTTGAGTTCGAGATCGCTCGTGCGTACTTTCTTTATGTTGGTATTTGACATAATCGCTTAGAATTTAAGTCCGCCTTCGCGTGCTGCTTCGGCCAGCTGTTTAACTCTTCCGTGATACAGGTAGCCGTTGCGGTCGAAGGCTACTTCGCTGATGCCTTTGGCAACGGCGCGCTCGGCGGCCAGCTTGCCTACCAGGGCGGCGACTTCGCACTTGTTCTTGCCGGCGGCTGCTTCCGCAACCTCCTTGTCCAGCGAGGAAGCCGTAGCCAGGGTAACACCTGCGAGGTCGTCGATAAACTGTACGTAGATCTGCTTGTTGCTACGATATACAGTCATGCGAGGCTGTGAAGGCGTTCCGCTCACGATCTTGCGGATACGCATCTTGATCCTCTCTCTTCTTTCTATCTTGTTCAATGACATAACTTCAGACTATTTACTATTTAGCACCTGCTGATTTACCGGCCTTGCGACGGATCTGCTCGCCGACGAACTTGATACCCTTGCCCTTGTACGGCTCCGGCTTGCGCAGCGAACGGAGCTTCGCGGCAACCTGGCCGATGAGCTGCTTGTCGATCGACTTGAAGGTTACGATCGGGTTGCCCTTTTTCTCGGTAACGGCCGTGGCGGTCACCTCCTTGGGCAGCAGGAAATGCGTGTCGTGCGAGTAGCCGAGGCTCATTTCGAGCACCTGGCCCTTGACCTCGGCCTTGAAGCCGACGCCGACGAGTTCCTGTTTGATTTCATAGCCTTTCGACACGCCGACAACCATGTTGTTGATCAGCGCGCGGTACAGCCCGTGCAGCGAACGGTGGCGGGGCTGGTTGGTGGGACGGGTCACCAGAACGGCGGGAACTTCCTTGCCCGTGTGAACGTCCGTGTGCGTGCCGACCTCTACCTTGATGTCCGAGTCAACTTTCTGGCTCAGCGTCCCGAGTGGCCCTTTCACGCTTACCGTGTTGTCGGCAGCTACCTCCACGGTAACGCCGGCCGGCAGGTTTACAGGTAATTTACCAATTCTTGACATTGTGTTGTTCTTTAATGATTTGCGATTAGTAGATATAGCACAGCACCTCGCCGCCCACGTTCTCCTGACGGGCCTTGGCGTCGGTCATGATGCCTTTCGACGTGGAAACGATGGCGATGCCCAGGCCGTTCAAAACGCGGGGCATGTCCGAAACCGACGCATAGCGGCGCAGACCCGGGCGGCTTACGCGCTTGAGGTCCTTGATGGCGTTAGTCTTGGTGGCGGGGTCCCACTTCAGAGCGATTTTGATCGACGGATGACCTTTCTCGTCCTTGTCGAATTTGTAAGCGAGAATATAACCCTGCTCATAGAGGATCTTGGTCATCTCCTGCTTAATTTTTGAACCGGGAGCTTCAACCACTTTGTGGTTGGCTTTCACCGCGTTTCTAATTCTGGTCAGAAAGTCCGCAATAGGATCAGTCATAACGAATAGAAGTTAAAAATTAGTAATGAATGTTTGTTTTCGGGCGCTCTAATAGTTTTTACAGTTTCCGCATTCCGAATCGTCGTTATCGCCGCCGCTGGCGGCGTTTACAAATCTGACCCTCCCCTAAATCCCCTCCTCGGAGGGGACTTTATAGCAAGGTCCCGAGGTTTCCGAATACGTCGAATAAATTCAACGTGTTTTTTACCTAACTGCAATACCTATCTTCAAACAACCCTTTTTTTGTTTATTTCTTTGGCTTTCAGAGATATAGCTATTCACCAAACCCTTCCGGCCCTTGTTTTGCCCCCTCGTTCGCCTACGCACGCGAGGGCCTAAAGCGCGCAAATATACGCATTATTTCCCAAACAGCCAAGTTATCGCCTGATTTTTAGCGATTTTAGCCCTGCCTCCGGAACGCAGACAATGTTAGCACCCGATGTTGCTAACATGTATCCGCACAAAATTTCCTTTCGGCGACAGTCTTTCGGTTCCTCCGGCACGGCATTCGCCGCACCCTGGTCCCGATTCCCGCCCTTCGGAACGCCACACGGACCGCCCTACGCAGCCCCGTTTCGTCCCTCCGTTCCGGCAGCCTGAAAGTCCCCGCTTCCGCCGCATTGCGCAACTTCTGCATTGTCCCTTCGGCTAAACCTTCCGGCATCCGCCCTCTGCTCACGCAGCCACGGCATCAACCTTCCGGCCCCTGGTCCGAGAAATTTGTAACCAAGCGCCCAACCCCTCGTTACGCCCCACATATCGGGAAGTTACCGCTTGCGGCGGCACTTTCCCCGACACTGTGACGTATCTACACGGGCTGAACACCCCTATCGGCCCCGTTTCCTTCCGAGAGACTCGCTCTCCACAGGCTCCTCACCTTCCGGAAAACGGAACTTTTATTCAGAATCGCAGGATCTGCGGGTTTCAGGCGGTCGCACGCTCGCCCCTCCCCGCACCTGCGGCTGCTACCAGCTGGCTTTCGTAACGCCCGGGATCAGCCCCTTCGAGGCCATTTCGCGGAACTGGATACGGCTGATGCCGAACAGGCGAATGTAGCCCTTGGGACGACCCGTGATCTTGCAGCGATTGTGCTGGCGGATGGGATTCGAGTTGCGGGGCAGCTTCGCAAGCGCCTGCCATGCCTCTTCGTGATCCATCTCACCGCTCTTCACCTTGGCAGCGATCTCCTCGCGCTTGTGAGCATAGCGGTTTGCGAGTTTCGCACGCTTCACCTCGCGGGCCTTCATCGATTCTTTTGCCATAGCTTATTGATTCTTTTTAGCGTTTTTGAAAGGAAGACCGAACTCGCGGAGCAGGGCGTAAGCCTCCTCGTCGGTTTTGGCCGTCGTTACGAACGTGATCTCCATGCCGAAGATCTTGGTGATCTTGTCGATGTCGATCTCCGGGAAGATGATCTGCTCGGTGATGCCCAGGGTGTAGTTGCCCTGGCCGTCGAACTTCTCGTTGATACCCTTGAAATCCCGGATTCGGGGAAGAGCGACAGCGATCAGACGCTCCAGAAACTCGTACATCTTCGTGTCGCGCAGCGTCACGCGCACGCCGATCGGCATGCCCTTACGCAGCTTGAAGTTCGAAATGTCCTTGCGCGAGCGGGTCTGAACGGCCTTCTGACCGGTGATCTGCGTCAGTTCGGCTTCGGCCACGTCGATGAGTTTCTTATCGGCGACAGCCTGGCCCATACCCTGGTTGATTACGATCTTCGTGAGCTTCGGGCACTGCATAATGCTCGTGTAACCGAACTCCTTCATAAGGACAGATTTGATCTGCTCCTTATATTTTGTCTTGAGTGTAGGTACGTATGCCATTATTTGATCTCCTCCCCTGACTTTTTAGCGAAACGAACTAATTTACCTTTTGCATCCGTCTTGCGGCCGACCTTGGTGGGTTTGCCCGACTTGGGGTCGATGAGCATGAGGTTCGAAATGTGAATCGGAGCCTCTTTCTCGACGATGCCTCCCTGGGGGTTCTGCGCATTGGGCTTCGTGGCCTTCTTGCAGAGGTTCACACCTTCGACGATGGCGCGCTGCTTCGAAACCTCGACCTTCAGGACTTTGCCCGTCTGGCCTTTGCTGTCACCGGCGATAACCTGAACCTGATCCCCTTTCTTAATATGTAATTTTGACATATCCGAAATAGTTTTTATGATTACAATACTTCGGGTGCGAGGGAGATAATCTTCATATACTGGTCGCGCAGCTCGCGAGCTACGGGGCCGAATATACGAGTACCGCGCATTTCACCCTGGTTGTTAAGCAGCACCACGGCGTTGTCGTCGAAACGAATGTACGAACCGTTGGCACGTCTGATTTCCTTCGTGGTTCTCACGACTACGGCTTTCGACACGGCGCCCTTCTTGACATCGCCCGAGGGAGTCGCGCTCTTGACAGCCACGACGATCTTATCGCCGATGGATGCGTAGCGACGCTTCGTGCCGCCGAGCACCCGGATGCAGAGGACCTCCTTCGCACCGCTGTTATCAGCTACAATGAGTCTACTTTCCTGTTGTATCATAACTACTTAGCTCTTTCAATGATTTGTACTAATCTCCAACGCTTCGTTTTGCTCAGCGGGCGGGTTTCCATGATGCGTACGGTATCGCCCTCCTTGCAGGTCTCGTCGAGCGACTCGGCCACGAACTTGGTCGTCTTGTTCACGAACTTACCGTAGATAGGATGCTTCACCTTACGTGCTACTGCAACCACAATGGTTTTCTCCATCTTGTTGCTGACAACCACACCGATACGCTCTTTTCTAAGATTTCTTTCCATAGTTGTTCTCGTTATTTAGCGTTTTTTTGACGCAGAACGGTCAGCATGCGAGCTATATCTCTGCGGTTCTTCTTAATGATCGACGGGTTCTCGACGGGGGACACCGCGTGCTGCACCTTCAGCTTCGCGAGCTGGGCCTTTTCGGTCTCGATGCGCTCCTGCAGGTCCTTTGTCGAAATATCCTTGATTTCTGCACTTTTCATGTTCTGTGTCCCTTAAATTGTGGTTTCGACGTAGTCACGTCTTACGATAAACTTGGTGGTGATGGGCAGTTTCTGGGCGCCCAGACGCAGCGCTTCCTGCGCAACCGCCAGGGGCACACCCTCTGCCTCGAAGAGAATGCGTCCGGGCGTAACAGGCGCCACGAAGCCTTCGGGATTACCTTTACCCTTACCCATACGTACCTCGGCGGGCTTCTTCGTGATGGGTTTATCGGGGAAGATGCGGATCCACAGCTGTCCCTCACGCTTCATGTAACGCGTAATGGCCTGACGTGCCGCCTCTATCTGACGACCCGTGATCCAGGTCGATTCAAGTGCCTTGATTGCGAACGATCCGTATGCAAGCTGGTTACCTCTTTGAGCGATACCCTTCATACGGCCTTTCTGCATTCTTCTAAATTTGGTCTTTTTCGGCTGTAACATGTTAGTTCTGCTTTAAAAAGGTCCTACTTACTGATTGTTATTGCGACGGTCTCCGCCCCGGCGTCCGCCGCGACGGTCTCCACCGCGACGGTCTCCGCGGTCACCGCGTCCGCCACGACGGTCGCCGCGCTCACCGCGGTCGCCCGAAGGTGCCTGCGCCGAAGCGCCTGCGATTTCGAACAGGTCGCGCTGGCCGTATACGATGCCCTGGCAGATCCACACCTTCACGCCCAGGATACCCACTTTCGTGAGGGCCTCCGTGAGGCAGTAGTCGATGTCTGCGCGGAACGTGTGCAGCGGAATGCGTCCCTCCTTGATCGTCTCCGTACGGGCCATCTCGGCGCCGCCGACACGGCCGGCAACCTGGATCTTGATACCTTCGGCGCCCATGCGCATGGTCGAAGCCACGGCCGTCTTCACGGCGCGGCGGAACGATACGCGGCCCTCCAGCTGGCGGGCGATGTTCTGGCCGACGATGACAGCGTCCACCTCGGGGCGTTTCACCTCGAAGATGTTGATCTGGATCTCCTTGCCGGTGAGCTTCTTCAGCTCCTCCTTCAGCTTGTCGACCTCCTGGCCGCCCTTGCCGATGATGATGCCCGGACGGGCGGTCGAAATCGTAACCGTCACCAGTTTGAGCGTGCGCTCGATGATGATCTTCGAGATCGACGCCTTCGCCAGACGGACATTCAGATACTTGCGGATCTTGGCGTCCTCGACGAGTTTGTCGGAGAAATCCTTGCCTCCGAACCAGTTGGAATCCCAACCCCGGATGATACCAAGACGATTTGCTATCGGATTAACTTTCTGTCCCATCTGATTACTTGTTTTCTACGGTTACCATTTTGTCAACTACGATCGTTACGTGGTTCGAACGCTTGCGGATCCGGTGTGCGCGACCCTGGGGCGCAGCCTGAATACGCTTCAGCATGCGACCGCCGTCGACGAATACCTCTTTCACGCAGAGTTTCACATCCTCCAGACGCTCCGACTCGTTCTTGGCCTCCCAGTTGGCGATCGCCGACTTGAGGAGCTTCTCCATACGGATCGACGCCTCCTTCTTCGAGTAACGAAGGATGCCCAGAGCCTTGTTGATCTCCACGCCGCGGATGATGTCGGCCACCAGGCGCATCTTGCGGGGAGAGGTCGGGCAATCACGCATAATGGCGATAGCCTTCTGCTTCTTTTCAGCCTTTAACTGTGCGGCTTTATTTGCTTTTCTTGCACCCATTTTCTACCTATTTTTTCTTGTTACCTGCGTGACCGCGGAAGTTGCGGGTGGGAGCAAACTCGCCGAGTTTGTGTCCTACCATGTTCTCTGTTACATACACCGGAATGAATTTGTTTCCGTTGTGGACAGCTACCGTCTGACCTACGAAGTCAGGCGAGATCATACTTGCTCGCGACCATGTCTTGATTACCGACTTTTTATTTCCTTCCGCCTGGGCGACGATCTTCGCTTCGAGCTTGGGGTCGATAAACGGTCCTTTTTTTAATGAACGGCTCATTATGTACTCTTATTTAATTATTTTTTCTTCTTGGAAATAATAAACTTCGAGGTCGTCTTCTTCGGGTTACGAGTCTTATAACCCTTGGCAAGCAGACCCTTGCGCGAACGCGGGTGACCACCCGACGCACGGCCTTCGCCACCACCCATCGGGTGATCCACCGGGTTCATGACGACACCGCGGTTGCGCGGACGGCGGCCGAGCCAACGCTCGCGTCCTGCCTTGCCCGAGCTTTCGAGGCTGTGGTCGACGTTCGACACGACACCCACCGTAGCGCGGCAAGTTACGAGTACCATACGAGTCTCGCCCGAAGGCAGCTTGATGACGGCGAATTTGCCTTCACGAGCCAGCAGCTGGGCGTAGGAACCGGCCGAACGGGCCATAGCGGCCCCCTGACCGGGGTAGAGTTCAATGTTGTGGACGACCGTACCCAGGGGAATCTCGCTCAGGAAGAGCGTGTTTCCGACCTCGGGAGCGACGCCTGCGCCGCTCATGACGGTCTGGCCCACCTGGAGTCCGTTGGGTGCGATGATGTAGCTCTTCTCACCGTCGGCATATACCAGGAGTGCGATGCGTGCGGTACGATTGGGGTCGTACTCGATCGTTTTTACAGTTGCGGCGATGCCGTCCTTCGAGCGTTTGAAGTCGACGTTACGATACATCTGCTTGTGACCGCCGCCGATGTAGCGGACCGTCATCTTGCCGTCGTTGTTACGTCCACCCGAGCTCTTCTTGGGGCTGAGCAGCGATTTCTCCGGTTTCGACGTCGTGATCTCGTCGAACGTGCCGATAATCTTATGTCTCGTACCTGCGGTTACAGGTTTAAATTTTCTTACTGCCATCTTCGTTAGATATTACTGTAAAAATCGATCTTGTCTCCATCCTTCAAGGTGACGATCGCCTTCTTGAAGTTATTGGCGCGACCCTCCAAGAGGCCCGCCTTGGTGTAGCGGCTCTTGAGTTTGCCCATGTAGTTCACGGTGTTCACGTCCGTAACGACGACGTTGTACATCTGCTCTACGGCATTGCGAATCTGCAGCTTGTTAGCCCTCACGTCAACGATAAAACCGTAGCGATTCAACTTTTCGCCCTGAATCGTCATTTTCTCGGTCAAAACCGGCTTAATAATAATGTCCATTGTAACTTGCGTTTTTAAGCTAACATCGTATTCAATACATTCTCGGCACCTTCCACCATCACGATGGCCGATGCGTTCATCACGTCGTAGGTGCAGACGTTCTGAGCCAGCACGGGCTTCACATAGGGAAGGTTGCGGCACGACAGCTGCAGGTTGACGTTCGATTCGGGGAGAACCAGCAGCACCTTCTTGTCGTCGACCTTGAGCGCCTCGGCCAGAGCCACGACCGACTTGGTCTTGGGAGCCTCCAGCGACATCGTCTCGACGATGCTGATGGCGCCGGCCTGAGCCTTGTAGGTCAGCGCGCTGCGGCGGGCCAGCTGCTTGAGCTTCTTGTTGAGCTTGAAGCTGTAATCGCGGGGCTGGGGACCGAAGATGCGGCCGCCTCCCGGGAACAGGGGCGACTTGATGCTGCCCGCACGGGCGCCGCCGGTGCCTTTCTGACGCTTGAGTTTGCGCGTCGAGCCGGCAACTTCGTTGCGCTGCTTCGACTTGTGCGTACCCTGACGCTGGTCAGCGAGATACTGCTTCACGTCGAGGTAAATAGCGTGGTCATTAGCCTCCACGCCGAAGACGGCGTCCGAAAGGACTACCTTACGACCCGTCTCTTTTCCTTGTGTGTTTAATACAGCTAATTCCATACTATTTTTCAATCGTTAAATAAGCACCTTTTGCTCCCGGAATCGAACCTTTCACGAGGATGAGGTTGCTCTCGGGGATTACTTTCAATACACGCAGGTTCAAAACCTTGACCTGCTCGCCGCCCATCTGGCCGGGCAGACGTTTGCCCTTGAAGACGCGCGAGGGATAGGACGACGCGCCCAGCGAACCCGGCTTGCGCGCACGGTTGTGCTGGCCGTGGGTCTGGCCGCCGACGCCGCCGAAGCCGTGACGCTTCACTACGCCCTGGAAGCCTTTTCCTTTCGAGATCCCGGTCACGTCCACCCAGTCCTCTTCCGAGAAGAGTTCTACGGTCAGCGTGTCGCCGAGATTCACTTCAGGCATGTCCTTGAATTCCGCAAGTTTGCGTTTCGGAGTCGTGCCGGCTTTCTTGAAGTGACCTAACAAACTGCTGGTGGCGTGCTTTTCACTCGTCTCGTCATAGGCAATCTGAACCGCCTCGTAGGTATCCTTCTCGACGGTCTTGATTTGCGTAACAACGCACGGTCCAGCCTCAATGACAGTGCATGGTATGTTCTTACCCTCGGCACTGTAAACGGAAGTCATTCCGATTTTCTTTCCAATAAGTCCTGACATTTGTTGTCAATTGTTTGTTATAAATAGTAATAAAGTGATGTAACGTTTTTTGTCTTGCCGTCTGGTTATCATATATTTCGATGTACCGGTCGCTTTCAGCCGCCATTGCCGCCTGCGGCGCCATTGACAAATCCGGCTCCATCCCGGTCTTCCCTCGGGGAGGGAGATGGCGTGCGCTCCGCACGGTTGGTACACTATATATAATCAATCACCTCCGGTTCCCGTCGTCCTGCCCCGCTTCCGTTCCCCTGCCCGGGGTAACGCTCGCCGAGCCGACCCGCCCCCGGTTCCTTCTTTCGAAGAAACCCGGGTTACAGCTCGGAAAACCGGCAGACGTCCTGTCCGATCACACCTTGATCTCTACCTCCACACCCGAGGGAAGCTCCAGTTTCATCAGCGCGTCGATCGTTTTGGGCGTCGACGAGTAGATGTCGAGGATACGCTTGAAGGTGCAGAGCTGGAACTGCTCGCGGGCTTTCTTGTTGACGAAAGTCGAGCGGTTGACCGTAAAAATCTGCTTGTGCGTGGGAAGGGGCACCGGGCCGCTCACGACGGCGCCCGTGCTCTTCACGGTCTTCACAATCTTCTCGGCCGACTTGTCCACGAGATTGTGATCGAATGACTTTAACTTGATTCTAATCTTCTGGTTCATATTGTTTGCTTATTCTATATCCTTACGTTTACCACTCGCTTTCTCGATGATCTCCTTGGCCAGGTTGGCAGGGACCTCCTCGAAGTGCGAGAACTCCATGGACGAGGTTGCGCGGCCCGACGAAATCGTACGCAGTACGGTCACATAGCCGAACATCTCCGACAGGGGAACCTTGGCCTTCACCACGCGGGCGGTGCCTTTCGACTCCATGCCGGTAACCTGTCCGCGACGCTTGTTCAGGTCGCCGATGATGTCGCCCATGTTCTCCTCGGGGGTCACGACCTCCACGTTCATAATAGGCTCCATAATCACCGAACCGGCCTTGGGAGCCGCTGCGCGGTAACCGTTGCGGGCTGCGATCTCGAACGACAGCTGGTCGGAGTCCACGGGGTGGAACGAACCGTCGAGCAGCGTGATCTTCATCGAGTCCATCTTGTAGCCGGCCAGCGCACCGTTCGCCATCGCCGAAGCGAAGCCCTTCTGCACGGCGGGGATAAACTCCTTGGGAATGTTACCGCCCTTGACCTGGTCTACGAACGTAAGGCCCATGGCGCCGTCATCGGCGGGACCGATCTCGAAGATGATGTCGGCAAACTTACCGCGACCGCCGGTCTGCTTCTTGAAGACCTCGCGGTGCTGAACCGTCTTGGTGAGCGACTCCTTGTAGTTCACCTGGGGAGCGCCCTGGTTGATCTCCACACCGAACTCGCGGCGCAGACGGTCCACGATGATGTCGAGGTGAAGCTCGCCCATGCCGCTGATCACCGTCTGACCCGAATCCTCGTCGGTGTGCACCGTGAAGGTGGGGTCCTCTTCAGCCAGCTTGCCCAGGGCGATGCCGAGCTTGTCGAGGTCCTTCTGGGTCTTCGGCTCCACGGCCAGACCGATCACCGGCTCGGGGAAGGTCATCTGCTCCAGCACGATGGGTGCGTTCTCGGCGCAGAGCGTGTCGCCCGTGCGGATCTCCTTGAAACCTACGGCCGCGCAGATGTCGCCGGCGCCGACGGTCTCCATCGGGTTCTGCTTGTTGGCGTGCATCTGGTAGATGCGGCTGATACGCTCGCGCTTGCCGCTGCGGGTGTCCAGGATGTAGGAACCGGCATCGAGCTTACCCGAGTATACGCGCACGAAAGCCAGACGGCCTACGAACGGGTCGGTAGCGATCTTGAACGCCAGACCGCAGAACGGATCGCTCTCCGAAGCGTGGCGAACCTCTTCCTGCTCGGTTTTGGGGTTCATGCCCGTAACGGGGGGCAGGTCGAGCGGCGAGGGCAGGAAAGCCATCACGTAGTCGAGCAGTTTCTGCACGCCCTTGTTGTGGAACGACGAACCGCAGAGCATCGGGACGATCTGCATCGAGATCGTCGCCTTGCGGATCGCTGCGAGCAGCTCGTCGGCGGTGATCGAATCGGGGTCCTCGAAGAACTTCTCCATCAGCGCATCGTCGGTGGAAGCCACCTCCTCGATGAGCTTGCCGCGCCACTCGGCGGCCTCGGCCTTCATCGACTCGGGAATCTCCTTCAGTTCGAAGTTGTCGCGGACGGTCTTGTCGTCGTAATAATAGATAGCGTTATTATATATAAGGTCTACCAGACCTTCGAACTTGTCCTCGGCGCCGATAGGCAGAACGACCGGAAGGGCCGTAGCTCCGAAGTGCTCCTTGATCTGTGCGCACACCGACAGGAAGTCGGCGCCCGTGCGGTCCATCTTGTTGACGTAACCCAGACGGGGCACGTTGTACTTGTCGGCCTGACGCCATACGGTCTCCGACTGCGGCTCCACGCCGCCTACGGCGCAGAACGTGGCGATAGCGCCGTCCAGCACGCGCAGCGAACGCTCCACCTCGACCGTGAAGTCGACGTGTCCCGGGGTGTCGATCAGGTTGATCTGGTACTGGTTGCCCATGTAGTTCCAGAAAGCGGTCGTTGCAGCCGAGGTGATCGTGATGCCGCGCTCCTGCTCCTGAACCATCCAGTCCATGACGGCAGCGCCTTCGTGCGTTTCACCGATCTTGTGGGTTTTGCCCGTGTAGAAAAGGATTCGCTCCGACGTGGTGGTTTTACCGGCATCGATGTGAGCCATGATACCGATATTGCGAGTATATTTTAAATCTCTGGTTGCCATCTGTTCGGTCTCCTTATTAGAATCTAAAGTGTGCGAATGCCTTGTTGGCCTCGGCCATGCGGTGCATCTCCTCCTTACGCTTGAAGGCTGCGCCCTGCTGGTTGTAGGCATCCAGTATCTCTGCTGAAAGCTTGTCTGCCATCGTCTTGCCGGCGCGCTTGCGGGAATAGAGGACAAGGTTTTTCATGGAAATAGAAATCTTGCGCTCCGGACGAACCTCCATAGGAACCTGGAACGTCGCACCTCCGATACGCTTCGATTTCACTTCGACTTGGGGTGTGATGTTCTCCAGAGCCTGTTTCCAGACTTCCAGCGGAGATTTATCAGCATCCTTCATCTTCTTGCCGACGATTTCGAGCGAGTCGTAGAAAATCGTGTAGGCAATACTCTTCTTACCATCCAGCATAAGGTTGTTCACGAAACGGGTCACAGCCACGTCTCCGAACTTCGGATCCGGAAGTAGAATTCGCTTTTTTGGCTTAGCTTTTCTCATTGCTATTTAAAAATGATCTGTTAAAAACTCTCTTGTTGTTGACTACTTGCCTGCCTTGGGACGTTTGGCTCCGTACTTCGAACGACGCTGACGACGTCCGTCCACGCCTGCCGAGTCGAGCGCACCGCGCACCAGGTGATAACGTACACCGGGGAGGTCCTTCACACGACCGCCGCGGACGAGCACGATGGAGTGCTCCTGCAAGTTGTGGCCTTCTCCGGGGATGTAGGCGTTGACCTCCTTGCCGTTGGTCAATCTTACACGCGCTACCTTACGCATTGCCGAGTTCGGCTTCTTCGGGGTCGTCGTGTACACACGCGTACATACGCCTCGGCGCTGGGGACACGCAGCCAGTGCGGGAGACTTCGACTTGTCCTCCATCTTCACACGGCCGTTTCTCACTAACTGTTGAATAGTTGGCATTTCTAAAACTGTCCTTTAATTGTTAAAAAATCTATCTCCATTGTCCAAAATGGACTGCAAAGGTACGCATTTTTTCGGAAATACAATATATATGCACGTCTTTTTTCGCCATTTCCCAGGATTTTACGCCGTTTGCAATACTTTTTACTTATAGAATTTCCTGCAAAATAAATTCCGATTATACATAAAACGACAACGGATTTATTATCAACGCCATAAACCGAATGTTCCGGGCCTTGATCCCCGGCACGGACTTTGCCCCGCAAACGGCGTGCAGACAGCACCTCCCGACAGGAACGGCCCGAAAACAAACTGCACCGCAAAACCATGACAATCATCAGAAAACGATTCACACACACGCTTTTACCGGCGCTTCTCGCCGCATTCGCCGGCTTCGCGGCATGCAGTTCGGACGACAACGCCCCCGAACCGCCAAAACCCTCCGGCTACGACATCTACACGGCGGGCTACACCACGCCCGCATCGAAGGCCGTCGCAACGGTCTGGGAAAACGGGCAGCAGCTCTACACCCTGACCGACGGCACGAACGACGCCTGGGCCTACGCGGTCTGCGTTTCGGACGGCACGGTCTATGCCGCCGGCTACGAACGGTAGGGCGACCGGATCGTGGCGAAGGTCTGGGAAAACGGCACGCTGAAATACACCCCGGGCGCTCCCGGCGCCGACTCGTACGCCTACTCGGTCTTCGCCGCAAACGGCAGCCTCTACACGGCCGGGAGCGAGGAGAGCGGCGGAGCCTTGACGGCAAAAATCTGGAAAGACGGCGATGCGCTCTACGCCTATTCGGTCAGCCCGGCCGTCTCGCAGGCCCGGTCGGTCTGCGTCTCGGGCGGCGACGTCTACGCCGCAGGCAGTCTGCAAAGCGGGCTCACGAAGCCGCTCGCCGTGGTCTGGAAAAACGACAAGGCGCACTACACGCTCTCCGACGGGGAGACCCCCGCCGGAGTGAACGCGCTCTGCCTTTCGGGCAGGACGCTCTACGCCGCAGGCCACTCGGGCGGCGCCGCAGCGGTCTGGAAGGACAAGGAGCTGCTCTACACCCTGACCGACGGCAGTTCCTATGCCGAAGCCACCGCCGTCTGCCGGTTCGGACACACGCTCTACACGGCGGGCTACTACACCGACGGCTTCGAGGAGGAGGGCGTCGTCTGGAAGGAGGGACAGGAGCTGTTCGACCTCTTCGACGGCCCGGGCAGCGGCTCGATGCCCTATTCGGTCGCCGTCTGCTACGACGACATATTCACCGCCGGAACGATTTTCGGCACGACGCGGACCGCCGTCATATGGCACGGCGACGAAATCCGATACACGCTCTCCGACGGCACGGGTCACAGCGAAGCCTACTCGATGTACGTCGTCCCGCTCTACGACTGACGCATCCCGCAAACGAAAAAAAGGGGGCGCGCCCGAATGGCCGCGCCCCCTTTTTTCCATGCAGCCGCGCTGCGGCACGCAGACCGCCCGTCACCGGGTGATCCGGATGATCCACGCGTCGTAATAACCCTCGCCGCGCGCCGCGCCGTCGACACGGATCGGACTGTGCACCTCCGCCTCGTAAATGCGCTCTTTGCGGTTTTTCTTCCAGACCACGTAGAGGTCGAACTCCACCTTCGTGGAGGTCCCGTCGCCCCAGTCGACCACGAACGACTGCCCTTTCAGACCATCCGTCGGATCGAATTCTCCGAAAGCGAGGTGATAGCCCTTGATCCTGTCGTACTCATTCACCCCTTCGAGCCGCAGCGCCAGCGGCCGCGGCATCGTGGCCCGCGTCGCCGGGGCCGCAACGGCGTCCGCCGCCACTTCGTAGCGTTTTCCGCCGTATGTCACGGCGATGGGCCGGCCGAGAATCGCATCAGGCTCATCGGGATCGAGCAGATTCACGCCCGTCGCGGCGTCGGAAACGAAAAAGCAGACCGAAGGATTCACGAAATCATAGATCGGCATCTCGTATTCCACCTCCTCCGAACAGCCGGCAAGCACACCCAGCGCCAGCGGAACACCCTGCAAAAAAACTTTAAATTTACCCATAAGCTCGCAATTTAAATCCGACATGTGCCACTCCCGGATAAAGATACGTTTTTTTTTCTATCTTTGCGGGAAAATCCGCAACAAAATTACACGACATATGGAGTACAATTTCAAGGAGATCGAGGCCAAATGGCAAAGCCGCTGGAGGGCGGACAAAACCTACAAGGTGGAGACGGACCCCTCGCGGCCCAAATTCTACGTGCTGGACATGTTCCCCTACCCTTCGGGAGCGGGCCTGCACGTCGGCCATCCGCTGGGCTACATCGCCTCGGACATCTACTCGCGCTACAAGCGGCTCAAGGGATTCAACGTCCTCCACCCGATGGGTTACGACGCCTTCGGCCTTCCCGCCGAGCAGTATGCGATCCAGACGGGGCAGCATCCCGCCGTCACGACCGAGCAGAACATCGCCCGCTACCGCGAACAGCTGGACAAGATCGGATTCTCGTTCGACTGGGACCGCGAGGTGCGCACGTGCGACCCCGGATACTACAAGTGGACGCAGTGGGCGTTCCTCGAGATGTTCTCCCATTGGTACGACCGTTCGAAACAGCAGGCGCGCCCCGTCGCGGAACTGACCGCCGCCTTCGAAACGAGCGGCACCGAGGGGCTGGACGCCGCCTGCACGACCGAGATGCACTTCACGGCCGCCGAATGGAACGCCAAAAGCGAGCGGGAGAAGGAACAGATCCTTCAGAACTACCGCCTCGCCTTCCGCGCCGACACCCAGGTCAACTGGTGTCCGAAGCTGGGGACCGTGCTGGCCAACGACGAAGTGCACGACGGACTTTCGGTCCGCGGCGGCTATCCGGTCGAGCAGAAGCGCATGAAACAATGGCTTCTGCGCGTGACGGCCTACGCCCAGCGCATGCTCGACGGACTGGACAAACTCGAATGGAGCGACTCGCTGAAGGAGATCCAGCGCAACTGGATCGGCCGCTCGGAGGGCGCCCAGGTCTTCTTCGACATCGAGAACAGCGACCGGAAACTGGAGATCTTCACCACCCGTCCCGACACGATCTTCGGCGTGACGTTCATGGTCATCGCCCCCGAGCACGAGTGGGTCGGCGAACTGACGACGCCCGAGAACAAGGCCGCCGTCGAGGAGTACATCCGCCAGACCAAAAAGCGTTCGGAGCGCGACCGCATCGCCGACACGAAGCGCGTAAGCGGCGTTGCGACAGGCTCCTACGCCATCAACCCCTTCACGAACAAAGCCATTCCGATCTACATTTCCGACTACGTGCTCTCGGGCTACGGAACGGGCGCCATCATGGCCGTTCCGGCGCACGACTCGCGCGACTGGGCGTTCGCCCGCCACTTCGGACTGGAGATCGTCCCGGTGGTCGAGGGCGGCGACATCGAGAAAGAGTCGTACGACGCCAAAACGGGGAAAGTAATCAACTCGGATTTCCTCAACGGCATGGATGTAAAGGAGGCGATTCAGGTAATGTTCGCCGAAGTCGAGAAGCGCGGACTGGGCAAAAAGCTCGTCAACTACCGCCTGCGCGACGCCATTTTCTCGCGCCAGCGCTACTGGGGCGAGCCGTTCCCGATCTACTATAAGAACGACACGGCCTACCCGCTGGCGGAGGACAAACTGCCGCTGGAGCTGCCGCCCATCGAGAATTTCGGCCCCACGGCCGAGGGCGAACCGCCGCTGGCCCGCGTCAAGGGATGGGCGACGCCCGAGGGCTGCCCCTACGAACTGTCGACGATGCCCGGATTCGCCGGATCGTCGGCCTACTACCTCCGCTACATGGACCCGCACAACGACGAGGCGCTCGTCGGGAAAGAGGCGGACGAGTACTGGCGCAACGTCGACCTCTACGTGGGCGGCATCGAGCACGCCACGGGTCACCTGATGTACTCGCGCTTCTGGAACATGTTCCTCTACGACCTGGGCTGCGTCTGCGAGGAGGAGCCGTTCCGCAAGCTCGTCAACCAGGGCATGATCCAGGGGCGCTCGAACTTCGTCTACCGCATCGTGGGAACCAACAGGTTCGTGTCGCTGGGCCTCAAGGACCAGTACGAGACGCAGGCGCTCTACGTCGACGTGAACATCGTCCGCAACGACATCCTCGACCTCGACGCCTTCCGCGCATGGATGCCCGAATACAAGGACGCCGAATTCATCCTCGAGGACGGCAAGTACGTCTGCGGCTGGGCCATCGAGAAAATGTCGAAGTCGTTCTACAACGTCGTGAACCCCGACTACATCGTCGACAACTACGGCGCCGACACGCTGCGCATGTACGAGATGTTCCTCGGGCCGCTGGAGCAGTCGAAACCCTGGGACACGAACGGCATCGACGGCGTGCACAAATTCCTGCGCCGCTTCTGGCGCCTGTTCTTCGACCGCGACGGGCAGCTGTGCGTCACGGACGAAAAGGCGACCGAGCAGGAGCTGCGTACCCTCCACAAGACCATCAAAAAGGTCTCGGAGGACATCGAGAACTTCTCGTTCAACACCTCCGTGGCGGCCTTTATGATCTGCCTCAACGAGCTGGGCGAGTGTTCGAAGCGCGAAGTGCTCGAACCGCTGACCGTGCTGCTCGCCCCCTTCGCCCCGCACATCGCCGAGGAGCTGTGGGCCGCGCTCGGACACACCGAATCGGTCTGCACGGCCTCCTATCCGGTCTGCGACGAGACGCACCTCGTGCGGAACTCGTTCGAATACCCCGTGTCGGTCAACGGCAAGCTCCGCTTCCGGAAGGAGTATGCCGCTTCGATGACGCCCGCCGAGATTCAGGCCGACGTCGTCACGGCCCCCGAGGCGCAGAAATGGCTCGAAGGCAAAACCCCGAAAAAGATCATCGTCGTGCCGGGCAAGATCATAAACATCGTGATCTGACACCCCGTCACGCCTAAAATACCGATTTATGAAACGCACACTACCGCTTATCGCAACACTCCTGCTTATGACCGCAACAGCATCGGCACAGGATTACGGACAGACCGCGACCCTCAAAATCTGGGACAACACGACCGCGCCCCACAGCAACGGCATCACGACGCCGGAAACGGAAAAGGAACCCAACCGCGTACGGAACACCTCCGAAGCGACTCTCTACATCTTCCCGGCCGACAAGGCCAAGGCCACCGGCCAGGCCGTCGTCATCTGCCCGGGCGGCGGCTACGGCATGCTGGCTATGGACCACGAGGGCTACGAAATGGCGAAATGGTTCGCCGCCAACGGCATCACGGGCGCCGTGCTGAAATACCGGATGCCCAACCACCATCCTGAAGTGCCGCTGGAGGACGCCGTACAGGCCCTGCGCATCATGGCGGGACTCGAAGCGGGCGCCACGGGCTACACGGCGGACAAAGTGGGCATCGTCGGCTCTTCGGCCGGCGGACACCTCGCGGCGATGGCCTCGACGATCGGCAGTTTCAAACCGGCCTTCTCGGTCCTCTTCTACCCGGTCATCACGGCCGTGCAGGGCAAGCGCCACCAGGGATCGTTCATCAACCTGCTGAGCGAGCAGCGCACTCCCGAGCAGGACGCAGCCTACTCGCTGGAGAGCCGCGTGACGGCCGACACCCCGCCCGCCATCCTGCTGCTCTCGGACGACGACAAGACCGTTCCGCCCGTCAACAGCACGCTCTACTACAACGCCCTGAAGGCGCACGGCATCGAAGCCTCGATGCACATTTACCCCTCGGGCGGCCACGGCTGGGGCATCCGCGACTCGTTCCGCTACAAGGCCCAGTGGCAGGACGCCGTGCTGGACTGGCTCCGCCGGATCAACGAATAAGCAGGCCGGGCACAAACCGCGCCCCGGCAGCCGCACACCGGAACGAACCGGAACGGCCGCCCGGCGACTACATCCCGGAGGGAATCCCGCACGAGGGGTTCCCTCCGTCGGTTTCTCCGGCCCGCGCATTGCCGTCTGCCGGTTATTTCCCATCTTTCCTTGCGAAAGAACGCCGGTCCCGAGAGAGAGCCGCTGCGGCCTTCGCTTAATTTTTTAATTCTTAATTTTCAATTCTTAATTAAATGTGTCGTATCTTTGTCCCCAAAACAAAGACACGACACATTTTTATGGCAGACAACACCATCCTGAACCGCCTCGACGGTTTGAAACTCAAATACGAGGAGACGGGGCAGAAACTCACCGACCCCGAAGTGATCGCCGACGTCAAACAGTTCATCCAACTGACCAAGGAATACAAGGAGCTGGAGCCGATCATCGAGACTTCGGAACGCTACCGCACGGCCATCGCCAACCTCGCCGAAGCCAAGGACACGCTGGCCACGGACAAGGACGAGGAGATGCGCGAAATGGCCCGCGAGATGATCGCCGAGCTGGAGCCGCAGCTCGCACAGATGGAGGAGGAGATCAAGCTGCTGCTGATCCCCAAGGACCCGCAGGACTCGAAAAACGCCATCGTGGAGATCCGCGGCGGAACGGGCGGCGACGAGGCGGCGATCTTCGCCGGCGACCTGCTGCGCATGTACACCAAATACATCGAGTCGAAAGGCTGGCGCTACGAAATCACCTCCTCGTCGGACGGCGCCGCAGGCGGTTTCAAGGAGGTGGTGCTGAAGGTATCGGGACAGAACGTCTACGGGACGCTCAAATACGAGTCGGGCGTGCACCGCGTGCAGCGCGTGCCCCAGACCGAGACGCAGGGCCGCGTGCACACCTCGGCCGCATCGGTGGCCGTGCTCCCCGAAGCCGAGGAGTTCGACATCGAAATCTCGATGAACGACATCCGCAAGGACATCTTCTGTGCGAGCGGTCCCGGCGGCCAGTCGGTCAACACGACCTATTCGGCCATCCGCCTGACGCACATCCCCACGGGCATCGTCGTGCAGTGCCAGGACCAGAAATCGCAGCTGAAAAACTTCGACAAGGCTTTCGAGGAGCTGCGCACGCGCGTCTTCAACCTCGAATACTCGAAATACCTCGACGAAATCGCCTCGAAGCGCAAAACGATGGTCTCGACGGGCGACCGTTCGGCCAAGATCCGCACCTACAACTACCCGCAGGGGCGCATCACCGACCACCGCATCAACTATACGATCTACAACCTCGCGGCCTTCATGGACGGCGACATCCAGGACTGCATCGACCACCTGATCGTGGCCGAGAACGCCGAGCGTCTGAAAGAGAGCGAACTTTAGCCGCTTAAAAAGCCCTTTTCAGGGGCAGCAGGGGCGGGATGAGCCGCTGCCGAAACCCGTTGCCCCGGGCCGTCTAAAAAACGGCTTTCAGGAGGGAGGGGCCGGACTTGCGCCCCGGATTCGGCTCCGGCCGTTTCAGATAAACGAAACAAGCGATGAAGATTCCCGCCGATTTCGACGCCGAGATCTGGAGCGTCGTCGCAGAGATTCCCGCAGGACGGGTCGCGACCTACGGGCAGCTGGCCCGGCTGATCGGCATGCCCGGCCATGCGCGCCGCGCGGGACGGGCGCTGGCGCTGGCTCCGGAAGGCCTGCCCTGCCACCGGGTCGTCAACAGCCAGGGCCGGACAGCGCCCGGATGGACCGGACAGCGGGAGCTGCTCGCAGCCGAAGGCGTCCGTTTCCGGGCCAACGGCTGCGTGGACCTTTCGGCTTCGGGCTGGGAGGAGATCGGATAGTCCGCAGGCAATATCCCGACCCTGCCGGCCGTTTTGCAAAAAAAGATTACGGTATGAAAAGATACGCACTGCTTCTCTACATCCTGTTTCTCGCCGCAGCCGTCCGTGCCGCGACGCCCAGGCCGCAGCCCCTGTACATCGTCAACGGCAAGGAGACGACCGAGATACGCTCGATTCCGCCCGAGGACATTGAGAACGTCGAGATGCTCCCCGCCGACGAGGAGACCATCGCCCGCTACGGCCAGCGGGCCGCACACGGCGTAATGCTCATTACGCTGCGCTACGACCGGCCGGCCTCCTTTCCCGCGGACTCCGCCTTCGGCAGCTACATCGCCCGGCAGGTGCGCTGGGACGAGAGCGAACCCACGGCGCGCGTGGTGCTGCGCTACAAGATCACACCCGACGGCCAGACCGTCGTCCAGCAGGAGCTCGAATCGACCGACAACCGCCTCAAGCGGCGCGTGCTGAAAGCCGTGGCGGAAGCCCCGCGCTGGCATCCGGCGCAGAAGAACGGCGCGCCGGTCGAAAGCGAAGGCGTGTTGAGCATCCAGCTTCCCGAGGGCCGGCGCATGCCGCGGCAGGCGGAGCTGGTCATCCGCTGACAACTCCGCTCCCGAAACCCGCAAACCTCATCTGCAAAAGCCCCTGAAAAACTCCGAAACGTGAAAACCAACTCCCTCTCCGCATGGATTCTGGCCGTCAGGCCGTACAGCCTCGGCAACTCCGTCATCCTCGTCCTGATCGGCTCCGCACTGGCCTGGACCGACCGCGGATTCCATTGGCTTCCGGCCGTGCTGTGCCTCGCATTCGCCCTGCTGATGCAGTGCACGGCCAACCTGGTGAACGATCTCTGGGACTTTCTGAAGGGGGCCGACCAGCCCGACCGGCTGGGTCCCGACCGCGCCTTCGCCAAAGGCTACATCACCCTCGGGGCCATGAAGGCGGGCATTGCGGGATTCACCCTCGCGGCCTGCGCCACGGGCGTCGCGCTGCTCGTCTGGGCGCTCCACGCAGGCGCGCTCCGCTACGGAGGCTGGGAACTCGTCGCCGCAGGCGCCGCCTGCATCGTCTTCGCCTGGTTCTACACCGCAGGCCCTTACCCGCTGGCCTACCACGGGCTGGGCGACGCCGCAGTCATCCTCTTTTTCGGACTGGTCCCCGTGGGATTCACCTATTACATCCAGACCGGCGCGTGGACCCCGGAGGTTCTCGTCGCCGCGCTGGCCTGCGGCCTCGTGATCGACACGATGCTGATGATCAACAACTTCCGCGACCGCGAGGAGGACGCCCGCTGCAACAAACGCACGATCGTCGTCTGCCTCGGCGCAGGCGTCGGCCGCTGGGGTTATCTCGCCCTGGGAACCGCGGCCGTCGCGCTGTGTCTCACGCTGCTCTTCGCAGGCCGCACGTGGGCCGCCCTGCTTCCCCTTCCCTACCTCGCCGCACATATCTCCACATGGCGCAAGATGGTGCGCATCGACCACGGCGACGCGCTGAACGTCTGTCTGGGTGAAACTGCCCGCAACATCCTGCTGTTCGGAGCCTTGTTCACCCTCGGAATTCTGCTGGGCCGATGACTGAATCACAACACATTACCCTGCGCGAGTTGCAGCGCCGCGTGAAGTCGGCGCTCGAAGGGCAGTTCGCGCTGCCCCTCTGGGTGAGCGCCGAGATTTCGGAAATCAAGGTCAACTACTCGGGCCACTGCTACCTGGAACTTGTGGAGAAGGGCGGCGACAACGGCGTGCCGACAGCGCAGGCCCGGGCCGTCGTGTGGCGTTCGAACTACCCCCGCATCGCGGGCTATTTCGAGGCCGAAACGGGCCAGCGGCTCGCCGCGGGCATCAAAATACTGGCCAAGGCGCTGGTCACCTACCACGAACTTTACGGCTTCTCGCTCCAGATCACCGACATCGACCCCTCCTACACGCTGGGCGACATGGAGCGGCAGCGGCAGCAGACCATCGCGCAGTTGCAGCAGGAGGGCGTCTGGGACATGAACCGCGAGGCGCCGATGCCGGCCGTCGTGCAGCGCGTGGCCATCGTGTCGAGCGCCAACGCCGCCGGCTATCAGGACTTCTGCAAGGAGCTGGCCCGAAGCCCCTACCGTTTCGAGCTGACCCTGTTCGACGCCTTCATGCAGGGCGAAGCGGCCGAGGAATCCATCATCGAAGCCCTGTGCAACGTCGCGGCCCGGCCGGAAAAATTCGACGCCGTGGTGCTGATCCGCGGAGGCGGGTCGAGGAGCGACCTCAACTGCTTCAACGCCTACCGCCTCTGCGCCCACGTGGCGCAGTTCCCGCTGCCGGTGGTGACGGGCATCGGGCACGACAAGGACACCAGCGTAGCCGACATGGTGGCCCACACGGCGCTCAAGACCCCGACGGCGGTGGCCGGATGGCTGGTCGAACGGATGGCCGAAACCGACGGGTGGCTCGACTGCGCCGCCCTGCAACTGAACGACATGACGAAGGCCGCGATGCACGCCTCGGAGGTGCGTCTCGAACGCCTCTCGGGCGAAGTGCGGCGGCTGAGCGGCGAACTCCTCACGCGGCAGACGCTGCGTCTGGAACATTTCACAGGGCTGCTGCCCGACGCGGCGCGCGACTTCCTCGCGCGGCAGGGCGTGCGGCTCGGCAACGCCGCGGAACTGATCGCCGGACGTTCGCCCGAACGCATCCTCCGGCTGGGATTCGCCGTCCTGCGCGCCGGAGGCCGTGCCGTGACCTCGGCCGGAAGCGTCGCGGAGGGCGAGCAGGTCGAAATCGAGGTCTCCGACGGCAAGATAGACGCAACCGTAAATTCCGGAAAAATATGGCAAAAAAAGAAGTGACCTACGCCGAGGCGATGGGTGAGATCGAGAAGATTCTCGCACGCCTGCGCAACGAAGAGATGGACGTGGACAGCCTCGCCGCCGAGGTGAAGCGCGCCACGGAGTTGATCGCCTCGTGCAAGGCGCGGCTGCGCAAGGCCGAAGCCGACGTGAACAAGATTTTAGAGTAATCCCGCTGCATGCGTAAAATCCTCCGCCAGCCGCTCCTGAATGCGGCCATTGCCGCCTGCGGCGTCATTGACAAATCCGACCCCACCCCGACCCTCCCCCGGGGAGGAAGATGGCGTACGCTCCGGAGGGTCGGCACAAAAAACAGATAGTCGCGCAATGATAAAACAACTGATCAAATTCTCGCTCAACCACATCCCGCGCCCCGTGCTGCAACGCATCGCGGGATGGGCCGTACCCGTGGCGGGGCTCTTCTACAAGGGGCGCGGAGCCGAATGCCCCGTGTGCGGCGCGAAATACCGGAAGTTCATGCCCTACGGCTACGTGCAGCCGCGGCCCAACGCGCTGTGTCCCAAGTGTCTGTCGCTGGAGCGGCACCGCCTGCTGTGGCTCTACCTGACGCGCGAAACCGATCTCCTGACGGCCTTTCCGCGCACGCTGCACATTGCTCCCGAGGTCTGTATCATGCGTCACCTCAAGCCCCACTTCAAGTCGCATCCGGGGCAGTATGTCACGGCCGATCTCGAAAGCCCGCTGGCCGACCTGCATTTCGACGTGCAGCAGATCCCGCTGGCCGACGGTTCGGTGGACGTGGTGATCTGCAACCACATCATGGAGCACGTCGCCGACGACCGGCGGGCGATGCGCGAACTGCACCGGGTCCTCAAACCCGGCGGCTGGGGCATCGTCCTCTCCCCGGTGGACAGGGACTACGAGCAGACCTACGAGGACGACTCGATCACCGATCCCGACGAGCGCACGCGCATCTTCGGACAGTACGACCACCGGCGCATCTACGGCGCCGACTATGCCGACCGCCTGCGCCAGGCGGGTTTCCAGGTTGCGGACATCGACTACGCCGCTACCTTCACCGAGGCCGAGCGCAGGCTATACGCCCTGCCGGCCGATCACATGTATGTGGTTTACAAAGTCTGACAGGCGGCTGTCGAAACGGCCGTCAGACGGGAATCGCCCGACGGCGATCCGGGGCTTGGTCTTGCCGTGGAAATCGCTTCCGCAGGTCATGGAAGCGCCTTTGGAGAGGGCCAGCGAGGTGAAATAGACGGCCTGTTCGGGGGTGTGGTAGTTGTTGAAGACTTCCAGTCCCGCGGCCCCGCGGTCGAGCAGCCGCCCGGCGGTCTCCTCCCGGCCCCGGAAATTCAGCCCCGGATGCGCCACGACGGGCACGCCCCCGTTGTCGCGGACCAGCTCCACCGCATCGCGGTAATCCATATACTCCACGGGCACGAACGCCGGACGGCCCTGTGCGAAATAATCGAGGTAGAAGTTGATGTAAGGCATGTCGCTCCGCTCGCCGCCCTCCATATAGGGCCGCAGCGGGGGCGTATGGCAGTTCGCGTCGGAGAGCATCACCTCGGCGATCAGTTCGCCCGTCGGCGGTTTCCCGTCGGCGGCGGCCAGCACCGCACCGGCATCGACCCGGAAGCCCAGTTTCAGCAGGTTGTCGACCATGGCCCCGAACGACGCCATGACTTTGGCGGCAACCTCCTCCTCCAACCGCGCGAAATCCGCCGAACGCCAGTCGATGCCGTAGCCCAGCAGATGCAGGTCCGTCCCCCGGTAGTTGCAGTCGATCTCGATGCCGGGGACGAACCCGATGCCCCGCTCCCGGGCCAGCCGGGCGGCCTCGCCGACGCCCCGCACCGAGTTGTGGTCGGTCAGCGAAAAGGCGTCCAGCCCGCGGGCGGCGCACAGACCGACGATTGCGGCGACGGGAAGCTCCCCGTCGCTGCTGTATCCGGAATGGATGTGGAGGTCATATGCGGCCATAATCAGTAGAGGTAAAACACGATCCCGGCGAAGTGCGCCGCAACCGCGAGGTCGATCAGCAGATGCCACACCATGTGGTGGTAGCGGAAGCCCTTGCGGGCGTAGAACCACGCGCCGAGCGTATAGAGCACGCCGCCCAGCGCGATCAGCGCCACGAGGGGCGTCGAAGCGTGGCTGATGAACAGCGGCAGGAAGAAGACGATCGTCCAGCCCATGACCAGGTAGATGGTCAGACTGACGGCCGGTATCGACTTTCGGGAGAGCGACTTGTAGAACACCCCGAAAATCACCATCGCCCATTGCAGGACGGTGATGAACACCCCCTGCCAGCCGCCGATGACCGACAGCGCGATGGGCGTATAGCTGCCCGCGATGGCGACGTAAATGAAAATATGGTCGAGGATGTGGAAAACCTCCTTGTGCTTCGACTGCGGGTTCATCGAGTGATAGAGCGTCGAGGCGAGGAACATCAGGAAGATCGAAATGACGAAAACCGACACCGAGACCGAGGCCAGAACCCCGCCGGGGTCATGCGCATAGGCCCACACGGCGGCGAAAGGAAGGGCCAGCAGCGATAACAGCGACATCACGCCGTGGGACACGGCATTGCCGATTTCCTCGCCTACGGTCGGCACGTAAACTGCCTTTTTCTTGTCCATAACACAACTGTTCAATTGTACATGCCAAATTTATGAAAAAATTTCATATCTTTGCGAGCATAGGTCATCTGGTTAGGTAAAAATGGACTTTTCACGGTACGAAAAACTCCGCACGCTCGTGCGCGCGAATTTCTCGGAGCAGACCCGGGCACTCGTCGACGAGGCGCTGGAGTATGCCGACGGGAAACTCGCCGGAATGGTGCGCTACGACGGCTCGCCCCTGCTGGAGCATGCCGCCGCGGTGGCTTCGATCGTGATCTCGGAGGTGGGCCTGGGCCGCAACTCCACCATCTCGGCGATCCTGCACGACGTGGTGCGCCTCGCTCACAAGCAGCTGCCCGCCGAAGAATTCCTCGCCCTGAGCGCCGACATCCGCAAACGCTTCGGCGATCAGGTCGTGGGCATCACGCTGGGTCTGGCCAACATCTCGGAGCTGAAGCTCAAGGTGGCCAAGGAGCAGGCCGACAATTTCCGGGACCTGATCGTGAGCTACTCCGAAGACCCGCGCGTCATCCTGATCAAACTGGCCGACCGGCTCGAAGTGATGCGTTCGCTCGAAATGTTCCCCCGCGAAAAGTGGCGCAAGAAGAGCTGGGAGTCGATGAACCTCTACGCCCAGATCGCCCACAAGCTGGGTCTCTACTCGATCAAGAGCGAGCTGGAGGACATCGCCCTGAAATACCTCGAACCGAAGGATTACGAGCACGTCGTCACAAAACTCGAAGAGAGCGCCGAGGAGCGCAAGGCCTTCATCGGGCGGTTCCTCGTGCCGATCGAGCAGCGGCTAAACCGCCTCGGCATCAAATACCACATCAAGAGCCGCACCAAATCGATCTTCTCGATCTGGAACAAGATGCACAAACAGCACGTCCCGTTCGAGGGCGTCTACGACATCTTCGCCATCCGCATCATCATCGACTGCCCGCAGGAGGCCGAGAAACAGCTCTGCTGGACGGCCTATTCGGTGGTGACGGACTTCTACACGCCCAATCCCAAGCGCATGCGCGACTGGATCTCGATCCCCAAGTCGAACGGCTACGAGTCGCTGCACACCACCGTGTCGGCCGAAGGCCGCTGGGTCGAGGTGCAGATCCGCACCGAGCGCATGGACGCCGTGGCCGAGCGAGGCATCGCCGCGCACTGGCGCTACAAGGGCGTCAACCAGGGGGCGCAGACCAGCGAAATGTGGCTGGGACATCTGCGCGAACTGATAGAGGACACGACCCACTCGCTGGCGCAGCGTTTCGACGCCAAGCCCGCGTCGGGCGAAATCTTCGTCTTCACGCCCAACGGCGACCTGCGCAAACTCCCCGAGGGGGCCACGCTCCTCGACTTCGCCTTCGACATCCACACCTCGCTCGGATCGACGTGCGTGGGCGGACGGGTCAACGGCCGCGCCGTGCCGATCCGCGAACAGCTGCGCAACGGCGACATCGTGGAGATCACCACCCAGAAAAACCAGACGCCCAAGTCGGACTGGCTGTCGCTGGTGGTGACCTCGAAGGCCCGCAACAAGATCAAGTCCTACCTGCGCGAGGAGCAGGCCAAGCACACGCGCATGGGGCGCGAGGAGCTGGAACGCAAACTCAAGAACTGGAAATTCGCCATCACGATCGACGAGGCGGTGGCTTACCTGGCCAAATACTTCAAACTGCGCCTCGGCACGGAGGTCTACGCGCTGATCGCCACCCAGAAGCTCGACTTCGGGTCGATCAAGGAGATCCTCTCACGCCACCTTTCGGGCGAAGCCGAAGAGGAGCGCCGCGCCGCGGCCGCCGAAATCGAACGCCAGAAGGCCGCGCTGCACGGAACGCAGGAGAAGGCCGCTCCGCAGGACGCGCTGGTGATCGACGACGACATCTCGAAAATCCAGTACAAGCTGGCCAAATGCTGCAACCCGATCAAGGGCGACGACGTGTTCGGATTCGTGACGATCAGCGCGGGAATCACCATCCACCGCTGCGACTGCCCCAACGCCAAGCGCATGCGCGAGAATTACCCCTACCGCGTGATCGACGCCCGCTGGCGGCAGTCGGCCGAAGGGGCGTTCCGCGTCACGATCCGCATCGTGGCGGCCGACACCACGGGCATGGCCAACCACATCACCGAGGTCATCGTCCGCGATCTCAAACTGGGCATCCGCTCGATGAACTTCGCACCCGCCGGGAACGGCTGCGTGGCGGGAGAAGTGGCCGTCGAAGTGCCCGGAACGGCCGTCGTGGACACGCTCATACACCAGATCATGCGCATCAAGGGCGTGCAGCGCGCTTACCGCATCAACTAATTCCGCAAACAACTTTTTACCCACACAAACGATAAATGAATAACAACACAATCAGCGTCGTTTTCGCCGACTCGTCGCACGCACATTACGCACCGCGTATTTGCGATCTGATCTACGAGTCGGCCCTGCAGCGGGGTACGGGCATCGCCAAGCGGTCGCCCGAATACATCGCCGCAAAAATGACCGGTGGCAAGGCCGTCGTGGCGCTGGACGGTGAAAAACTGGTCGGGTTCAGCTATATCGAGTGCTGGGGTCACGGCGACTTCGTCGCCACCTCGGGACTTATCGTCGATCCGGAGTACCGCCATATGGGACTCGCGGAACAGATCAAACGACGAACCTTCGAGCTGGCCCGACGACGATTCCCGTATGCCAAGTTATTCAGTATCACCACGTCGCTGCCGGTCATGAAGCTCAATTCGCGGATGGGGTACACCCCCGTGACCTTCTCGGAACTGACCGAAGACGAGGAGTTCTGGCGCGGTTGCGAAGGCTGCTGCAACTACGACATCCTGCAACGCAACAACCGCCGCATGTGCCTCTGCACGGGCATGCTCTACGACCCGGCCAAGGAACCGCCCGCGAAACAGTCGCGGCTGGCCCCCTACCGGATGTTTTTCCGGAACAAAGTAAAAAAACTGTTTCACCTGAAATAACGGAAAATATCATTCGAGACAACCCGGTCGCGTCGCGACAAGTCCCCTCCGAGGAGGGGATTCAGGGGAGGGTCAGAATTATAAACGACGCCGAAGGCGGCGACAACGACCGGAGGATTTGCACTCCGGTGAATTAACGTAAACAACAAAAAGACAATATCATGGAAACCAAGAAGAAAGTGGTTCTGGCGTTCAGCGGCGGTCTGGACACCTCGTTTTGTGTAAAATACCTCTCCGAGGAGAAGGGGTACGACGTTTACACGGCAATCGCCAACACGGGCGGGTTCTCGAAACCCGAACTCGAAAAGATCGAGAAGCGCGCCATGGAGCTGGGCGCCACGGCACACGCGACGCTCGACATCGAGCAGGAGTACTATGAGAAAAGCATCCGCTACATGGTCTTCGGCAACATCCTGCGCAACGGGACCTACCCCATTTCGGTAAGTTCGGAGCGCATTTTCCAGGCCATCGCCATCATCGAATACGCCAAACAGATCGGCGCCAACGCCGTGGCCCACGGTTCGACCGGCGCGGGCAACGACCAGGTGCGCTTCGACCTGACGTTCCAGATCCTCGCCCCCGAGATCGAGATCATCACCCCGACGCGCGACATGACCCTGACGCGCGAATACGAAATCGACTACCTCCGCAAGCACGGCATCACGGCCGACTACAAGAAGATGGAGTACTCGATCAACAAGGGGCTGTGGGGAACCTCGATCGGCGGCAAGGAGACCCTCCACTCGGAGCAGACGCTCCCCGAGGAGGCTTATCCAAGCCAAATCACGGCCGAGGGCGAGGAGCGGCTCAAACTCACCTTCGAGCAGGGCGAGCTGGCGGCGGTCAACGGCACGCCCTACACGGACAAGGTCGAGGCCATCCGCGCCGTGGAGGCCATCGGAGCGAAATACGGCATCGGCCGCGACATGCACATCGGCGACACGATCATCGGCATCAAGGGCCGCGTGGGCTTCGAGGCCGCCGCGCCGATGCTGATCATCGCCGCGCACAAGATGCTCGAAAAACACACGCTGACCAAATGGCAGACCTACTGGAAAGACCAGGTGGCGACTTGGTACGGCATGTTCCTCCACGAGGCGCAGTACCTCGAACCGGTGATGCGCGACATCGAGGCGATGCTCCTCTCCTCGCAGCGCAACGTGACGGGAACCGTGGAGCTGATCCTGCGGCCGCGCAACTATACGCTCGTGGGCGTCGACTCGACGTTCGACCTGATGAAGACCGACTTCGGCGAGTACGGCGAGGTCAACAAGGCGTGGACGGCCGACGACGTGAAGGGATTCACCAAGATCCTCGGCAACCAGATCAAGATTTTCTACAACGTCCAGAAACGCAACAAGAAATGATCCGGGTCGGCATCATCGGAGGCGCCGGGTACACCGCCGGCGAACTGATCCGCCTGCTGGTGAACCATCCGCAGGCGGAGATCGCCTTCGTCCACAGCACTTCGAACGCGGGCAACCGCCTCGCGCAGGTGCACGGCGGACTGGAGGGCGACACCGGCATGCGGTTCTGCGACGCGTACGACCTCGGGGCCATCGACGTGCTGTTCCTCTGCTCGGCCCACGGGCAGAGCCGGGTCTGGATGGAGGAGAACACGATCCCCGCAGGCGTGAAGATCATCGACCTGGCGCAGGATTTCCGCGACGAGTCGTGCGGATTCGTCTACGGGCTTCCGGAGCTGAACCGCGAACGCATCCGCCGGGCGGAGCGCGTAGCCAACCCGGGCTGTTTCGCCACGGCGATCCAGCTGGCGCTGCTGCCGCTGGCCGCCGCGGGGCTGTTGCAGGACGAGGTGCACGTGACGGCGGTGACGGGTTCGACGGGCGCAGGCGTGAAACCCTCGGCCACGACCCATTTCAGCTGGCGGTCGGACAACATTTCGGTTTACAAGGCCTTCACGCACCAGCATCTCCTGGAGATCGGGCGCAACCTGCGGCTGCTGGAGCCGTCGTTCGACCGCGAAGTGAACTTCGTGCCGATGCGCGGCGACTTCACGCGGGGCATCCTGGCGAGCGTCTACACGGCATGTCCGCTCGACGGCGAAGCGGCATCGAAGCTCTACGCCGACTTCTACGCCACCTCGGCATTCACCCACGTCACGGAACGCGACGTGGACCTCAAGCAGGTGGTCAACACCAACAAGGCGTTGCTCCACACAGCCAAATACGGCGGGAAACTGCACGTCGTCTCGGTCATCGACAACCTGCTGAAAGGGGCGTCGGGACAGGCCGTGCAGAACATGAACCTGATGTTCGGGCTGGACGAAAAGGAGGGATTGCGGCTGAAAGCCTCGGCATTTTAATCCGGACCGGTGTTATTCACGGCGTACCGCCGTGGTTTACACTACCTTTTGGTGGCAACCGACGCACACAGCACGAGCAGAGACCGCTTGCGGGCTATGCCGTGCCAGAAGGAGGAAAACGAGCGCAGCGAAGTTAAAAGCACCAAAACCATCCGCATGTCGCTTTCGCGGGCTGGAGGTTGTTCTCGTTCCGCTCCAAGCGAGAATGCGGCGGTTGAAACCCGCTTCCAGGGGCGATGGCAGGATTCTGCGTATCCGATCTGGCTGTTACACCAGCTTCTCGCCGCGTTCCGCCGCGAACGATTCCGGCCCGATGCCGAGCCGTCAAACGAAGTCCCGGCTAAAAGCGCAGGCGTAAGACGCCTGTTTTATGAATGTTCGCGCAGCCCCCTAAAACCCGCCTTTTAGGCGGGCGCCCGGAGCCAGCGTTAGCCGGGACGGCATAGGCAGAGGCATCCGTCGGAGAGCTTTTGGTACTTTTTGCGGCCAAAAAGCACAAAGAATTTCGCGGTCAAAGACTGCGATTAAGACAATAAATGTAAATTTGTACATATGGAACTTTTCAACGTATATTCGTTATATCCGATCGAACCGGTGAGGGGCAAAGGCTGCTACGTCTACGACGCGGCGGGAACCGAGTACCTCGACCTTTACGGCGGCCATGCCGTGATCTCGATCGGGCATGCGCAGCCCGACTATGTGCGGGCCGTGCAGGAGCAGGTCGCACGTCTCGGATTCTACTCCAACTCGGTCGAGAATTCGCTTCAGGTGAAGTTGGCGGAGAGACTGGGCCGCATCTCGGGTTACGACGACTACCGCCTTTTCCTCTGCAACTCGGGGGCCGAGGCCAACGAGAACGCCCTGAAACTGGCGTCGTTCCACACGGGCCGGTCGAAGGCGCTCGCCATCTCGAAGGCCTTCCACGGCCGCACGTCGGGAGCCGTCGCCGTGACGGACAATCCGGCGATCTCGTCGCCCTTCAACCGCACGCCGAACGTGGAGTTCACCCCCCTGAACGACATCGGGGCGATGCGCGCGAAGCTCGCCACGCGGGAGTTCGCGGCGGTGATCGTCGAGGGCATTCAGGGCGTTGCGGGCATCCACTGCCCGACGGACGAGTTCCTGCGCGCCGTGCGCGCCGCCGCGACCGAGACCGGGACGCAGCTGGTGCTCGACGAAATCCAGTCGGGATACGGCCGCACGGGCCGCTTCTTCGCCCACCAGGCCGCCGGCATCCGCCCCGACCTGATCACCACGGCCAAAGGCATGGCCAACGGATTCCCGATCGGCGGCGTGCTCATAGCGCCCCACTTCGAGGCGCGTCCGGGGCTGTTGGGAACCACCTTCGGCGGCAGTCACCTGGCCTGTGCGGCGGCCATCGCCGTGCTGGAGGTGATCGAGCGCGACGCTCTGGTGGAAAACGCCGCCGAGATCGGCGACTACCTTCTGGCCGAACTGCACAAGATCGGCGGACTGAAAGAGGTGCGCGGACGCGGCCTGATGATCGGCATAGAGATCGACGGATCGGGTCCGGAGCTGCGCAAGAAACTGCTTTTCGACAAGCACATCTTCACGGGCGGGGCGGGAGCTTCGACCGTCAGGCTGCTGCCGGCGCTGTGCTTGACAAAAGAGATGGCGGACCGCTTCCTCACGGCGTTCGACAAGGTGAAAGGTGAAAAGTGAAAGGTGAAAAAGGCCGACTTTTGCTCCGGACCCCATAAAACCGGCGTTTTACGCCGGCAGGCCGCAGCTCCGCCCTGCGAAGGCCTGCTATTGCGCGTTGCTTCATAGCATTCCCCCGCGAGCTGCCGCCTGCCTAAAAGGCGGGGTTTAGAGGACGATCCAGAGACAGCCTTCCGAGATGGAAGCCAGATAATTTAACAAAAAACAAAAAAACGAATCCATGGATAAATTCACCTGCGTAGAAGACATCGGCGACCTTCGTCAGGCTGTCGCCGAAGCATTGGAGATCAAGCGCGACCGCTTCCAGTTCACGGGACTGGGGCGCAACAAGACCCTTTTGATGCTCTTCTTCAATTCAAGCCTCCGCACGCGGCTTTCAACCCAGAAGGCCGCCATGAACCTCGGCATGAACGTCATGGTCCTCGACGTCAACCAGGGGGCGTGGAAACTCGAAACCCAGCGGGGTGTGGTGATGGACGGCGACAAGGCCGAACACCTGCTCGAAGCCATTCCGGTCATGGGATCGTACTGCGACGTGATCGGCGTAAGATCGTTCGCACGGTTTCAGGACAAAGCCGAGGATTACGAGGAACGCGTGCTGGAGCAGTTCATCCGCCACTCGGGCCGTCCGGTCTTCTCGATGGAGGCCGCGACGCGCCACCCGTTGCAGAGTTTCGCCGACCTGATCACCATCGAGGAGCACAAGGCCGTGGAGCGTCCGAAGGTCGTGATGACCTGGGCGCCGCACCCCAACGCCCTGCCGCAGGCCGTGCCCAACTCGTTCGCCGAGTGGATGAACGCCGCGGACTACGATTTCGTCATCACCCACCCCGAAGGGTACGAACTGGACCCGAAGTTCGTGGGCGCGGCGCGCGTCGAATACGACCAGCGCAAGGCCTTCGAAGGCGCCGACTTCGTCTACGCCAAGAACTGGGCCGCCTATACGGACCCCAATTACGGCAAGGTGCTGTCGCGCGACCGCGCATGGACGGTCGATGCGGAGAAGATGGCGCTCACGAACAACGCCCGCTTCATGCACTGCCTGCCCGTAAGGCGCAACATGATCGTCACGGACGAGGTGATCGAATCGCCCCGTTCGCTGGTGATCCCCGAGGCCGCGAACCGCGAGATCGCGGCCCAGGTGGTACTCAAACGACTGCTGGAGGGTCTGAACTGATGGAACGGATCACAGTCGTAAAAATAGGCGGCAACGTCATCGACAACCCCGCGGCGATGAAACGCTTCCTGAAGGAGTTCGCCGCGCTGGAAGGCCCCAAAATACTCGTGCACGGAGGCGGGAAACTGGCCACGCGGCTGGCCGAGCGGCTGGAGCTGAAGGTGCAGATGGTCGACGGACGCCGCATCACCGACAAGGGAACGCTCGACGTGGTGACGATGGTTTACGCCGGGCTGATCAACAAGCAGGCGGTGGCCGGATTGCAGGCCGCAGGATGCAACGCCCTCGGGCTGTCGGGCGCCGACGGAAACGCCGTCACGGCCCGGCGCCGCAGCCCCCAGCCGGTCGACTACGGGTTCGTGGGCGACATCGAACGGGTGGACTCCGCGCTGCTGCGCAGGCTGCTCGAAGACGGCATGGCGCCCGTCTTCTCGGCCATCATGCACGACGGAAAAGGGACCCTGCTGAACTGCAACGCCGACAGCGTGGCTTCGGCCGTAGCGCTGGGCGCGGCGGAAATTGCCCCGACAGACCTGGTTTTCTGCTTCGAGAAAGCCGGGGTTCTGCGCGACCCGGACGACGACACGTCGCTGATCCGTGAGATCACGGCCGCAACCTATCCGCCGCTCAAAGCCGACGGCGTCGTGAGCAAAGGGATGATCCCCAAAATCGAAAACGCACTGAAAGCCGTCGAAAAAGGGGTGCGGAGCGTGACGATCCGAAGCTCCGAAAACCTGTCGAACGGAATCGGAACGGTGATCCGGAATTCATAATTCACAATTAGAATAGTTCGATGTCGTAATTGCCTGATCCATGCCCCGGATGCTGTCAGCCGCCGTACTCGCCGCCTTCGGCGTCGTATTCAAATCTGACCCCACCCCAGCCCTCCCTCTGGGAGGGAGATGGCGTCGTTCCGAACCACAGTCGATTGCAACACGAATGTAGCTAATTCTATTAAAATTAAAATTTGGACGCACACATCACAGAGGCCGTAGAACTCTTAAAACAGCTCATCGCGACGCCCTCCCGCTCACGCGACGAGGCGCGCACGGCAGACCTGCTCCACGCATTCCTCGCCCAACGCGGAGCGGCGCCCGAACGGCTTGCGAACAATGTCTGGGCACGGGCCGAGGGGTTCGACCCCGCACGACCGACGCTGCTCCTGAATTCGCACCACGACACGGTGCGCCCGGCGGCATCGTACACGCGGGACCCCTATGCGCCCACCGTCGAGGACGGAAAGCTTTACGGACTGGGAAGCAACGACGCGGGGGCTTCGGTGGTATGTCTGTTGGAGACTTTTCTCACGTTCCGCACGCGTCCGCTGCCCTTCAACCTCGTGCTGGGAATCTCGGCCGAGGAGGAGTGCATGGGCGAAAACGGCATCCGCGCCCTGCTGCCCGCCCTGGGGAAAGTGGACATGGCGCTGGTGGGCGAACCGACGGGGATGCAGGCCGCGACAGGCGAACGGGGACTGGTCGTCCTGGACTGCACGGCGCACGGCCGGAGCGGCCACGCGGCGCGCGGCGAAGGGGTCAACGCCCTCTACATCGCGCTGGACGACATCGCGCGGCTGCGCTCTTTCCGCTTCGGACGGGAATCGGAACTGTTAGGGCCCATCGGCATTGCGGTGACGCAGATCGAGGCGGGCACGCAGCACAACGTCGTGCCCGACACGTGCCGTTTCGTCGTGGACGTCCGCACGACGGACGCCTACTCGAACGAGGAGACGGTCGGGATTCTGCGGGCGGCCCTCCGCTCCGACGCCGTGCCGCGGTCGACGCGCATCCGCGCCGCGGCGGTCGGCGGGGAACATCCGCTGGTGAAGGCCGCAGTCGCCGCGGGACGCGAAACCTATGTTTCGCCGACCACTTCGGACCGCACGCTGATGCCCTTCCCGGCACTCAAGATGGGTCCCGGACAATCGTCGCGGTCGCACACGGCCGACGAATTCGTCCTCCTCGAGGAGATCGCGGAGGGAATCGCCGTTTATGAAAAGTACATCGGAAAATTAGCACAGGAATATGGCTGGAAAACTTTGGGATAAAGGCTACGAGCCGGACAAAATGATCGAGGAATACACCGTGGGCGACGACCGCGAACTGGACATGCGCCTGGCGCGCTACGACGTCGAAGGGTCGCTGGCGCATATCGCCATGCTCGAGACCATCGGACTGCTGACGGCGGAAGAACTCGAAAAACTCACCGCAGGGCTGAAAGAGATCGCCGCGGAGATCGAAGCCGGGCGTTTCGAGATCGAACCCGGCACGGAGGACGTTCATTCGCAGGTCGAGCTGATGCTCACCCGCCGGCTGGGCGACGCGGGCAAGAAAATACACTCGGGGCGTTCGCGCAACGATCAGGTCCTCGTGGACCTCAAACTGTTCCTGCGCGACGAACTGCGGCAGGTGGCCGACGCCGTGAAGAGGGTCTTCGACCGGTTGCAGGAGCAGAGCGAAAAGTATAAGGAGGTGCTGATGCCGGGTTACACCCACCTCCAGATCGCCATGCCCTCGTCGTTCGGACTGTGGTTCGGGGCCTATGCCGAGACGCTCGCGGACGACATGCGTCTGGTGGCCGCGGCGTGGCACATCGCCAACCAGAATCCGCTGGGATCGGCCGCCGGATACGGCTCGTCGTTCCCGCTCGACCGCACGATGACCACCCGTCTGATGGGCTTCGAGGAGCTGCACTACAACGTCGTGGCGGCGCAGATGAGCCGCGGCAAGAGCGAACGCGCCGCAGCGGCCGCCATCGCCGCCGTGGCCGCGACGATCGGCCGGCTGGCGATGGACGTATGTCTGTTTATGAGCCAGAATTTCGGGTTCGTGTCGCTGCCCGACGAGCTGACCACCGGGTCGAGCATCATGCCCCACAAGAAGAATCCCGACGTCTTCGAGATCATGCGCGGACGCTGCAACCGCCTGCAATCGGTTCCCAACGAGATCGCGCTGCTGACGACCAACCTCCCCGTGGGTTACCACCGCGACCTGCAACTGTTGAAGGACATCCTCTTCCCGGCGACGACGGAGATCAAACGCACGCTCGCGATGTGCGACTTCATGCTTGCGCACATCCGCGTCAACGAGCACATCCTCGACGACAAAAAATACGACTATCTGTTCACGGTGGAGGACGTCAACCGGATGGTGCTGGCGGGCACGCCCTTCCGCGAAGCCTACAAGCAGGTGGGCATGGCCGTCCAAAGGGGCGAATACACGCCCACACGCGAGGTGCGCCACACCCACGAAGGCAGCATCGGCAACCTCTGCACGGCCCAGATCCGCCGCAAGATGGAGCGCGTGATGCAGGAGTTCGAGTAGGCGCGGCGCGGGCGGACAACAGGCGCGGCGGCGAAAAGCAGGCGCGGACAGGCAACAGACGCGGCGGCGAGATGCAGGCGCGGTGCGGGCAACAGGCGCGGATGTTTGGCCGTTCGGAATAATTGACTAACTTTGTCTGTAACCAACCCAAACCGACAAAGCAATGAATCTGAAACGCATGCTGTTGCTGCTGGCGTTGTCCGCAGCTATTTCGGCCGTCGCCGGACCGCAGAAAGTCAAGACCTCCGTTGAAAAAGTGACCCTGTTCATCGACGGGGCGCAGGTGACGCGCACCCGGCAGGTGGACCTCCCGGCCGGAAATTCGACGGTCGTATTCACCGGCCTGTCGCCCTATCTGGATGACAAGAGCATGCAGGTCAGCGCCAAAGGCCCATTCACGGTGACGGCCGTCAACCGGCTTTTCAACCACACCGACAGTCTCGAACGCTCGACCCGCCAAAAGACGCTCGAACAGACGCTCGAAGAGACGCAGCGGCAGCTGGACCGGCTGAAGGCCTCGCGCGAGGTCATGGATGCGGAGAGCGAACTGCTGAAAACGAACTGCTCGGTCGCCAACCGGAACGTCGCCACCCCGCTGGCCGCCATCAGGGAGCTGAACGAGTATTATGCCGCACGGCTGGAAGCGCTGAAAAGCAAGGCGCTCTCCCTCGACGCGGAAGAGGAGAAAATCAACGAGCGCAGGCGGCAGGTTCTGGCCGAGCTGGTGAATCTGGGCGGCAGACAGTCGGACCCGATGAGCGAAGTGGAGGTGCGGATCGAAGCCCCCGCGGCCTGCAAGGCGTCGTTCACGCTGATCTACTACGTCCGCAATGCCGGCTGGTTCCCCTCGTACGACATCCGTTCGGGCGGGTTGTCGGAGCCGGTGGAGATCTCTTACAAGGCCAATATTTTCCAGAACACCGGAGAGGAGTGGAAGAACGTCGCCTTGACGCTCTCCTCGTCGAACCCCAATACCGGGAGCATCGCCCCGCAATTGCAGACCTGGCGGCTCGACTACGGTCTCGTCCCGCCCCGCTACAACCTCAACATGACGAGCAACACCGTGTCGGGAACAGTCCTCGACCATCAGCGCAAGCCCCTGCCCGGAGCGACCGTCCTGATTCCCGGCACGACCATCGGCGCCGTCACCGACACCCGGGGCTGTTACTCGATCACCGTGCCCAACGGTGCTTCCGGCCTGCAATTCAGCTACGTCGGCTACATACCCCGAACGGAGCGAATCACGGGCAACACGATGAACGTCGTGATGCAGGAGGATGCGACGAAAGTGGACGACGTGGTCGTCATGGGATACGGCGTCTCGAATCAACTGGCAGGCGCCGCGCCGGGTGTCCGGATTCGCGGCACAGCGGCTTCGGACAGAAAGGTGGTGGAAGTCGATTTTGCAGACTTCGACGCCGAGAGCGCCGTGATGGAGGTGGAGCAGACGCAAAATCAGCTGGGCTACGAGTTCGAAATCAGACAGCCCTACACCATCCCTTCAGACGGCAAGAGCGTCGCAGCCGAAATCGGGAGGTTCGACCTGCCGGCCGCTTATATCTACCAGAGCACGCCGAAGATCGACAAGGACGCCTTCCTCGTGGCGGAGGCCACCGGCTGGGAGAGACTCAACCTGTTGCAGGGCGAGGCGAACGTCTATTTCGAAAACACGTTCGTCGGCAAGAGCATCCTCGATCCCGGTCAGACGAGCGACACACTCCGCTTCTCGATGGGCCGCGACCGGAGCATCCGCATCGAACGCACCAAGGAGAACGACTATTCGTCGCGCCGCGCCATCGGTTCGAACCAGACACAGACCGTGGCGTGGAAGTTCTCCGTGCGCAACACACGCCCGGAACCCGTCGTGCTGACGCTCGCCGACCAGCTGCCCGTATCGCGCAACAGCGCCATCGCCGTATCGGCCGAGGAGTTGAGCGGAGGCCAGCTGGACAAGGAGAGCGGCATCGTCACCTGGAGGCTGGAGCTGAAACCCGGCGAGCAGCGCGAACTGCGCCTGCGCTACGCCGTGAAATATCCCAAAGGACGCAGCCTGACAATCGAGTGACCCGAAGAGGGGAGGGAAACGAAAAAGGGAGGACTGCATCGTCCTCCCTTTTTTCGAAGCCGTAACTTCCGCCTATTTGATGCGCTCGTAGTACTCACGGGTGCGGGTGTCGACACGGATCTTGTCGCCCGTGTTGATGAACAGCGGCACACGGATCGTGGCGCCGTCCTTCGCCGTCGCGGAATTCACCGTCGCGGGTTTCAGCGAGTTGGTCGACGCCGTGTCGCCCTTGATGCCCGGCTCGGTGTAGATCACCTCCATATCGACGATCGGAGGAAGTTCGGCCGAAAGAACGGCCTCCTTCTCGGTGTGGAACATCACCTCGACGATCTGACCGTCGGTGATCAGGTCGTAGTTGTTGATCAGGTTCCGGTCGATATTGATCTCCTCGAAAGTCTCGGTGTGCATGAAATGCGCTCCCAGATCATCCTCGTAGGTGAACTGATAAGGACGGCGCTCGACGCGCACCTGCTCGATCTTCTGGCTTACCGACGAGAAGGTGTTTTCCAGCACGCGGCCGTTTTCCAGATTCTTGAGTTTCGAACGGACGAAGGCAGGGCCTTTGCCCGGTTTGCAGTGCTGGAAATCGACCACAAGGAACGTCTTGCCGTCCATTTCGATACACATGCCGATCTTGATGTCAGCTGCTGTAATTGTCATAGGAATATGGTTTATAATTGTTGTTTTTTCGCGCCGCGAAGTTACGAAAAAAATCCGGAAATTCCTATTCCCGGGGCCACAGCCCGCTGCAAACGCCCGCAGAACGGCCTCAAAGCTCTATCGCCTTGCATTTGAAGCCCATCTGCCGGATCTTCTCCAACGTACGGGGAAGTGCGTAACGCATGTTGCGGAAGGCCTTTTCGCTGTCGTGGAACACCACGATGGCGCCCGGCGCGAGGTGTTTCGTGACGTTCTTCAGGCAGGTGCGGGGCGACAGGCGGCGGTTGTAGTCGCGCGAGATGATGTCCCACATCACCAGTTTGTAACGCTGGCCCAGGAAACGCGCCTGCGCCGGGGTGATGCGCGCATAGGGCGGACGAAACAGTTCGCTGTGGATCAGATCGTTGGCGAAATCGACATCCTCCGTATAGCGTTCGAGGCTCATGCCCCATCCCTTCTGGTGCGAATAGGTGTGGTTGCCCACCTTGTGCCCGGCGTCGAGAATGCGCTTGTAGAGGTCGGGATACATCTCGACGTTCTTGCCCAGCACGAAGAAGGTCGCTTTGGCATCGTACTTGTCCAGCGTCGAAAGAATCCACTCCGTGACGCCCGGCGTGGGACCGTCGTCGAAGGTCAGGAACACGCCGTCCTCGTCGTCGATCTCCCAGATCAGGTCCGGCATCAGGCGCCGGACTATTTTTGGCGGTTTCAAACGCATAACGCGGCAAAAATAGTGAAATTCCGCGCCATTTGGAAAAATATACGTATATTTGTGATAAAGACAACTCGAATCGACCGACTATGAAAACGCTTTTCCGGATAACGATCGCAGCGCTGATCGTCGCGACGGCAGCAGGCTGCGACGCCTTCAAGCCCCTGAACAATTCGAAAAAAAGTGCACAGGGAAAACCCTACGAACTGATCGTGGTATGTCCCCAGGCGGAGTGGACGGGCGAGGTCGGAGATTCGCTGCGCGCGATTTTCACCGCCCCGGTGCCCTATCTGAACCAGATCGAGCCGATCTTCGACGTGTTGCGCGTCACCGAACGCGGCTTCACGGGCATGGTCGCCGATCATCGCAACATCCTCAAGATTCTGGTCGATCCGGAGCTGAAGGAGACCACGACCGCCGTGCAGTACGACGTGACGTCCGATCCGCAGATCGTGATGACGCTGCAAGGCCCCAGCGACGGAGCGCTGGTGAAATACCTCTCGGAAAACCGGGAGAACCTCGTCTATGCGCTCGAAAAGGCCGAACGCGACCGCGCCGTGAAGGCCAACGAGACCTATGGCAACCCCGGCATCGAGTCGGCCATTCTCAAAACGTTCGGCGTGGAGATGAAGGTTCCGAAGGGCTACACGCTGGCCGCACAGAAACCCGACTTCATCTGGGCGCGCAACGAGTACCCGACCGCCAGTCAGGGATTCTTCATCTACTCCTACCCCTACGAAGGCAAGCAGTCGCTCACGGAAGAGGCGCTGGTAGCCGCACGCAACAAGTACGCGGCGCAGATTCCCGGCCCGTCGGAGGGTTCGTACATGATCACTTCGGACGCTTTCGCCCCCGACTACCGCCTGTTCCGCATGGAGGGACGCCTGTGGTGCGAACTCCGCGGATTCTGGGACGTGCACGGCGACTTCATGGGAGGCCCGTTCGTCAGCTATACGACCGTGGACACGGCCACCAACCGCGTCTTCACGCTCGACTGCTACGTCTACGCCCCCGATCTGAACAAACCCCGCAAGCGCAACTACATGCGGGGACTCGAACACCTGCTCTACTCGGTGCGTTTCCCCAGGCAGTAACCCCAGCTTCCGGCGCGCAACGCCCAACCGCGCGATGAGAAGAAACCGACGGATATGCAGCAGATACTGACATATGCCTTTCTTGTAATCTACACGGTCACGATCCTCGGCATCGTCCTGGTCATCATCACCGACAACCGGAACCCGCTGAAGACCCTGCCGTGGATCATCGTGCTGGTGTTCGCCCCGGTCGTGGGGCTGGTCTTCTACTTTTTCTTCGGACAGAACCTCTCCAAGCAGCGCATCATCTCGCGCCGCACGCGCAAACGCATCACCATGCAGCTCGAAGAGGCTCTCGACGACGGACGGCCCGACATCCCGGACGAGCACCTCCCGCTGGCCCGGCTGCTCGCCGCGACGATCCACTCCGTGCCGCTCTACGGCAGCCGCATCACGCCCTACACCGACGGCAAGTCGAAGATGGAGGCGCTGCTTGCGGAGATCGCCCGGGCGAAGCACCACATCCACATCCAGTATTACATCTTCTGCGACGACACGACGGGCTGCCGCCTGCGCGACGCGCTGGTCGCGAAAGCCCGGCAAGGGGTCGAGGTGCGCATCCTCTACGACGACGTGGGGTGCAGCGGCGTGAAAAAGTCCTTTTTCGAGGGGATGCGCCGCGAGGGAATCGAGGCGTTCGCGTTCCTGCACGTCAAGTTCCCGCTTTTCACCAGCAAGGTCAACTACCGCAACCACCGCAAAATAGCCGTCATCGACGGCTGCGTCGGCTTCATCGGCGGCATGAACATCGCCGACCGCTACGTCCGCGGCACGGAGTGGGGATCGTGGCGCGACACCCACTTCCGGATCGAGGGCAGCGGCGCGGCGGGGTTGCAGGCGTCGTTCCTGAGCGACTGGTCGGCGACCACGAAGCGGCACATCGCAGGCGCGGAGTACTACCCCGCGGCGGAACGCCTTACGGACGACATCCTGCAGATCGTGCCGAGCGGACCGTTCGGCAAGTGGCGGGCACTGTTGCAGGCCGACAGTTACGCCGTCTCGAACGCCCGGAAGCGAATCTGGATACAGACCCCCTACTACCTCCCGTCCGACGTGCTGAACTCGGCCCTGCAAGTGGCGGCGCTGGCCGGCATCGACGTAAGGCTGATGCTCCCGGCGCGCTCCGACTCGAAGGTCGTGGACTTGGCGTCGCACTCCTATCTCGACGACATGATGAAGGCCGGGGTGAAGATTCTCTTCTACAAACCCGGCTTCCTACACTCCAAACTGCTGATCATCGACGACTCCCTGACCATCATCGGCTCGGCGAACATGGATTTCCGCAGCTTCGAACACAATTTCGAGGTCAACGCCTTTGTCTACGACAGAGAGTTCACGGCCCGCATGGCCGGGGTATTCGAAGACGACGCCTCGCGCTGTCATGCCCTGACGCCCGGAGAATGGTTCAACCGCCCGCGGCCGCGCCGCTGGGCGGAGTCGCTGATGCGGGTGTTCTCGCCGCTGCTGTAAAGGCAATAAAAACCGGACCTAAAATAAAACAAGATGACTTTACATGAAGCTATCCTTTTTGTCCTGCAAAAATACGGTCCGATGAACTGTTCGGATATTGCGGACAAAATCAGATCGCACAATTTATACCGGCAGAAAGAGGGTGGTCATGCCTCTTCGGGCCAAATCGCGGCACGGATCAAAAATTATCCGCATCTGTTCAGCCGCCAGGATTCGCTGGTTCTTGTAAAAGGAACCGGAACCACACCGATCCCACCGTTGATCAACGGCGGCCCGAAAAAAAGACGGGACGAAGATTACATCATCGATCTGTGCGACGAGATTCTCCGATGCAAGGCCTCCCGCCAGCACCGGTTCGATTTTCTGCTCGGCGATCCCAACACACGGGGAAAACGCACGCCCCTGCCCGTCGACGCCTATTATGAACCGCTAAATCTGGTCGTCGAATACCGCGAACGGCAGCACACCGAATCGGTTCCCATCATGGACCGACGATCCACGATCAGCGGCGTCCCGCGAGCCGAGCAACGGCGCATCTACGACAACCGCCGCGAGAAGATACTGCCGAAACACGGCATCGAGCTGATCCTCTTGTCGTTCGACCAATTCAGGTGCGATTCCCGAAAGCAACTGCATCGTGATCCCATTTCAGACCGGGAGGTCATCCGATCAAAATTAAAAAGCCGGCTAAAATGACCGGTTCGGGTCGTTACTTATAACCCAACTGCTGCATCTCCTGCATCATCTCCCGGGCGATCTCCATGCCGAGCTGCTGCCCAGCCTGCATACCTTCACTGGTCATGGAGGACGTTGCCGCAGCGAGCTTCTTTCTCACGGGCGATTCATAGAAAGCCACAATCTGCTTAATGGCGGGGATCAGCTGGTCCATAAAACATCCGCCGAAGCCGGCACGACAGCGGCTTCGAAAAGCATCCTCTTCATATCGGAAAGTCTTAAGGGTCGGCGGATCAGATGTCGACGATGCCGTTGCGGATGGCATAGACCACCAGCGACGCGGTGTTCTTGCAGCCGGTTTTTTCGAGGATGTTGGCGCGGTGCTTGTCGACCGTGCGCTTCGAGATGAAAAGTTCGTCGGCGATCTCCTGATTCGACAGCCCCCGGCAGACGGCCACCAGGATTTCACGTTCGCGCGACGACAGCTGTTCGTCCGCGGCGTCTTCCCGCGTGCGCATGCGTCCCGTGAGCGACGAGAGCAGCTGCGGCGAAAAATAGCTGCCGCCCGCAGCCACCGTCTCGACAGCCTCGATCACGTCGCCGATGTCGGAATCCTTCAGCAAAAAGCCCCGCGCTCCGGCTTCGACCATGCGCGAATAGTAACTCTCCTCGCCGAACATCGAGAGCGTGATGATTTTGAGGTCGGGACGCTGCGCCAGCGCCCGCTCGGTCGTCTGCGCCCCGTCCAGCCCCGGCATGGCGAAATCCATGAACACGACATCGGCGTCGACGCCGCCGAGCATCGCCAGAAACTCCTCGCCGCTGGCCGCCTCGCCGACCACGCGGCACGCCGCACAGCGTTCGAGCAGCCCCCGCAGGCCGTTGCGGAAAAGCGAATGGTCGTCGACCAGGATGATCTTGTACGGTTCCATTATCGGCGACGGCGTTTGCGGTTGTGGTTGCGGTTCAGCGGCGCAGGCTCCTCCTGCGTATTGACGCGGATGGCGGCGCGCATGCCCTTGCCCTTGGCCGAGGCGATGTCGAACGTGCCGCCCAGCGAGTTGATGCGCGACGCGATGTTCGAAAGCCCCATGCCGCAGTCCATCATCGCCTGCGGATTGAACCCGCGGCCGTTGTCGGTATAGTCGAGCGTCAGCTCCGAGCCGTTCTGCGACAGCGAAAGGTTGATCGCCGAGCAGGCGGCGTGCTTGAGCGAGTTGTTGATCAGTTCGCAGATCACGCGGTAGAGAATCACCTCGATGTCGGTGTCGTAACGCTCCGAACGGAGGTTCGTCGTGAAACGGATCTTCACGTCGTGCATCGCCGCGCTCTTGTCGATGAAGTTCTGCACGCCCCGCGCCAGCCCGAAATCGTTGAGCACGTGGGGCGAAAGGTTATTCGAAATCTCGCGCAGCGAGCGGATCGCCTCGTCGATCACATAGGTCGTATTGTCGATGATCTCGCGCTGCTCGGCGTCGTGCTCCTCGCGCGCGAGGGCCGTAAGCGACATTTTGGCCGAAGAGAGCAGCGGCCCGAGACCGTCGTGCAGCTCCTTCGAGAAACGCGACCGGGCCTTCTCCTCGGTGCGGAGCACAGCCGTGAGAATGCGCTTGTTGAGCAGCGACCGCTGACGGTTCAGACGGTTGATGTATTTGAACAGCTTGTGGGCGTACATCACGCCGATCGACAGGCAGACCGAAATCACGATCCCCAGATAACCGAACCACCAGCGGGGAATGACCTCGAAGCCCGATACGAGAAGCAGCTGGATGAGGCGTTCGACCGACAGCAGCGAAAAGCCCACGATGAAAAGAATCCACACCGAATTGTATTTGGTGGTGCGCACCAACCGCAGGGCATAGCCCGTGGCGACGCATTGGATGACGATGGCTATGACTAACAGGATCTTGATCAGCATAGGCGGACATTTTTTGACAAAAATAATTAAAAATTAAGAATTAAGCATTAAAAATGCCGCCTTCGGACTGCTCTCCGCCGATTTTCCGGTCCGGCGCCCCTCTCCGGTCACTTCAACACCTTCGTCAGATTCTTCAGCTGGCGGTAATCCGTCAGATCGACCTGCACGGGAACCACCGCCACGTACTTGTTGGCCAGCGCCCATTCGTCGGTGTCGGTGGCTTCAGGCTCGCCGTTGACGAATTCGCCCGTGAGCCAGAAATACTCCCGGCCCCGGGGGTCTTCGTGGCGGTAGAACTCTTCGCGCCAGAAACCGCGGTTCTGGCGGCAGAGTTTCATTCCCTTGAGTTCCCCGACGCTGCCGACCGGAACGTTCACGTTCAGGCACAGCGGCAGTTCGACCTCCGCGGCGAAGATGTCGCTGACGATCCGCCGGCCGTAGACCACCGCAGCGGCGAAATCGGCGTCAGCCCCGTGGTCGTCGAGCGACAGCCCGACGGCCGGACAGCCGTAGAAACTGCCTTCGATGGCGGCGCCCATCGTCCCGGAGTAGAGGACGTTGACGGCCGAGTTGGAGCCGTGGTTCACGCCCGAGATCACCATGTCCACGCGCTCGTCGCGCAGCAGGTAGTCGAAGGCCATTTTGACGCAGTCGACCGGCGTTCCCGAAAACGCGTAAACCGCGACGCCCTCCTCCTCGCGGATGCGGCGCAGGTAAAGCGGATTGTACATCGTGATGGCCTGGCTCATGCCGCTCTGCGTCGTCTCGGGAGCCACGACCACCACGCGGCCGAAGGCCCGGGCGACCTCTATGGCGGCCTCCATGCCTTTCGAATCGTATCCGTCGTCGTTGGTTACGAGTATCAGTCTTTCATTCATCTTTCCAATCGTTTTCCCGCAAAGATACGAATAATATCGCGCTTTTTTCATGCAATAGTTGCACCGTTCGGAAAATTCTTCCTATATTTGCAGTCCCTTTCGGGCGTATATCAACCTCTTCCATTGGGCGCTACGGCAGATGCGGACGGGTACGGCGGGCGGAAAGCGAATGCTTCAGACGCAGCGCAAACCAATTCGCGGGATTACAGGCAAAGGACCTGTATGGTAGCCCCGGCGCAGCGGGAATGTCGAATGCGAAACACAAAAATTGTTGCAACAATGAACAAAGACGCAATCATCAAGCTCGTCAACGAGCAGATGTGGCCCAAGACGGACGCCGACGTGCCGTCGTTCAAGGCCGGTGACACGATCACCGTCTCCTACAAGATCGTCGAGGGAAACAAGGAGCGCGTGCAGAGCTTCCGCGGTGTGGTTATCCAGATCAAAGGCTCGGGCAAGACCAAGATGTTCACGATCCGCAAGATTTCGAACGGCGTGGGCGTGGAGCGTATCTTCCCCCTCTACTCGCCTCACATCGACAAGATCGAGGTCAACAAGATCGGTGTCGTACGCCGCGCACGCATCTACTACCTGCGCGACCTGACCGGCAAGAAGGCTCGCATCAAGGAGAAGCGCATGACCCGCACGGAGAAGAAATAATCCCGCGGTCGGAAAGAGAAAACAGGATGTCTGAAAAGGCATCCTGTTTTTTTGCATCCGAAAGAAGCGCGGAACCGACCGGGGGCCCGGCAGGTCCCGGAACGGCTCCGGCAGTCGTAAGCGCAAAGGATGCAAAAATCCCTCCTTCGGCAGTCCCGCAAGAAACGCATAGAAAGGACGGGGCTGCGCGCGCAACACGGCGAACAAGGCTTCAAGATAGGGGGCGCCGATAAAACGGAAATCGCGAATACAATATATTATTGACATGTTATTGGATTTTGTATTGCTATCAAACAATGTGTCATTGCACGCAAAGGAGAGGCAGGCGCAAAAAAGAGGGCGCATTATGTCGCAACAAAGCAAGCATAATGAACATATGTACAGTATACAAATGTGAATATGTCCATTTTTTTGTACCTGTGAAAGAGAGAAAGCCAAAACGTACTGATGCGACACTTAACGACTTGATCATTCGGCGTATTAAAGAGATACGCAAGAGCAACGGCCATTCGCAGGAGTATGTGTTTGAGAATACGGGTTTGGACATCGCCCATATCGAAATCGGCCGGGTCATTCCGTCCATCGTTTCAATTTCGATCTTTTGCAAATGCTACAATATCACACTCAATGAGTTTTTCGCGCCCCTGAACTATCCACCGAAAGAATAGACGCAACTTCCAGCAAGAATCCCCGGCTCCGCGGAGCCGGGGATTCTCCTTTCCCGCTTCAGCCGGGGAATGCTCCACCGTGATGAACGGAGCGGAAAGCGTTCCGGCGCTTTTGACCGCAAAGATGCCGGCTGGCGCTCGAACGAGTGCGGCGCGGACGGGCAGTACCGGAGTACGTCCCATTCGCGCCGCACGAGAGCAAGAGCAAAAACGCCCTCTAAAATCGGGAATTAATCCTCTACGGGAATATCCTTGTTGACATTCTTCGAACCTACGAGCGCATAGAAGAGCATGTAGGCCAGACCGGCGATGATCACCCAGTAGCTCGACAGGTAGTTGGAGATGTCGGCCACATAGCCCTGGATCAGCGGAAGGATACCGCCGCCGCAAACCATCACCATGAAGATACCCGAACCCATGGAGGTGTATTTGCCGAGTCCCTCGACGGCGAGGTTGAAGATGCCGCCCCACATCACCGACGTGCAGAGACCGCACAGCGTGAGGAACATGACGCCGATGGGAACCTCGATCATGGCGAAGCCCGTACCCGTGAACACCGGCATGCGGCCCATCGTGTCGATCGGAGCGAAGATGCCCAGCAGCACGAAGACCAGCGCCACGACGGAAACCGCCGTCAGCTGCGCCTTACTCGAGACCTTGCCGCCGATGACGCCGCCGATCAGACGGCCGCACATCATCAGGAACCAGTAAGTGCCCACGAGCGAACCGGCCGCAGCAGCAGCCATTCCGATACCGGGGGTCGCCGCGTCGGGCGTGGAGGTCAGGAACAGGTTCATAAAGTTGGGAATGCCCACCTCGACACCTACATAGATAAAGATAGCCACCGTACCCAGCACGAAGTGACGGAACGACATGGCGCTGTGCTTGTCCTTCTTCTCGCTCTTGGCGTCCTGGATCGCGAAGGGTTCGGGAATGCGGACCGCCGCCAGCACGAAGAACACCACGGCGAAGATGCCCATGGCGATCCACAGCGCGGGAGCCGCGTCGCTGATCGTCGCATTGGCCGCGTTACCCATCAGGTAACCCACGAGGATCGGAACGATGGTCGCCGAAATCGAGTTGAGCGAGCCGCCGAACTGGATCAGCTGGTTACCCTTCTTGCCGCCGCCGCCCAGCGTGTTGAGCATCGGGTTCACGACCGTGTTCAGCATACACATCGAGAAGCCCGAAACGAAAGCGCCGATCAGATAGACCGGGAAGCTGCCCGCAATGCCCGAAAGGTACTGGATGCCCACGCCGACGAAACCGACGGCCACGGCGGCAAGCGCCGTCTTCTTATAGCCGATGCGCTTGAGCATCATGCCCGCCGGAATGCCCATCACAGCATAGGCGATGAAGTTGGCGAAGTTGCCCAGCTGGGACATCCAGTTCGCCACGGCGAACTGATTCTTCACGATGACGCCCAGCGGATTCGAAAGTCCCGTCACGAAGGAGATCATTGCAAAGAGCAAGAACATCATGACGATGGGCAAGGTGTAATTTTTCTTTTGTTCCATAAAATCTATCAATGTTTAGGTTAATAAGTTTCGGGGGGGGGTCATCGGTCCCGTTCGGCGATGTAGGCGCAGAGGTTGACCAGCGCCGAACGGTATTCGGAATCGGGATAGTCGGAGAGCATCTCCACGGCGCGGGCGATGTAGCCCTGCATCACCTCGGCGGCGAAAGAGAGGCCGCCCTCGTTCTCGACCGTGGAGCGCAGGTACTCGACCTCCTCGTCGCTCTCGTGACAGCGGGAGAGCCGTTCGAGCAGCTCCCTGCGGCGGGAATCCGAAGCGCGGTCGAGCACAGACAGCAGCGGCAGGGTGATTTTCCCTTCGCGCAGGTCGTTGTTGGCGGGTTTGCCCGTGTGGGCCGTCGGGGTATAGTCGAGAATGTCGTCCTGAATCTGGAAGGCCATGCCCACGGCTTCGCCGAAACGCCGCATCGTGGCCACCCGGTCGCGCGTGGCGCCCACGGCCAGCGCCCCGGCCGACGCGCTGACGCCCAGAAGGCTCGCGGTTTTCTTATAGATGATGTCGAGGTAGGCCTGGCGGGTCATCGTGCTGTTGGCGGCGCACTCGTCCTGCAGGACCTCGCCCTCGCACAGCGCGGCCATCGACCCGCAGACGTGCGTAACGAGGTCGAACTGCCCGCTCTGCAAGCCTATGTTCATGTTTTTGGCAAGGATGTAATCACCCAGGATCACGGCTTTGTGCGACTGCCAGCGGGCGTTGGCCGAGGGTTTGCCGCGGCGCATGTCGGCCTCGTCGATCACGTCGTCGTGGATCAGCGACGCGACGTGGATCATTTCGACCAGCATGGCGGCCAGACAGGCCCTGCGGCCCGCGGCAGCCCCTTTCACCGGGGCGTTCATCGCCGCCGAAAGCATGACGAGCATGGGACGGATGCCTTTGCCGCGCGCCGAAAGGGCGTAACGCAGCATATCGGAGAGCAGCTCCCCCTCGGCCGTGAACTGGCGGTCTACGAATTCGTCGAGGGCCTCCAGTTCCGCAGTCACGGGTTTGCGGATGTCATCGAGTGTAATCATATCCGCAAAGATAGTCATTTTTCGCAATGAAGACACGGACTGTCAATGTTTTTTCGTACCTTTGGCAATCGGTTAAGACACGCTGGAATGGATTTTTCGAACACTATAAGATCAAAACTGCTGCCGGCCCTGGCGGCCTTCGCACTCTTTTTCGTGGTGAGCGCCGCCTATTTCGCCCCGCAGTTCCGGGGCGAAGCGCTGCCCCAGCACGACGTCATCCAATACGAAGGCATGGCCAAGGATATCAGCGACATGCGCGCCGCGACGGGCGAAGACCCGCAGTGGACGGGCGGCATGTTCGGCGGCATGCCGGCCTACCTGATCAACGTGGCCTATCCGGCCCAGCTGGTGAAGCGGACCGTCGGACAGGTGGTGAAGATCATCGACACGCCCGCCGGATTCCTGTTTTTCGCCATGGTCTCGATGTGGCTCATGCTGCTGATCGTCGGGATCAACCCGTGGGTGGGCATCGTCGCGGCGCTGGCCTACGGGCTTTCGACCTACTTCCTGCTGATCATCGGCGCGGGGCACGTCACGAAAATGTGGGCGCTGGTCTACGCCCCGCTGATGATGGGCGGCGCGTGGATGACCCTGCGGGGCAACGTCTGGTGCGGCGCGGCGCTCACGGGGCTTGCGGCGTCGCTCGAAATCGGCGCCAACCACCCGCAGATCACCTATTATTTCCTCGTGGCGATGGCCGCATTCTGGATCAGCGAAGGAATCCTTTCTTTCAGGGAGGGACGCCTGCGCGATTTTTCCCTGCGCACCGCGGCGCTCGTCGCGGCGGGCATCCTGGCCGTAGGATCGAATTTCTCGCCCCTGTGGTACACGGCCCGCCACTCGAAGGAGACCATCCGCGGCGGATCGGAGCTTGCCGCGACGGCCGAAACCTCGAAAAACGGCCTCGCGCTCGACTATGCGACGGCGTGGAGCTACGGCAAGGCCGAGACCCTCAACCTGCTCGTACCCGACTTCATGGGCCGCGAATCGGGCACGACCTTCCCGGCCGACGGACAGACGGCGGCCGTGCTGAACGACTACGGTCTGCGCGGCGCGGCGCAGCAGCTCTCGGCCTACTGGGGCACGCAGCCCTACACGGGCGGCCCGACCTATCTGGGCGCCGCGGCGGTGTTCCTCGCCGCGCTGGGCATCGCGCTGGCCCGGGGGCGCAACAAATGGTGGATCATCGCCGCATGCGTCGTGATGATTCTGCTGGCCTGGGGCCGCAACCTGATGGGGTTCACCGAATTCGCGTTCAAATACCTGCCCGGATACAATAAATTCCGCACCGTCTCGATGACGCTCGTCGTCGTGCAATGGGCCGTGCCGCTGCTGGGAGCGCTGGCCCTGATGCGGCTCTGGAAGGGGGAGATTCCCCGCGAACGGCTGCTGCGCGCGCTGGCATGGGCTGCGGGAATCACCGGGGGAGCGTGCCTGCTGCTGGCCGTCGCCGGAGGTTCGCTCTTCGACTTCGGACGCGCCGAAAGCGCGGACTATATGACCGATACGTTCCGTCACATCTTCGAAAGCAACAACATGCGGTCGTACATCGACCGCGGAATGGACATCGAATGGGCCGAAGCGACGGCCGACGCGATGGCCGCCGACCGCGCGGCGATGATGCGGACCGACGCATGGCGTTCGCTCGTGATGATCCTGCTGGCGGCGGGCGGCGTGGCGCTGTTCGCCCTGCGCCGGATCAACCGATACGTACTGACGGGCCTGCTCGCGGGCGTGATGCTGCTGGACCTCGTGCCGGTCGACCTGCGGTTCCTCTCGTCGGAGAATTTCGTCTCGCCGCGCCGCAACCAGGTGACGGCCTCGGCGGCCGACAAGGCGATCATGCAGGACAAGGACCCGGGCTACCGGGTGCTGAACCTCACGGTCAGCCCCTTCAACGACGCCACGACCTCCTATTTCCACCGCTCGGTGGGCGGTTACCACGGGGCGAAGCTGGCCCGCTACCAGGATCTGATCGACCGTTACCTTTCCAACGCCGACGACGGAGTGCTCGACATGCTCAACACGCGCTACCTGATCGTTCCGGGCAAGGAGGGGCAGCCCGAAGCGCAGCGCCGCACGACGGCCTTCGGAGCGGCGTGGTTCGTCGACAGCGTCATCTACGCCCCCTCGGCGCAGGCGGAAATCGACCTGCTGGGCAAGACGGACCTCCGCACGACAGCGGTGGTGTCGGGGCAGAATCCGGCGAAGAGCGCATCGCGGCCCATGCCCCTCGGCATCTACGCCTCCGCCCGGATCGAGCTCACGGAGTACCGCCCGAACTACCTCAAATACGAATACACGCTCCCCGAAGAGGCGGTGGCGGTGTTCTCGGAGATTTTTTACGACCAGGGCTGGAAGGCCTATGTCGACGGCGAGGAAAGCCCCTACTTCCGGGCCGACTACGTCCTGCGGGCGATGACGCTGCCCGCCGGCACGCACACCGTCGAATGGCGGTTCCGCGCACCGGGCTGGACGGCCGTCGAGGGCGTGACGCTCGCGGCGTCGCTCGCGATCCTGCTGGGAGCCGTCGCGGCGCTGGTCTATTGTTTTAGAAAAAGAACGAAAAAAGAGAAATAAAAAGGGCGACCCGCGCAAACCCGTTTGTCGTCAGCATGCGTAAAATTTCGGGTTTCGCGCAGGGGTTGCGGATCGGACACAGGCGGCTTATTTCCGATTCGCGGCAACAAGGGAAGCCCGAAATTTTGCCATTATCACGACAAATGCCATGAAAGACGATAAAAGACTGAAGCGAAAGGTCCGCAACTCCTACATCGTGTCGACGGTGAGCATCACGCTCGTGCTGTTCCTGCTGGGATCGGTGGGTTACCTGATGGTCGCGGCGCTGAAGGTCGCCGACACGCTCCAGGAGAGCATCGCCGTCACCGTGGAGTTGAAGAACGGGCTTTCGGAGGCGCAGAAAGAGACCATCAGCAAACGCCTGACCGCCGAGGAGATGGTCGCGACGATCGCCTACTCCGCCAAGGAGGAGAAAGCCGAGGAGGAGGAGTTCCGCAAGATGTTCGGCAGTTCGTTCGAGGAGATCCTGCCGGAGAACCCGCTGCTGGATTCGTTCGAACTCACGCTCACGTCGGCATCCTCCGACAAGGAGCTGCTCGACTCGTTCATCGCCGCCGCCGGACGCATCGAAGGCGTCGACCGCGTGTCGTACCCGGCGCTGATGGCCGAGCGGCTGCACGCCACGGTGAACAAGATACGCCTCGTGCTGCTGCTCTTCGGCGGCGCGCTGCTGGTCATTTCGCTGATCCTGCTGAGCAACACCATCCGGCTGGCGATCTTTTCGAAACGCTACCTGATCAACACGATGAAGCTGGTCGGGGCCACCAAGTGGTTCATCATGCGGCCCTTTCTCGGAAGCAGCCTCACGCAGGGAATCCTGGCCGGCACGGCCGCCTCGGCCTTGTTCGGTCTGGCCGTCTACGGGCTGAACGAGGCGGTCCCCGAACTGATGACCATTGCCGAAGCCGGCAAAATCGCCATCATCCTCGGCTCGATGATTGCGGGCGGCATCATCATCTCGGGGCTTTTCACCTTTGCGGCCCTCAACAAATTCATCAATATGAAGTCGAACAAGATATACCTTTATTAAATGAAAAACGAACAGAAGAACGCGCAGGACCCCGTACCGGAAAATCCCCGCATGCCCCTTACGCGGCGCAACTACGTCCTGCTGGCGATCGGTTTCGCGGTCGTCCTCTTGGGCTTCGTCCTGATGGCCGGCGGAGGCAGCGACTCGCCCGACGAATTCAACTACGCGATGTTCTCGTGGAGGCGCATCACGCTGGCCCCGATCCTCGTGATCGGCGGCTTCGTCATCGAGATCTATGCGATCATGCGACGTTACAAGTAATTCCCGGCCCGTTGCGGAACGCCGTCCCGGCGGGGAGACCCGCCCGGCAACGGCCGGCGGACCGGAACAGCCGACAACTCAAGACTCTTTCTAAAAAATAAATGGACACACTGCAAGCTATCCTGCTCGGCATCGTGCAGGGCATCACCGAATTCCTGCCCGTTTCAAGCAGCGGTCATCTCCAGATCGCCAAGGAGGTGCTGGGCGTACAACTCGAAGAAAATCTCACGTTCGACGTGGCGCTCCACGCCGCCACGGTGTTGAGCACGATCGTCGTGCTGTGGAGCGAAGTCTGGCGCCTCCTGAAAGGACTGTTCTCGCGCCGGTTCAACGAAGAGCAGGCCTACGTACTGAAACTCGTCCTCTCGATGATCCCCATCGGCATCGTCGGGTTCCTGCTCAAGGACCGGATCAACGACCTGCTCAACGCACCCTACATCCTCGCCATCGTGGGCGCGATGCTCCTCGTGACGGCCGCGCTGCTGGCCTTCGCCTACTACGCCAAGCCGCGGCAGAAGGAGACGATCTCCTACCGCGACGCCCTGATCATCGGACTGGCGCAGGCATGCGCCGCCATGCCGGGACTTTCGCGGTCGGGTTCGACCATCGCCACAGGCCTGCTGCTGGGCAACAAGAAAGCCGCCGTGGCGCAGTTCTCGTTCCTGATGGTGCTGGCTCCGATCCTGGGCGAAACCCTGCTCCAGGCGACAAGCGGCGATCTGACCGCCGGTATCGCCGCAGGGCCGCTCATCGCCGGATTCCTCGCATCGTTCATCACGGGATGTCTGGCCTGCAAATTCATGATCGAGGTCGTGAAGCGGGGCAAACTCATCTGGTTCGCCGTCTACTGCACCGTTGCGGGACTGGTGTCGATCACAAGCTATTTCTGCTGATGAAAGAAGCACTGGACCTCCGCGGCATCAATTTCGAGGACGGATACATCGCCGTCGTGGACAAGCCCCTGCGCTGGACCTCGACCGACGTGGTGCGCAAAATCAAATTCGCGCTCCGCAGGCTGGGTTACCGCAAAATCAAGGTCGGACACGCCGGGACGCTCGACCCGCTGGCCACGGGCATCCTGCTGGTCTGCATCGGCCGCGCCACCAAACTCGTCGACGCCCTGCAAGCCGAGGAGAAGGAGTATGTGGCCGACGTGATGCTGGGCGCCACGACCCCGAGCCACGATCTGGAACACGAGATCGACCGGACCTACCCGTGGGAGCACATCACGCGGGAAGCGGTCGCCGAAGCCCTCGCCTCGCTCACCGGCGAGCGGCTCCAGACCCCGCCCGTCTACTCGGCCAAGAAGATCGACGGCACACGGGCCTACGAACTGGCCCGCGCCGGCGAGGAGGTCGCCGTACGCCAGGCGCTGATCAACATTTACGAAATGGAGATCGTGGAATACGACCTGCCGCGGGTGCGTATCCGCGTGCGTTGCAGCAAGGGAACCTACATCCGCTCGCTGGCCCACGAGATCGGACAGGCGCTCCGCAGCGGGGCGCACCTCACCTCGCTGCGCCGCACGCGCAGCGGCGGCTTCACGCTCGAAAAATCCTATGAGCTGGACGAATTTCTTGAAAATCTGCAAAAACTTGAAACAAAATAGACTTTTTTGCGTATAAAAAATAATCTGTCTTTGTTTTCCGGAACCTTTCCGGCAGGCGGGGCAGAGACAAAACCGCGTTTCAGGCCCCGCCGAACGCAGAAAATGTCGAACCAGATTACGTAAAAAAGAGCGTTCATCTATGAAATTATCGCAGTACGGGTATGACTTTTCACCCGAAATGCTGGCCAAATACCCGGCCGACAATCGCGACGAGTCGCGTCTGATGGTCATCAACCGCGCCAAAGGCACTATCGAGCACCGTATCTTCAAGGACATCATCGAGTATTTCGACGAAAAGGACCTGTTCGTCTTCAACGACACGAAGGTTTTCCCGGCACGCCTCTACGGCAACAAGGAGAAGACCGGCGCCGAAATCGAAATCTTCCTGCTGCGGGAACTCAACCGCGAACTGCGGCTGTGGGACGTGCTGGTGGACCCCGCGCGCAAAATCCGTATCGGCAACAAACTCTACTTCGGCGACGACGACCTGCTGGTGGCCGAGGTGATCGACAACACCACCTCGCGCGGCCGCACGCTGCGCTTCCTGTTCGACGGCTCCTACGAGGAGTTCAAGCATGCGCTCTTCGCGCTGGGCGAAACGCCTCTGCCGAAGTGGGTGCGCGAGAAGGTCGAACCCGAGGACGCCGAGCGTTACCAGACCATCTTTGCCGAGAAGGAGGGCGCCGTGGCTGCCCCGACGGCCGGCATGCACTTCTCGAAACACCTGATGAAGCGCATGGAGATCAAGGGCATCGACAAGACGTTCGTGACGCTGCACGTCGGGCTGGGAAACTTCCGCACGGTGGACGTCGAGGACCTCTCGAAGCACAAGATGGACTCCGAGCAGTTCTTCGTCGAGGAGGCCGCCGCCGAAGCGGTCAACGCGGCCAAACGGCAGGAGCGCAAGGTCGTGGCGATCGGCACGACGGTGATGCGCACGATCGAAACCGCCGTATCGACCAACGGCATGATCAAACCCATGGAAGGCTGGACCAACAAGTTCATTTTCGCCCCCTACGAATTCACCGTGGCCGACGCCATGGTGACCAACCTCCATCTGCCCTACTCGACCCAGCTGATGATGGTGGCGGCTTTCGGCGGTTACGAAACCGTGATGAACGCCTACAAGGTAGCCAAGGAAGAGGGGTATCGTTTCGGCACTTACGGAGACGCGATGCTCATTCTTTAATTTTTTTTCACTACCTTTGCAGATATAAACCCTCAAAACCATGGCAAGCAAAATTCTGTACGTGTGTCAGGAGATCACCCCCTATCTTCCAGAAACGGAGGGTTCCCGGCTTTGCCGTGCGCTGACGCAGGCAATGCAGGAACGCGGGAACGAGATCCGCACCTTCATGCCCCGCTACGGCTGCATCAACGAGCGCAGGCACCAGCTGCATGAGGTTATCCGGCTGTCGGGCATGAACCTCATCATCGACGACAACGACCACCAGCTGATTATCAAGGTGGCGTCGATACCCGCGGCGCGCGTACAGATTTATTTCATCGACAACGACGACTACTTCTCGCGCAAGGCGGTGCTGACCGACGGCGCGGACAACTACTTTCAGGACAACGACGAACGGGCCATCTTTTTCGCCCGCGGCGTACTAGAAACGGTCAAGAAACTGCGCTGGACCCCGACGGTGGTGCACTGCCACGGCTGGTTCACGGCCGTGGTTCCCGTTTACCTGAAACGGATCTTCGCCGACGACCCGATCTTCCGCGACGTCAAGGTCGTGGTGTCGCTCTACGGCGACGGCTTCTCCGGGGAACTCGATCCCGGATTCGGCGCCAAGATCGCCGGCGAAGGCGTCAAGGACAAAAATCTTGCGATTCTCGACACTCCGTCATACGAAAACCTCTGCCGCTTCGTTATGGAATATGCCGACGGAGTGGTTGCGGCATCCCCGGATGTCGACCCGAAAGTATTGGACATGGCCCGCGCGAGCGGAAAGCCCATGCTCGAATACCAGTCGCCTGAGGCAGAGGACTTTTTCGATAATTACAACCGATTCTATGAAGCGATTCAATAACTTCCGCCGCATGCTGCTCCCCGTTGCAGCGCTGGCTGCCACGATAGGACTGACCCTCGGGGGCTGTACCAAGGTGGACGATACGCTGGGCGGAAACCTCATCCCCGACAACCAGCAGATGAGGGCGGGATACGTTCAGCTCCCCCGGGCCGACGAACTGAACCCGAAGAAATACGTCGAAACACGCCTGTTCCAGACCGATTCGATCGTCAGTTCGAACATCACCTACGGCTACATGGGTTCGATGCTCAACGACACGCTGGGCCACCGTTCCGCGGGATTCCTTTCGCAGATGGTCAACTATTACAAGGTCGATTCAGGATACTTCGGCTACATGCCGATCTTCGACTCGGCGCAGATCTTGCTCAAGGTGACCAGCTTCGGCCGCGACTCGGTGACCGAGCAGTCCTTCGCGGTCTACGAGGTCGTCAGCAACAAATACCTCACCGAGAAACCCATAGCGCCCAACAAATCGCAGCGCGACTCGACCTTCTACCTCAATTTCGACCCCGTGGCGGAAGGCGTCTACAACCCCGACGAGCCGCTCTTCACCTTCACGCTCGGCGGCGAGGGCAAATACCCCTCGACCACGTCGGCCGTGACGTTGGAGCCGACCGAAGCGGGTAAAAAATACATCCGCCGCCTGATGCTTCAGGAGGGCGAGTATGCCGGCGACTACTCGATTTACAGCGCCGACAGCCTGAAATACTGGGTCGAGGCGTTCAAGGGACTTTACATCGCCCCGAACCCCGAGAAGCCGCTCACCGAGTACGGCAAGGGAACGATCTTCGCCACGGAACTGACCTATTCGGGCCTGTCGGTCTACGGACGTAACCGCGTGAAGGACGACCCCTCGCTGATCAAGGACACGATCGGCATGGTCTACTACTTCTACGAAGACGGCGCGGAATTCGGCAACGTCTCGGTAAACAACGTCAAGCACGACTACGAGGAGGCCACGATCGCCCGAAGGATAAACATAGAGGAAGCCCGCGAGACGGCCGAGAACCGGCCCGAAAATCCCCTCGTCTATGTCGAAGGCATGGGCGGCGTGGTGACCGAGATGACCTTCAGCCCGGAGTTCTTCGCAGAGCTGGAGGCGGAGATCGCCAAGGGAAATGCCGACGGCAAGAATTTCAAAACACTCGCGTTCAGCCAGGTACGCATGTCGATCTACTTCAACGACAGCGACTACGAGTGGGAGAAGATCGCGGACGGAACGGCCGGCGACATCCTGCGCATGACCGACCAGATGAACGCATACCCGGCGCGGCTGGGCATGTACACCAATTACAAGACGCTGACGCCGATTTCGGACTACGCCTACGTCTACGAGCAGAACTACGGTTCTTCGGTAACGCTCGCCTACAACGGCAAGATCAACCGCAGCCGCGGCTGCTATGTAATGGACATCACGGGCTACATGCAGCAGCTCTGGAACAGTTACATGGAAGCCAAGGCGGATGCGGGCGGCGAGGTTGCGAACATCGACTGGGACAAAGTCAAGAACCGCTCGGTATACATCGGACCCGAAGCATACGGCCTCTACACGACCTCGTTCGGCGTGTTGCAGGGCATGCCGACACAGGCCGGGACTGCCGAACCGAACAACGCCCCGATCCGTTTCAGTATGGCGTACAACCTGATCAAGTAAACAACAGATAACCCCTTTTGCAGAACCTAAGTGTAATGCTTAGGTTTTCGCTTTTCTGAAAAAGCCATCAAAACAGCAATGCAGGAAAATTTAGTAATCGTAGAGTCCCCCGCCAAGGCCAAGACCATCGAGAAGTTTCTCGGCAAGGACTTTATCGTAAAATCGAGCTTCGGACACATCCGCGACCTTGCGAAGAAGGATCTCGGCATCAATATCGGAGAAGGCTACAAGCCCGTATACGAAATCCCCGGCGACAAGAAGAAAGTGGTCGACGAACTCACGAAGCTGGCCAAGTCGAAGACCGTCTGGCTCGCCTCCGATGAGGACCGCGAAGGAGAAGCCATCGCATGGCACCTGACCGAAGTGTTGGGTCTCCCCGTCGACCAGACCAAGCGCATCGTCTTCCACGAAATCACCAAGCGGGCGATTCTGGAAGCCATCGAGAAGCCGCGCACGGTCAATATGAACCTGGTCAACGCCCAGCAGGCACGCCGCATCCTCGACCGGCTGGTCGGCTTCGAGCTGTCGCCGGTGCTGTGGAAGAAGGTACGTCCGGCGCTGTCGGCAGGCCGCGTGCAGTCGGTCGCCGTGCGCCTGATCGTGGAGCGCGAGCGCGAGATCATCGCCTTCCGCTCGGCAGCCTATTTCCGTGTCGTGGCCCAGTTCTACGCCGCCGGAGACCCGGAGAAGACGCTCTTCAAGGCCGAACTTTCGTCGCGTTTCGAGACCGAGGCTCAGGCCGAAACCTTCCTGCAAAGCTGCATCGGCGCCACATTCACGGTGGCCAAGGCCGAGGAGAAACCCGCACAGCGCTACCCCGCGCCGCCGTTCACCACCTCGACGCTCCAGCAGGAGGCGGGCCGCAAGCTGGGCATGTCCGTATCGCAGACGATGTCCGTCGCGCAGCACCTCTACGAGCAGGGTCTGATCACCTACATGCGTACCGACTCGGTGAACCTCTCGCAGCAGGCGCTGGCCCAGTGCAAGGAGGAGATCACGAAACTCTACGGCGAGAAATATTCGCGCTGGTTCAACTACAAGACCAAGACCAAAGGTGCGCAGGAGGCCCACGAGGCCATCCGCCCGTCGTACATCGAGCGTCAGGAGATCGAGGGCACGCCCGCCGAGAAGAAACTCTACGACCTGATCTGGAAACGCACGGTCGCCTCGCAGATGGTCTGCGCCGAATTGGACCGCACGACCATCACCATCGACATGTCGGGCAGTTCGAACCAGTTCGTCGCACAGGGCGAGGTGGTCCGTTTCGACGGCTTCCTGCGCCTCTACTCCGAATCCACGGACGACGACCAGGCTGCCGAGAGCGGCGAGGGGCTGCTGCCGAAACTCACGGCCGGCGACCGGGTCCTCCCGTCGCAGATCACCGCCACGGAGCGCTTCACCTCGGCTCCGGCGCGCTATAACGAGGCCTCGCTCGTCAAACGCCTCGAAGAGCTGGGCATCGGCCGTCCTTCGACCTACGCCCCGACGATCACCACGATCATCAACCGCGGCTACGTCGTCAAACAGAACAGGGACGGGCAGAAGCGCAACTACGCACAGCTGACGCTCACGGGCGAAAAGATCGCCTCGAAGACCCTCTCGGAAAACTACGGCAAAGAGAAAAACCGACTTTCGCCGACCGACATCGGCATGGTGGTCAACGATTACCTGGAGGAGCAGTTCGGCCCGATCATCGACTACAACTTCACGGCCAGCGTAGAGAAGGAGTTCGACCGCATCGCCGAGGGCGACATCACCTGGGACAAGATGATCGACGAGTTCTACGGTCCCTTCCACAAGATGGTCGATTCGGCCATCACGACGCAGACCGCCAAGACGCGCGAAGTGCGCATTCTGGGCAACGATCCCAAGACGGGGCACATCGTGAAGGCGCGCATCGGCCGTTACGGCCCGATGGTCGAGATCGAAGGGAACGAAGGCGAGAAGGGACGCTTCGCGTCGCTCAAGAAGGGCCAGCTGATCGAGTCGATCACGCTCGAAGAGGCGCTGGAGCTTTTCGCCCTGCCCCGCGACCTGGGACAGCTGGACGGCGAGGAGCTGATGGTCGGCATCGGCAAGTACGGTCCCTACGTGCGCTACGGAAAGTCGTTCGCGTCGCTGGCCAAGACCGACGACCCCTACACGATCGGCTACGACCGCGCCGTTGAGATCGTCCGCGCACACCAGGCGGCCGCGGCCGCGGCCAACACGCCGCTGAAGAGTTTCCCCGAGGATGCCGACATGCTCGTCAAGAACGGCCGCTACGGACCCTACATCGCCTACAAGAGCAAGAACTACCGCCTGCCGAAGGGAGCGAAGCCCGAGGAGCTCACCCTCGATGACTGTCTGAAGATCGTCGCAGGATCGAAAAAGTAACCGCCCCGGACAAGGGGGGAAGGGTCTGGCCGCAAAACGGAAAACCGCCCCCGGAACAAAAGGGTCTGACAGCGAAACGGAAAACCGCCCCGGGACTGCGAAACGACCCGCAAGAAAGCAAACACCGAAAACCGAACGATTGATGAAAAAACCGATTCTCGCCGCACTTGCGCTCTGCTACGCGCTCGGAGCCGCGGCACAAACGCCCGACACGGCCGCCCCGGAAGGCTACCGTTTCACCGACGTCAAAATCCTGCCCGTCACCCCGGTCAAGGACCAGAGCCGCAGCGGAACCTGCTGGTGTTACTCGACCCTCTCGTTCTTCGAAAGCGAAATCCTCCGCGCCGGAGGTCCCGAACTGGACCTTTCGGAGATGTGGATCGTGCGCAACATCTACTTCGAAAAGGCCGTGAAATACGTCCGCCTGCACGGCTCGCTGAACCTCGCCGTCGGCGGACAGGCCCACGATGTGCTGCACGGCATCGAGGCGTACGGCATCGTCCCCGAGGAGGTCTATCCGGGACTGAACTACGGCTACGACAAGCCCAATTTCGACGAGATCGACGCCGTGATCAAGGCCTACGCCGACGCGGTGATCAAGGCCGGCGGGAAGCGCAGCGACAGCCGCCTCACGACGGCCTGGCAGGCCGGGCTGAACGGCATCCTCGACGCTTATTTCGGCCCGATGCCCGGGAAGTTCACCTACCGGGGCAGGGAGTACACCCCGGCGTCGTTCGCCGCATCGCTGCCGATCGACCTCGGCGACTACATCGAATTCACCTCGTTCACCCACCACCCCTTCTACACGGAGTTCGCCATGGAGGTTCCCGACAACTGGAACTGGGACAAGGTATGGAACGTGCCCCTGGACGAGTTCATGCAGATCATCGACAACTCGCTGGAGAAGGGTTACACGATCTCCTGGGGAACCGACGTGAGCGAGAAGGGGTTCAGCCGCACCAAAGGTCTGGGCATCGTCCCTGAAGCCGACCTCGAAGGCATGCAGGGAACCGAAGCCGAGAAGTGGGGCAAACTCACCCAGAAGGAGAAGGACGAGGCGCTCTACAAGTTCGACAAACCCGGCAGGGAGCGCACCGTCACGCAGGAGCTTCGCCAAAAGGGCTACGACAACTACGAGACCACCGACGACCACGGCATGCAGATCGTGGGCACGGCCACCGACCAGAACGGAACGCCCTACTACAAGGTCAAGAACTCGTGGAACACGACAGGTCCCTACGACGGCTACTGGTATTTCTCGCGCCCGTTCGTCGCCTACAAGACGATGACCGTGCTGGTCAACAAAAACGCCGTTCCGAAGGCCATTCTCAAGAAAATCGGCGTCAAATAGACCGACGATCCCCGCAACGACAAAACAGCCCGGCTTGCAAAAGCCGGGCTGTTCGTTTATCGAAGTTTAAGTTTTTAAGTCTACCGAAAGGGAGATTTTACATCTCGCGCAGTTTGATGCTCTCTCCCAACATAATCAGGGCGGTACGGAACCACTCGTTAATCCTTGCTTTCATACTAAATAATTTTAATTAATTCTTAAAATATTTTATCATTTAAGACAGGACAAAAGTAGTGCGCGGAAACCAAACTTCCAAATATTTTATTAAGATTTTTTATAAAATTTGTAATTTTTTTGAATAAATCTCTATTCTTCGATTTCGACGCCCAGCAGACGGGCCAGCTCAACAGCCTGCAATGGACTAATTTTCAATCCTTTCAATTCAAACGACCCGATCTCGCGAACGCGAATGCCGCGGATGTCCGAATCGGCGAAAGAAAGTCCGCGCAGGCGGGTGCCGAAGAATTCGGCCTGTGTCAGGTCGCACTGCGCAAACTCGACACGTTCGAAACGGCAGTCCCCGAAAGCGGCGCCATGCATCGGACAGCCCGCAAAACGCACCGTGCGCAGCCGCGAAAAGGCGAAATTGGCGAACTCGCCCTTGCAACGTTCGAACAGCAGGTGGTTGAGCGCGGTTTCGGCGAAATTCGTTCCCGAAAGTTTGCAGTCGGCGAACCGTACGCGGTGGAGACTGCACCCCAGCAAGTCGGCGTTCGAGAAATCGCAGTTGCGGAAAACCACGTCCGAAAACTGCGAACGGGCAAGCACGCTCCCCGCGAAGAGACAGCCCGTGAAGAGGCATCCCTGCACCGAAAGGTGCTCGCGGTCGAGCGATGCGAAGTCCGCAGCGCGGAACGAAGCGTCGGCGATCTCCTCGTCACGGGTCATCCGAACGGGATCAGCGGACGCTGCTGACTCCCGGAGCAGTTGCGGTGCGGCGATTTCCATGGGCGGCAATTGTTTGAATTGCCGCAAAGGTAGGAATTTTTACCCGTTTCGTTACTACTTCCGGAGGTTGGGATTGTTCATTTTGCGCAACCGGAAATATTGGTTATCTTTGCTGTCGACTCCGAGCTCCAAATTCATGAAAAAGACCTGTTTCCTTCTCCTCACCGTTTTGCTGACGACAGCCGCGCTGCGCGCGTCGGCCCAGAACAAGGACACCTCGAAGGAGAATTTCCCATCGACCGAAACTACGCTTTCACAGATCGGACAGGCCGAGGCGCACCCGAACGCCAGGCACGTCCGGATGGCCGACACTTCAGCCCTCGCCGCTCCGGTGAAACGTCCGGGGCTGATCCGCCGCATCATCGACTATTACAGCCGTTCGAACGTGGACCGCACCTTCGAAAAGAAGATCGACTGGAGCATCGCCCCGGGACCCAACTACTCCTCGGACGTAGGTTTCGGCATCGGATTCCTGTTGGCGGGACTCTACCGGCTCGACCGCACCGACTCGGTCACCGCACCGTCGAACATTTCGATTTACGGCAACTTCACGACCGAGAAATTCGTGCTGCTGCGCTTTTCGGGCGACAACATCTACAACCACAACAAACAGCGGCTGAGCTACTCGGGCGCATTCGTCTACTTCCCCGGCGCCTTCTACGGCGTGGGTTACAACGCCGGCAAGGAGGGTTACGCCCAGGACCTCACCACGACGATGGGCGCCTTCCGCATCTCCTACTGCACCTCGCTCGTGGGCCGTTTCTACATCGGCGTCAGCGGCGGCATCGACTACTCCGGAGCCAAGTACAAAAATTCGGGCATGGCCGACCGCATGAACGGCATCCAGGCCGACGTAGAGTCCGGAAAACCGGTTCCGGGCGGCAAGATGGGCGAGCTTTACAACCTCTGGCAGGAGGGACGCTACGACCCTGCGAAACAGGACCCGTTCTCGAATTACATCGCCACGACGGGCGACAAGCCCAACGCCTTCAACGCCAATGTCGGGCTTTTCGCCCAGTACGACACGCGCGACGTGACGTTCAACGCCTCGAAGGGCATCTTCATCAAGGCCGAGGCCAAATGGTATCCCGAATGGCTGGGCAACACGCGCCGCACGTTCGGACGCTTCACGCTGACCTTCGACTTCTACCAGAAACTCTGGAAAGGGGCCGTGCTGGCCTGCGACCTCTACGCCGACGCCACGGCCGGAACCCCCTCGTGGCACATGTACGCCAAAATGGGCGGCATGGAACGCATGCGCGGTTACTACGAGGGACGCTACCGCGACAAAAAACTGGTGGAAACGCAGATCGAACTGCGGCAGAAAATCTACCGCCGCCACGGCATCGTGGGATGGATCGGCGGCGGGCAGGTCTGGGGCACGGAGAAATTCCGCTGGGGAAACACGCTTTGCAGTTTCGGCTGCGGCTACCGCTTCGAATTCAAGAACCGCATGAACATCCGCCTCGATTACGGCTGGGGCAATTTCGGCAACCAGAATCTGCCGTGGGACCGCAAGCGATCCTCAGCGTTCCTGTTCACCGCTTCGGAAGCATTCTAAAGAATATATACGAGGATAAAACCTTCGTCCAGAGAGACGGAGAGCCTGACCGGCTCTCCGTTTCCGATCCGTCCCGCCAGCGTCCCGGCAGCAAGGTCGAGCCGCACGACGTGCAGATCCCTCCGGAAATCCAGCTCCCGGCGTCCGGCATACTTGTAGAGCGTCTCTTTTGCACACCAGACGATCCCCGGCAGAAGCGGGTCGTCGGAAAGGGCCTCCTCTTCAGGCGTTAGGTAGCGGCTCGCGGCGCGTCTGAAATCGCGCGTTGCGGGTTCGATGTCCACGGCGCAACGCTCCGGGGAGGCACAGACCGCGATGCGGCCGGCGCAATGGGCTACGGAGATATGGACGGCCCGGTTCGTCAGCACCGGGGCGCCCAGCGCATCGTAGGCGATCCCGACGTCGTCCCCCAGTTCGCGGCGCACCACGGCCCGCCACGTAAGGAACTCGGCCCGGCGGCGTTCCGACACGAACCCGGCTGCCGCGGCACGTTCTTCGGAAGTCGTCCACCGGGCGGACTCTTCGGCCGTCAGCGGCGGCGATGTCCACAGGGCCGGAATCATTGGAGGTCGACGCGGATTTTATCGACCCGGTGGCCGTCCATCTCCTGCACCGTGAAACGCAGGTCGTGCGAAGTGAAGACGTCGCCTTTGCGCGGAAAGTCGCGTTTGAGTTCGAGCATCAGCCCGGCAAGGGTTTCGGCCTCGCCCCGGACGTCGGCGAAAACGTCCTCGCCGATGTCGAGGATACGCTCGAAATCCCCGAGGTGGGTCTTTCCCTCGAAAATATAGCTCTTGGCGTCGAGCCGCGTGTAGAAGCACTCGTCGTTGTCGCTCTCGTCGGAAATCTCGCCGACGATCTCTTCGATGATGTCTTCGAGCGACACCAGCCCCAGCGTCGAACCGTACTCGTCGACGACGATGGCCATGTGGACCTTGTTCGACTGGAAGTCGGCCAGCAGGTCGTTGATCTTTTTGTGCTCGGGGACGAAATAGGGTTTGCGGATCAGCTGCTGCCACGCGAAATCGCCGCCGTTGTTGATGTAGGGCAGCAGGTCCTTGACGTAGAGCGTCCCGCGGATATTGTCCACATCCTCCTCGTAGACCGGGATGCGCGAGAAGCCCGATTCGATGATCGTCCTCTTGACCGTCTCGTAATCGGCCGTCATGGAGAGCGCCGTGATGTCCACACGGGGTTTCATAATCTCCTGCACTTCGGTATTGACGAAGTTGACGATGCCCGAAAGCATCACGTGCTCCTCGGGGCTGGAACTCTGCGTCATGTCGACGGCGTCGGCCAGTTCGTCGAGCGAAATCTCGCTCTTGTGCGCGGCCTTTTCACTGATGCGGCTGCTCGTGCGGACCAGCGCATAGGAGAGCGGATAGAAAACCCACCGCAGCACCAGCAGCGGACGGGCCACCATCGAGGCGAAGCGCAGGGGAATCGTCTGCGCCAGCACTTTGGGCAGTATCTCGCCGAAAAGCAGCAGCAGGAAAGTCACCAGCACGGTCTTGAACAGGAACTCGAACCGCAGGAAAGTGAAGACCGAGTCGATGATCCCGGCCGTGAGGATGACGATGCAGATATTCACCAGATTGTTGACCACCAGGATCGTGGCCAGCAGCAGGTCGACGTTCGCCAGCAGCCGCAGCATGGCGGCGGCCGATGCGCTTCTGCGGCTCTGCAAATGACGTATATCATTGTGCGAGAGGGAGAAAAAAGAAGTCTCGGCCCCCGAAACGAGCGCCGAAACACACAACAGGCAGAGCGTCACCGCGCAAAGCACGGCGATATGGGGTGAAAACCCGTTGAACGTAATCCAGGAATGCGCGTCTTCCAAATTGAAAATCGGTTAGTTAATCGAATAACGAGCCGCCCTGCGACTCCTCTTTCTGCGCCTGGGCATCGGTCGTATCGTCCTTCAGCACCTCCTTGCGGCTGCCGGGGACGCGCACGATGAACTTCGAGTTGCGCGACTGGTAGGCGGGTTTGGCCAGCAGGGTGTCGATGTTGCTGTAACGGGTCGGCTTGGCGCCGAGCATCACCAGTTCGGGCTGACGCTGGGCGGGTTTGGGGGGCAGGGGTTTGATCGGCTCCAGCACGGGTGCCGCGGCGGACGTCTCCTTGACGGCCGGTTCGACGGTGCGGGCCGGGGGAATGATCTGCTTCATCACGCCGGGCTGCGCGTCGCCTTCGAATCCCGTGGCCACGACCACCAGCTCAATGAAATTGCCCAGCTGCGGCTTCTCGCTCGTACCCCAGATGATGTTGGCGTTGTGGATCACCCCGTTGTCGTCCTGCACGCTGGCGTGGGCCTGAATATACTCCAGAATCTGCACCACCTCCTCGTACATCAGGGCGTCGGCGTCCGACACCGAAATATTCAGCAGGATGTTCTTGGCGCCCGAAATCAGGTTATGATCCAGCAGCGGGGAGCGCAGCGACGCTTCGGCCACCGCCTCGGCGCGCTTGTCGCCGTCGGCCGTAGCCACGGCCATATGCGCCCGGCCGCTGTTGCGCATCACCTTCGAGACATCGGCGAAGTCGACGTTCACCAGATCGCTCTCGACGGTGATGATCTCCGCGATACCCTTGGCCGCGGAGGCCAGAATGTCGTCGGCCTTGCCGAAAGCCTGCTTCAGCGAAAGGCGGCCGTAGATTTCCAGAATGTTTTCGTTGTTGATGATCAGCAGCGAATCGGTGTTCTGGCGCAGCTCCTCGATACCGCGGAACGCCTGTTCGTAACGGATCTTGCCCTCGACGGCCAGCGGCGAGGTGACGATGGCCACGGTCAGCAGCCCCATCTCCTTGGCCAGCTTGGCGATGACGGGCGATGCTCCCGTGCCCGTTCCGCCGCCCATGCCGGCGGTGATGAAGAGCATCTTCGTACCGGCCTCTTCGAGCACCTGACGGATTTCGGGCAGCGACTCGACGGCCGCGCGGCGGCCGTTCTCCGGATCGTTCCCGGCTCCGAGACCTTCGGAGCCGAGGCGGATCTTCCGCTCAACGGGGCTTTTGTCGAGCGCCTGCTGGTCGGTGTTGCAGACCATGAACGTAACGCCCCTGATCCCGAGGTTCCACATATGGTTTACGGCATTGCCCCCTGCGCCGCCGACGCCGACCACCGTAATGATCGAGCCGTCCGTGCGCGGGACCTTGATTTCCGACATCAATTCGTCTGTCATATCGTTATTTCCTAATTATCCAAACAACTTAAATTACCTTTCCCGCAGATGAGCGGTGCTTTCGCGGCGTTCCCCTGCGTTTACAAATCCGACCCTTCCCTGAATCCCTCCCCGGAGGGGACTTGTCGCGGCGCAACCGGGGGTTCAGCCGGGATGTCAACCGGAATGCGGACGAGCTGATCTACCCTAAATCTCCTCGTCCTCGGCGGCCGTGAAACTCTTGTTGATCTTGTCGAAGGTCTTCTGGAAGATCGCGCCCCAGTTGCGGGTGCGCTTGGGTTCGACCATCGGCGGCTCGGCGGCGCTCTCTTCGTCCGTCCGTCCGGCCGATTCGGCTCCGGCCGGCACCCCGGAATCGGGTTCCGAAGCCGACACGGGAGGCGTATAGGGCGGAGCAGCGGGCTGCTGCGGAGCCTTGAACCCGCCCGCTGCGGGCCGCGGCGGCGTGAAAGACCGGAGCGGCTCGGGACGCGGAGCCGCGGGATGCTCGATGACGGCGCAGCCGCCCAGTTCGGCCCCCTTGAGCAGGATGCCCACGGCGGTCGAGAAAGCGGCGTCCGCAACCTTCTCCTTCGACTCCCCGGTGATTCCCGTCTCGGGCACAGCGACACGCACGTCCATGCCCGTCACGCGGCGGAACAGTTCGTCGAGGTCCTTCAATTTGGCCGAACCGCCCGTCAGCACGATGCCGTAGGCCAGTTTCCCGGCGTATCCCGAATCCTTGATCTCCTGCTGCACGAACTCCGCGATGTCCGTGGCGCGGGCCTCGATCACCGTGGCCAGGTTGCGCAGCAGAATGTCCTTCGCCTCGCGGGCCGTACGGCCGTTGACGCGGATCAGCTTGTCCTCGGGAGCCAGTTCGGCGACCGCCGAACCGTATTTCTGCTTGAGGCTCTCGACGTGTTTCTCGGGAACGCTCATCGTGCGGATGTCGCGGTTGATGGCCGATGCGCCCATCGGGATCGAAGCGACGTAACGCACCACGTTGCGGTAATAGACCGTCACGTCGGTGACGCCGCCGCCGACGTCGACCACGGCCACGCCCTCCTCCTTCTCATCGGGCAGCAACACCGCTTCGGGCGTCGCCAGCGCGTCGGACATGACGCCCAGCATCTTGATGCCGAGGCGTTTCAGGGCCATATCGAGACGCTGCATCGGGGTTTTGAGGCAAAGGATGAAGTTGAACGTCGACGAAAGTTTCTTGCCGAACGAACCCACGGGATTGCGCACCTCCTGGTTGTCGTCGACCATGTAGTTCTGGGGCACGCGCTCCATAATGGTCTCGTCGTCGGGGGCCTGCACGTTGCGCATGCGGTCGAACAGCGCATCGACGTCCTTCTGGTTGACGCCGTTCTGGGGATCGTAGACGAAGACATGGTCGGTATGGCGCGCACAGCGCACGAAGTCGCCCGAGATACCGGCATACGCCTCCGTGATGCGGATTCCGAGCTGCTGCTCGGCCTCCGACACGGCCTCGCGGATGGCGCGGCTCACCAGTTCGATATTCTCGATCCGGCCCGCATTGACTCCCTCGACGGGCTTCGTGACGACACACGCCACGTCAAGCAGGCCTTCGGGCGTCTTCTCCCCGACGGCCACCACGACCGACGAGCAGCCCAAATCGACGGCAACGGTATAATTCTTTTTTTCCACGGTATAATCCTTTTACTTCTTGCAAACCACCTGGTCGTTATATCTGATGTCAATAGTGCGGTATTCGCTCCAGCCGATCGACGAGAGGCCGCTGCGGTAAAACCGCAACAGTTTGTCGAACTTGCGCTCCACGTCCTCCAGCCGGCCGAAAAGCACGGCGAAGCGGCCGCTGCGGGGCGTAAGTTCCACCTCCAATGCTCCGCTGGGGGTCGTTTTCGCGGTGATCTGCACCACTTCCGACCTCCAGAAATCATCGTCTTCGACAGTTTCTACAAAGGTAAGGAGTTTCATGAAATCTTCGTAGCTTTTCTCCAACTTTTTTTGTTTCCGCCGCTCGGCCTCCTGCAACCCGGCGATACGCTCGATCTCCTCGCGGATCACGCCCGCCCGGTAGCGGTAGGTGCGGCGCAGGCCGGCTTTTTTCTCGCGCAGCGCGTCGACCCGCGCATCGAACTCCCGCGAACCTTCCAGCCGCCACCACTGCCGCTTGATGCGCATGCGGCGCAGGGCCGAAATGTTGCGGTCGTTCTCCATCTCACGCCGGTAGAGAGGGTATTTCTCGCGTTCGAGTTCGGCGATGCGTTCGTCAATCTCGCCGAGACGCAGGTCGATATGCTCCCGCACGCTCCCGACGTACGACGCAGGGAAGGGAGGACGGTAACTGCCGGTGACCACCGGCACGTAGAGCGACGAGGCGCGGGGCGCGGCGAAGACATAGCCGTCGGCGGTCACGTAGGCGTTCATGCCGTCGGTAAGCAGGCGCACCAGCGGCTTGCGCTGGCTGATCTCGATGTGCAGCGTTCCCCCGTAGGAGACATAGGCAACCGTTTTATCCACGAATCCGTTGCGGGCGATCAGTCGTTCGATACCCGTCAGGTCCACCGCATCAACTGCCGTGCCGAGTGTCTTGATTCCGGCATGTGAAATCCACTGGCGGACCATCGCTGCCGAGACCAGATGTCCCTGCGAAGAGCTGTCCACCACCTCGATCTCCAGCTTTCCGACCGTACCCGTCCTGCGCACGCGCCGCACCGCCGAGGCCGCAAAGACGATGTATGCGGCCACGGCGACCCACAGCAGGGTCAGAAGCGTGTATCGGAGGTAGCGGGACATCACTATTAAAAATTATGAAAAATCATTCAGGCAGATTCCAAGCCACGCAAGAAGTCGTTTTTGTCAAGCAAAAGAGACCTCATCAACTCCAGCCGGAAACGAAAATGCCAAAAACAGATGCCTGTATTTTTAATATTTAGCTTTTCATTTTTAATCGCTCCGCCAATGCGGGGCAGCAGGCGTCGATATTGCCGGCGCCGAAGCTGATCACAACGTCGGTGTCCATCGCGGCCACCTCGTCGGCCAAATGGTCGCGGTCGACGATACGGCACGGTGCGGCGACCCGTCGGGCGATGATCTCCGAGGTGATGCCCGGAATCGGCTCCTCGCGCGCCGGATAGATCGGCAGCAGCACCACTTCGTCGGCATGCGACAACGCCTCGGCGAACTCCGCATGGAGGTCGCGCGTACGGGTGTAGAGGTGGGGCTGGAACAGCGCCGTGATCCGCCGCCCGGGGAACATCTTCCGCACGGAGGTGAGCGTTGCGGCCAGCTCGCGCGGATGATGGGCGTAGTCGTCCATATAGACCTGCTTCGGGGTGTTGACATAGAACTCGAAACGCCGTTTCACCCCCGAGAACGAGGCCAGCGCGCCGCGCAGCTTATCGGCATCCAGCGGAGTTCCTCCGGCCTTCGCGGCGCACCACACCGAAGCGACGGCCGCGACCGCGTTTTCGATGTTGACCCACCCCGGAACGCCCAGCGTGCACCCCTCGAACGCGCCCGAGGGTGTCACCAGGTCGTAACGGTAATGCCCCCCTTCGAGCAGCTGCACGTTGCGGGCGTAGAAATCACACGGCTCGTCGTAGGAATAACGGTATACGGCGATCCCGGGGTTGTCGATCACGATGTCGACGCCCCGCTTGATGATGAGCGAGCCGCCCGGCCGGATCTGCCGCACGAACTGCGAGAAGGCCTCCTTCACCGCCTCGTGCGTCCCGTAGATGTCGAGGTGGTCGGCATCGGCCGAGGTGACCACCGCCACGTCGGGATACAGCCGCAGGAACGACCGGTCGAACTCGTCGGCCTCGACAGCCAGTCTCCCGCCGTCGCCCAGCACCAGATTGCCGCCGAAATTCTTCGAAATGCCCCCCAGAAAAGCCGAGCCGCCGCCCGTCAGCGCGCGGTTGAGCCATGCCACCATCGTCGAAGTGGTGGTCTTGCCGTGCGTGCCCGCCACGGCCATCACGTATTTGCCCTCCGCAAGATGCCCCAGCATCTGCGAACGCTTCTCGACGCAGAAACCGTGTTCGCGAAAATAGCGGTATTCGCCGTGATCCTGCGGCACGGCCGGGGTGTAGACGACCATCGTCTTCTTCGGGTCGAGAAATCCTTCGGGGATCAGCCGCACGTCGTCCTCATAGTGGACCGCCGCGCCCTCCGCTTCGAGTTCGCCGGTCAGGTGCGAAGGCGTGCGGTCATAGCCCGCGACGGCATACCCCCCGTGCAGAAAATAGCGCGCCAGGGCACTCATGCCGATGCCGCCGATACCCAGAAAATAGACGTTCTTGTATTCCATCACTTCATTACCTTTACAATCTCATTGACAATATCTTCCGCGGCGTCGGGCCTGGCCAGCGCCTCCAGATTGCGGCTCATCGCCGCCAGCGTCTCCCGATCCGCCAGCAGCTCCACGGCCCGCGGCATCGCCTTCGTCTGGCACTCGGCGTCCGGAACGACCACCGCCGCGCCCTTCGTCTCCAGCGCCCGGGCGTTTTTGGTCTGATGGTCCTCGGCCACGTTGGGCGACGGAACGAACAGCACCGGCTTGGCAACGAGGCACAACTCGGAGACCGTCCCGGCCCCGCTGCGCGAGACGACCAGATCGGCCGCGGCGTAGGCGTAGTCCATGCGGTCGATGAAAGCCCCCTGCCAGACGTGCGCGGCGGGGTGCGCGGCCAGAAAGGCCTGCATTTCGCGCTCGTAGTACTTGCCCGTCTGCCAGATCACCTGCACGGGGGCCTTGCCGTCCGTCCCGACGATCCACGCCTTCATCATCTCGTTCAGCGACCGTGTGCCGAGCGACCCGCCGACCACCAGGATCACCGGAAGATCGGGCGTCAGCCCGTAATATTCCAGCGCCTCGGCGCGGTCGGCGCCCTCCTTCGAAAAGCGGCCCCGCAGGGGATTGCCCGTCAGCGAGATCTTCGCCGCCGGGAAGAAGCGTTCCATGCCTTCGTAAGCCGTGCAGATGCGCCGCGCGCCCTTCGCGAGGATTTTATTCGTCACGCCCGCATAGGAGTTCTGCTCCTGAATCACGGTCGGCACGCCCATCCGCTGCGCGGCCCACAGCACCGGAGCGCTGGCATAGCCGCCGAAGCCCACCACGGCGTCGGCCCCGAAGTCGCGGATGATCCTCTTCGCCATCCGGATGCTCTTCACCGCCTTGAACGGCACCGCCAGGTTGCGCCAGTCCAGCCGCCGCTGAAGGCCCGCGATCGGCAAGCCCACGATGCGGTAGCCCAGCGCCGGGACCTTCTCCATCTCCATCTTGCCCTCGGCCCCGACGAAGAGAATCTCCACCCCGTCGCCGAAACGCCGTTTCAAGGCCTCGGCAACAGCCACGGCCGGGTAGATATGGCCTCCGGTTCCACCTCCGGAAAGAATGATGCGTTTCATCGTATCTAATTTTTAATTCTTAATTTTTAATTGATTCTGCCGCCGGGGCGGCAGAATCATCGCCCCCAGTTCCCCCGGTCCAGCGACCGGTAGTTGATCGCCTCGGCGATGTCCGCCTGAACGATGTCGGCGCGTCCCGCCAGGTCGGCGATCGTGCGCGCCGCCTTCAGGATACGGTCGTAGGCCCGCGCCGAGAGCGACAACCGCTCCATGGCCCGCTCCAGCAGCGCGGCCGAAGCCGCATCGAGGCGGCAGTATTCGCGCAGCATCGCGCTGTTCATCATCGAGTTGGTATGAACCCCCTCGACACCGCCGAAGCGCGCCTCCTGCACCGCCCGCGCCCGGATGACCCGTTCGCGAACCGCAGCGCTCGCCTCGCCCGGCGCAGCCGCCGACAACTCCTGCGGAGTCACGGGCGTCACCTCCACATGCAGGTCGATGCGGTCCATCAGCGGACCCGAAATGCGCCCCATATAGCGGTGCACCGACCCCGGAGAACAGGTGCACTCCTTCGTCGGGTGGTTGTAATAGCCGCACGGGCAGGGATTCATCGCCGCCACGAGCGTAAAATTCGCCGGGTATTCGACGCTGTATCTGGCCCGCGAAACCACGATCTTCTTCTCCTCCAGCGGCTGCCGCAGCACTTCGAGCACGCTGCGCCCGAATTCGGGCAGCTCATCGAGGAACAGCACGCCGTTGTGGGCCAGCGACACCTCGCCCGGCCGGGGCGACTGCCCGCCGCCGATCACGGCGACCTGCGAAGCCGTATGATGCGGAGCGCGAAACGGCCGCCGGGTCATCAGCCCGCCCGTCACGCCCGCCTTGCCCGCCACGGAGTGTATCTTGGTCGTTTCGAGCGCCTCTTCGCGCGAAAGCGGCGGCAGGATCGTCGGCAGACGCCGTGCGAGCATCGTCTTGCCCGAACCCGGCGCACCGACCATGATGACGTTGTGCCCTCCCGCCGCGGCGATCTCCAGCGCGCGTTTCACATGCGTCTGGCCCCGCACGTCGGCGAAATCCTCCACATAGTGCGTCGCCGCCGCGGCGAACGGTTCGTCGTCGGCCGGCACGGCAGGCGCAATCTCCGCCTCGCCGTTCAGGTATCCGACGACCTGGCGCAAGGTCGTGGCGCCGATCACCTCGATGCCGTCGACAACCGCGGCCTCCGCCGCGTTTTCCGCCGGCAGCACCACCCGCCGCAGCCCCTCCGAACGCGCCCGGACCGCAACGGGAAGCACACCCCGCACGGGTTTGAGCGAGCCGTCGAGCGACAGTTCGCCGACGAACATCGTCCCGGCGACCGCCCCGGCGTCGATGCGGCCCATCGCCGCGAGGATTCCCACGGCGATCGGCAGGTCGAAACCCGACCCCTCCTTGCGCAGGTCGGCCGGAGCGAGGCTCACGACCACCTTCTTGCCCGACATCCGCTCGCCCGAGTTCTCGAACGCCGCCCGGATGCGCTGTTCGCTCTCCTTCACGGCATTGTCGGGCAGTCCCACGAGGTACATGCCCAGACCGCCGCCGGCGATGTTGACCTCGACGGTCACCGCCACGGCGTCGATCCCGGCGACCGCTCCTGCAAATGTACGAACGAACATGGCTAAAAAGGCGCTTCGTCGTCGATCTTCGTCGAGCGGTTGACGTCGAACTCCCCGCCCATCGCCGCACCGAGGCCCGACGTCCCCGGCTGGCTGTTCGAACCGCTGGCGTAGTCGTCGTAGGCCTGCTGCCTCTCCGCCGCCTGCGCGGGCGGCAGCATCGAGTCCTCCACGTCGGCGAAACGCGCCTGCTCCTTCAGGAAGCGCAGGTTCACGTCGCACACCGCGCCGTTACGGTGCTTGGCGAGGATGATCTCGGCCATGCCCGCCGTGGGCATGCCGTTCTCGTCCTGGTTGATGCCGTAATACTCCGGACGGTGGATGAAGGCCACGATGTCGGCGTCCTGCTCGATGGCGCCCGACTCGCGGAGGTCCGACAGCTGGGGACGCTTCGAGCCGCCGCGCATTTCGGTGGCGCGGCTCAACTGCGAAAGGGCGATCATCGGCACGTTCAGCTCCTTGGCGATGGCCTTCAGCGTACGCGAGATGAAGGCCACCTCCTGCTCGCGGTTGCCCTTCGTGTCCTGATTGCCGGTCATCAGCTGGAGGTAGTCGATGATGATGATCTTGATGTCGTTATGAATTTTCAGACGCCGGGCCTTCGAGCGGAACTCGAAGACCGAAAGGGCCGGGGTGTCGTCGATGAACAACGGCGCCGTGCCCAACGGCTTGGTGGCCGATTCGAGGTGCCGCCACTGCTCGGGCGTCAGACGCCCCGACTTGACGTCGTTGCCCGAAAGTCCCGTCTCGGCGATGATCAGACGCATCATCAGCTGCACGGAGGACATTTCGAGCGAAAAGAACGCCACGCCCTGTTCGTGGTCGACGGCCATATTGCGGGCCATCGAGAGCACGAAGGCTGTCTTACCCATCGAGGGACGCGCGGCGACGATGATCAGGTCGGACAGCTGCCAGCCCAGCGTCACGCGGTCCAGAGCCATGAAGCCCGACGGCACACCGCTGAAGGCGCTGGTGTTCTTCGACGCCTCCTCGATCTGCATCAGCGCCCGGGCCAGGATGTCCTTGGACGACTGCACCGAACGTTTGACGTGCCCCTCGGCGACCTTGAAGATCTCGCCTTCGGCGTAACCGATCAGCTCCGTGACGTCGGTCGACTCGTCGTAGGAGCGTTTCTGAATCTCGGTCGCCGAGCGGATCAGCTCACGCTGCACGTATTTCTGGGCGATGATCTTGGCGTGGAACTCGACGTTGGCCGCCGAACCGACCTTCTGGGTCAGCTGCGCGAGGTACGAAGCGCCGCCCACCTTCTTCAGCTCCTTCTTGGCCTTGAGCCGCTCGGTCACGGTATAGAGGTCGATGGGTTTCAGCTCCATCGACAGTTCGTTGATCGCCTTGTAGATCAGGCGGTGTTCCTCGGTGTAGAACGCCTCGGGGGAGACGAACTCCTGCACGGTGATGATGCAGTCCTTTTCGAGCATCAGCGCACCGAGCACGGCCTCCTCCAGCTCGACCGCCTGCGGGGGTACGTTGCCGACGGTATCGGTCATCGCCTCGAACGCCTCCCGGTTGCGGGAGGAGGGTGTAAAATCTTTCGCCATGGATAATCGGATTCTTTCAAAGGTCAAAAGTAAGCATAAGCGGGGAGAAATCAAAACCGGGCGGAACCCCGGTTTGTCGAAAACTATGTTTATAACACAGCTTCCGCCACCGAATGCCGGAACGGACCGGATGCCGGTCCCCGGCGGGCCGCCGCGTTTCGGGGCCTGCCCTGCCCCAAACCCCTTTCGCGGAAGGGGTTCACGGCCTGCGGCCGGAATAACGTCCTGTTGATAAGTTTTCGAATCGCCGCCTACTCCTTCACGCCCAGTTCGCGCTGCGAGACGGCGAGGGCGGCGATGCTGATGCGGCAGCCGGGCGCATCGCGCAGGATCGCCGAGGCGCACGAAAGCAGCGTCGAGCCGGAGGTCATCACGTCGTCGACCAGCAGGACGTGCCGCCCGGCGAGCCGTTCGGGACGGCGCACCGCAAAGGCGTCTTCGACGTTGCCGGCCCGCTCGCGGCGGGGCTTGAGGGCCTGGCTGGCGGTGTTGCGCACCCGGCTGACGCTGCGGCGGTCGACCTCCACGCCCAACTGCGCGGCGATCCCCTCGGCGATGTATTCCGACTGATTATACCCCCTCCGGCAACGCTTAAAGGGGTGCAGCGGCAGCGGAACGACCACCTCCACGTCGTCGTAGAGTCCGCTTTCACGCAGATACCGCCCGTACCACGCGCCCATCTCCCGGGCCGTGCGCCACGCCCCGCGGTACTTGAAGCCGTGGATCAGCCGCCGCCAGCCGCTCGCGCGGACGAAGAACAGAAAGCCCGAAGCCTGACAGACGGGGACCATGCCCCAGCATCGGCGCACCACGGGGTTGTCGGCCTCGCGCCAGTAGCCCGTCAGCGGCGCCGTGGCGCGGCACAAAGTGCAGACCGTGCGTTCGCCGCGCGCAAGCGGCTCCCCGCAGACGGCGCAGCGGGGCGGGAACAGCAGCGACGCGACATCGCGGACGAGGTCATTGAGGATCGACATTGACGACGACGGTGATCGACTTGAACGCCGGGTTTCCGGCAAAGGTTTTCAGCTCGGCCGTGAGCAGTTCGCGGGCGCGGGCCGAAGAGGCGCCGCTCTCGATTTTCAGCAGAAGGCCCACGAGGTATTCGCCGCGGATGCGGTCGACGGGCGGGGTCATCGGCCCCAGCAGACGGCGGCCGAAACGGGTGCGCAGGCGTGCGGCGAGGTCCATGACCCCGTTTCGGAGCACCGAAGGGTCGCGGTGGCGCAGCGTGAGCGACGTGAGCCGCGCATAGGGCGGATAGAAAAAGGCTTTGCGCTCGGCGAGCTGTGCGCGGGCCATCCCCTCGAAATCGCCCGCCGCGACCTGCCGGATCACGGGATGCCCCGGTTCGGAGGTCTGGATCACCACCTCGCCCCCGTCGTCGCGCCGTCCGGCGCGGCCCGCCACCTGCATCATCAGCTGGAAAGCCCGTTCGGCGGCCCGGAAATCGGGGTTGTTCAGCAGGTTGTCGGCATTGAGGATGCCGACGAGCGACACCCCCGCGAAGTCGAAACCCTTGGTGATCATCTGCGTGCCGACCAGAATATCGGTCCGGCGGGCCTCGAAATCGGCGATGATGGCGCTGAACGCCTTTTCGGAGGTCACGCTGTCCCGGTCCAAACGGGCAACCCGCGCTTCGGGGAAAATCCGGGAAATCTCCTCCTCGACCTTCTCGGTCCCGAAGCCCATCGGGAGCACATCGGTGACCTTGCACGAAGGGCACTTCGCCGGCACGTCCTCCGTATGGCCGCAGTAGTGGCAGACGAGTTTCCGTCCGCCCTTGTGGTAGGTCAGCGTCACGTTGCAGTGGGGGCAGCGGGCCGTCCAGCCGCACTCGGAGCACGCGACGTAGGGTGAAAACCCGCGGCGGTTCTGAAACAGCATCACCTGCCCGCCCCGGTCGAGGGTCTCGCCGATCCGGTCCAGCAGGAGTTTGTTGAAATGGGCCTTGCGCTCGCCGCGCCTGGCGGCGCGCAGGGTGTCGGAAACGAGGATTTCGGGCGGGCGGGCGTCGCCGTAACGCTCAGTCAGCTCCGCGCGCCCGTATTTGCCCGACGCGGCGTTAAGCCACGTTTCGAGCGACGGCGTGGCGCTGCCCAGCAGCGTCCGGCCCCCCGTCAGGCGCGCCATCACCACGGCGCAGTCGCGGGCGTTGTAGCGCGGCGCAGGCTCCGTCTGCTTGTAGCTGGCGTCGTGCTCCTCGTCGACGACGATCAGCTGCAAATGCTTCAGCGGCAGGAAGACCGACGACCGCACGCCGACTACGAACTCGCCCCCGTCGGAGCGGTTCAGCCGCAGGTAGGTCTCCGTGCGGCGGCGGTTGGTGAGTTTGGAATGGTACGGGGTGACGCGGCTGCCGAAGATGCGCTCCATGCGCTCGATCAGCTGCGCCGTAAGGGCGATTTCGGGCACCAGCAGCAAAACATCGCCGCCCCGGGAGAGCACCTCGGCGATCAGGTGGATGTAAATCTCGGTCTTGCCCGAACCGGTGACGCCCTGCAAAAGAGCGGTGGTTTTCCCGGCGGCGAACTGTTCGCGCAGGGCGTTCAGCGCCGTCAGCTGGTGCGCCGTCAGCTCCGGAAGGCGGAAGGCCGACCCGCCGCGCTCGACCGAACGTTCGCGCTGGGTGCAGACGATGTATTTCTTGCGCTCGAGGGCGTGCAGCACGGCATAATCGGCCCGGAGCAGGCGGCGGGCCACCTCGCCCGTCGCGATGCGCGTCTCGTCGCCGGCCGCAGCCAGCTCGAGCAGCGCCTCGTACTGCTTCGGGGCGCGCCGTTCGATCTTCTCGCAGACTTCGTGAAAACGCCCCTCGTCGCGGAGTTCCGCAGCCAGCGACACGTAACACTCGGTGCGGGGACGGAACTCGTCGCCGGAGAACTCCTCCTCCGTGTCGCCCGAAGGTTTCATCAGCGCAGGCAGCGCCACGCGCATCACCTCCCCCAGGGAACACATGTAGTACGAGGCGATCCACTCCCACAGCGACATCTGCTGCGCCGAGAGCAGAGGCGCATCGTAGAGCACGCGCTGGATCGGTTTGACGGTTTTGAAATCGGGCCGGCGGTCGTGGACCCGCCACACGATGCCCGTATAGAATTTGCGGGCGCCGAACTGCACCGCCACGGCCTGCCCGGCCGCGACGTCCGTGCCTCCGGGCACGGCAAACGTGTAGACGGGCTGCGCCAGCGGAAGAACTATGTCGGCGTAGAGCTGCATCAGCCCTTCCCGATTGCCTGGAATCCCTTCCCGTAGACGCCCATGACCGATCCGACGGTCATAAAGGCCTCGGGGTCGATGGTCTTGACGAATTTGAGGATCATCGAGGTCTCCCGTTTGCGGCAGACCACCATGACGATTTTGGACTCCTTTTTCGAATACCACCCCTGCGAGTCGATGAGCGTCACCCCGCGGTGGACGTTGTCGACGATCGCCTGGGCCATTTTCTCGTAGTCGTGCGTGACGATGAAGACCTGGCTCGACTGCTGGTTTCCGGCCATGATCATATCAACCGTGTAACCCACGACGGCCGTCATCACGTAGCCGTAAATCACGGCGCTGATGCCCATGCCCACCAGCAGGGCCGAACCGATGATGACGAAATCGGAGTAGATGAGGATTTTGCCGTAGCTGACCGTGCGGTACTTGTTGATGATCATGGCCACGATGTCCGTGCCGCCCGTCGAACCGCCCTGCGAGAAGCAGAGCGCGATGCCGGCGCCGGCCAGGATACCGCCCATGACGATGGCCAGCAGGTTGTCGACCCCGAGGAAGTTGCCATCGGGAAGCACCTCCTGCCAGAAGTTCATGCCCAAGGAGATGATCACCACGCAGAAGATGGTCTTGAGACCGAAATTCCACCCCACGATAAATCCGGCGACCAACAGCAGGACGGCATTGATGATGAAAACCATCGTACCGATCTGCAGGTCGATTCCCGCCGTCGAGAGCGCATTGCACAGCACGAGCGACAGACCTGCGGCGCCGCCGCCGACGCCGCCGGCCGGGAGGATGCAGCCGATCCAGCCGAAAGAGTACATCAGCATGCCGACAGCCATCAGAACATACTCCTTGACGGGTTTGAGCACGATGTCGGGATTGATGGGTTTCATAACGAAGGGGTTTATTCGGGGTTTGCCTCCGCAAAGGCGGCGCAGGCCGGACGCAGAGCCGGGTCCACCCGCGTTCTGCCGAGGCGCAGCCTACCTCTGCCGAAGTTTGTCTGCGGCAAAGGTAGTAAAAATTTCGCCTTGGTATACATTGCGTTCCTCCAATCTTTTTTCGAGCATCGCGAGCAGCTGCTCGTTGCGCACGAGGCCCCAGTTGCGGCCGTAATGGTAGCGCGGCGGAGCCTCCGAGGCGAAACGTTCGACGACCACGCCGGGACGCAGCCGGCGAAGGATTTCGACGAACAGGTCGATGTACTCCTCCGGCTCCCAGAAGCGGAAACGCTCCGGTGCGGCGTCGTACTCGGCGGCCATCGGCGTCGCGCGGAAAACCTGCAGCTGGTGGAACTTCACGGTCGTGAGCGGCAGGGCGTTGATCCGCTCCACCTGGTCGAGCAGCATCGCGTCGGTCTCGCCGGGAAGTCCGAGGATGAAGTGCGCGCCGACGTGCAGGCCCCTCACGGCGGTCATCTCGACGGCGCGGCGGGCGCACGCGAAGTCGTGGCCCCGGTTGACGGCCCGGAGCGTGGCGTCGAAGGTCGATTCGATGCCGTATTCGAGGGCGACATACCGATCCCGGGCCAGCCCGGCGAAGTAGTCGAGCTTGCGCTCGTCGACGCAGTCGGGGCGCGTGCCGACGACGATTCCCGCCACGCCGGGATGCGCGAGGGCCTCATCGTAAAGCCTCTTCAGCCGCTCCAGCGGGGCGTAGGTGTTGGAAAAAGCCTGGAAATAGACCAGGTAGCGCTGCGCCGAACGGTAGCGGTTGCGGTGGAATTCGATCCCCTCGGCGATCTGCTGCCCGACGCTCTTCGAGGGCATGCAATAAGAAGGGGTGAACGCTCCGTTGTTACAGAACGTACACCCTCCCTCTCCGATCGTCCCGTCGCGGTTGGGGCAGGTGAAGCCCGCATCGACGGAAAGTTTCTGCACCCGGCAGCCGAACAGACGGCGGAAGTACCCCGCATAGGAGTTGAACCGCCTCGTATCGCCCCACGGGTAAGTCATCGCTACAAACCCCAGTCCGAAGGGTTATAGGAACTCTTCGGCGCGTTGGGCACGTTGGTGAAGAATGCGTGCCCGGTGAGTTTTTCGAGGTCCGAGATCGACATCAGCTCTCGGGATGTCACCTTCTGGCCCTTGAGGCCGTTGTTGTGCGCACGTACGAACGCCACGCACATCAGTTCGTCGGCCGAACAGTTCAGCACCGATTTGCCGGTGTCGCCCCGCTTGGTGCGCAGTGCGGCGATGTAGAACATCGTGGGGCACGACACGTCGTTACGGCCGCCGAACGAAATCTTCTTGGGCGAGGCCGACATGCCGTAGCCATCGGTATAGGACTCGAAGTAAGTGCCGATGACCAGATAGGTCGTATCGCGGCAGACCTTGCCGTCGATCCAGTCCTCGAGCGTATTCCATCCGCCGCCTCCGGTGTTGTATCCCGAGGAGTACTGCGGAGCGATGTTGGTATAGTAAAAGACCTGCTTGTTGATGGCCGTGGAACGGGTGCGTTCGGCCGAACCGAGCATGTGGCCCTTGTTGCAGCCGCCGCCCGTCGACTTGCTGTTATACTGAATGCTGGAGAGAATGATCGGGTCCTTGCCATAGGCATCCGTGCGATTGGCGTCGCCCTCGTAGCAGGCATGACGCGGCGCCGCCACCCAGACGGGGCAGTGGTGCTTGGCGCTGAAGCAGACCGTATAGTTACGCGCTTTGTGGCCGCCTACCGAAAGGTCGGGGCACAGGTGGTAAGCGTAATGATAGTCGCTGTTTGACTTGTCCTCCGGAACCAGTTCGGGCCAGCCCGAATACTTGGCCGAACCCGTATTTCCGCCACCGCCGTCCGACGAGGTGGTGAAGGTCGCCGCGGCGCTGGTGTAGGTCTGCCCGTCCCAGTCGGCGCAGAGCGCGAATTCATAGGTCGTGCCGGGCGTCAGGCCGGTCAGGGCCGCCGTCTTGGTTCCCGTTCCCGTCGGAACGTTTACCCGGTCATAGCTGCCCGACGAAGCCGGCTTATACCGGAAATAGACGTCGTAGTCGGCCGTATCTTCGAAATTGAACGTACAGCTCAGCGTCGCCTCGGTCTTGGTCACGCCCGACGCCGCAGGAGTTCCGAAAGCGGGCCGTTCGGGATCGGGGTCGGGCATGTCGTCCTGCCCGGTTTTGAAGACCGCCCCTGCGCTCTGAACCCGTCCGGTCGACAGGCCGGCATAGGCGAAAACCACGTAGCTCGTTTCGGGCTGAAGCCCGGTCAGCGTGGCGGCAATGCCGGTGCCGTCAACCGCGGAACCCGCCACATCGGCAAACGCGCCGATTTTATTGTCGACAACGGCAGCATAGGAAAAACCCACGCTCGTGTTTTCGAGCACGCCCTCGCCGAAACGAGTCTGGCAGCTCAACCCGACCGTCGTGCCGTTGACCTCGGCCACAGGCGTCAGGAACCAGTCCGTTCCGGTCTCCGTCTTTTCATCCCCGCAGGAGGCGAAGGCCACGGTAAGGCCCAGAAGCAGAAATGCAAAAATTTTCTTCATTTTGATATAAATATGTTATTCCTTGTTTTTTGAATCCATCCAGATCGTCACCGGCCCGTCGTTGACCAGCTCGACCTGCATGTCGGCGCCGAATTCGCCCGTGGCGACCCCGCGGCCGAGCAGCTCGGCGACCCGGGCCGTAAACCGTTCGTAAAGCGGGCGAGAAACGGCTTCGGGGGCCGCCTTGATATAACTCGGCCGGTTGCCCTTGCGGGTCGAGGCCTGCAACGTGAACTGGCTCACGACCAGAATTTCGCCGCCTGTCTGCACCACGTCGAGGTTCATCACCCCGGCTTCATCGTCGAAGATACGCAGGCGCACGAGTTTTCCGGCGAGGTACTCGATGTCCTCGTCGGTGTCGTCGCACCCGACGCCGAGCAGCACCAGCAGTCCCGCCCCGATCCGGGAGCGGACATCGCCGCCGATAGCGACGGAAGCGTGTTTTACACGCTGAATGAGCAATCGCATGGCAGGGATATTCAGAGGTTTTCGAAATAGGCCCACAGGTTGTCGCCCGCAGGCACGGGAGCCGTGACCGAGAGGGGCTCGCGACGCACCGGATGCTCGAATTCGACACGGCGCGAGTGGAGCGAGATGCCGCCCCCGGGCAGGGAGCGCCGGGCGCCGTATTTCAGGTCGCCGCGGATCGGACACCCGACCTTCGAGAGCTGGGCGCGGATCTGGTGGTGACGCCCCGTGAGCAGTTCGACCTCGACCAGCGTGTAGTTCGTCCCCGCCCCGAGCGTCGCGTAACGCAGACGCGCCTCCTTGGCGTCGCCCTTCGGGGCGTCGCAGGCCCGCGAACGGTTGGTCCTGCCGTCGCGCAGGATATAATGGCGCAGTTCGCCGCTCTCGGGATCGGGCGTGGCTTCGGTCAGCGCCCAGTAGACCTTATGGATGCGGCCTTCGCGGATCATCTCGTTCAGACGGACGAGCGCCTTCGACGTCTTGGCGAAAACGACGGCTCCGCTCACCGGGCGGTCGATGCGGTGCACCACGCCGAGGAACACCTCGCCGGGTTTGGCGTCGCGCCGTTTGATGAAGGCCTTGATCTGGTCCTCGAGGGCGCTCTCGCCCGACGGGTCGGGCTGCACCAGATCGCCGCAGCGTTTGTTGACGATCAGCAGGTGGTTGTCTTCGTAGAGAATGTCGTCCGGGTTGAACATCGTCGGAAATTACAGAATAAAGGTGAAAGGCAGCAGTTTGGAGGCCGAATCGACCGCCGTCACCGTACCGTGGCCGCTCATCAGCACCCGCATCGGGGAACCCTGACGACGCTCGACGTCGACCATCACCTGCCGGCATTGGCCGCAGGGATAGCATTCGCGCTCCGAGGGGTTCGAGGCAATGGCCATCGTCTCGATCGGATCGTCGGCATAATTGGCCTGGGCGTAGAACATCAGCGACCGCTCGGCGCAGAGTCCCGCGGGATAGACCTCGCTTTCGAAGTTGCTGCCGTAGAGTATTTTCCCGCTGCGCAGACGCGCGGCGGCGCCTACGTGGAAATTCGAGTAGGGCGCATGCGCATTGGCCGTGGCCCGTTCGGCCTCGGCGACCAGCCTGCGGTCGGCTTCGGAAAGCTCCGACAGCGCCGCGTAATGTTCATAATCGAAACAAAACTGCTTTTCCATAACTCCTCCTTTTTTACAGGGGTGAATTACAAAGATACTAAAATTTTCAGAAATCGCTTACTGAATCGCACTTTTTCAGTCTCTTTGCTTTCAACCCGGATGAATTGTTTTATTTTCAGGACCTTCCGGCCGACGAGCGGGGATTTGGCGCCGGGACCGGCCGGCCGGGTCCGCAGGCCGGAGGGTTCCGCACCTCGCAAAGAACGAGGCGGACGGACGCCGCGAGCCGTCTGCGACTATCGCGGAGGGAATTTCGCCTTAACGAAGTCCGGGCCGGACGGGACACACAAGCGCATTTCCCGTTCAGCCCGGACAAGGCGAGGTGAAAGACACCCGAGAGAATCGGAAACCGTCCTATTCGAGCACGAACTTCGCCTGCACGTTGTACTGCAACTTGATGGTCTTGAAATCGAGCGGTTCGTCCGCAGCGGCGTCCTCGGCGACGCCCATCGCCTTGGCGCTGCGCATCACGGCCATGTTGTCGTAAAAAACAGGCATCACGTTGTTGTTCGAATCGTAAATGTAGAAGCATTTGCCGATCTTCTGCCCGACGGCTTCGGCCAGCGTCGCGGCGCTCTGGCGGGCGTTCTGCATCGCCTCGACGCGCACTTCGGCCTTATACTGTTCGATTTTCGAGTGCGAGACCTTCAGGATCGAGACGTTCGAGATGCCCAGTCCGTCCAACGCCTGCCACACCTTGGCGACCATCGCCGAGGAACCCAGCTGCAACTGGTATTTGGCCGTGGCCACCGAGGTGTTTTTCTTGAAGAACTCGCTCGACAGGTTGGCCATCTTGAGCTGTTTCTCGACATCGACCCCGGCACGTTTGAGCGCGGCGATCATGTCGCGCTGCTGGCTTTCGACCGAAATCTTGCCCTTCGAGTCGCGCTCGTTGATGATGATCTGCAAGTAGAATTCGTCGGGCGCGATCTCCTTTTCGGCACGTCCGTTGACCTGAATGTAGCTGGGGAACGCCTCCTGCATCTGCGCTGCCGCGGGGAGGGCGAAAAACGCCACCGCCGCCAATAAAATCAGTCGTTTCATTGTCTTTTCGTTTTTAAATAACCTATTACAAAGATTATGCAAGCCGGGCGTCGCGCGGAACTGTTTTCAGCCGGGCCGGTTTCCATCCCTTTGTATCCAGTAAAACGCCGAAAAACGAAAATACTGCATCCCCGATACGAAATCAGGCCTTGAACAACTCCCTATCGCTTTTTGCCTCCGCGGTGTTTCTTGAGTTCCTTCCTGTTCATCTCGCGGATTACCAATTCCTCGGTTTCAACGGGTCGGTAAACACCCTTTTCAACGCACACGACACCCTCCTCCGTAACGAACCGCGGAAAGAAATGCTTGCGGATGAAAGGTTTTCGCTCCCGCTCCTTCGGGTCCGGATTACTCTCCCACCAGAAGGTCTGCACAGAAACTTTGTATCGCTCGCCGTCATAGCTTCCCGCCAGCGCCAGCGGCGTTCCGGGCAGCACTTCGTCCCCGACCTCGACCAGCACATTGTCGCCGTCGAGGCAGATATACCAGGCCAGCGTGCCATCGGGCTGCTCGACCAGCAAATCGGGGCTTTCGGAGGTAAAACTCACCGCCGGGGCATCGGGTTCCCGTTCGGGAATGCCGACCTCCACGACCGTGCCGCGCCGCATCGCATAGACCGTGTCGCCCTTTTCCATTTCGAAATGCAACCCCAAAGCCCCTTTCTTTTCTTTTCGGAAACGGTCGTAAACGCTCACGCCGCGCGACACACGCACCGGCCAGCGAACAGTGGTGGGCATGCGGTAGACAAACGCGGTATCGGGCTCCTTATCGACAGGGCCTAAAAAAAAGCGGTATGAATAACCGTACCTCACGCCCCGGGTATCGTCGGCGGGACGGAGAGACAGCAGCCGCGTCCCGGTATAGCGGGTCTCGTATCTGAAGGTCCCCGAAGCGGTGTTACAGTTCTGCAAATCCCGGAGCGTCAGAAAAACAGTCAACGTCCCCGGACGCGTCTTATTCTCCAGGATAAAATCCACGGAGTTATTCTCATTCCGCTGCGTGCGGATGGTCGGCGACTGGGCGACCGCCCTGACGAACATCAGGGCGAACGATGCAGTCAGAAAAATTCGTATCATCGGTCTGTGGTTCAGGTTGCAGTTCAGGTTGCGTCCCGCGCGGACGCGCCGTTTACCGCCGCACGAGCTTCACGACGTTCTCCACATGGTGCGTGTGGGGAAACATGTCGACGGGCTGCACGGCCTCGACGCGGTAGGCGGCGTCCATCAGCTGGAGGTCGCGGGCCTGCGTGGCGGGATTGCAACTCACATAGACGATCCGTTCGGGCGCGGCGCGCAGGATGACTTCGATCACCGGTTCGTCGACGCCCGCGCGCGGCGGATCGAGGATGATCACGTCGGGACGGCCGTTCGCGGCGACGAATCCGTCGTCGAGCACCGCCTTCATGTCCCCGGCGTAAAAGACCGTATTTTCGATGCCGTTCAATTCCGAATTGACCTTGGCGTCGGCGATGGCTTCGGGGACGTACTCCACGCCCACCACCCGGGCGCAACGCGCGGCGCAGAAGTTAGCGATGGTTCCCGTCCCGGTGTAGAGGTCGTAAAGCACGTCGCCCGGCCGGAGGTCGGCAAAGTCGCGGGCCACCTTATAAAGTTCGTAGGCCTGCGCGGAATTGGTCTGGTAGAACGACTTGGGTCCCACCTTGAAGCGCAGTCCCTCCATCTCCTCGATGATATGATCCTTGCCGCAGTAGCAGACCGGGTCGAGGTCGCCCACCGAGTCGTTGAACTTCGTATTGACGATATAGAACAGGGAGGTGATCTCCGGGAATTTGGCCGCCAGATGGTCCATCAGGGCCGTGATGCGGGGCCGGTCGTCGCTGTTGAAGACCACGATCACCATCACCTCGCCCGTCGAGGCCGTGCGGACGATCATGTTGCGCATCAGCCCCTCGTGCGAACGGGCGTTGTGGAACGTGTAGCCGTTCTCCACGCAGAACCGCTTGGCCTCCATGCGGATGCCGTTCGACGGGTCGGGCTGCAACCAGCATTTGCGGATGTCCAGCACCTTGTCGAACATCCCCGGGATGTGGAATCCCACGGCCGGCGCGTCGCCGATGTCGCCCGCCGACTCGATCTCCTCGCGCGTCAGCCAGCGGCGGTCGGCGAAGGTGAATTCAAGTTTGTTGCGGTAGAACTGCGTCTCGGCCGAGCCGAGGCAGGGCGCGATCTCCGGCAGCTCGATCTTGCCGATGCGCGTCAGCTGGTCGCGGACCTGATCGGTCTTGAAGCGCAGCTGCTCCCCGTAGGGCAGGTTCTGCCACTTGCAGCCGCCGCAGACGCCGAAATGCTCGCAGAACGCCTCGGCCCGCAGGGGCGATTTTTTCACATAGCGGACCACGAAGCCCTCCATGAAGCGGCGGCGTTTGGAGCGGATCTGCACGTCGACCACGTCGCCCGGAACGGTCAGCGGAACGAAGACCACCACGTCGTTCCAGCGGCCCATGGCCTTGCCCTCGGCCGCGAGGGTCGTTATTTCAAGCCCCTCGACGAGGGGATAGTTCGCTTTCTTTCTTGCCATCGGTTTTTAACTTTGCGTGCAAAGTTAAAAACAATTCATAATTCAAAATTCATAATTCAAAATTATTTCCCCGCAAAACGTATCGGAACCATCATACGGAACCGTCAACGCTTAATTTTTCATTTTCAATTTTTCATTTTTAATTCGGGCTTTGGCCCGCACGCCGCCCAGCCAGAAGCCCAGCGCGAAAGGCCCGCCGATCAGCACCGCAAGCGCCAGCACAAGGTAGAGCAGGATTTTGCCGACAAGCCCCGGCACGGCGTCGAGCGTCGTCCGGACCAGTTCGTCGCCCGTCGCCCGCAACTGTTCGACCAACGCCTCGCGCTCACGCGTAACGTATTGCTGCAACTCGCCGCGCTGGCGGTCGAAGTCGGCGAAAGCGTTGTCCACCGAAGCGTTCATCGTCCAGATGAGCTGCGTGGCCTGCCGGTTCAGCTCCTCCAGCACCTTGTCCGAAATCTCGGGCAGGTGCTCGGCGACGACCACGATACGGTTGAAACTGCGTTCCAGCGAATCGAGCTGCGCCCCGACCTGCAGGCGCAGGCTGTCCTGCCGGAGCCGCATCTCGAAGATGTCCTTCGACCAGCTCACGCTGTTGGTCACCTGCTGGGTCTGGCCGCTCAGCCGGTCGTTGACGTCGGCCAGCACTTCGGCGATCGAGCCGGTGGCGTAATCGTGTTCGACGCCGGCCGCCCGGAGGTATTCCAGCCACGCGAGGGTCGTGTTGTCGGTCTCGTCGCCCTCGGAGGCGGGGTTGTCGCGCACGTAGTCCGTAACGAACCGCTCCATCAGCGCATAGCGGTCGTCCGGAAGCACCTGCCGGGCGAGCCTTCCGGCCCGGCGGTCGAGCCGCAGGGCGGCGTCGCGGGCGATGTCGCTCTGAAGACCGAACAGCAGCGAATCGGGCGCCTGGGCGAAACCCTCGTTCATGCGGCGGCACAGAATCCACAGGTCGGCCAGCGCCACGTCGGGAATGCCCTGCATGGCGGCGGTCACCCCGGCGCGCGTGGCGCGGATCTTCCACCGCACGGCCGCGACGCGCACATTCACGTCGGGCGACGCAGCGACGATCGAGTCGGCCGCACGGGCCACCTCGCCGGCCATGTCGTAGTAAAAGCCGCGCGTCATCGTCCGCACGTTCATCTGCTCCTTCGACAGAGGGTCGCCCGTGGCCACGGCCACCTTCAGCAGCGAACATCCCGCAAACGACGCCGCGGCGAAAAGCGCGGCCGCCAGTTTCATCCATCCGTTCATCGTCATTCCGTTTACGGGTCCGGCCCGCAATTATCTTTCCAGTTTTTTCACAAAGTCACGGATGTAGCGCACCGCGACGTAATGGCCCGCCTGGGGCATGTTGCCGTGGTCGAACCCGTCGAATTCCCGGATCTCGACGTCGGGATGCCCCGCCACCTGCATCATGCGCCAGAAATAGGCGTTCTCCTCGTAGCGGCCCAGCATCTCCCGCCCGCGGTCGCCCGAGAGGATCAGGATCGGCGGGCAGTCGGGACGTATGTAGTTCAGCGGCGCCATGTCGTCCACGACCACCTGCGTATCGGGAATCCCCATTTCGCGGCGTCGCGCGAAATGGGTCACGACCTGCCCGCTGTAAGGGATCAGCGCCGCGAACGCCGTGTCGGGGTCGATGCCGTAGGGCGCCATCCAGCGTTTGTCCAGCCCGATCATCGAAGTCAGGTAACCGCCCGCCGAATGTCCGGCGATGAAGATCAGCCGCGGGTCGCCGCCGTAGGAAGCAATGTTTTTCACCACCCATGCGGCCGCAGCGGCGGCATCCGCCACGCAGTCGGCGACCTTCACGCGCGGAGCGAGGCGGTAATCCACGCCCACCACGGCGAATCCTTTGCCGCACAACGCTTTCGGAATCTCGCGCCGCCCGCCGGTCAGGCCCCCGCCGTGGAACCACACGACGGTCGGAAATCCCTTCCTATCCGCCGGCCAGCAAATGTCCAGCCGGCAAAGCGAATCGACATAGCCGTCGCCCGCCGCGTCGCGGTAGGCGATGCCGGTTTCGGTCCGGCAGGCGGCCGTCTGGGCCGAAATCCCCGTGCAGAGCAGGGTCAGAGCCGCGAAAAGCGCAAAAAATCGTTTCATGGAATCAGGTCGTTTTGGGTCATAAAGATAGGTAAAATCCCGTAAAAAACACTATCTTTGCAAAACCGACTGCATTAAAACAGCCATCATTATGAAAATCGCCTGCCTGCAATTCAATCCGATACAGGAAAACACCTACGTCGTCTGGGACGACACCAAAGCGTGCATCGTCATCGACGCCGGAAACAGCAACCCGCGCGAGGACGCCGCGCTGGACAACTTCATCGCCGAGCACGGGCTGAAACCCGTCATGGCGGTCAACACCCACGGCCATTTCGACCACACGCTGGGCGTCGAGCACCTCAAACAGCGCTACGGCATCCCCTTCGCCCTCTCGTCGAAGGACCGGTTCCTGCTGGACAACGCAGCGACGAGCGGTTCGGTCTTCGGCGTGAAGATCGGCGCGATGCCCGCGGCGGACCTCGACCTGGACACCCTGTCCGAAGTGCGTTTCGGCAACACCGCCCTGCGCGTGATCCGCACCCCCGGCCACACCCCCGGCCATGTGGCGCTGTACGAGCCGGACTCGAAATCGCTCTTCACGGGCGACACGCTTTTCCGCGAGTCGATCGGCCGCACCGACCTGCCGGGCGGCGATTATTCGTGGATCATGCGCTCGATCCTCGACTCGCTGATTCCGCTGGGCGAGGAGGTGCACATCTATCCCGGCCACGGTCCCGAGTCGACGATCGGCCACGAAACGCTCTACAACCCCTTCATCGTCGAGGTGCTGAACGAGGAAGTCAACTACCGGAACTAAAAATTAAAAATTGAAATTGGGGAAATTCATCCATAAGATTCTCTACCGCACCCTGCCGTTAGAAGGCTACCTGCGCGCCGTGAGCCGGCTGTTCTTCCTCTGGCAGCGGCTGGGCATCGGACGCGAGGCCCCTGCCACGGAGTACGTCTACCACCTGCCGAAGCTGGTACGCGCGGGCGACACATGCATCGACATCGGCGCCAACCTCGGCTACTACGCCCGCACGATCTCCCGCCTCGCAGGCCCCGCGGGCAAGGTCTACGCCGTGGAACCGGTGGCCCCGATCCGCAAGGTGCTGAGCCGCAACCTCCGCCGCTGCGCCAACACCGAAATACTTCCCTACGCCCTGGGCACGGAGTCGAAACCCATCGTGATGGCCAACGACTCGGCGCGCGAGACGGGCTACTTCGGCACGGGGCAGAACTTCGTAAACGACGCCGGCGGCCGAGCCGACGTGGAGTTCACGGCCCAGATGCGCCGCGGCAGCGAACTGTTCGGCAAACTGGAGCGCCTCGACTTCATCAAATGCGACATCGAGGGTTACGAGGTCATCGTGATGCGGGAAATGCGTCCCCTGCTGGAGCGTCACCGCCCCACGGTGCTGATCGAAACGGGCGGCGAAAACCGCCCGCAGATCGTCGCGCTCTTCACCGGACTGGGCTACACGGGTTACACGCTCGACCGCGGACGGGAGATCCCGCTGACGGACGACTCGTCGAAAGACATCATCTTCCGCCCCGGAAACTGACTATGAATGGTAATTATATTTTGCTCCGAGGGTCGGAAGCTCCGATTTTGCCGCACAGCGGCACCAAGCCCTTCCCCGAGGGAAGGGTTTGGGATGGGGTCAGACTTGCAAACGGCGTCGAAGACGACGAATACGGCGATCGGGAACCAGAATCAGAGCAGAATAACAACTTGATTACTTTATGAATTATGAATCGCCATGCGCATTGACATCATCACCTCGGTTCCCGAACTCCTGACCTCGCCGCTCAACGAGTCGATTCTCAAGCGGGCGCAGGACAAAGGGCTGGTCGAAATCGTCGTCCACAACCTGCACGACTACGCCCACGACCGCCGCAAGACCACCGACGACTATCCGTTCGGCGGCGAGGCGGGAATGGTTATGAAGTGCGAACCGGTCTTCGAACTGGTCGAGAAGCTCCAGTCGGAACGGCCGTACGACGAAATCATCTACACCTCGCCCGACGGCATCCGCTACGACCAGCACGAGGCCAACCGCCTCTCGACACTGGAAAACATCATCATCCTCTGCGGCCATTACAAGGGTATCGACCACCGCATCCGCGAGCACCTCGTAACGCGCGAGATCTCGATCGGCGACTACGTGCTGACGGGCGGCGAGCTGGCGGCCTGCATCATCGCCGACTCGGTCGTGCGGATCATCCCCGGGGCCATCGGCGACGAGGCGTCGGCCCTCACGGACTCGTTCCAGGACAACCTGCTGGCTCCCCCGGTCTACACGCGGCCGGCGGAGTTCCGCGGCTGGCGGGTCCCCGACGTGCTGCTGTCGGGCAACTTCGCCCAGATCGCCAAATGGCAGGACGACGAGGCCTACGAGCGCACGAAGCGCCTGCGCCCCGACCTGCTCAACGAATAGCAGCCCCCTTACGCTCCCGCACTTTTTGATTTTAGAGGAGCGGATTTTGACATAACGAAGGCCGACGCAGAAGGGACATACCAGTGTATTTCCCTTTTGCGAAGGACGAGGCAGGGCAAAAGGCGCCCTATAAAATCGAAAAGATGAAATACTACCTCATCGCCGGGGAGCCTTCGGGCGACCTGCACGGCGCAAACCTGATCCGAGGGCTGCAAAAAGCCGATCCCGGGGCGGAATTCCGCTTCTGGGGCGGGGACTGCATGGCCGCGGCGGGCGGCGCGGAGAATCTGCGCAAACACTACCGGGAGACCTCGTTCTTCGGCATCGTGCAGGTGCTGAAGAACCTCGGGACCATCCGGCGGCAGATGCGGGAGTGTCAGGCCGACGTGGCGGAGTTCGCCCCCGACGTGCTGATTCTGGTGGACTATCCGGGATTCAACATGAAGATGGCCCGCTGGGCCAAAGAGCACGGCATCCGCACCTTCTATTACATCGCCCCGAAGGTCTGGGCGTGGCGCGAATGGCGGGTGAAGGCGATCCGCAGATACGTCGACCGGCTCTTCATCATCTTCCCCTTCGAGCGGACCTATTTCCCGAAACACGGCATCACGCCCGTTTTCGAGGGCAACCCGCTCGTCGACGCCATCGAGGCCCGGCGGACGACGCTCCCGACGCCCGAGGAGTTCCGCCGCCGCAACTCCCTCGACCAACGCCCGATCGTCGCCCTGCTGGCCGGCAGCCGCCGGAACGAGATCCGCGACAACCTGCCGCTAATGGCCGCGCTGTCGCGAAAATTCCCCGAGCGCCAGTTCGTGGTGGCGGGCGTCGCATGGCTCGACCGGGCGCTTTACGAACAATACACAGCCGGAAGCGACATCCGCTACGTCTGCGACCAGACCTACGAGACGCTTGCGGCGGCCGAGGCGGCCGTGGTGACGTCAGGCACGGCGACGCTCGAAACGGCCCTGCTGGGCATTCCCGAAGTGGTGGTCTACCGCACGGTGTGGTGGCAGGTCTGGCTGCGGCCCTACGTGCTGAAGGTCCCCTGGGTGTCGCTCGTGAACCTGAACCTGGGGCGCGAGGCCGTCGCCGAGATCATCCAGTCGGATTTCTCGGTCGACCGCGCCGAACGCGAGCTGCGGGCGATCCTGCACGGCGGCAGCAAGCGCGGAAAGATGCTCGCCGACTTCGGCGAACTGAAAACGATCATCGGAGGCCCGGGAGCCAGCGAACGGTTTGCGGCACGGATGGTCGCAGAACTACACGCACAGAAAATAAAATAGCTTCCGATGAACGACCCGCTCGCTCCTCTGCTCGCCGGAGCATTTGTAATCGTATGCGGCCTGCTGGTCAAACGGTTCCCGATGCTGATCTCGGGTTACAACACCCTGCCGAAGGAGAAACGCAAAAACGTCGACATCGACGGTCTTTCGTCGTTCATGCGACGACACCTGGTGATAATCGGAGGTTTATTGATTTTATTTACAACAATACTCGAACTGACCGGCCAGCAGGAGGCCTTTTCCATAATCCTCGCTGTCTACCTACCGGTTTACGTGATCTGGATGGTGGTCCGGGCACAGCGCTACGACCACAATAAATAAGGAGAGAGCATGAAAATCATCTGCATAGGCCGCAACTACGCCGAACATGCCGCCGAGTTGCACGAACAGCTCAACGACAGCGGGAAACTCCCCGAGGAACCGATGTTCTTCCTCAAGCCCGACACGGCGCTGCTGCGCAACAACGACCCGTTTTACATCCCGTCGTTCTCGCAGGAGGTGCACTACGAATGCGAACTGGTGGTTCGGATCAACCGCGTGGGCAAGGCCATCGCCGAGCGTTTCGCCCACCGCTATTACGACGAGGTGGGACTGGGTATCGACTTCACGGCCCGCGACCTCCAGCGGCGGGCCATCGCCGAGGGGCTTCCGTGGGAGAGCTGCAAGGCTTTCGACCGCTCGGCGGCGATCTCGCCGGAATTCGTCTCCTTGCAGGAGCTGGGCGGCGACGTGCAGCGGCTGCACTTCACGCTCGACGTGAACGGGGAGCGCCGCCAGAGAGGCGACACGGCGGAGATGCTCTTCACGGTCGACCGGATCATCGCCACGGTGTCGCGATACATGACCCTGCGCATGGGCGACCTGCTCTACACCGGAACGCCAGCCGGCGTGGGCCCCGTCCGCCCCGGCGACACACTGCGCGCTGCGCTCGAAGGACGCGAACTGTTAAATTTCGACATCAGATGAACCTTGAAAAACGATTGTTCCGAAATCGAAAAAAAGCAGAACCGCTCCGTAAAACTTTTCACCTTTCACCTTTAACTTTTCACCTTTATACATGCTGCTCAACGACAAACTCAAACCCTACCGCCTGCTGCTGGCGTCGCAGTCGCCGCGGCGGCGGGAGCTGATGACCGGCTGCGGGTTGCCCTACGAGCTGGCCGAAAAATTCGACTGCGAGGAGACCTATCCCGACGACCTTCCGCTTATCGGCGTTTCGGAGTACCTCTCGACGCTCAAAAGCGAAGCCTATCCGGTTCCGTTGCTCGAAAACGACATCCTGCTCACGGCCGACACCGTCGTGCTGGCCGGCGGCGAATTCCGGATGACGGCCGAGGGTACGACATGGCACGGAGGGGAGATTCTGGGCAAACCCCGCGACCGTGACGACGCCCGCCGCATGCTGAAAATCCTGTCGGGCGCGCATCATCTGGTCACAACCGGCGTCACCCTGCGCTCCGCCGCGCGGATGACCCACTTCACTTCGCTGACCTATGTCTGGTTCCGCACGCTCACCGACGAGGAGATCACCTACTATGTCGACACCTTCCAACCCTTCGACAAGGCCGGGGCATACGGCATTCAGGAGTGGATCGGCTACGCCGCCATCGAGTGCATCGAAGGCTCGTTCTACAACGTCATGGGACTTCCCGTCCAGAAAGTATACACCGAATTAGATAAATTTTTGAATCCATGAAACGCACCCTGCTGACCCTGCTCGCCGCCCTTGTCCTCCTGCCTGCGCTGGCAGACGAGGGCATGTGGCTCCCGAGCCTGATCTCCGAACGCATCGACGACATGCGCGCAAAAGGCTTCCGCCTCACGGCCGAAGACATCTACTCGATCAACAAGGCCTCGATGAAAGACGCCGTCGTACTCTTCAACGGCGGCTGTACGGGCGAACTCATTTCGCCCGAAGGCCTGCTGCTCACCAATCACCACTGCGGCTACGACGCCATCCAGAAACATTCGACCGTCGAGCACGACTACCTGACCAACGGTTTCTGGGCCATGTCGCGGGCCGAGGAGCTGCCCAACGAAAAACTCTGGGTCCGCTTCCTCGTCCGCATGGAGGAGGTGACCGACCGGATCGCCGCGGGCGAGACGGCCGCGCAGATCGTCGAAAAGGCCAAGGCCGAAGGCACGGGCTACAAAGCCTCGGTCGAACAGATGTACTACGGCAACCAGCAGTTCCTGTTCGTTTACGAGCAGTTCGACGACGTGCGCCTGGTGGCTGCGCCGCCCTCGTCGATCGGCAAGTTCGGCGGCGACACCGACAACTGGATCTGGCCCCGCCACACGGGCGATTTCTCGATGTTCCGCGTCTACGCTTCGAAGGACAACCGTCCGGCGGCCTACTCGCCCCAGAACGTCCCCTACCGTCCGAAAAAACACTTCAGCATATCCACGAAAGGGGTTAAAGAGGGCGATTTCACGATGATCTACGGTTTCCCGGGCAACACGCAGGAGTACATCCTCTCCGACGCCGTGGCCTACATCGCCGAGCGTTCCGACCCGGCCAAGATCGCCATCCGCACGGGCCGTCTCGACATCATCACCAAAGCGCAGGAGTCCGACCCCGCGCTGCGCATCCACTACGCCGCCAAGCACGCCTCGATCGCCAACGCCTGGAAAAAATGGCAGGGCGAAGCGCTGGGCATCGACCGCCGCGGAACCGTCGCAGCGAAATTCGATTACGAGACGCAGTTCGGACTGTGGTCCGTGGGACGTCCCGAATACGCCGGCGTAGTGATGGGCCTGCGCGCCGAGTACGACCGGATCATGGACGCCTATTTCGCTTACGAAATCACGCGCGAAACGCTCTCGACGCTGCCGGCAGCCTACACCCCCGAAGAACGGGCCGAGGAGTGCTTCGCCCGGCGCAAGTCCGCCGAGCAGGCGCTCTGGCGCCATGCGTTCCGCGAATACGGCCGTTGCCCGAAGGTTTACCGCACGCCCTCCTACGCCGAAGGCATGGCCCGTTACAAATCGCCGGAAGCCTACGCCGACGCTCTTTTCGAGGCCGTATGGGAAGGCTCCGACAGCGTGGCCATGCAACCCGCAGTCAGACTGCGCGAGGAGACCAAACGCATGCTCGACCACATCTCGTGGATGCTGGGAACCAAGTCGCTGCGCAACCTCAACAGCAAAATCCTCAACGAACTTTATACTACTTATATAAAGGGTCTGCGCGAATGGGACCGCGAGCGGGCCTTCTATCCCGACGCCAACCTGACGCTCCGCGTGGCCTACGGCTCCGTGGCCGGATACGAGTACGCCGACGGCGAATACCACAAACCGCAGACGACGCTCGACGGCATCATCGCCAAGGACAATCCCGAAATTTACGACTACGACATTCCGCAGTCGCTGCGCGACCTCTACGCTTCGAAGAACTACGGCCGCTGGGGCACGGTGATCGACGGCCGCAGGACCGTGTCGGTCTGCTTCCTGGCGACGAACCACACCACGGGCGGCAATTCGGGATCGCCGGTGCTGAACGCCGGGGGCGAACTCATCGGCATCAATTTCGACCGCACGTGGCGTTCGACGATGAGCGACATCGCCTACGACCCTGCGATCTGCCGCAACATCGCCGTGGACATCCGCTACGTGCTGTTCGTTGTGGACCGTGTCGGCGGAGCGGGCTACCTGCTCAAGGAGATGACGCTCAAATAAAGCATTCCGGGACCGCCGCAGAACGACCCGGGCGGTCCCCATGCAAATTTTGTCGTTTTTTCCGCAAAAATTTTGCGAATCGCAAAATAGTGCCTATATTTGCACTCCCGAAAGTTGATTCGGGAGAGCAATGCCCAGGTGGTGAAATTGGTAGACACGCTACTTTGAGGGGGTAGTGAACAATTACGTTCGTGCAAGTTCGAGTCTTGTCCTGGGCACACGGGAATAAAATCGCAGCTGATTGTCAATCGGCTGCGGTTTTTCATTTTCGTTTTGTTCGTTTTGCCCCCCCCCACTTGCACCGCTCGTCACATTGACAGCAAGGCTCCATCCCCGGCCGACGCCCGGGCAACAAGGGCCAGCGCATGGCGATTCACGCCGCAAGGGCGCATGAGATCGAATCGCACGCACATCGTTTCAGTCTGAAGGTTCTTACGCGTGCGACTTCTTCGCCACGAACAGCGCGAGGATGAACGACAGGGCCGAGGCTGCGATCCAGAAGACGATCGCCGTGTCGAAGGGATCGAGGAGGATGACATCCTTCCGGACCTGCGCCTGCAAACACCCCGTATGGAGCGTCACCACGACGAAATTCTCCCGGGCGTAGGATTGCAGGTTGAACGACGTTCCCAGCACCGTATAGTTGTTGTTGGCGCTGTGGATGATGAACGGACAGTTTTTGTCGGGCGAAATGGTGAAAAACGCCTCGCCGTCGAACTCGATCTCGCGCGTCGCCTTCCCGAATCCCGGGTCCACGGTGAGCGTCGCCTCGGAATTCATGCAGACCTTCGACCCGTCGGGCAGCACGATGTCGAGCCTCTCGCCGCACGCCGTGCGGTATTCCAGGGGCTGTGCGGCGCTGATCTCCGCCCCGGCCCCGGCTTCGGACGCGACATCGGGGGTGCGCTGCCAGAACCACACGGCGCAAACGCCCGCCGCAACCACGGCGGCCGCCGCCACATAGCGCAGGAACCGACTCCGGCGCCGTCCGGCGACCTCGGGGACAGCGAACAGGATCTTGTTGCGGGCTGCGAAACGCGCCCATTCCCGCTCCGCCTTGGCCGACGCGGGCAGCTCCCGTCTGGCGAGACACTCCCTGAAATAAGCCCGGTTTTCATCCGATTCCTCCAGCCATCCCGCCAGCATACCGGCCTCCTCCTTATTCAAAGCGTTGCTCCGGTACGAATTGATCAGTCTGTCTATCTCTTTCTGCATATCATTTACACAAAACAGATTTTTTCTCTTTGTCTTCACCCGGTAGACACGCCGTTTCCGGATACCGACCCCCGCCGTGCGATTTTTTTTCGGAGCGCCCCTTTCCGCCCCCCCCGGAAACCGGAAATCCCCGGGCCGAAGCTCCGGGGATTTTTCCGCTCCCTGCAAACGGGCAGGGCGCCGCAGAAGCGGCTGCGGCTCGTTCGGGCAGTCGTGAAAATTGGGTTTTATGCGAAATTTGCCGTATCTTGCCGAAAATTGGAAACCATGACACAGCAACTGCGATTCATACCGTTCAAATCACGCTCGGACAAGGGCTGGGCCGAAGCATGGGCGCTTTACGAAGCCTCCTTCCCCGACTGCGAACGCTGGGACGGCACGGGTTACGACCGCGCTTTCGGCGACCCGCATTTCGAGGCCGACGGCATCTGGCGCGGCGACGAGTTCATCGGCATCCTCTTCCACTGGAACGCCGGGGATTACCGCTACGTCGAGCATCTGGCCGTCTCGCCCCGCCTGCGGGGACAGAACATGGGTTCAAAAGCCCTCGCGGCCTTTTGCCAAGGGCGGCGCGTCATTCTGGAAATCGACCCGCCGGAGGATGAAATCTCGGTCCGCCGCCAGCATTTCTACCAGCGGCTGGGTTTCGTCGCCAATCCCTACGCGTACATCCACCCCTCGTTCCGGCGGCCGTTCCATCCCCACCGGCTGGTGCTGATGAGCTATCCCGAGGCCCTTACATACGAAGAGGCCCGCGGTTTCGCGGACTTCATTCGGGAACGGGTGCTCCGCTACTCCGAGCACGAGAATCCGGAGCTGCCGAGACTGTAAAGCGGCCGCTACAACATGCCGACCACGTATTTCGTGACGAAGTAACCGCCCGCCACCAGCCAGACGTAGAGCAGGCCGGCCAGCACGAAAGGCCTGGCCCCCGCCTGCCTGAATTTGTCGAGGCTCGTTTCGGTCCCCAGCGCCGTCATGGCCATCGTCAGCATGAAGGTATCGACGTACTCGATGGTCCCGTTGAGCGGAATTTCCCGGACCGTCTCCACCCCGCAGAGGCTTTGCAGCAGCGAATTGAGACCGATGACCCCGATGAACCCGAAGGCGAACCACGGCACGGCGATCCTGCGTTTTCCCGTTTCGCCCCCGGATTCCTTCCGGCGGCCCGCCAGCACGAAGCCCATGATCACGAGCACGGGCGCGAGCAGCATGACGCGGATCATCTTGGTGATGGTGGCCGTTCCGGCGATCCCCAGCGCATCGGTGGGGTCCATCGCGTTGCCCGCCCCGGCCACGTGGGCCACCTCGTGCAGCGTGCTGCCCGTGTAGACGGCCACTTCCGTGTCGGTCATCCCGTTGAGCATGCCCGTGCGGTACATGACCGGATAGAGAAACATCGAGAGGGTTCCGAAAATGACGACCGTGGAGACGGCGATGGCGGTTTTGTACCCCTCGCACTTCACCACCGGCTCGGCCCCCAGCACGGCCGCCGCGCCGCAGATGGCGCTGCCCGTCGAAGTCATCAGCGCCGTGTCGCGGTCGATCTTCAGCAGGCGGCCCAGCAGAACGCCCCCCAGAATGGTGACCGTCACGATGATCAGGTCCACGACGACGGCCGGCACGCCCACGGCCGCCACCTGGGCCAGCGTCAGGCGGAACCCGTAGAGGACGATGCCCCAGCGCAGCACCTGCTTCGTGCAGAACCGGATGCCCGGGACCCAGGTTTCGGGCAGCCGGTTGCGCAGACTGTTGGCGTAGAGCATGCCCAGCACGATGCCGACGATCAGGGGGCTGAACGAGAGCCGTCTGACAACGGGGATTTCGGCGATGTAGAATGCCGCGAACGAAAACAGCGCGATCAGGAGAATTCCGTGCAGGGTGTTCGCCCTGTTACCTTTTTCCAACATATCCTTGCAATTTTAATGACGACCGATAACTTTTGCTTCATTGCGACGGCAAAGGTCGCATCTTTTATCGGGATACGAAACAAGATTTGGTTATCCGGGATAACCTGAAGTTATGACGCAGGGATAAGGAAACCGGGGGCCGGCGGTCAGAAATCCGCCCGGGCGAAGTCGATGAACCGCCGCGCCAGACGCGCAGGTTCGGCTTCGGCATGCACGAAAACGAAATCGCGGGAGAGCGTCAGCCCCTCGATGTCGACGATCCGCAGCGCGCCGCTGCGCAGTTCATCCACCACCGAAATCACCGATACGATGGCCATGGCGTCGCTGTTGCGGACGAAGGCCTTGATCCCCTCGGTCGACCCGAGGCGCATCGTCACATCGAGCTGCGAGAGACGGATGCCTCTGGCCGCAATGGCCGCGGCGATCACTTCGAGCGTCCCCGAGCCGCTTTCGCGCAATACCAGCGGGATGCGCGGCAGCTCCTCGGGCGTCACCGTCTCCCGGCGGGCGTATTTCCCGCCCGGACGGGCTACCAACACCAGTTCGTCGGGTCTGAAAAGCGTGTAGTGCAGCCCCTGCCGGCGGCTGAGGCTCTCGACCAGCCCCAGATCCACGGCATGTTCGCCCAACGCCTGCTCGACCTCGGCGCTGTTGCCCGACGACATCGAGACCCGCACCCCGGGAAAGCGCGCCGTGAAGTGCGCCAGAATCGGCGGAAGGAGGTACTGCGCGATGGTCGTGCTGGCCCCGAGGCGGAGTTCGCCCCCGGTCTGGTCGGCGCAGAGGCTCATCTCGTATTCGAGGCGGCGGTAGTCGTCGAGAAGCCGCCCGGCCGCCTCCAGCATCGTACGCCCCGCATCGGTCAGCTCCAGACGGCTGCCGCGGCGGGTGAAAAGCTGCACCTTATAACGGGATTCCAGCTCGCCGACATGCTTGCTGACGGCGGGCTGCGAAATGTAGAGTTGTTCGGCGGCCCGGGTGAAGCTCAACGTCCGGGCCGCGGCGATAAAGACCTTGAGGCGGAAATCGTCCATAAGGCGTCAGCCCAGATGGCCTTCGTCGGCGAACTCCCTGACCGAACGGACGTAGTGGTCGATGGTCTCCTGCATCGAGACGAACGACTTGCCCCCCGCGGCGTTCTTGTGGCCGCCGCCGCTGAAATACTTCCGGGCGAAGAGGTTGACGTCGACGTCGCCCCGCGAGCGCAGCGACACGCGGATGAATTTGCGGTGGGCGAGAAACATGGCCGACATCTTGACCTTTTTGATCGTGAGGGCGTAGTTGACGAATCCCTCGCTGTCGCCCTGCTGGAACTGAAAGCGGCGCATCTCGTTCTCCAGCAAGGACATGTAGGCCACCGTCCCGTCCTGGATCACCTCCATCTTGCGGTTGATGGCATAGCCGAACAGCCGCGCGCGGCCCTCGGTATAGGCGTTGTAGACGCTGTTGTGAATGTCGGGGATCGAGATGCCCTTCTCGACCAGCACGGCCACGGCGCGGAACAGCTCCGGGGTGAGGAACGAGAAGGCGAAATTGCCCGTGTCGGTCATCATGCCCACGTAGAGCGACTCGGCCATGCGGCGTGTGATAGCCCCGGCGCCGCACATCGCCTCGACGATGCTGTACACCAGAAAACACGTGCTCGACGAATCGGGATGCGAGAACATCAGGTCGAAGCCCTCGTCGGGCGAGAGGTGATGGTCGATCAGCACGCGGCGGGCCGTGGTGTTGGCCGCGATGGTGTCGCTGAGGATTTCGAGCCGCGAAACGGCGTTGAAATCGAGGCAGAAAATCATGTCGGCCTCCGCGATGGCGCGCCGTGCGCGCCCTTCGGTGTCGGTCTTGAAGATCACCACCTCGTCGATCCCGGGCATCCAGTCGAGGAAATAGGGATATTTATTGGGCACGACGCAGGTCACCGCATGTCCCATCGTACGCAGGACCTCGGCCCATGCGAGCGACGATCCGACGGCGTCGCCGTCGGGGTTGGTGTGGGAGACGACGACGATGCGCTGCCCGGGTCGGGCGAGCATCTCCCGCAGACGTTCGATATGTTCTTTCGATAACTTCATTCGGGTTGGTCCGCATTGGTGGACCCGACAAAGATAGAAAAAAACAGGCGATAAACCAACCGGCCTACCGGATATTCAGCAGCACGAGGTTGTCGAGCACGGTTCGCTGGGCCGTACGCTGGAGATATTCGGCCTGCTCGGCCGGAAGCTCCGCGGTAAAGGCCGTCTGGTAGGGACGCTGGAGGATCGTCGTGAAAATGACGTTGGCAGCCAGATAGCTGCCCGGAACCGCGGGATGGTAGCAGTCGGGCCGGTAGAGGATGCAGTCGGGACGCTCGCTGCGCACCGCGCGCCACGCCATGCCCACCGGAGCGCACCATGCGCCGTTGTCGTAGGCCATTTCGAGGTAGCTGGTCTTCAGCCGCTCCTGCATCCCCTCGTATCCGTTCGAAAGCGGGTATTCGGCCACGGGCTTGCGGTTGCCGTACTTGTGCCCCCAGGTCATGTAGAAGATCACCCGGGCGTCGGGCGACGCGGCATGCACCAGACTGTCGAGCGTCCGGGCCGCGGGATAGACCTCGCGGGCCACCTGTCCGGTCGGCATCGCGGGAGCCGTGCTCTGCTCCTGCAGGACGACGTAATCCCAGCCGCCGTCGGCAATGGCCTGCAACAGCTTCTTGTTTTTCAGGTGTCCCGAGAAGCGTTCGCCGCCCTTGAGAAAGCGCGTGCAGGAGAGTTTTACCTTTTGGGTCGAGGCGATCTTCTGCACCATGCCGGGCAAATCGTTGCAATAGGAGAAACTGTTGCCGACCCACAGCACCCGCAGGGAATCCTGCGGCGTTTGGGCCATGCCGCCCAGAGGCAGCAGAATCAGCAAAAGGCGGAAAGCGAGTTTCATCATATCTTCAAGGTTTTAGGTTGGCGGTGATCGGAGGCGTATTTGCGGCACCAGGTCGCAATGCCGCATTCGTCGCATTTGGGGGCACGGGCCACGCAGACGTAACGCCCGTGGAGGATCAGCCAGTGGTGGGCCAGAGGCAGCAGATGGCCGGGAATGTTCTTTTCGAGGGTCAGCTCCGTCTGCAACGGGGTTTTCGAACGGGTTGTCAGCCCGATGCGCTCCGAGACGCGGAAAACGTGCGTGTCGACCGGCATCACCTCCTTCTGCCACAGCACGGCCCCCAGCACGTTGGCCGTCTTGCGGCCCACGCCGGGCAGACGCTGCATCTGCTCCAGGTCGCTCGGGACTTCGCCGCCGAACTCCTCGCAGAGCATCCGGGCCATTCCCGCGAGGTTTCTGGCCTTGTTGTTCGGGTAGGAGATGCTCCGGATGTAGGGATAAATCTCCTCGGCCGTGGCGCGGGCCATGTGGTACGGCGTGGGAAAGGCTTCGAACAGCGCCGGGGTGGTCATGTTGACCCGTTTGTCGGTGCACTGCGCCGAGAGGATCACCGCCACCAGCAGCTGATAAGGGTCCGAGTAGTGCAGTTCGCTTTCGGCCACGGGCATATGCTCCGAAAACCAGGCGATTACGCCGTCATAACGTTGTTTGGTCGTCATAAATGCTGTTTTTTACGTCGGAAAAGAATCTTTTTCACCAGCAGTCCCGGCCCTTCGGGACAGAGCGCGAGGCGCGGGCAGGCCGCAACGTCGCGCCGCCAGCGCGTCACGTATTCCCCGACCGGACCTTCCCACGAAAGGACCCACAAAGCCACCGAACTGCGCCGCCGGAGAATGCGGAAGCGGTTGCGGCCCGCAGCGTAGCGGGCGTCGAACCAGAGGCTTATGTCCATCAGCGAATCGCAGAAGGCGATCCGTTTCCGGTAGGCCGTGCTGTGGCTCACGCTGTCGGGCAGGCGCCGGTGGACGGCCGTGATGTCGGGCAGATAGCTGATGCGGCTGCGCACCGAGAACCAGAGCCACATCGGGGCGTCGTCGGTCTTCCACTCGGGATGCTCCGCGGGACGAACCTCGTCGTAATACCGTGCGATCAACTCCCGGCGGGCCAGCGTCGCGCAGTTGGCGATGGTCAGGCTGCACAGCAGACGCCCGAAATCGGTGTAATGGTCCGAGTGGTCGGGTTCCGTGCGGTCCGAGGCCTGCCAGTAGTTCGAGGCGCGCGTATAGCACATGCCGCACCCGGGGTCCGACTCCATCAGGTCGGCCTGCATCTGCAATTTCCGGGGATCGCACCACCAGTCGTCGCCGTCGAGGTAGGCCACGTATTTCCCGCGGCACGCCTCGAACGTCCGCCGGTAGTTGGCCCGCCAGCCGACATTCTCCGGCGAGGTCACCAGCCGGATGCGGTCCGGGTATTTCGCCGCATATTCGCGGCAGATCGCCGCCGTGCGGTCCGTGCTGCAATCCTCCCCCACGACCAGTTCGACTCCGAACGAGGTCTGCTGCGCCAGCACGCTTTCGATGGCCTCGGCGATATAGGGTTCGTGGTTGTAGGTGGTCATGCAGACCGATACGAGCGGCGTCTCCATCGCGATCAGAGTTTGGTCAGTTTCGCAAATTTGGCCAGCAGGGTCTTTTCGCCCGCATTGTCGAAAGCCACCACGAGTTTGTGGTCCGTGGACAACGTCTCGATGCGCTGCACGATGCCCACGCCGAATTTCGGGTGCTCGACGCGCTGTCCCACGACGTATTCGCCGCTCACCGCCGCCGCACTTCCGGAGGAAAGGCCGCCGTCCATCGCCTGACGCACGCCGACACGGCGCATGCCGTCGGTCGAAGGCCGGGGCGTCTGCACCAGCGCCGGATCGGGAGCCGCCGCCGGACGCCGGGACTCCGCAGCCCGCGCGAAACGACGCGCGGGACCCGACTCGCCGTCGGCCGCACGGCCGAAACCTCCGCCGGAACCGCTGCGGCTTCCGTAACCGCCCGAACCGCCGTTTCCGCCGCCTCCGAAACGTCCGCCCCCCTGCTGTTTCTGCTGGAAGCGGTAGTCGAAGCGGCGGCGCAGTTCGTCGATGGCCGCGGGTCCGTCGTCGCCGGGCCGACGCTGCGGACGCGTCTCCGCGAAATCGGCGTCCGACTCGATGTACCGGGGGTCGATCTCGCGCAGGAAACAGCTCGGACGCGAAAACTCCATATTGCCCCACTTGAAACGCATTTCGGCGTAGGAGATCGTCGCCGAAACCTTGGCGCGGGTCAGAGCCACGTAGAACAGGCGCCGCTCCTCCTCGATGCCGTCGGGCGACTCGACGGCCCGCTGCGAAGGGAAGAGGTTTTCTTCCAGACCCACGATATACACATACTTATATTCAAGCCCCTTGGCCGAATGGACCGTCATCAGCGTCACCTTGTTCTTGCTGTCGGGGTCGTCCTGATCCATGTCGGTCATCAGCATCATGTTCTGCAACCACTCCTCGATGGTGGCCTCCTCCTCTTCGGGACGCTCGCCGCCGCGGATTTCGGCGTCGACCCGCTCCTTGAACTCCTGCATCGAGTTCAGCAGCTCCTCGATGTTGTCCAACGCCGAAGCGGCCTCGGGGGTGTTCTCCGTGCGGTAGGCAGCGATGATGCCCGACCGCGAGGCGATCTCCAGTCCGAAATCGTACAGCCCCTTGTCGTTGCGCGCCAGCGACAGCGCGCGGATCATCGCCACGAAATCCGCCACCTTGCGGGCGATGGTGCGCTGCACGGGGTCCGTGACGGGTTCGGCGACCAGCGCGTCGACCGCCTCCCACATCGAGACGCCCCGCTCGGCGGCCAATGCCGCGATACGCTGCACGGTCGTGTCGCCGATGCCGCGGGCCGGATAGTTGACGATGCGCTTGAACGCCTCGTCGTCGCGGGGATTGATCACCAGCCGGATATAGGCCATCATGTCGCGGATCTCCTTGTGGTCGTAGAACGACGAACCTTTGTAGATGCGGTAGGGAATGCCCCGGCGGCGGAGGTTGTCCTCCAGCACGGCCGACTGGTTGTTGGTGCGGTAGAGAATCACAGCCTCCGACCATTCGTCGCCCGCCGCGCGGACCTTGTCGCGCAGGTCCGTAACGACCATTTCGGCCTCCTCGCGGTCGGTGTATGCCTTCAGGATGCGGATTTTGTCGCCCACGTCGCCCTCCGAGAAACAATGCTTCTCCATGCGCTTCGAGTTGCGGACGATCACCGAGTTGGCCGCATCGACGATCGTCTGCGTCGAACGGTAGTTCTGCTCCAGCTTGAAGACCATCGCCGAGGGATAATCCTTCTTGAACGAGAGGATGTTCTCGATCTTGGCCCCGCGGAACGAATAGATCGACTGCGCGTCGTCGCCCACGACGCAGACCTTCGAATGGGTCTGCGACAGCCGGCGGATGATCGTATACTGCGCATAGTTGGTGTCCTGATACTCGTCGACCAGAATGTATTGGAACTGCTCCTGATAGCGGGCCAGCACGTCGGGACAATCCCTCAACAGGATGTTGGTCTGCAAAAGCAGATCATCGAAGTCCATCGCGCCGTTGCGCTTGCAACGCTGGCAGTAGATGTTGTAGATGTTGCCGAATTCGGGGATCTGGGCCTGCCGGTCCTCGGCCGCGCAGGTCGAATTGGCCAGATAGGCGCCCGGCGTGACGAGGCAGTTCTTGGCGTAGGAGATACGCGAAGAGAGCACGTTGGGCTTGTACTTCTCGTCGGGAAGGTTCAGTTCCCGCACGATGGTCTTCAGCAGGTTTTTGCAGTCGCTGGGTTCGTAGATCGTGAACGAATCGGTGAACCCGATCTTTTCGGCGTTCTCCCGCAGGATGCGCGAAAAGACCGAGTGGAACGTACCCATGCGGATATAGCGGCTGCGGTTGTCGGGCAGCATCTGCGCGATGCGTTCGCGCATCGACTCGGCGGCCTTGTTCGTAAAGGTCAGGGCCAGAATGTTCCAGGGCTTAATGCCCTGCTCGATCATGTATGCGATGCGCGAGGTCAGCACGCGGGTCTTGCCCGACCCCGCGCCCGCGATGATGAGCGACGGCGAGTCGTAATTGACCACGGCATCCCGCTGGGCGGGGTTCAGACCTTGTAATATCGGCGATTCTTTGGATTCCATGACCGCAAAGTTAATACTTTTTTGCACGCCCTTCGGACAAAGTTCCGCCGATTTCGGAAAATTTTACCGACCCGCCGCACCCCGGTCCCAAAACGGCAATCCGCAACCGCCGTCAGAACAGACACCCGATCCCGAACGATCCGGAACCACCAAGTGTAATTCTTCGTGTTCGCACCTCGCGTCTGCGAAACGGCAGCGTTATCGTCTGCCAAATAACACCCTTTCACTGCATCGAAAGCTTTGCTGGCAAAGTATCCGTCGTACTTTCCATCCCAACCCCAGTTGCAATGCAAAAGGAGAGATTCATCGCCCCTCCTGCTTATGAGATTACTCATAGAAAATCGGGATTAAGGGTTAACAGATAACAAGATAGAAAAAAACCGATGAAACCGGACTGTTTTACCCGTTTTATTTTATTAAATTTGCAATAATTTCGATGAAAAAACGTTGGAAAAACAAAATTGAAAAAACAAACAGAATAACACGACAAATACAATGAGCGAAGTCATCAACATCAAAGAACTCAACGAGCGCATCGAACGCGAATCCGTTTTCGTCGATACGCTCCGCAACGAAATGGGAAAGGTCATCGTGGGCCAGAGCCACTTGGTGGACACCCTGCTGATCGGCCTGCTGTCCAACGGCCACATCCTTCTGGAAGGCGTTCCGGGACTGGCCAAGACGCTGGCCATCACCACGCTCGCCAAGGCCGTCGACGCCTGTTTCTCGCGCATACAGTTCACTCCCGACCTGCTGCCCGCCGACCTGATCGGCACGCTGATCTACTCGCAGAAGAACGAGGATTTCGTCGTACGCAAGGGTCCGATCTTCGCCAACTTCGTACTGGCGGACGAGATCAACCGCTCCCCGGCCAAAGTGCAGTCGGCGCTGCTGGAGGCCATGCAGGAGCGTCAGGTGACCATCGGCGACAACACCTACCCCCTGCCGCAGCCATTCCTCGTGCTGGCCACGCAGAACCCCCTGGAGCAGGAGGGAACCTACCCGCTGCCCGAGGCGCAGGTCGACCGTTTCATGCTCAAGGCCAAGATCTCCTACCCCAAGAAGCAGGAGGAGCGCGACATCGTGCGCATGAACCTCTCGGGCGCCGGCATGCCCGAGGTGGGCAAGGTCATCACCCCCGAGGACATCGTCAAGGCCCGCAAGGTGGTCGAGGACGTCTACATGGACGAAAAGATCGAGAAATACATCATCGACATCATCTTCGCCACGCGCGAGCCGGCGGAGTACAACCTCCAGAAGTTGCAGAACCTGATCGCCTACGGCGGTTCGCCCCGTGCGTCGATCTCGCTGGCCAAGGCCGCCCGGGCCTACGCCTTCATCCGCCGCCGCGGCTATGTCATCCCCGAGGACGTGCGCGCCGTCTGCCACGACGTGCTGCGCCACCGCATCGGCCTGACCTACGAGGCCGAGGCCGAGAACATCACCACCGAGGAGATCATCACCGACATTCTCAACAACGTAATCGTACCCTAACGATGCAGGAAACCGAGAACGATATTCTCAAACGCGTCCGCAAGATCGAGATCAAGACCCGCGGTCTTTCCAACGAGATCTTCGCCGGAAAGTACCATACGGCTTTCCGCGGGCGGGGCATGTCGTTTTCCGAAGTGCGGGAGTACCGTGCGGGCGACGACGTGCGGGACATCGACTGGAACGTCACGGCCCGCTCGCGCAAACCCCACATCAAGGTCTACGAGGAGGAACGCGAACTGACGATGATGCTGCTGGTCGACGTGTCGGCCTCGCGCATGTTCGGTTCGACCGACCGGCTGAAAAAGAACATCATCACCGAAATCGCCGCCGTGCTGGCCTTCTCCGCCGCGCAGAACAACGACAAGGTGGGCTGCATTTTCTTTTCGGACCGGGTCGAAAAGTTCATCCCCCCGAAGAAGGGCCGCAGCCATATTCTGATGATCATCCGTGAACTGATCGGCTTCCGCCCCGAATCCGCGGGCACGAAACTCTCGGAGCCGGTGCGTTTCCTGACGAACGTCAACAAGAAGCGCTGCACGACCTTCATCCTCTCGGACTTCATGGACTCGACCGGCGACAAGTCGGCGCTGGACGACGCGCTGAAGATCGCCGGGAGCAAGCACGACCTGGTGGGCATCCGCGTCTACGATCCCCGCGAGACGGAGCTTCCCGACGTGGGCATCGTCGAGCTGAAGGACGCCGAGAGCGGCCGCAAGGTCTGGGTCGACACCTCGTCGCGGGCCGTGCGCGACCACTATGCCGCCTCGTGGCAGCGGCGCAGCGGCGAAATAGAGGCGACGCTCAAGCACAACCGCATCGACACGGCGATGATCTCGACCGACGGCGACTATGTGGCCGAATTGATAAAACTGTTCAAACAGCGATGAAACGACTCTTTGCAATAGCGCTTCTTTTCGCGGGACTCGCGGCCCGGGCGCAGGAGACGCCCACGGTCACGGCACGCGTAGAACCCGACAGCATTATGATCGGCGACCGCTTCGATTACGTCATCGACGTGGAGAAGGATCTGGTGCAGGTCGTGGAATTCCCCGTATTCGACCCCCGCGACGGCAAGATCGAGCTGGTCGAGAACTGCCCGGTCGACACGCTCGAACGCGACGGCCGGCGGCTCAAACTGCGCAAGCGCTACCGGCTGGCCGCATTCGACGAGGGCAAATACAACCTCGGCGCGGCGCAGGTGCTCTACGCCGACAAGAACATCCTCGACACGCTCCGGAGCACCGATTCGGTCTATCTGGAGGTTGCGACGTTCCAGATCGACTCCACGTCGCAGTCGATCTACGACCTGAAAGCCCAGAAAAACCTGCCGTTCCGCTTCCGCGAGGTGAGCGGCTACGTCAAGTGGGGCGTTTTCTTCCTCCTGATGCTGCTCGCGGCGGGCTATGCGCTCAAGCGTTACCTCGCCAGCCGCGGCAAGGGTTTCGGCGACCTGTTCAAACCCGCTCCGCCGCTCCCGCCGCACGTGGCGGCCATCCAGGCCCTCGAAGCGCTCCACAACCAGAAACTGTGGCAGAACAACAGGCATAAGCAGTACTATTCGGGCCTTACGGACATCCTGCGCACCTATATCGCCGCCCGCTGGGGCTTCGGCGCCATGGAGATGACCTCCGACGAGATCATCGAGACGATGCGCCCGGAGGAGCTGCCCGACAAGGCGCGGATGGACCTGACGGCGATCCTGCGCGACGCCGACCTGGTGAAGTTCGCCAAGGCGACGCCCGAGGCCGAGCAGAACGAGGCCGACTACCTCAAGGCGTACTACTTCGTCGAGGAGACGAAACCCGTCGAGGAGGAGGCTCCCGCCGAGGAAGAGTCCCCGAAGCAAAACTAAACGCGACAACGATGTACAAGTCACTCTATATCATTCTGTTTCTCTTTGCCGCCTCCGGGGTGCAGGCCCAACAGCTGCCCGAACGCTCGCTGGTGCGCAAAGGCAACCGGCAGTACAACAAGGGCAACTACGAGCAGTCGGCCGGCCGTTACGAGCAGGCCCTGCAAGCGGCTCCGGGACAGTTCGAAGCGATCTACAACCTCGGAAACGCCCTCTACAAGGCCGAACGGTTCGACCGTGCCGAGCAGACCATGCAGCAGGCCGCGGCGGACTCGCTGCGCGCGGACACGGAGCGCGCCGAAGCGTTCTACAACCTCGGCAACGCGCAGTTCAAGCAACAGAAGTATCAGGAGGCGCTCGAAAGCTACAAGCAGTCGCTGCGCCTGAACCCCTCGGACATGGAGGCCAAGTACAACTACGCCTACACCAAGCGGCTGCTCGACGAGAACAAGGACGGCGGCGGTGGCGGCGGAGATCAGAACAAGGACCAGAACCAAGACCAGAACAAGGATCAGAACCAGAACGATCAGAGTCAGCAGAACCCCGATCAGAAAGGCGATCAGAAGGACCAAAAGGGCGACCCCAAGGACCAGCAGGGCGATCAGAAACAGAACCCGCAGGAGGGCAAGGGCGACAAGGAGGACCAGGGCGACCAGCAGGGGCAGCCGACGCCTTCGGGCATCTCGCCGCAGGAACAGCAGCAGATGCTCGACGCCATCCAGGCCCAGGAGGACAAGACCCAGGAGAAACTCAAGGAGAAACAGGGCGTGGTCGTCCGCGGAAAGAAAAACTGGTAGTTTTTTAATTAAAAATGAAAAATTAAGAATTAAAAATTGAAGGCCGATAACACCATAAAGGACAAGAGCCTCGATTTTGCAATCCGGATTGTCCGGCTGTATAAGCATATTTCCGAAACGAATAACGAGTACATACTTTCGAAACAGCTGCTTAAAAGCGGAACGAGTATCGGAGCAAACGTCCGGGAAGCAATCGGAGGACAATCGAAAGAGGATTTCATCGCAAAAATGCACATTGCATTAAAGGAAGCGTATGAAACCGAATATTGGTTGGAATTGTTATACAGCACGGACTACCTGGCGGAGAACGAATTTAAAAGTATTTTTACCGATTGCCGGGAATTGACGAATATTCTTGCAAGTATCCTGAAAACAATGAAAGAGACAAAATAATTTTTAATTTTTCATTCTTAATTTTTAATTGTGTAAGCTATGCATTTTGCTTCACCATATTATCTCTGGCTGCTGACGCTGCTCGTGCCGATGATCGGCTATTACGTCTGGCGGACGTTGCAGGGCGGAGCCTCGATCCAGATTTCGAGCGTCGCCGGCGTCGTGCGCGCACCCCGGACCGTGCGCTACTACCTGCGCCACCTGCCTTTCGCGCTGCGTGCGGCGGCCTTCGCGCTGCTCGTCGTGGCGCTGGCGCGCCCGCAGGACGTCGAACAGAACGTCCGCACCAACACCGAGGGCATCGACATCATGCTGGCCATCGACGTCTCCGGTTCGATGCTGGCCCGCGACTTCAAGCCCGACCGCATCACGGCCGCCAAGGAGGTGGCCGGATCGTTCATCGCCGACCGCTACGGCGACCGCATCGGACTGGTGGCCTTCGCCGGCGAAGCCTTCACGCAAAGCCCGCTGACCACCGACCAGAGCACGCTGCAAACCCTTCTGGCCCGCATCCGCAGCGGACTGATCGAGGACGGCACGGCCATCGGCAACGGATTGGCCACGGCGATCAACCGCCTGCGCGAGAGCGATGCCAAGTCGAAAGTCATCATCCTGCTGACCGACGGCGTGAACAACCAGGGCCAGATCGCGCCGATGACCGCCGCCGAGATCGCCAAGGCGCAGGGCATCCGCGTCTACACGATCGGCGTGGGCACGGAGGGCATGGCCCCCTATCCGGCCATCGACATGTTCGGCAACCTGACGTTCGTCAACCAGAAGGTCGAGATCGACGAAAAGGTACTGAAGGCGATCTCCGACATGACCGGCGGCCGCTACTTCCGGGCCACGGACAAGGAGAAGCTGAAGGCCGTCTACGACGAGATCAACCAGCTCGAAAAGAGCAAAATCGAGGTGATGGAGCACATCTCCTACCACGAACTGTTCCTCACATGGGCGCTGGCCGCGCTGGGACTGCTGTTCGCCGAGTTCCTGCTTTCGAACCTCGTACTGAAGCGAATACCCTGACGGAACGGCGATTCCGGTCCCCGGGCAAAGTCCTCCCTTTGCCAAGGGGAGGATTCAGGAGGAAATGTCGATATTCAACGGGCACTGCAAGTGCCCTAATGCAGACCCGGCGGGTTGAATATGGGCAAAAAACAGGATACAATCCGCAGGGTCCGCATTAATTATGTTCCGTTTCGCAAATCCGCAATATCTCTGGCTGCTGCTGGCCGTCCCGGCGCTCGTCGCGCTCTACTGGCTGGCGGCCCGCAACCGCCGCAGACGGCTCGCACGCTTCGGCCGCCCCGGCATTCTGGAGGAGCTGATGCCCGAAGTATCGACCGGGCGCACGGCTTTCCGGTTCATCCTTTTCTGCGCCGCCGTCGCGCTGGTCATACTGGCTGCGGCGCGCCCGCAGTTCGGTTCGAAGCTCCGCGAGGAGAAAGCCCAGGGCATCGAAATGATGCTCACGGTCGACGTTTCGAACTCGATGCTGGCCGAAGATTTCGAACCCAACCGTCTCGAACGGACCAAATACGCCATCGGCAAACTCTTCGAGGGGTTGCAGCAGGACCGCGTGGGACTGGTCGTCTTCGCGGGCGAACCCAAGGTCCAGCTGCCGATCACCTCGGACTACCGCATGGCCCGGGCCTTCGCACGGCGGATCGACCCGTCGCTGGTATCGGTGCAGGGCACGGCCATCGGCAAGGCGCTGGAACAGGCCCTGCTGGCCTTCTCGGGCGACACGGAGCAGAGCCACGGCCGCGTCATCATCCTCATCACCGACGGCGAGAACCATGACGACGACGCCATCGCCGTCGCCGAACGCGCCGCACAGATGGGCGTGAAGATCTTCACCATCGGCATCGGCACGCCCGAAGGCGCCCCGATTCAGATCGGCGGCGAATTCATCAAGGACGAGGCGGGCGAAATGGTCGTCTCAAAGCTCAACGAGGAGATGCTGGCCCGAATCGCCGACATCACGGGCGGCGCCTACGTCCGCTCGTCGAAGCAGTCGATCGGTCTCGACGAGATCGTCAAGGCGATCAACGAGATGGAGCAGACCGAACTTTCGACGGTCCGCTTCGAGGAGTTCAACGAGCAGTACCAATACCTGCTCATCGCGGCGCTGGTCCTGCTGCTGTTGGAATTCGTCGTACTCGACCGCCGCAACCCGCTGCTGGCGCACCTGAACATCTTCCGCGAGAAATAGCCGCGCCGCGGAGTGTGGCAGCGGCTTTGCAAGGTTCCGTCACAACCCCAGAATAACGGCCCATGTCCCTCGAAAACACCCCTGCCGCACGCATTTCAGCCCTCGCGGCGGCCCAGAAAACCTACTTCCGCTCGGGAGCGACGCTCTCCGAGGCGTTCCGCCGCACGATGCTCCGGCGTCTGGACGCGGCGCTCGCGAACTGGGAGAAACGCCTCTGCGACGCCCTGTGGACGGACCTGCACAAATCCCCCAAGGAGGCTTACCTCACCGAAATCAGCATCGTCCGGGGCGAAATCCGCAGCCACCTGCGCCACCTCGGCAAATGGATGCGTCCCGAACGCCGTCCGTCGCCGCTGAAACTACTGCCGTCGAAAAGCCGCATTCTCTCCCAGCCGCTCGGGCAGGCGCTTATCGTCGCACCGTGGAACTACCCCGTGCAGCTGCTGCTCAACCCGCTGGTCGGAGCCATCTCGGCGGGCTGCACCGCCCTGCTGAAACCCTCTCCCTACACCCCGAACGTCGCCGAGGTCCTCGAGCGGATGATCGCCGAGATCTTCGACGAGGAGTACGTCGCCGTCGCGCAGGGCGGCCGCGAGGTCAACACCCTGCTGTTCGGCATGCGCTGGGACGTGATCTTCTTCACGGGAAGCCCCGCGCTGGGACGGATCGTGATGACCGCCGCGGCCCGCAACCTCACGCCCGTCGTGCTGGAACTGGGCGGCAAAAGCCCCTCGATCGTGGACCGAGGCGCCGACATCGAGGTCGCGGCGCGCCGCATCGCCTGGGGCAAGACCCTCAACGCCGGGCAGACCTGCATCGCACCCGACTACCTGCTGATCCACCGATCGCTGCAAGACGAGTTCTCCCGAGCCTTCGCCCGCGCCCTGCATCGGCTTCACGGCGACGACGCGCAGCAAAGCCCCCACTACGGTCGGCTGGTCAACGACCGGGCTTTCGGGCGCGTAACGAGTTATCTCGCGCAGGGGAAAATCCTTGTCGGGGGCCGCACCGACCCCTCCGACCGCTATATCGAGCCGACGCTGCTCGCGGAGGTCGACCCCGGCGCGCCCGTGATGCAGGAGGAGATCTTCGGTCCGGTCCTGCCGATGCTCCCCTTCGACGACATCGGCGAAGCCGTGGCGCAGGTCAACGACCGCGAAAAACCGCTGGCGCTTTACTACTTCGGACCCGAAAAGACGGGCCGCGAAGTCCTGCTGCACACCTCTTCGGGCGGCGCGTGCATCAACGACACGATCATGCAGATCGCCAACGACCGCCTGCCGTTCGGCGGCGTGGGCAACTCGGGCATGGGCCGCTACCACGGCCGCGACAGCTTCGACGCCTTCTCCCACCGCCGCGGCGTGGTCGAGTCTCCGGCGCGGCCCGACCTGCCGCTGCGCTACCCGCCCTACAAGGGGTTCCGGTGGGTGAAGAAGATACTATAAGGAATTAAAAATTAAGAATTAAAAATGCAGTAACCGCTGATCTCTCTCTAATTTTTAATTCTTAATTTTTAATTCTTAATTTTTAATTCCCTACCTTTGTCCCGCAGGTCCGCTCTGTCGCTGCCGGCCGCAGGCCGGGAGAGGAAAGTCCGGGCAACGCAGAGCGCCACGCAGGCTAATGACCTGACAGCCGTGAGGTTGTGGCAGCGTAACAGAAAACGACCGCCCGCAGGGGATTTTCGGAATTCCGGCGGGTAAGGGTGAAAAGGCGGGGTAAGAGCCCACCGCGGGGGCAGCAATGTCGCCCGGCAGTACGTCCCGTGGGTTGCAAGACCGTGTATACCGGCAATCAAGGGTTGCTCGCCCGATGCCGGGGGGTAGGTTGCTTGAGGCGGCAGGAGACTGCCGTCCTAGATAAATGACAGGGGCCCGGGGTTCGCCCCGGGAACAGAACCCGGCTTACAGGACCTGCACGTACGGAGGTGTCGCAGCAATGCGGCGCCTCCTCTGTTTTCAGGTCCATTCCGCCGCAGAAGTCCCGGCCGGCCCCGCGGCCCGCACGGCGCACGAAACGCTCCCGGCGGCCCAAACCTACGCCGAAAGGATCGCCGACGCGCGTTCGGTCGCGGGATGGCTCACCCCCGCATCGGCCGTGCCGCTCGTGCGGGCGCTCCTGAAACGGAAAAAACGGAAAAAACCGGGTAAGACGCTACTCCAGCCCCATGCGCTTGCGGGCGAAGGGCATGACCCACGCCGGGGACTGCTCGCGCGCCAGCATGTCGCGCATGTACTCCATGTAGGGTTCCGAATGGCGGAACCAGCGCTGCAACCCCTCGCAAAGCGAGTTCTTGCGGCAGCCGTCGGAACCGGTCTCGAAGCGGTGCTTCGGACATTCGCCCCGGCAGGCGAAATAGTAGTTACACCGCAGGCATTCGGCGGGCAGCGCATTGCGCTTGGCAAGGCCGAAATCCACCCGCTTGCGCGAACGGTAGATCTCCGACAACGGCGTTTCGCGGATGTTGCCCAGCTTGTATTCGGGATAGACGAAGTGGTCGCACGAATAGACGTCGCCGTTGTGCTCGACGACCAGCGCGTCGCCGCACGTCTCGCCCATCGAGCAGACGCCCGGGGGCACGCCGCACCACTGGGCCAGCGTCGCGTCGAACATCTGCACGAACGTACGTCCCACGTCGCTCACCACCCACACGTCGAACACGTCGCACAGGAACTCCCCGTAACCCTTGGCCGTCACCGACCATTCGGCCAGCCGCGCCCCCTCGCGGTCGGGCGAGACGATCAGCGGGCGGTGGAACCCGGGCTTGTCGACGACATGCTCCACGGCAGGCAGGAACTGCATGTACCGGCTGTGCACCGTGTCGCGGAAGAAGCGGTAGATCTCCCCGCCGCGCCCCTCGCACAAACGGTTCACCACGCTCAGCGTATTGTACTCCACGCCGCTGCGCTGGAACATTTCGATCGTCCGCATCACCCGCTCGAAGGTGGGCCGGCCGCCCTTCGTCAGGCGGAACGCGTCGTGAATGTCCTGCGGCCCGTCGAGCGAAATCCCCACCAGAAAATTGTTCCCGGCAAAGAGGTCGCACCACGCCTCGTCAACCAGCGTGCCGTTGGTCTGGAGGATGTTCTCGATCTTCTTGCCATCGGCGTATTTTTGCTGGAAGTCCATCGCCTTCCGGTAGAAATCCACCCCCAGCAGCAGCGGTTCGCCGCCGTGCCAGCAGAACTGCACCGTCGGAACCTCGTTGGCCTCGATGTACTGCCGGACGTAAAGTTCCAGCAGCTCGTCGCTCATCACGGCCTGCCTGCCGCCGTACTGCACGGCCTTGTCCAGGTAGTAGCAGTAGTGGCAGTCGAGGTTGCACGCCGAACCGGCCGGCTTGAGCATCGTCGAAAAGGCGACCGGACCCGCCTGTTTCTCCGCGTCGCGGAAGGTGAAAATATCCTTGTTCTTCATGTTAAGGTTCCCAGATTTACGAGTGAAACGGATCGGGGTCCACAATTATTTCGACAAATATACGAAAACGGCCGGGCAATCGGGACCATTTTATGGTCAAAACTTGTCGAACGGCGTCCCAATATGTCACAAACATCCCCAAAAAGGAGGGACCGAAAGATCAAAATTGCTATCTTTGGCAACTGAATCCTTCCCTAATCCGATGAACCCGGGAAAAACACTGCTGCTCCTGCAATTTCTGCTCTGCGCCGCGACCGCCGCGGCACAGTCCGCAGAGGTGCGTTTCCGCGTCGCCGACCGGGCGACGCGCGAGGCCGTCGTGGGCGCCGTGGCCGAGCTGCGCAGCCGCACCGACACCGCGGCGGCGCCCCTCTACACCACTTCGGACATCGACGGACGCGGAACGTTCCCCCGCGTGCCGCACGGGGACTACCGCCTCACCGTCACCTCGCTCGGTTACGACTCGCTGCGCCGCGACCTGCGGGTCGGCACGGCAACCGTCCGGCTCGATTCGCTGTGGCTCGCGCCCCGCGCCGAAGCCATCGACCAAGTGACCGTCGAAGCCCCGGCGCTCCGTTCGTCGGTGCGCGGCGACACGCTCTCCTACCGCGCCTCGGCCTACAAGGTCTCGTTCGGCGCCGACGCCGAATCGCTGATCTCGAAGATGCCCGGACTGGAGGTCGCCGACGGCGGCATCGAAGCCCAGGGGCGCACCGTGCAGCGGGTCTACGTCGACGGACGCGAGTTCTTCGGCAACGACGTGATGTCGGCCATCCGCAACATTCCGGCCGACATGATCGAGAGCATCGACATCTACAACTCGCAGAGCGACCAGTCGGAGTTCACGGGCGTCGACACCGGCGAAGGGCACACGTCGCTCAACATCGTGACGCTTCCCGACAAGCGGCGGGGCGCCTTCGGCCGCCTCTACGGCGCCTACGGCATTGCGGACAAATACATCGGGGGCGGCAATGTCAACATTTTCGACAACGACCGCCGCATCTCGGTGGTCGGCCTGGCGAACAACATCAGCCGCCAGAACTTCTCGTTCGAGGACATTCTCGGCACGACGGACCGGTCGGGCCGGAAAAGCCCGAACAGCAGCTTCATGGTCCGCCCGCTGGACGGCATCTCGACGGTGCAGGCCATCGGCGTCAATTACAGCGACGACTGGGGCGCGAAGGGAAAGGTCACGGCCAGCTACTTCTTCAACCGCACCGACAACCGCAACACCAGCCAAAGCGACCGGCAGACCTTCACTTCGACGGACAAACTGGTGCTCTACAACGACGAGAACCGCTCGAAGACGCTCAACCTCAACCACCGCTTCAACTCGCGCATCGACTACAAGTTCTCGGACCGCCATTCGGTGATGATGCGCACCTCGTTCAGCCTGCAGGACAACAACTCCCGCAACGAACTGCAGAGCCGCACCGACAACAAGTTCTCCGACGACGACATCCGCTTCGTCTACCGCCGCCGCAACTTCGGCCACAACAACAGCGACGGTTACAACGTCTCGAACCACCTGCTCTACCGCTACCGCCTGCCGGGCGCCAAGTCGCACAACCTGACCGTCGGAGCCGGGGGAACCTACCGCAGCTACGAACAGCTGAGCCGCCCGCGGCAGTACACCTTCCGCGACCCGGACAACATCGAGTGCGACACGTCGGACTACTCTTCGCGCAACATCACGCGCACCGACCGCGACCAGCCGGGCTACGACGTGAACGGCAACGTGAGCTACACCCGTTCGCTCTCGAAACGCTCGCGCCTGAGCTTCGAATACCGCATCAACTACACCGACAACAGCGTCGAACGCAATACGTTCGTGCTCACCAAAGAGAACGTCTTTCCGGACGAGCGCAACCCCAAGCAGTCCACCGAATACGACTACGCCTACCTGACCCACCGCATCGGCAGTACGTACCAGTATTATTTCAAAAAGACGAAGATCGCCGGAACGCTCCACTACCAGCACGCCGCCTTCAGCAGCGACTACGCCTTTCCCTATGCGCGGAAGACCGAGACGTCGTTCGACAACCTGACATACAGCGTGGTGGCCAACATCAACGTAAACCGCAACAACACCCTGAAGTTCAACGCTTCGGGACGCACGTCGAATCCCCGCGCCACCGACTTGCAGGACATCGTCAACACCACCAACCGCCAAAACGTCTTCGCCGGAAACCCCGGTCTCGACCCGGTCTACACCCACCGCCTTTCGGGCCAGTACATCCGGGCGAATCCCGCCAAAGGGCGCACCTTCACCGTCTCGGCGGAAGCGACGGCCAGCCCCAACACCATCACCGACTCGCTGGTGATCGACTCGCCGGATTTCGTGATCGACGACGAAGGGACCAAACTGGGCGAAGGCAACCAGTACACCAAGCCGGTCAACCTCGCGGGACTTTGGAGCCTGCGCGCCAGCGTCAACTACGGCATGCCGGTCCGGTGGCTGCGCTCGAACCTCAATTTCCGGGCGGGCATCTCGACGGGCCGCATCCCGAGCATCATCAACGGCGAACGCAACTTTCTGAACAACAACGTCTACAATGCCGGCCTGACGCTCGGCAGCAACATCTCGGAAGCGGTGGACTTCCGCCTGAGCTACACGGGCCGCTACAACGTGAGCCGGAGTTCCTCCGAGGTGCGCACGCTCGACAACACCTATTTCAGTCAGACGGCGAAAGCCGAGACGACGTTCGTCCTCTGGAAACGCCTCGTCCTGCGCGCCAACGCCGACTACAACTACTACCGGGGGATCACGGACACGTTCCTCGAAGAGCGGCTGATCTGCAACGCGATGCTCGGTGTCAAGCTCTTCCGCAACTGCCTGGGCGAAGCCAGCGTCGGAGTGAACGACATTCTCGACCAGAACGGCACGACCTTCCGCCGCACGGTGTCGGGAACGACGCTGCGCAACGTGACGAACCTGGCCGTCGGCCGCTACGTGTCGTTCCAGTTCACCTACAACCTGCGTCTTTTCCGCCGCCAGAGCAACGCTGTGATGGACGCATTGCAGGGAAAGTAACCGATTTTCCGCCCGAAACGCCGGTTTTCGCGTTTTTTTCACTATTTTCGTAGCTCAAACCCAATAATCCATTATGAAAAAACTACTTCTGACACTTCTGCTATTCAGTGCCGGGACCGGAATTTCCGCAGCCAAAACCTACGATCTGAAATCCCCCGACGGGAAAATCGCCGTACGCGTGGATGTCGGCGCCGACGCCGTCACCTACTCCATTTCGCGCGACGGCAAAGAGCTGATCGCCCCCTCGCCCCTTTCGCTCACGCTCGCCGACGGGCGCGTGCTCGGCCGCAAAGCCTCGGTGCGCAAGGCGTCGGCAAAAAGCGTCGACGAAATCATCGAAGCGCCCTTTTACAAGCGCAGCGCCGTCGAGGACCGATACAACTCGCTGACGCTTACGTTCAAAGGGGATTACGGCATCGACTTCCGGGCCTATGACGACGGCGCGGCCTACCGGTTCCGCACCTCGATGAAGGACGAAATCACCGTTACGGACGAGCTGGTAGACATCCGTTTCCCGGAGGACTTCACGACGCTGGTCCCCTACGCCCGCGACGGCAAGAAGGAACCGGGGCTGGCCCGCTACTACTTCAACAGCTTCGAAAACACCTACTCCACCCAGCCCGTCTCGAAGGTCGCCGACGACCGCCTGGCCTTCCTGCCCATCCTGGCAGACGCCGGAACGGCGAAAATCGTCATCACCGAGGTCGACCTGGAGGACTACCCGGGCATGTACCTCTACAACCCCACGGGCGGCAAGGCCCTCCGGGGCAACTTCGCGCCCTATCCGGCCAAGGAGGTGCAGGGAGGCCACAACGAACTGCAACTGCTGGTGACCGAGCGCGAGGACTTCATCGCCCGCACCTCGGGGACCCGCACCTTCCCGTGGCGCGTCTTCGCCATCGCCGGACGCGACATCCAGCTGGCCGACAACGACATGGTCTACCGTCTCGCCGCACCCTCGCGCGTGGAGGACGTTTCGTGGATCAAACCCGGCAAGGTGGCCTGGGACTGGTGGAACACCTGGAACCTCTACGGCGTGGACTTCAAGTCGGGAATCAACAACGAAACCTATAAATACTACATCGACTTCGCCGCCGACCACGGCATCGAATACGTCATCCTCGACGAAGGCTGGGCCGTGAACAAAAAGGCCGACCTTTTCCAGGTCGTTCCCGCGATCGACCTGCCCGAACTGGTCGCCTACGGCAAGGAACGCGGCGTGGGCATCGTCCTCTGGGCCGGTTTCTATGCCACGGAACGCGACCTCGAACGCGTCTGCAAACACTACTCGGAGATGGGCATCAAGGGCTTCAAGGTCGATTTCCTCGACCGCGACGACCAGAAGATCGCCGATTTCACCTACCGCCTCGCGGAAACGGCCGCCAAATACCGCCTGTTCCTCGACATGCACGGCTACCACAAGCCCGCGGGAATCCAGCGCACCTATCCCAACGTGCTCAACTTCGAGGGCGTCTTCGGGCTGGAGCAGATGAAGTGGACCAGCGAGAAGACCGACATGGTGACCTACGACGTGACGATCCCCTTCATCCGCATGCTCGCCGGACCGATGGACTACACGCAGGGCGCCATGCGCAACGCCACGCGCCGGAACTTCCGCGCCGTAGGCTCCGAGGCCATGAGCCAGGGCACGCGCTGCCGCCAGCTGGCCGAATACGTGATCTTCGAATCGCCGTTCAACATGCTGTGCGACTCGCCGTCGAACTACATGCGCGAGCCGGAATGCACGGAGTTCATCGCCTCCGTCCCGACGACTTGGGATGAGACCGTGGGCCTCGACGGCCGCGTCGGGGAGTACGTCTCCATCGCACGCCGCAAGGGCGACACCTGGTACGTCGGCGGCATGACCGACTGGAACGCCCGTACCCTGACCATAGACCTCGGCTTCCTGGGCGAGGGCGCCTACACCGCCGAACTGTTCCGCGACGGCGTCAACGCCGACAAGGCGGCCCGCGACTACAAACGCGAGTCGGTCGAAATTCCCGCCGACCGGAAGCTGACGGTGAAGATGGCTCCCGGAGGAGGCTTCGCCCTGAAGGTCTCGCGCAAATAGCGCGCGGCGACACGCACGAAAAACCCGGGCGGCCCATCGAGGCCGCCCGGGTTTCGTTTCGGGAAGCGGGTTGCCCCGCGTCACTCCTGCGTGAAGACCGCCGTATAGCGGTTGCCCTGGGCGAGGATTTCACGCGCCAGGCGGCGCACCTCGGCGGGCGTCACGGCCGTGAACAGCGCCTCGTTGTCCTTATCCAGATCCACGCCGTCGAAATACTCCGCACGCATCCTGCGGCATATCGCGACAATGTTTAACCGGATTTCCGCCTGCGGTTTCGATCCGAAACGCCCCATTCGGGCCGAAATTTCTTTTTTGCGGACCGGCTGTACTATGAACGGAAATTACTATCTTGCGGCCAATAAACCTTCACCCCCCCCGGTTTGACGCGTTACATACTACTGATTCTCGCCCTTCTCGGGTTTGTCGGCATGCCCTCCGCACATCCGGCGGGGAATCATGCGCTCCAATCCTTCGCCCTCTCTTACCAACCCATGAACTTCGGCCGGCCGGCGCGCACGGTCGTCACGGTCGAGGACAAGGAGACGCACGACCCGCTGCTGGGCGCCACGGTCTCGATCGTCAGCCGGGCCGACACGCTGCGGGGCACGACCGTCAAGGAGGATTTCTACCGCATCATGGCCGTCTACCGCTGCGACCGGATTTTCCGCGACTCGGTCGACCTGGAGGTCACCTACGTGGGTTACAAGCCGTTCAAAAAACGCTACGGAAACACCGAATTCCGGGGACGGATCGAGGTCAAAATGGAGGTCGACGAACAGTCGATCGCGCAGGTCGTGGTCGTCGGGCAGCAGGTCGCCATGGTCTTCCGGGGCGACACGACGGTCTACAACGCGGGGGCGTTCAAAACCATGGCCGACGACCGTTTCGCGGAGCTGCTGAAACAGCTGCCGGGCGTCGAGATCAAGGACAACAAGATTTACGCCGAAGGGCAGGAGGTCAAACGGGTGCTGATCGACGGGAAAAACCTCTTCGGCTCGAAAACCTCCTACGCACTCACCGACCTCGAAGCCTCGGACGTCCGGAGCGTGCGGGTCTACGAGGATTTCAGCCCCGAGGCAAAGCGCCTGGGGGACAACACGGCCGAAAAAGAGAAGGTGATGGACGTCGAAACCAAGTCGAAGCGCGGTTACATCCTGGGCGGGAATCTGGAGGGAACGCTCGGCGCGAGCCTCGAAAGGGACTACTCGGGTCGGCATGAAATCCGCCATTCCGAGGCCGGAAGCTTTTACCGCAACACCGAAAGGGGCAACTGGCGTCTCGAAGCCTCCAACTCGAAGGACAACATCCGGCAGGGAGAAGGCGTCTCGTTCGACTCGAAGACGACCCCCACGAAACAGACCGACGCCCAGGCGGACTATACCCTGCGCCGGGGCGACTCGACCAACGTATCGACCGCCGTCCGGTTCGGTCGCAGCCGCCAGAGCAGCACGGGGTCCTCGCAGACCGAATATTTCCCGACCGAAGCCTATGCCCTGCGCAACGAGGAGAGCCGGAACGAATCGCTCTCGAAATCGCTTTCGGCGGAGATCTCGAACTACGTCAACATCCAGCGGAAGAAGAAGGTTTTCGGGGCCATGACCACCTTTTCGATCGACGACGGCTCCACACTCGGGCACAGCCGCACGCAGCAGCGGATCGACGACGAAAAGACCCGGACGAACCTCAACAGCAATTCCGACAGACGCAACATCCGATTGAATGTCAGCATTTTCTTCCACTCGAAAATTTCCGAACGGTCGACCCTGTCGTTCAACGTCTCGGGCAAATACGCACCCGGCGACCGGGACGGCTGGCGGGTCGACACGACGGCCTCGACACCCGGCCTGCAGGTCAAACTGCGCAACGACGGCGACAGCCGCAACTATTCGTTCGGCGCCAATCTGGGCTACCGCTACAAACTGGGAAAAAAGGGTTCGGTCAACGCCTCATACAACTTCAGCCGCGATTACGCCCGCTCGAAACAGCTGGCGGTCGATTTCCTCTCCGACCCGCAGGGCGTCGTCGACACGGTCAACTCCTACCATTACACGACCGACACCTACACGCACAGCCTGCAAACCAGCCTGCAATACCGGAGCGGCGACGTCTGGATAATGGCCGGACTGGGCGGAGTGCTCTACGACATCGCCCGCAGCGAGCGCTTCCCCAAGGAGGAGCGCTTCCCGCGGCTGTTCTTCCAGCTCAACCCGACGGTCTACCTCTCGGTCGGCAAGTCGCGGAAGCGTTTTTCGTTCAACCTGGCCTCCTTCCCGCAGATGATCCCGCTCGACGCGCTGCGCTCGACGCTCAACGCCACCAACCCCCTTTCGTTGCAGGCCGGAAACCCCGGTCTCAAGTTGCAGAACGACCTCTCGGGATCGGCGGGATTCCAGTTCACCGACGTCAAAAAGGCCCTCTCCTTCAGCGTGCGGCTCAACGGCAGCTACACCTTCAACTACATCGCCCAGCGACGCACGCTCTTCCTCGAAGACACCTACCTGCCCCAGTACGACTACACGGCACGGAAGGGTGCGCAGCTCACCACGCAGACCAACGTCGGGGGCAATTACAACCTCGGGGGCAGGGTCTCCTACTCACAGCAGATCAACCCGCTGCGCTCGACCCTGAACGTCTCGGTGAACTACGGCTTCAGCCAGACGCCCTATTTCACCGGCGAAGACCTCTTCCACTCGGTCCGCCATTCGCTCGGCTTCGGCTTCGGCTTCGACTCGGGCTTTTCGAGCAAGGTCAAGCTCAACATCCGCTCCAACACCTCGATGAGTTCCTACACCACGCAGAAAGAGACCGCACAGGAGCTGCGCGAACAGCTCACGGCGCGCGTCGACCTGCGCTTCGGCAAGTATTTCGGGTCGGTCGGCACGCTCTACGAATTCTACTGCAACAGCCGCTCGCACGCGCTCACGCGCCACAACGTGATCCTCAACGCCTCGGCGGGGCGCAAGTTCGGCAAGGAGAACCGGCTGGGGGTTTCGGTGGGCGTCATCGACATCCTCAACCGCCCCGACTACGCCACCACGAGTTTCGACACGGATTACATCGTCACCTCCTCAACCTCCTACCTGGGCCGTTACGGCTACCTGCGCGTCGCCTATACGTTCTGATCGGAAGCCGCCGGAATTACGGTGTTATTTCGGTTTATTTCGTATAGTTTCGCATATTTTCGTATCTTTGGACGCAGAAACCGTTTAAAGCGTATGAAAAAACTACTGATCCCCCTGATTGCCGCCTTTGCCGCGAACACCGTATCGGCCGCCGCGCCGCAGCAGGTCATCGACATCAGCACCGACAAGGTCTCGATGGTGCTCACCGCCGCCCCCGGAGGCGAAGTTTATTTCCGCCACTTCGGCGGACGCATCGACGACCCGGCGCCGCTGGCCGACTACAAGAGCAACCGCCGCAGTGACCACGGAACCGAGGACCTGGCCTATCCCGCGACGGGAGGCCGCAACTTCCGCGAACCCGCCCTGCGCGTCACCCATGCCGACGGCGACATGAACACCGAACTGCGCTACGTGTCGCACGCCTCGAAACAGCTCTCCGACAAAAACGTGACGGAGACCGTCGTGAAGATGACCGACTGCTGTCAGGCGCTCGACGTGGAACTGGTCTTCACGGCCTACGCCCGCGAAAACGTCATCACCACGCACGCCGTGATCCGCAACCGCGAGAAGGGTCCCGTCACGCTGCACAGCTTCTACTCCTCGTCGCTCCCGCTGAAGGCCGACAAATACCTCCTGACGCACCTCTACGGGGCCTGGGCGCGTGAAGCGCAGGTCGACCACACGCTGCTGACCCACGGATCGAAAAGCATCGAGTCGACGCGCGAGGTGCGCACGACCCACACCGAAAACCCGGCGTTCCTGCTCACGCTGAACAGCGATTCGTTCAGCGAGACCTGCGGCGAAGTCATCGCCGGAGCGCTGGCCTGGAGCGGCAACTTCCGCCTCAACTTCGAGGTCGACGAATTCGACGTGCTGACCGTCCTGGCCGGCGCCAACCCCAACGCCTCGGAGTACAGGCTCCGCCCGGGCGAGACGTTCACCACGCCCGAAATGATCTACACCCACTCGTTCTGCGGCGCGGGCGGCGCCTCGCGCAACCTCCACGACTGGGCGCGCAACTACGGCGTCTACCACGGCCACGAGGCCGTCCCCACGCTGCTCAACAGCTGGGAAGGCGCCTACTTCAAGTTCGACGCCAAGGTCCTGAAACAGATGATCGACGACGCAGCCTCGATGGGATTGGAAATGTTCGTCCTCGACGACGGCTGGTTCGGCAACAAATACCCGCGCAACAACTCCAACGCCGGATTGGGCGACTGGCAGGTGAACGCCGCGAAACTCCCCGAAGGCATCGACCACATCGCCTCCTACGCCCACTCGAAGGGACTGAAGTTCGGCATCTGGATCGAACCGGAGATGGTCAACCCCAAGAGCGAGCTGGCCGAGAAGCACCCCGACTGGATCGTCCGTCCGCCGAAGCGCGAAGCGCCCACGACCCGCAACCAGTGGCTGCTCGACCTCACGAACCCCAAGGTGCAGGACTTCGTGTTCGGAGTCTTCGACAACACGATGAAACTCTCGGACAAGATCGACTACATCAAGTGGGACGCCAACCGCAACGCCAACAACGTGGGTTCGGCCTACCTCCCGGCCGACGAGCAGTCGCGCTTCTGGATCGACTACGCGCAGGGCTTCTACAAGGTGATGGAACGCATCCGCGCCAAATACCCCGACGTGCTGATCCAGGCCTGCGCCTCGGGCGGCGGCCGCGTGGAGTACGGCGCCCTGAAGTATTTCGACGAAGTGTGGACGAGCGACAACACCGAGGCGCTTTCGCGCGCGCGCATCCAGTACGGCACGAGCCTTTTCTACCCCGCCGTCGTGATGGGTTCGCACGTCTCGGCCACGCCCAACCACCAGACGGGCAACATCACGCCCATCAAGTTCCGCTTCGACATGGCCTGCGCCGGACGCCTCGGCATGGAGCTTCAGCCCAGGCAGATGACCGACGAGGAGCGGCAGTTCGCCCGCCGGGCCATCGCCAGCTACAAGGAGTACCGCGACATCGTGATGCAGGGCGACCTCTACCGCATCGGCACGCCCTATGACAAGAGCGGCTGCTACGGCCTGATGTACGTTTCGAAGGACCGGAAGCAGGCCGTGCTGTTCACGTACAGCCTCCGGTACCAGGGCCGCTCGCTGATCCCGAAATTCCGCTTGCAGGGACTCGACCCGAAGACGGGCTACACCATCCGCGAACTGAACGTCGACAAATCGCGCAACTGGTTCGACGGCAAAACCTTCAGCGGCGAGATGCTCTCGAACGCCGGCATCAACCCCTCGATGCCGAAGATTTACGACAGCGGCGTATTCCTGCTCACGGCGGAATAGAAGCTGCTCCGTCGCGAAAGCCACCCCGGGATTTGCCGCCGGGGTGGCTTTTTCCTATCTTTGCCGAAGAACATTTTTCCGAACATGATCGAACAAATCATATCCCGACGACTGCAAATTCCGCTGCACCAGGTGCAGGGGACCGTGCGTCTGCTCCGCGAAGGGGCGACGATACCCTTTATCAGCCGCTACCGCAAGGAAGCGACCGGCTCGCTCGACGAGGTGCAGGTCGCCTCCGTCAAGGAGTGGCTCGACCGGCTCACCGAACTCGAAACCCGCAAGCAGACGGTGCTCACGACCATCGAGGGGCAGGGCAGGCTGACCCCGGAACTCCGCCGGCGCATCGCGGAGTGCTGGGATGCGGTGGAGCTGGAGGACATTTACCTGCCCTACAAACCCAAACGCCGCACGCGGGCCACCGTGGCGCGCGAACGGGGCCTGGAGCCACTGGCCGAAATCATCCTGGCGCAGCAGTCCCGCAACGTCGTGCAGCAGGCCCGGCGGTTCGTTTCGGCCGAAGTGCCGACCCCGGAGGAGGCCCTCGCCGGGGCGTGCGACATCGTCGCCGAACGTATCTCGGAAGACGAGCGCGCCCGCAACACGCTGCGCCGCACGTTCGCCCGCGAAGGCATCGTCCATTCGAAACTCGTCAAAGGCAAAGAGACGGAAGGGGCGAAATACGCCGACTATTTCGACGCCGAGACGCCCCTGCGCAGCATCTCGTCGCACCGCTTCCTGGCCATGCGCCGCGGCGAGGAGGAGGGCATCCTGAAAATCGCGGTCGACGTGGATGCCGAACATTGCATCGAAAGTCTCCGCCGGCTGTTCGTACGGCCCGGCTCGGCGACGCGCGAATGGATGGAAGCGGCCGTGGCCGACGCGTTCAAACGCCTGATACGCCCCTCGATCGAGACCGAACAGCTCGCGGCGGCCAAGGAGAAGGCCGACGACGAAGCGATCCGGGTTTTCGCCGAGAACCTGCGCCAACTGCTGCTCTCCTCGCCGCTGGGGCAGAAGCGCGTCGTGGCCATCGACCCGGGATTCCGCACGGGATGCAAGGTCGTGGCGCTCGACGCGCAGGGCAACCTGCTGCACAACACGACCGTCTACCCCCATCCGCCGCAGGGCCGGGCGGCCGAAGCGGCCGAGACGCTGAAATCGCTGGCCGCCAGGTACAAGGCCGAGGCGTTCGCCATCGGGGACGGCACGGCGGGCCGCGAGACCGAACAGCTGGTCCGCGGACTGGGGCTGGAAGGCGTGGAGGTATTCATGGTGAGCGAGGACGGCGCGTCGGTCTACTCGGCGTCGGCCGCGGCGCGCGAGGAGTTCCCGGACTACGACGTGACGGTGCGCGGAGCCGTGAGCATCGGACGCCGTCTGATCGACCCGCTCTCAGAGCTGGTCAAGATCGACCCCAAGTCGATCGGCGTGGGGCAGTACCAGCACAGCGTCGACCCGGCGAAGCTCAAGGCGCGGCTCCGGACGGTCGTCGAAAGCTGCGTCAACCGCGTCGGCGTCAATATCAACACCGCCTCGAAACACATCCTGACCTACATATCGGGGCTGGGACCCGTGCTGGCGCAGAACATCGTGGCCTACCGTGCGGCGAACGGGGAGTTCAAAAGCCGCAGGGCGCTGCTCAAAGTGCCGCGGCTGGGAGCCAAGGCTTTCGAGCAGGCGGCCGGGTTCCTGCGGGTCGTGGGAGGCGCGAATCCGCTGGACAACAGCGCCGTGCACCCGGAATCGTACGCCGTCGTCGAGCGGATGGCCGCCGACGCGGGCGTGACAGTCGAACGCCTGCTGGCCGACAAACAGCTGCGCAGCGGTCTCAAGGCCGAACGATACGTGAGCGGAGAAACGGGGCTGCCGACCGTGACGGACATACTCGAGGCGCTCGACAAACGGGGGCTTGACCCGCGCGAGCAGTTGCAGGTCTTCGCATTCGACCCCAACGTGCACACGATCGGCGACCTGCGCGAGGGAATGCTTCTGCCGGGCATCGTCACCAACATCACGGCCTTCGGGGTCTTCGTCGACATCGGCGTCAAACAGGACGGGCTGGTGCACATCTCGCAGCTGGCTGACCGCTACGTGGCTTCGCCGGCCGACGTGGTGCATCTGGGACAGCACGTCGAAGTGCGGGTGACAGGCGTGGACACCGTTCGCGGACGCATTGCGCTCTCGATGCGCCGCGAAGCATAAAAGACCGGATCAAGCGAGGCCCTGCAACGGCCATCCTGGTCGAAAAATGGCCTTTTAAGGTCGAATATTGTCCGCCCGGTCCGTAAAACATCGCTACCTTTGGGTATTCAAACCATTAACCCATTTGTCCGATGAGAAAAAACAACCTGTTCATTACCTCGTCGTGCCTGCCGGGAGCACTGGCCTCTTGCTACGGGGCCTTCGGAAAAAACCCGCGGCCATCGGCAAATGGCATCTGGGGTGGGATTGGACACACAAGGAAGGCAAGGCGAAAACCGTCGACAACATCGGCTTCACGAAACGCGGGGCCAACGGTCCCACCGATCGGGGATTCGACTATTTCTACGGGCTGACCTCGCCGTCCGGACCTCCGTACCTCTACATGGTCAACGACATGGCGGAGAAACAGCCGAACACGAGATTCGAAGAATCCGGCGGCGGACTGTATAAAATCAAGGGCGGCATCGGCCACAGCGACTGGAGCGCCGACGGCATGCAGCCCCATCTGGCGGACAAGATGCCCGGCTACCGGATGGCCGACGACGAGGCCGAAGACAGTTTCAGCTTCTGGCCGATACTCGACGGCTCGGGCAACTCCGCCCGGACCGACCTGATCGCCACGTCGGGAGCCGGCTATTTCACCTACCGGACGCCGCAGTACAAGCTGATATTCAACGCGGAAAACGGTTCCGGCGAAGAGTACAGGATCAACGGACAGCCCCCGCTGCAATTCTACGACATGGTCAACGATCCCGAAGAGAAGGTCAACCAGATAAACAATCCGGAATACGCCGGCCGGATCAGGGAGATGGCCGCCCGGGTGAAGAAGTACATCGAGGACGGCCGATCGACGCCCGGAGCCCAAGCGGCCAACGACGGCGGCAATTCCCGGAAACAGATCACCGACATAATGAGCGGCCTGTACGCCGGGAACCGGTAAGGGCGAAACAGCGTCGAAGGATGCCGGAACCGCCATCCGGCTCCGGTCAAAAAACCTCCGCATTCCGGAATCGGAATGCGGAGGTTTTCAATTGGCGGCAACGGGCTGGCGTGAGACATGATCGAAGATACCGATGAGCAGGCCGACGCCTTGTTATTGCTGAATTACAAGCGATAACGAAACAACCGAGGCTGATAAGGGTCCTGATAAAGAAAAAGTCCTCGGAAGTTATTAGCTTCCAAGGACTTTCTTGGTGGAAAATTGCCGTCCGGCATTGCTCTCGCGCCATTTCCGCGCACGCCGTCCAGCGACTTTCCGGCAGCATTCGCTACCTCAATTGAGGTCTGAAGCGAACGCCATAAATTTGAATCGAATTTTACCGATTTTAATTTTATCTTATCTACATATCAATATTTTACATCCATTTTTCATCAACTGCGAGGTCTGGAAGTTTTCGAAAATTCGGCCTATGTATGACAAATGTATGACAAAAATGATTACATTTGCAATAGACAAAACCTCCTGACCTATGGCATCCTTCTGCTACCGCATCCGCTCGACCCAGAAAAACAAACTGGTCAAAATCCAAATTCTCTTCACAGTTGGCCGTGGTAACCAGTTCTACGCCGACTGCCAATATATGGTGCTGACGGACGCCTGGGACAACAAGCGGCAGACGGTCAAAAGCCGCTTCACCTTTACCGACGACTTCACCGAGCAGCAGGGGCGCGAACTGACCAAGAATCTCTCCGAACTGCGCAGCCACATCCTCGGAGGGATTGCCAAGGATCCCGAGCACGCAATGACGAAGACACGACTGGAGAAGATCATCTACAGCTTCCACCACCCGCGCAGCCTCACCACCGGACGCTGCGTCCGCAGCCGCGAATCGCTCGGCGACTACATCGCCCGCTTCACGCGCGAGATGGAGGAGGGCACCCGGCTGAACATCCACAAACTCCGCTACGGCCCCTCGACCATCAAGAACTACAAGGGGTTTGTCGTGCAGTTCGACGAGTACTGCAAAGCCAAACGCAAGCAGTTCGACTTTGCCGACATCGACCTGAAGTTCTACGACGACTTCGTCGCCTGGTTCACCGCCAAGAACTACTCCGTCAATACGATCGGCCGCCACGTCAAGGAGCTGAAGACCATCATGCGCGCGGCCCGCGAGGAGGGTCTGCACGACAACGGGGCGATCGAGAGCCGCAAGTTCCGCGTGCTGACGGCCGACGTGGAGAACATCTACCTCACGGAGTTGGAGATCCGGGCCATCGCCGCGCTCGACCTCTCGAAAAACCGGCACAAGGATGTTGCCCGCGACATCTTTCTGGTGGGGTGCTACACAGCGCAGCGTTTCAGCGACTACTCGACCATCAACGAAGGCAACATCCGCACGCTTGAGAACGGGCAGCAGGTCATCGACCTCAAGCAGCAGAAGACCGGCAACCACGTCGTCATTCCGGTCCGGCCCGAGCTGCAGGCCATCCTGGAGAAGTATGACAACCGACTGCCAAGGACTTACGAACAGAAGGTGAACCACCTCATCAAGGAGATTGCACGCGAGGCGGGCATCACGGAGAAAGTCGAGGTCTCCTACATCGAGAATGGCGAAAAGAAGAGCCGGCTGGTCGAGAAGTGCGATCTGGTGAAGACCCACACGGCACGCCGTAGCGGCGCAACGAACATGTATCTGGCGGGGATCCCGACCATCGCCATCATGAAGATCACGGGCCACAAGACCGAACGGGAGTTCATGAAGTACATCAAGATCACCGAAGAGCAGACCGCCCTGGAGCTGATGAGCCACCCCTATTTTTCGGGGGCAAGCAACACAACACGATAATCTTAAAGAGTGTTGTCCGGGAATTTTCTTAACTTTGTTCAAACAGACTGATGCAATGAAAGACGATACGCAGGAATTAACACTGTTCGACAACTACGATTTTATAGAAAAAATCGAATCTCTGATGGCCGACTGTGAATCGGCCGAGGTGGAGTTCAAATCCGCCAGGGGAGGGTTTCCGGGCAGCCTGTGGGAGACCTACTCCGCTTTCGCCAATACGCAAGGTGGAGTCATCGTATTGGGCGTCAAAGAGAAGGACGGGAAATTCACCCTTGACGGCATCACACTGGAACAGGCGCGCAAATACAAAAAGGAGTTTTGGGACAACGTAAACAACAAGGCTCATTGCAGCGCAAACGTCCTGCAGGAGAAAGACGTGCAGGATGGCGAATACAACGGGAGCTATGTCCTGGTGTTCAATGTGCCACGGGCTCCTGGCAACATGATTCCCGTATATCTGCATAACAACCCTGAGAATACATTCAAGCGGAATTACGAAGGAGACTATCGGTGCGATGCAAGTGAAATCAAGCGTATGTTCGCCGATGCCGATAGCACGGAACATCCCCGCGATTACAAAATTCTGCCCGAATTTACCATCGAGCAGGATATTGACAAGGCAACTCTTGAGCAATACCGCCGGCTGGTCGCAACCAAAAGCCCCGATCATCCGTGGCTGCTGCTGGACGACAAACATTTCCTGATGAAATTGAAAGGTTACCGGATCGATCGGCGAGAAAAGATCGAGGGACTGACACTTGCCGGTCTGCTGATGTTCGGAAAAACAGACAGCATCACCGACGCCTACGGATGTCCACAATACTTTCCCGATTACCGTGAATATTTCAGTTCCAATCCCGACGACCGCTGGACAGACCGCATCTGCCCGGACGGCACCTGGGAGGCGAATCTGTTTCAATTCTACTACCGGGTCTATCCCAAACTGGCCGCAGCCCTGCCCAAGCCTTTCGCCCTGAAGGACGGCATCAGAGAGGACGAAACGCCGACACATACGGCTCTACGCGAAGCATTTATCAATGCACTGGTTCATTGCGACTATTCGGTCGATTCGAACATTACGATCGAGCTACACAAGGATTGTTACATATTCTCCAATCCAGGTTCCCTGCTGCTCTCCATTGCCCAATATTATCAGGGAGGCAACAGCGTATGCCGCAACAAGGCCCTGCAAACGATGTTCATGCTGATCGGTTCAGCGGAAAAGGCCGGAAGCGGTGCCGACAAGATCATGCAAGGTTGGAAAAAGGCAAATTACCGCAACCCGCGAATCGAGGAGATCACTCACCCCGACAAAGTCGTATTGACATTGCCCCTTGTCAGTTTGTTGTCCGATGAGGTCATCTCCTATCTGAAATCCCTGTTCGGTGAGGATATAACGTCCATAGAACACAACAAGTTGATGACCCTGGCGACCTGTTGCAGCGAGGGCGAGATCACCAACTACCGGATGCAATTGGTATTGGACAAGCACAGCGCCGATATCACAAAGCTGCTCAAAGAGTTATGCAACGACCGATACCTTACTCCCGAGGGAATCGGCCGCGGCACGCACTACAGAATCAACAAAAAATTCCGGGAGGGGGAACTCCCCGGGAATGTTGCTAGTAATGTTGCTAGTAATGTTGCTAGTAATGTTGCTAGCTCTCCAGACAAGGAAAGGCGCAGAAGATTATCATCCAGCGAATTACACACAGCCATTCTGCAGGCATGTGTTGATTTTGAATCGCTGGAGGCCATAGCTAACAAAGTAGGGAAGAGTCTACGATACCTGAAAAACAGAGCCATACCCATCATGGTTGCCGAAGGGTTATTGGAACGTGAATATCCCAATATGCCGAAACATCCCCATCAGCGATACCGTGCAAAAAAGAGATAACCAGCCATGCCGCGCCGTCGAAAAATAACGATCCGGGCCTCCGAGCTGGAGTGCTTCGAGACGCTCGTCCGGGAGCTGCACCAGCGGCCGGAGTTTGCCGGATTCGATCCGTCGAGCCTGCACGTCTGGGCTTACGAACGGTATGAGCCGAAGTTGAAGGATGCCGACGCGATTCTGCGCCGCTTCGACTACTGGCTGGGCGTACACAAGGGCGAGCGGTATCTGATGGCAAACGGCAGCCGACTCTTCAACAAAAAGGAGCTGGCCGAGGCGCTGGGCGTCGCACGCCCGACACTCGACCGATGGATAGCGAACGGATGGCTGGAGCCGTGCCGCGTTCAGATCTCGGCCGGCGGCGACACCCTCTTTGCAGCCAACGCCGTTCGGGAGGTACTAATAACGTTTTCCAATGAATAATTCGTCAAACAAAGATCAACACTATGCATTGGATTCTTCCGGAAACATTAGACACATAAAAGATGCTAATCCAAGCAATGACGAATTTTTTTGTCTTTTTTGCCATCGTCAAATGATTGCAAAGCAGGGAAAAATACGGCAATGGCACTTTGCGCACAAGGCTCTTTCTCCTAACTGCAGCTATGAAAGTTACTTACATTCATTGGCCAAACTTTTAATCCTACAAAAACTCAGAAGTGAACAACCTTTCGGAGTCGAAATTAAAGTTCCGTTCACTTGTAAAAATAAAGAGACCTGCATATGGTACGAAGATTCATTTGATGAATCTTGCAACTGGACTGGATACAAAAATTATGATTTAAAAAAATTCTATAACACATTTGAAGTTGAAGCCTTCTACGATAACTTTCGCGCAGACATTCTCCTTTCAAATTCCATTAAAAAGTATACACCGGTCTTTATCGAAATATATGTTTCACATCCTTGCGAACATCAAAAGATTGACTCAGGAAATAAAATCATAGAACTAAAGATCAACTCGGAAGATGATATAAAATCAATCATCAATAGCCCCATCATCACAGAAGACGGAAATCTTATCAGATTATATAATTTCAAACCGAAAGGAGACTTTACCGGTCCACCTCAACATCCCAAGCAATTGGTGAAGTTTTCAGTTTTTGAAAGCTATAAAATGTATTGTGGAAATACGGACTGTCAGACATTCTCATGTCACAGAAACAAAGCTATCTTCGAGTTAACCTCCGACTTTCATCCCGACTTTCTCCCAGAATATTCTCTATATGATTATGGAATCGTAGAACTATACGATTTGGATCCTAACCTCAAAGTATGCAACCTCTGCCGCTATTATAGGCCCCGAGACATATTATTCGACGATCTGTTCGACATAAGAATCGATAAACGTCCAATTTTTTGCTGCTTATACAAAAAACTCGGGACTGATAAATATCGAGACCCATCAGATGCACGCACTTGCACTGCATTCCGGAAAATAGATGGAAAAACAATGGCAGAGATTAGACAAGAATATAAAATGGTAAAAACAATCATTTGGAAGAAACCAAATGATTAGAAGGCCTATTTTGCATCGGGTGGAATCCGATTACACGACAGTGCCAACCGAAGCAAACAAATGCCAAAGTCCGGAAACGGGCGGCGGCGTGTCTTCGGTGTGGCACCGGTTGGCATCGGTTGGCGCTGATTTGTAACGCCATTCGCCGTTTTCGGGAGGGGTTCGGAAAGCCTTTCTTTGCGTCATCAACCAAATTCGAATCGTTATGACCAAGGAAATCTTTCTGAGCGGTATGACCGCCGACCAGCTCTCGGAGATGATTCGCGAATCGCTGCGCGACGAGTTGCGGCAGCTCCACCCCGAACCCTCCGCCGAGACACCGAACTATCTGACCCGTCGTGAGACGGCCCGCCGCCTGCGCATTTCGCTCGTGACGCTCAACGACTGGGTGAACCGCGGGCGGATCCGCGCCCACAAGATCGGCGGGCGCGTGCTCTTCCGCGACAGCGACGTCGAGGCGGCTCTGCACCGGATTGTCCCCATCAAAAGCCGATAGCCATGAAGACGACCTCAGATTGCATCGGCATCCGGGAGTATCTCCTCCGCCGGGGACTGCACCCCCACCGCGAAACCGCCACCCATGGCATGTTCCTCTCACCGCTGCGCGAAGAGCGCACCCCCAGCTTCAGCGTCCGCTACGACAAGGGGCTCTGGTACGACTTCGGACTGGGTGAAGGGGGCACGCTCCTCCAGCTAGTCATGCGCCTCGAAGGGTGCGGCATGGCAGAAGCTATCCGACACCTGCGCAAAGAGGCCGCGAACGAAGTCCCCTTCCAGCCCCTCCCGACCGCCTCACCGCGCGAAGACTCCCCGCTGCGGATTCTCAGCGTCGGGGCGATTCGCCACCCGGCGCTGATCGACTATCTGCGCGAGCGCGGCATCGCCCTCGCCGTAGCCGGAGCGCTGTGCCGTGAGGTTCACTACGCCGTTGGCGAGCGGCGCTTCTTCGCCATCGGCTTCCGCAACGACACCGGAGGCTGGGAGCTGCGCAGTCCGCAGTTCAAGGGAAGCAGCACCCCGAAATCCATCACGACCTTCGACCGGCACGGCGACACGGCGCTGCTCTTCGAGGGCTTCTTCGACCTGCTCTCTCTCCTGACACTGCAACACGAGGCGGAGCCGACCGCCGACACCGCCGTGCTCAACTCCGTGGTGAACCTTCCCCGCGCCCTCCCGTTTCTCGCACGCCACGCGACGATCCACGCCTTCCTCGATAACGACGAGGCGGGGCGCCTCACCCTCGAACGACTGCGCAGCGCCCTGCCCGGTGCGACCGTCATCGACCGCGCGGAGAGCTACCGCGCCCACAAGGATCTGAACGAATCGCTCCGATCGTCCGCAAAGGTCTCCCGCACGCCGCGTCGTCGAGGCCGCAAGTTGTAACGTCGCCCGGAATGACGCCGGAACCGTCGCCCACCCATCGGCCGCTTCGCGCCCGCGGCTTTTCCCCCGAGGAAAAAACCATAGCCTATTAGGGCTTTTTTCGACGCATCGGCCCGCCGTCGCTGAAAAAGCCCCAATAGGCCAAAGGGTCAAGCCCCTCTGGACACCCCCCCCTGTCGTGCTGCGCACGCCGACCGCCAAGGCGGTCCCTTCTTCAACCACACAACCCTCCGAAAAATGACCGTACCATGGGATATGCCGTCCTGCATCTCGACAAAGCCCCGGGCAACGAGGCGGCCATGACCGCCCACATCGCCCGCACGAAGATACCCACCAACGCTTCGCCCGAGCGCACCTGCCTCAACGAGGAGCTCGTCGAGTTTCCTGAGGAGGTGGCCGACCGCACGGAGGCGATCAACTACCGCCTCGAACACGCCGGCCTCACGCGCAAGATCGGCTCCAACCAGGTGCGCGTGATTCGCGTCATGCTGACCGGTTCGCACGACGCGATGAAGCGCATCGAGGAGGAGGGGCGGCTTCCGAAGTGGTGTGCCGACAACCTCGCCTGGCTGCGCGAGACCTTCGGAGCGGAGAATGTCGTCTCGGCCGTCGTGCACCGCGACGAATCGACCCCGCATATCCACGCCGCCGTGGTGCCCATCGTCACGGGCGAGCGCCGCAAGGCACGCACCACCGCATCCGAAACACCCGGCAAACGGCACTACCGCCCGAAATCCGCCGTCCGACCGCGTCTCTGCGCCGACGACGTCATGTCGCGCGTCCGCCTCAAGCAGTATCAGGACAGCTACGCTGCGGTGATGTCCAAATACGGACTGGAGCGCGGCATCGACGGTTCGGAGGCGCGCCACGTCACCACGCAGGAGTTCTACCGCCAGGCCATTGCCCAGCAGCAGGATCTGCAGGAGAACATCGACGCGCTGCTCCGTCTCGAAGAGCAGAAGCGGAAGGCCGTCGAGCAGCTCAAACAACAGGAGCGGCAGGTGCGCACCGAATACGAACAAACCGCCACGCTCCAGGCGCAGAAGAGTGCCGAACTGAGCCGCACCGAGGCCGAGCTGAAGAGCGTGAAGGGCGAACTGAAGGGTGCCAGGTTGAAAAACGCCGCGGCAGAGGTCGGGTCAAATATCGTCGAGGGGATCGGGGCGATGATCGGCACCTCACGTGTCAAGCGGCAGCAGCAGGAGATCGACCGCCTCAACGCGGAGAACGCCGCCTTGCACGAACAGATCGGAACACTGAACCGCGCCAACCGCGAGGAGAAGGCTCGGCACGAGCAGGCCGAACAGCAGTTGCAGGCAAAGCTCGACCGCATCGAACACTGGCTGCCCGACACGCAGACGTTCATCAGCTGGGGCGAATACTGCCGCGACATGGGAATCCCGGAGTCGGGCGCCCGCGAGATCATCGCCATGAAGCCCCTCTACGTCTCGGGCGAACTCCGCGCACCGGAGTATTCGCACCGCTTCGACGTCTCGAATACCGAGATCCGTCTGCAACGCGACCCGAACGGTCCCGGAGGCTTCCAACTGCTCATCGACCGCCAACCCGCACACGCCTGGTTCCGCCAACGGTATGTGGAGCTCATGACCCGCCTGGGCTACCCCGTCCGCCCCGAACGCCCCGTCATCCGGCGACATACCATCAAACGGTAATAATCTCAATGGGAAAGATTCTACTTTTTCATTGAGATTGCCATGTGAGATTTCGCAATTTATCACTATATTTGCATTATACGCCAATTTAATACAAATATGGGAAAAGACATCAATAGGCTTAAAGTCGTGCTTGTAGAACAAAAAAAGACAGGCAAATGGCTTGCAGAGCAGCTCGGCAAGGATCCGTCAACCGTATCAAAATGGTGTTCTAATAAAATGCAGCCTTCATTAGAGATTCTTATACAAATTGCAGGCTTATTAGATATTGATGTTCGAGAACTAATTGTAAATACAAAATAGCATGGGAACCAACTTTTTCACAAATGAAAAAGAAAACACCTTACTCGAAAAAATAGAAGGCGTTTTCAAATATCGCAAAGTGCATTTTTTCGATGCGCTTGTTGGTTATTTCCGTGCATCAGGATATTTTCGGATTAGAAAATTCATCCAACAGACACCCAAAATTCGCATTTTAGTAGGCATCAATGTAGACAAGCTTACCTATCAAGCCAATAGGCAAGGTTTATTATTTAATCCATCAGAAGAAAAAACCCAGGAAGAATTCTTTGATGAAATAAAACGGAACATACAAGAAGCAAAATACGACAAAGAAGTCGAAGATGGAATGTACCAGTTCATTGAGGATATCATGACTGGCCGGATCACAATGCGCATCCATCCCAAACAGAATATACATGCCAAAATATATATATTCAGAGAGGAAGTATACCATCCTCACGGCTATGGTTCTGTAATTACAGGTTCCAGTAATTTGACAGAAGCTGGACTGGAGAAGAACTTTGAGTTCAATGTTGAGCTTCGATATGACGATGACATACAATTCGCCACTGAAACATTTGAAAAACTGTGGGCAGAATCTGTGGAGATTGACATTTCACATATTGAAAAAATCAAGAGAGAATCCTATCTAAATCCAGATTTCACTCCATATGAAGTTTATCTCAAATTCTTGCTGGAATATTTCGGCAAAAGCATAGACTTTGATCCAAATTCAGTTTCCGATCTACCTAACGGGTACAAAAAACTATCTTACCAGATCGATGCTGTAAATGATGGATACGCCAAAATGATGAAACATAATGGTTTCTTCCTTTCCGACGTCGTCGGATTAGGGAAAACCGTCGTTTCTGCTTTAATTGCAAAAAAGTTTTTCTTTTCAAATGGATTTCCGGCTTATCGCTCGCACACATTAATCATTGTTCCCCCGGCAATGCAAACCAGTTGGGAAGCAACATTATCTGAATTTAAATTAGATAATTTCAAAGTTATTACCAACGGCAGTTTACACAAAATCCAGAATCCGGAATTATATGATTTGATAATTGTTGATGAGGCCCATAAATTCAGAAGCGATACGGCCTCAATGTATACCGAGCTTCAAAAACTTTGTAAAACGCAAGCCAAGCATTACGACGGAAGTCTTCACGATAAGAAAGTCATTTTAGTATCTGCCACTCCGTTGAATAACAAGCCGGAGGACATAGCAAATCTTGTATATCTTTTCCAAGACTCCAAGGATAGTACTTTGGAAGAAGGAAATTTACAAAAGTTCTTCAGAGAGCAGATTGATCGGTATAACAAATTAAAAAAGCAAAAGAATATTTCGCTTATTGCTGAAGAGATAAAAGCCATTTACGAACGGATCAGGGTAAAAGTTGTCGAGCCGCTAACCGTAAGACGAACTCGCACGGACTTAATGGAAAACGATGCCTACAAACAAGACTTATTAAAGCAGGGCATTCAGTTCCCGGAAGTTAAAGCTCCTTGCAAGATATACTATCAGCTTGATGACAGGTTAGATGATTTATACGACAAAACAATCATGTATTTAAGTGACCAGAATAACGGTCTTCAATATTATCGTTATCAGGCCATAAAATACCTAAAACCAGACAAGAAAAACAAATACAAAAAGGCCGACATGATATCTGTCCAATTGGCGAAGATTATGAAAACTCTCCTCGTCAAGCGAATAGATAGCAGTTTTTATGCCTTCAAGCAATCGCTTAAGCGTTATTACAACGCCAATCAAATAATGCTCAACATGTTCGAAAAAGGGACAATCTACATTGCCCCCAACCTGAAAGTCAATGAACTATTGAGCGAGGATAAAGAGGAGGACCTCATCAAATTAATTGAAGAAGCCAGAGATACAGATTCAACTATTGAAATATGCACTCCTAATGATTTTGTAGAAGGATTCAAAGATGGAATTGAGGCCGATAACAAAATTCTAAAGGAGCTTGTTAAACTTTGGGATGAAGTAGATTCAGACCCCAAGTTAGACATCTTTATTGACTATCTGAAGACTCGACTATTTGATAAAGAGATTAACCAGGAAGGGAAACTGGTCATATTCTCCGAAAGCAAGGAAACGACAAAATATCTGTCAGACTCACTCCGAGAGAATGGGTTTGACCACATATTAACCGTTCAGAGCGACAATCGGGACACACAAATGCCCATTTTATTAACCAATTTTGATGCTAACTATAAAGGAGAAAAGAAAAACGACTTCAATATTGTCATCTCCACCGAGGTCCTTGCCGAAGGAGTGAATCTTCATAGGGCCAATGTTATTGTCAATTATGACACCCCGTGGAACTCGACAAGGCTCATGCAGCGTATCGGTCGTGTCAACCGTATCGGCAGTTCAGCAAAGGCGATCTACATTTTCAACTTTTTCCCAACCTCCAAAGTCAATAATGACATCGAGTTGGAGAAAAAAGCCAAAATGAAACTCTTCGCTTTCCATGCTGCTTTGGGAGAAGACAGCCAAATCTATTCAACCGACGAAACACCCGAAAGTTTCGGATTATTCGATAAAAATATAGATGAGGAACGCGATGAGAAACTTCGCTATTTAATGTGGCTAAGGCAACTTAAAGCAGAAAACCCAGATTTGATTAAACACATCAACAAACTTCCATTAAGGGCTCGCGTAGGACGCAAAAGCAAATTGCTTCCCGGAAGTACCATCGTGTTTATTCGAAACAAAAGACGAGATGCCTTTACATTCATCCGGGCTAACGGAGATGTTGAAGACCTGACATTTCTGGAAGCAGCCAAAGAATTTGAAGCCCGAATCGATGAGAAATCTATTCCATTGCATGCAAAACACCACGAGCAAGTAGCAAAGGCCATTGAAATATTCGCTTCTATGGAAAAAGAATCTCAAGTTGCCAAACGCAAAGTCAATCCGTCTCAAGGCCCGAATGAAAAAAAGGCATTGATCTATCTCGATGGCTTTACAAACATTCCTGATATTTCAGATCAAGAACTTGACTTAATAGAGAAAGCCAAGATCGCCATTACAACAGGGAAGTTCCAGCAGTTACAACGGGATATTAACAAATTAAGAACCGCCACAAAAAAGACTCCGGTCAAACCGGTCGTTTTATTAGAGCAGTTAATAAAAATCATTTCAGCATACCCCTTGGAGCACATTCACGATAATACTGGAGACAAATACACCCAACAGGGAAAGATTACAGATGAGTTTACTCCGGAGATTATTATTTCTGAGAGTTTCAACATTTAAATGAATGACTATGAATCAGACAGATCTGAAACACATACTATCAGCCCGATTTAACCTGGATGCCTGGAAGCCCATCCTCAATCAGATGTTCCCTCAGGTGGAATATTTCATAAATGGGGTTGATTCCCACACCTCCTCAGCCAAGGAGATTCCCGCCATAAAGAATGGAGGGCAAATCGGCACAGCCCGATTAAGCGATGGCCGCTCGTTGGCCGTCTTTCAGTTTGAAGTTGCAGACAGCGTACATATTGGGCGCAACCGCAAAGGTTTGCGTGAAATCGCCGCCCAATATGTAGATCAAAGCCTTATCCATGGGGCTCTGGTATTCTATTATTCAAATAATCAAGACGACTATCGTCTCACATATATTGCCAAGCAGTCGTTCTTCAATGAAAATGGAGAATTCATCAAGGAAGAAACAGCCCCAAAAAGATATACATTCCTTTTAGGAATCAATGAACCTTGCACCACAGCGGCAAGTCGAATTCTTGAATTGATTGACAAAAACAGCACTGGATCTGTAACTCTTGCCGACGTAACGGAGGCCTTTTCCGTAGAGCGTCTGAACAAAGAGTTTTTCTCCGAGTACAAAAAACATTATCAGACATTCCTTGCTACCCTCAACGACGAAAAACGAAACCGAGATTATGTCAAAAAGTTACTTGGTCGTTTGGTATTCCTTCAATTCCTGCAGAAAAAGGGATGGATGGGGGTACCTGCTACCTGTTCGACCTGGGAGGGCGGTAACCGCAATTACCTGCAGGATCTCATAAAAAGATACAAGGGCAATTCGCGTCTGTTAAGTGATATTCTGGAGCTGCTGTTTTTTAACACCCTCAACACAGAACGCCCCAATGATCTCGCCCCTTCGATATTGGGAGAAAACATTCGCATCCCCTATCTGAACGGCGGACTTTTTGAACCGGACGCTATCGATCAACTTCAAATTGACTTCAGCTACGATCTGTTTGCAAATCTGGTAGAATTCTTTGGCCAATATAATTTTACAATTGACGAGAATGATCCCGAGGACAGCGAAATCGGCATTGACCCCGAGATGCTCGGCCATATCTTCGAGAACCTCCTGGAAGACAACAAGGACAAGGGAGCATTCTATACGCCCAAGGAGATTGTGCAATACATGTGCCGCCAAAGTATTATCCAATACCTGAAGACACATGAACCCCGCGAAGAGTATGCCGAAGCTATCACGCAACTGATTAATTCGGGGATCGTGGATCCTGCATTGCAAAACAAAGAGGTTGCTCGCCGCATTACCAGTTTGCTGGAAAACGTCAAGGTCTGTGATCCGGCCATTGGTTCCGGTGCATTTCCGATGGGAATCATGAGCGTCTTGTTCCATGCCCGCCATGCACTCCAGGCTTTTGCCGACAGCAAAGGCGACTGGAATGCGGCAGAAGTCAAGCGCGATATCATCCAGAACAATATTTACGGCGTCGACATTGAGCAAGGAGCCGTGGATATCGCACGTCTGCGTTTTTGGCTCTCTCTGGTTGTCGATGAGAAGACCCCTCAACCTCTGCCCAACCTGGATTACAAAATTATGTGCGGCAACTCACAAATCTATCGCTATCGCATTGATGTTCCTATCGAGACCGTTTTTGAAGAATACAATCTTGCCGGTCGGGAAAAAGCGCAAAAGGATAAAACGGAATGGACCAATTTAACACTTGAAAGCTATCGGGCTCTTGTATCTTCGTATACCGAAGAGCATGAAGATAAGAAAACTCTCCGGGATAAAATTCTTGAAATAAAGAATTATTTTAAAACGACGTTAGCTAAAGGCGACATTCGTAAGCGCAAGGCTATTGAGGCAAAAATTGTCGAATATGAATCGATTCTCTTATTCGGTCCTCGAAAGGCAAATGAGGATCCCCAAGGTTACGCCCTCGCAAAAAGGCAATTGCAACAGGCCAAATCAAAAGAAAACGAGATCCTTAATAATGCAAAATATAAGGATTCCGTCGAATGGCGATTTGAATACCCTCAATTGCTCGATGACAAAGGCAATTTTATCGGCTTCGACATCATCATTGCCAATCCTCCATATATTAAAGAAGGACGTATGTCCAAGGTGTATTTTGAACCTTATAAGGATTCTCCATATTATCAGGGGAAGATGGACATATGGTATCTTTTCGCATGCAACAGCCTGGATTTACTAAATCCCAATGGGATCTTATGCTTTATTGCAACCAATAACTGGGTTACGAGTTTTGGAGCCCGCAAATTAAGAAATAAGGTCATTAAAGAGACCCGTATTTGCAATCTTGTCGATTTTGGAGCAGTCATGATGTTTGAAAGCGCAAGCATCCAAACAATGATTATGATATTTCAAAAGGACCGCGTAACAAACGATTATACCTTTGATTATCGTAAAATGACAGCAAATAAAGCGACGGAAAAAGACGCCATAGCTGTCCTGACCAAGAATGCGACAAACGCAGAATACTATACCCCCATCGTCAGAAGGGAAACTCTTGTTGATAAACCTTTCTCATTCAGCAGGAACGGCAACATATTGGAGCAGATTGCAAATGTAGATAACTGCATATATTTAAAAGCAAATGAGTTAACTAATGGAATACATCCTCATTATGATTTTGTAAATAAACGCCTTGCAAAAACATATAATATCCCTTATGGTGAAGGCATATTTGGTCTCAGCAAGGAAGAGCTTGACTCATTGAATTTAAATGCAGAGGAATTAAAATTAATCAAACCATATTATAATTCAACTGAAACTATACATCAATATTATATTAACAAAACAAACATATACATTATCTATACAAATTCTTCTTTCAAAGATGCTCATAGTATGGATAACTATCCACATTTAAAAGAGCATCTTGATAAATTTAAAAATGTAATATCTTCTGACAACAAGCCCTATGGACTGCACAGGGCGAGAGAGGAGCGTTTCTTCATAGGAGAGAAAGTGATAGCCGTAAGAAAATGCCCCCTCAAACCGATTTTTGCCTATTCCGATGGAACAGAATATGTTTCAGCCACATTCTATATCATAAAAACAGATCGAGTGAACCTGAAGTATCTTACAGGATTACTCAATTCTCAGCTGATTAAATACTGGTTGAAAAACAAAGGGAAAATGCAGGGTTCAAATTATCAATTGGACAAAGAACCTCTACAGCGGATTCCCATAGCTGTTCCTTCTGCCGAGACACAAAACTTGATCGCCATATTAGTCGACCACATACGATTATTACTCGGCACTAACGAGAGAGCATATGACCATACGCCCAATTCATTTATAGCCAAACAATTTGAATCGCTTATCAATGGTTGTGTATATGAAATATACTTTAAATCACACATGCAAAAGTTGGGGATTTCCATTATCGAGCATTTAACTGATTACATCGAAACATTGAAAGAATCACGAAATAATATCCAAAAAGTTTGGACTACTTATAAGCAACTTGACAACACTGGCATTCTGCATATATTAAATTCATTGGAATCGTTAAGTCCCAATTTACTTAATCCTATCATCCGAGAATAAGTATGACTGCTATTACCCGATTAGAAATAAATGGCTTCAAAGCCTTTCCCAAAGAATTTGTTCTTGATTTATGCCCGGATGAGCCCAAGAACCTGCTATTATACGGAGAAAATGGGAGCGGCAAATCGTCCATATACTATGCATTACATGTATTGTTGCAAAGTTCGTTCAAAGATGATTTTGGCGCAAAATATTTTAAGGCCGACGATGAGACAAATAACGAATATCTGGTAAACCTTAATCGTGTACAAGATGTTAAGGACAATACATTCTCCCCATATATTAAAATCACTCTTAACAATGGTGAGACATGGCGATTAGATAGAGATGGTCTGACATCAGAACATGGAACAAAAATCGAAAATTTTACCTCATTGAACAATGAGGCAATATTCATCAATCATTCTTACATATCTCGCTGTCGGACTGCTCGAAACTCGGAGGATATCGATCTTTGGGATGTCTTCAATAAAGATATTTTATCATTTTATCGCCCTGAAGGTGCATCCAATTTTTTGTCAGTTATCTATGATGAAATCGTAGAGGAGGCTAGTGGAATACCAAATGTAAATAACAAGACCTTTTCACGAAAAATAGATAGCTTTAATGATGCATTAAAGAACCTTATTGACGAGGCGAATACCAAAATATCGGATATATACAATCAAAATTTTCGATTTCAGGATGATAAAGAGTTAAGTATAGACTTGGTCTATCTGGGAGATGCTGATGCAAATAATATACACCATGAATCTTATTACTTATTTTATGGGAATAAGAGGCACGGAAAAACAATACCCAAATCTCTGTATAAGCCTAAAATCGGATTATCAATCAAAGAAGGAGGACAGGTCATTCTTAAGCCACAGACCTATTTTAACGAAGCAAAATTCACGGCTATAGCCCTTGCCATTCGATTTGCCTGCATACAGGCTCCATCAGGTTTTATCGTGTTAGACGATATGCTCATTAGCCTTGATATGAGCAACAGAATGAAGATTATTAATTATCTTCTTAATGTTTTATCCTCAAACTACAAACTATATCTCTTTACTCATGATAGGCTATTCTATGCATCTTTGAAAAACAGAATAAGAATTGATAATAGCATAAATAACTGGATTGTAGGATGTATATACATGCATCATTTGGATGAAAACTTTAATTCCTGCATACCATATCCGGTCTATATAAAAGATAAAGATTCCTTATTAACTGCACAAGAATATTATATCTGCCATGACTATCCTGCTTGTGGTCAAGCACTCAGAAAATGGTGCGAGAAAATATTTGAAATATTATATCCCGACACTCTGAAAAAAAAGATTGACCCTGAATCTGGTAAAACCACCGATAATAACTTAAACGATAAAATTGGTAGACTAAAGGATTTTTGCGATCATGAAGGATTTAATTTCAGCAACTATAAAGATCTTAAAATCTATAAAGATGATATCTTAAATTCGGTATCACACTATGATGTTAGTTCTCCTATATATGGAGATGAAATTTTATGTATTATGCAGATTTTATCGAAATTGGATAAAATCGCATCATCAAAAAGATGGTTGAAAGTCAATCATGAATTAGGAATCGAACTAACAAAACCAGATTCTACAAGACTGACAATATGCATTGATATAAAATCGAACAAACTAGCCATAATAAAAAACGATGCAGGAGATAAAATATCGTATTATACATCTTGTCTTGTAAAAAAGATTATTGATAATGGTATTCATAGAGACGTGGATCCTGCTGAAAAATATCCATCAATATATGAAGCATATGAATATTATTGCTCCGAATACCATATACATGACCGATTTAATCTTTTGGATATAGTATACGACCACAGGGTTTGCTTAAGAGATAAATTATGAGTTTTTGTATATTTTGCCATAAAAATTCTTCAACATCGAAAAGTATAGAACATATCATCCCGGAATCATTAGGCAATAAAAATATCTGGCTTCCCAAGGGATATGTCTGCGATGAGTGTAACCATTATTTTGCAATAAAAATAGAAAAGGATCTATTAAATCAACCATACTTCATATCGCTTCGATGCCGGAACGAAATTCTCTCCAAAAAGAATAAGCCCGTAAAACAAGATATGATATTTCCTGGAGCACAAAAAAAGGCCAAAGTATCATTCCAAGCCCAGGACAATTCGCTATTATTCCATATAGAGGATGAAGATGTCATTAACAGCATAATCGAGGGGAAAAGCCACACGATGATTGCAGAATATCTTCCGGAACCAAAATATCCAGATACCTTGATGTCTCGTTTTTTAGCTAAATGCGCATATGAATTTTTTTTATTCAGAATGGGGAAAGAGAAATACGATCTATGTGCCAATGAGCTATTAGGGCAAGATACGGATATACTCAAAAACCTCAGAGAGTATGCAAGATTCGGGATTGGTAAATACTGGCAATATAGCCAACGGCGAGTTTACTCCGAAGGATTATTCTTTATCAAGGACGGAGAAAGCACCCCTTACGAGCTATTACATGAAATGTCTTTTTTCGTTAAAGACTATATTACGCATCCCAATAATATGGTCGAAGCCGAAATATATTATGTCTTAATCATCGCCGGTATTGAATATGCGATATGCATATCTGATCCTGACATTTCTGAATATACAACCTTAACACAAGGAAAAGAGTTCTGTCCGCTACGAAGTGAAGATGAAAAAATGCTTCCGTTCAGCAAAGTGGATTTATGCCCTATGTTTATCAAAAAAGAGTAAAATACTCTCACTCGCATATCTCAAAGCAGATGATTCCACACTTTTTCTCAATCGAGATATCCACATGTATGACAAATGTATGACAAAACAAAACGAAAACCGCGTTGCAGGCATCTACAACGCGGTTTCTGTGAGGTCTGAAGCGGATTCGAACCGCTGTACAAGGTTTTGCAGACCTTTGCCTAGCCACTCGGCCATCAGACCATCATCTTTCCCGCTGCGCCCTCTCTACACCAACCTAACCCTATCAGCCCTCTCCACTCCCTTTCACACAACCGGAACTCAAACCAAAAAAAGGCCCCTCTCCGGCCCGGGGAGCGTTCGGAACTAATTTCCAAGCGCATCGGGAGTGCAAATATACGAACAATTCTGATTTTTGCAAAACTTCTGCCCAACTTTGCATTATTTCCCGAATAAATTCCCGTTATTTCCCAAAAACCGCTACCTTTATCATCTGCAAAAACGATTTTTCATTCGCGGCTATGACCATCGAAGATATTGCCCTTCAGATGACTCCGGGCATCGGTATAAAAGGAGCCGTGCATCTGCTGGAGCTGTTCGGCGATGCGCGGAGCATTTTCGCCGCCACCGCCGATGAACTCGTCGCCAAAGCCGGCCTGCGTCCCGACACGGCGCAGCAGATCGTCCGCCGGAAGGGATTTCCGGCCGCCGAAAAGGAACTCGCCCACTGTCGCCGCAACGACATTGCGGCCGTCGCCTCCACCGACCCGGAATACCCGGCGCTGCTGCGCGAAATCCCCGATTATCCCCACGTAATATACATAAAGGGCTGCGTCGAAGCCCTCTCGGCACGTTGTATCTCCATCGTCGGGACACGCGAGGCGACCCCTTACGGACAGACAGCCTGCAACCGGCTGGTCGGAGGACTCGCAGAGCGCGTTCCGGGGCTTTCGGTCGTCAGCGGGCTGGCGTTCGGCATCGACGTTGCGGCGCATCGCGCTGCGCTTGCAGCAGGCGTACCGACCGTCGCCGTGGTGGCCAACCCCCTGCCCGGGGTGACGCCCGCTCAGCATACGGACGTGGCGCGCGACATACTCGCCCGCGGGGGTGCGCTGGTCACGGAACTGCATTCGCAATCGAAACAGAACGGCAACTTCTACCTGGCGCGGAACCGCATCATCGCAGGATTGAGCGCGGGGTGTATCGTCGTCGAGTCGCCCGACAGCGGCGGTTCGCTTTTCACGGCCCACTGCGCCGACTCCTACGACCGCACGGTGATGGCCGTGCCGGGACGCATCACCGACCGGGCGTCGGCCGGGACGAACCACCTGATCCGCAACCGCAAAGCGCAGTTGGTGCTGACAGCCGACGACGTGATCCGCGAACTGATGTGGGACCTCGGGGAGAATCCCGCAACGCTGCGCGCAAAACCCCCGACACCGGAACTGACACCCGACGAAGCGGGATTGCTGGGCTGTTTCCGCACGGACGACCCCCTTTCGGTCGAGGCGCTCGGCGAGCTGACGGGGCTGAATCCCGGCGAGCTGGCGACGCTGCTCGTGGGTCTGGAGCTGGCAGGAGCCGTGCGCCAGCTGCCCGGAAACCGATATATGAGGCTATGAAACTGACAGATACGCATTCACACCTTTACGACGAAGCGTTCGACCGCGACCGCGAAGAGGCTTTGGCGCGCGCCGCGGCCGAAGGGGTCGGGCAGCTGCTGCTCCCGGCCATCGACTCCGAAAGCCACGAACGGCTGTTCGGGCTTTGCCGCCGCCACCCGCAGCGGTGCATCCCGATGATGGGCCTGCACCCCACGTCGGTGAACGACAATCCCCGCTGGCGCGACGAACTCGCTCTGGTCGAAAGTTACCTCCGGACGCCGCCCGAGGGAATCGCGGGGTTCTGCGCCGTGGGCGAAATCGGGCTGGACCTCTACTGGAGCCGCGACTTCCGGGAAGAGCAGGCCGAAGCCTTCCGCCGCCAGATCGACCTTTCGCTGCAATACGGACTGCCGATCGCCGTGCATACGCGCGACGCCTGGCCCGAAACCGTCGCCATCATGCGCGAATACCGCGGCCGGGGCGTCCGGGGCGTTTTCCACGCCTATTCCGACGGAATCGAAACCTATCGCAAACTGAAGGAGTGCGGCGATTTCGTTTTCGGAATCGGCGGCGTAGTGACCTTTAAAAAGAGCAGGCTGGCCGAGGTCGCTGGCGAAATGGAGCTGCGGGACCTCGTGCTCGAAACCGACTGTCCCTATCTGACGCCCGCGCCTCACCGGGGCGAGCGCAACGAATCGGCCTGGGTGCGTTACGTCTGCGAAAAAGTCGCCCAAATCAAGGGACTGACCCCGGAAGAGGTCGCGGAAGCGACGACGGCCAATGCCGAAAGGATGTTCGGACGGCCGCAAAACCGGCCCGCCCCCAGTCATGGCCGGAAGATTTTCGATGCGCCCGAGGCGAATCGGCAGGCCGCAGCTCCGCCCTGCGGAGGCCTGCCCGCAACTGCGTTTCGAGCGGACCACCGCGAGCTGCCGCCTGAAAACGCGACCGAAGTTCCGGAGAACGAATCTTCCGACCACGCATCCCCCTCGTCAGACAACGGCCTTTCCCGGCCCGAAAGAGCATAACACGACACCGAACATGAAAAAAATAAAGATCACGGTCTTGCGCAAGACCTGCCACAGGGATCTGATGGAGCAGTACGAAAATCCCATCGAACATGCCTGCGACCTGTACGAAGGGCAGGTTTTCACGACCGACGGCTGGCGGAAACCCGACGGATTGTGCGACAGCGCCTGGCAGACGCTTTCGCCGTTCGTCATGACGCTGGCACACGGCGGCACGAACATCTACGACGGCTGGATGAAGAATCCCGCCTCGGCGATGATCTCCTGCAACGACGGGTTTCGCCCCGTGAGCTTTCTGATCGAAACATTAGAGAAATAAAAACGCTATGCGATCCTCCATTCTGATCATCTACACGGGCGGGACCATCGGCATGAAGACCGATGCCGCCACCGGGGCGCTGGTCCCCTTCGATTTCAGCGGCATCTACGACGAATTCCCCTCGCTGAAACGCCTCAACGTCGACATCGACGTACACACGGTGTCGCCCGTGATCGACTCGTCGAACGTCGAGCCGGCGAACTGGGTGGCCCTGGCCCGCCTGATCCGCGACAACTACGCCCGCTACGACGGATTCGTCGTGCTGCACGGAACCGACACCATGTCCTATACGGCATCGGCCTTGAGCTTCATGCTCGAAAATCTCGCCAAACCCGTGGTCTTCACCGGAAGCCAGATTCCGATCGGCGTGCTGCGCACCGACGGGCGCGAGAACCTCATCACGGCCATCGAAATCGCCGGAGCGCGCATCGGCGACCGGCCCGAGGTCCCCGAAGTGTCGCTCTATTTCCAGAACCGGCTTTTCCGCGCCAACCGCACCACCAAACGCAGCGCCGAAGCCCTGAGCGCCTTCCGCTCCTACAACTACCCGCCGCTGGCCGAAGTCGGCGTCAACATCGCCTACAACCTCCCGGCGATCCTGCAACCCGAAGAGTCGCCGGCGGAACTGCGCATCGCCACGAAGCTCTCCGGAGGCATCGAGCTGATCAAACTCTTCCCGGGAATGGGCGAGGAGATCCTGCGGGCCATGTTCTCGGCTCCGGGGCTGCGGGCCGTGGTGCTCGAAACCTTCGGCGCGGGCAACGCCCCCACCTCCGAATGGTTCATCCGCGTCATCGAAGAGGCCGTCGCACGCGGAATCATCCTCCTCAACATCACGCAGTGCGGCGGGGGCCGCGTCTCGATGGAGTTGTACGAAACAGGGCTTAAACTGCAAAAAACCGGCGTCCTGTGCGGCTACGACATGACCACCGAGGCAGCCGTGACCAAACTGATGTACGTACTCGGGCTGGGGCTTCCGGACGACGAGACACGCATGCTTCTGCGCAAGCCCCTGCGCGGAGAATTTACGGCATAAGCCATTGCACGTAACAAATTTTTTTTCTATATTTCGCACTGCTAACGTACCCTTTCCGCCGGGACCATTGGGCGGAGGCCGGCGTAGCGCACAGGCAAAAAGATTGATTTACAACTACTTGATCGGGTCCGGGGTGAATTATCCGGGATTCGGCTCTACGTGCAGGAATAACCTTTCGCAACTGCGCCGGAGCACAAAAGGACGCCGCAAAGGCTGCGAAAGACAAAAAAAATAATTATTTTTAGCGAAAAAATAACCCGGCGGAAACGCCCGAAAAGAAAAGAGGCCCCGACCGGCCGGAAAAACGAAGAAACCAAAACACAACAATAAAAAATCAACTAATCAAAATTTAATTTATCCAACACAACTATGAAAAAACTTTTTTTGATTCCGTCGGCTGCCCTGTCCGTATTGGGTACCGTTAGTGCGTTCGCACAGGATGCCGCTGCCGCAACCGAAACGGTTGTCGCTGAAACCCAGATCGCAGGCGACAGCATGCACCACGTCATGATGCAGAAGTTCCTCGAAGGCGGCTGGGAGTGGATGCTTCCGGTGCTCCTCTGCTTGGTGATCGGTCTGGCCGTGGCCATCGAGCGTATTCTGTACCTGTCGCTTTCGACGATCAACTCGAAGAAACTCATCGCATCCGTCGAGGAGGCGCTCAAGAACGGCGGCATCGAGGCTGCCAAGGAAGTTTGCCGCAACACCCGCGGTCCGATCGCTTCGATCTACTATCAGGGTCTCGACCGTTACGACCAGGGTCTCGACGCCGTCGAGAAAGCCGTCGTTTCCTACGGTTCGGTTCAGACCGGCCAGATGGAGTCGGGTCTTTCGTGGATCGGCCTGTTCATCGCCCTTTCGCCCATGTTGGGATTTATGGGAACCGTCGTCGGTATGATCGCGGCGTTCGACGCCATCCAGGCTGCCGGTGACATCAGCCCGACGCTGGTTGCAGGCGGTATCAAGGTCGCCCTGCTGACGACCCTCATGGGTCTTATCGCGGCGGTTGTTCTTCAGCTGTTCTACAACTATATCGTTTCGAAGATCGACTCGCTCGTGAACGATATGGAGGATTCGTCCATCACGCTGATGGATATTCTGACGGCTTACAACAAGAAATAATCGAACGCTGAAAAAAGTCAAAAGCAATTATGAAAAAGATTTTAAACATATTGCTGGGTATTCTGATGGCTATCACCGTAGTCCTCATGGTCTACGCGATCGCTACCGGCGGCTCGGACGCATCGATCAGCGTGAACCTGATGTGGGGTTACTTCCTCTTCGTGTTCGCTGTCGCTGCGGCCATTTTCTGCGCCGTTTTCGGAATGATTCAGAACCCGGCAGGCATCAAGGGAACCATCCTGTCCCTGGCGTTGATCATCGTTATCGTGGGCGTGTCGTACTTCTACTCGGCAGGCCACACGGTGAACATTGTCGACCTCCAGAACAACGGGTTCTTCGGCCACGGTGAAACCGTAATTACCGAAACGAGCATCCTCGTAACCTATGTTGCATGCGTCGCCGCATTCGTGACGGCCGTAGCAACCGAGATCTGGGGCGCATTCAAATAACCGAGTAAGACACAATGGCAACAGATAAAAGAAAAATCCAGGAGATCAATGCCGGTTCTATGGCCGACATCGCCTTCCTGCTGCTGATTTTCTTCCTGGTGGCCACTACCATGAATACCGACACGGGTCTGGTGCGCATGCTTCCGCCGATGCCTCCTGAGGATCAACCCCAGGATGAAATCAAGGTCAAGGAGCGCAACCTCTTCCTGGTGTTCATCAACGGTAGGGGCGACATCATGGCAGGAGCCGCAGGAAAACAGGAGGCGATCGACCTGCGTCAACTCAAGGACAGGACCAAAGAGTTCATCCTCAATCCGCTGGATGACGAGAACCTGCCCGAGAAGGCGAACAAGGACATTGAACTTCCCGACGGCGGCAAGTGGGTATATCCCGTGAGCGAAGGCGTCGTCTCGTTGCAGACGACCCGGGATACGGGCTACCAGTCCTATATCATGGTGCAGAACGAACTCACGCGCGCATTCAACGAAGTGCGTGACGAAGTGGCACAGCGTAAATTCGGCGCAAAATTCGCGGATCTTCCCGAGGAGTTGCGCAATGCAGTATCGAAGGCCGTACCTCTGAAGATTTCGGAGGCTGAACCGCGTAACATTAAGAAGTAAGCCATGGCAGTAATGAAAAAGAAGGGCAGCAAAGGTCTGCCCCCTATCTCGACCGCTTCGCTTCCTGACGTGATCTTCATGATCCTCTTCTTCTTTATGGTCTCGACGACCATGCGCGATCAGGAACTGCTGGTGAGATACAAACTTCCGGAAGCTACCGAAGTGCAGAAACTCGAGAAGAAATCGCTCGTAAGTTTCATCCACATCGGTCCTCCGGCAATGACGATGCAGGCAAAGTTCGGAACCGCGCCGCGCATCCAGTTGAACGACTCTTACAAATCGACCCGGGACATCCTGGACTTCGTTGCCGCCGAGCGCGACAAACTCTCCGAAGCCGACCGCGCTTCGATGACGATCTGCCTCAAGGCCGACGAAGCTACGAAAATGGGTATCGTGACCGACGTCAAGCAGGAGCTGCGTCGCGCCAACGCCCTGAAACTCTCCTATGCGGCTTCCAAGTCGCTGGGTTACTGATCCGGAGATTTCTTTTTGAAAAAGAGCAGGCTTACAGCCTGCTCTTTTTGTTTGACCGGGAATGCCGGGAATGTGCGGCAAATACGCGACAAATACGCCGCAAGCACCGGAAACGTCAGAGAGAGGAGGGGAGGGGCGTCAGAAAGGGAGTTCCAACTGATCAATCTCGTGGTTGAACGTCAGCCGGTGGTGGGGCGTGAGGCCGTGCTCGCGGATCGCCAACCGATGCTCGCGCGTCGGATAGCCCTTGTTCTTCGCCCAGCCGTATTGGGGAAACTCTTCGGCGATGCAGAGCATGTACTCGTCACGATGGGTTTTGGCAAGCACCGAAGCCGCGGCAATGTCGGCGTATTTGCCATCGCCCTTGACGATGCAGCGCCAGGGAATTTCGAGACGTGTGCGGAACCGGTTGCCGTCGATGGCCAGAAACGCCGGAGCGGGATCGAGGCGCGCCACAGCCAGCGACATACCCTCGAACGAAGCGTTCAGGATGTTGATTTCGTCGATCCGTGCGGCGGAGACCGCCTCGACAGCCCATGCGACGGCCTCGCGCTCGATGACGGCCCGCAACTTTTCGCGGTTGCGCTCGGTCATCTGCTTCGAGTCGTTGAGCAGCGGGTCGTGGAAATCGGGCGGCAGCATCACGGCCGCCGCAAACACCGGCCCGGCCAGACATCCCCGCCCGGCTTCGTCGCACCCGGCCTCCGGAAGGTCGTATTGATACTGGTTTTCTAACATCGCACCACAAAGTTACGGATTATTCCGGCTTTTTTCGCTAATTTTGTCCGGAGAAAAAGCCCCCGACATGAAATTCGACATCGCACGGCAGCCGCTCGTTCCGGCCTTCCTGACCCTCGCCGCACTCGCCGTCGTCGCGATGTGGAACGCAGGCGGCCCCGCCGTGTCCATGGCGGTGCAGGCCGGCCATGCCGCAGGAACCGTCGATATAGGCCGGAATGCCGCCGGCGCACTTGCGGTCTCTTCCCCCGGGGAACTGCTGGCGCAGTTCCAGGCCGCACATCCCGTCTGGGCGCGCTGGATCGCCGGACTGCTGATGCTCTTCACGGGCATGTCCGTCGGGCGCCTCACCGTACGCTACAACCTCTACTCCGTCGGAACCTGTCTCGCCATCCCGCTTTACGGAGCGATCGCCTGCGGCCTCGCCGTCGGCGGCGACTGCCTGACGACCTTCGCCGCATCGGCCCTGCTGGCCTTCGCCACGAAGAATTTCTGCCGTTCGTACTGCAACGGATTCGGCTTCGACGCCATCTTCCGCGCCTCGCTCTACATCGGACTGCTGCCGCTCGTCGCCACGGCCGCAGCGCCGCTCCTGATCCTGCTGCCGCTGGCCGTCATGCTTTTCCGGCGCACGCTGCGCGAAGTCGCCGTCGCGGTTGCGGGCCTGCTGCTGCCCGCTCTCACGCTCTGCTACGTCAACTGGGCCGCCGGAGGCGAGTTTCTCGCTCCGGTCGCGGAACCGGGAAGCGCATTCATCGCCGGAACGCCGCTGTCGCTGTTCCTCTCGACGCCCGTGCAGAACCTCGTCCTGCCGGGAGCCGTCTTCCTCCTCGACCTGACGGCCCTGCTGTTCTTTCTCTCGGACATCCATGCCCTCGGCACCAAACCGCGTCTCATATTCATATTCAATATAAGTGTGCTCCTGCTGACCGCCGCCGCACTGTGCGGTCCCGCCGCCACACCTGCAACCGTCGCCCTCGCGGCGGTGCCTTCGGCCGTCCTGCTGCCCTTCATGTTCGTGCGCATCCACCGGGCGATCGCCCTTCCCCTCTACCTGCTATTGCTCGCCTCTGCCGTCATTAGCGTAGTATTACAATAATCTATTTAGTTCGAAACATAGCACAAACGGTTCTATTTGCCACTTTGTGCCCAAATGTGCTATTGCTTATGGTAGATTGAAAAGTTTTAATTGTATATTTGAGAACGAACAACAGTGACGCAATGCTTTGTTCAGAAAAACTTAAATTACAATTACTATGAAGAATTCAATGAATTCGTCGGTTCAACAACCGATGATTGTGAAGTATGTCGAGTCGCTTCACAACGGTATCCAGTCGCAGGCCCTTTCGCGCTATGCAATCGGCTACATCCTCCGCGGAACGAAGTACATCTACGACGGCGATAAGCGTCAGACACTTTCGCGCGGCGACGTTTTCTATCTGGGCATCGGACACCACTACATTGAGAACTTCCCCGAAGGCGGCCAGCCGTTCGAGCAGGTGCTCTTTTATTACACGCCCGGCGACCTGCAACGCATCCTGATGCATCTGAACATCACTTACGGACTGAACATTTCGAACGAACATTCGTGCGAAAACTGCCGCAACCGTTCGCACGTCACCATGCCCGCGTGGAACTCGCTGCGAAACTTTTTCATCAACACCAACAACTACCTGCGCGACGAGGATTTCCGCCACGACGAGACAGCCGAGAACATCAAGATGACCGAGTTGATCTACCTGATCGCCTCGCACGAGGATTGCTGCATCAAAAGCAAGCTGTTGAGCAACGTCGACGCCGCGAAGGAGAATTTCGAACAGACCGTCTACGACCACATCTTCAAGGACATTTCGATCGAGGAGCTTTCGAAACTCACCAACCGTTCGCTCACCTCGTTCAAAAAGGAGTTCCGCCGCCACTTCCAGATGCCGCCCCACAAGTGGTACATCCGCCAGCGGCTGATGCACTCGCGCCTGCTGCTGATCTCGACCTCGAAATCCATCTCCGAAATCGGCAACGAATGCACGTTCCCCAACACATCGCATTTCATCAAACTCTTCAAGAAGGAGTATCAGATGACGCCCGCCACCTACCGGCACAAGCACCTCACGTCGCTGGTCCCGGAACCCGCCCTCAACGAAACGGCGGAAGCTGCGGAAATGCGCGAGGCGCTTTAATCAAAAACTTATAAACACGCAGGTGTTTTAAAAATTTTAATTATAATCTATAAACAAAATTACGTTAGGTTTTAGAAAAATGTTACAAAACATTTGGAGTTTCATAAATTTCAATTACCTTTGTGTAACAAACGTGGGATTCTCCCACTCTCATTAACCTAACTAACCTAACCAGAGAGGTCCGATACCGGCAGGGGTCCGACCTCTTTTCTTTTGCGTGTTTGCGGGCGGGCGCTCTTTTGCGGGCGGGCGCAGAGCCGGACCGTCAGCGGCAAGGCTCCGCACCCGACAACCCGCCTTCAGGCGGGCGCACGCTAAACCCCGGCTTTCAGCAGGGGGTATCCTTCCCGGAACAGCGGATCATCCGCCAGCATGGCGCGCAGCCGTGCGTCGCCCGCGCAGCAGGCCGCCGCCGTTTCGGCCATCCGCAGAAAACGAAGCCGCAGGAACCGGCAGGGAAGCATCTCGGTCCCGTGGTCGTAATAGTCGCCGTCGAGGCAGGCGAGCGCCGCGTCCCGGTAAGCCCGCACGGCCGACGGGCGCGACCCGACGCGGAGAAAGAAATCGCCGAGCCGCTCCCACTCCACGCTTTCGGCAAAGGCGCGCCGGTCGGCGCAGCATTTCAGCCCCTCCGCCCTGCGGACGGCCCGGAGGTGTTCCTCCTCCACGGCTTTGCGAAGATCCGCATCCAACAACAGTTCGTTTCCGCGCAGGCGGGCTGCAAGGCGGTAATTCGCCTTGCCGGTTTGCATTGTTTTCATAAAAGCACATTTTGAAATTAGACAAACGCCGGAGCCTGCCGAAGCGAATCAAAGAACGCAACAGGGCGTAATATCCCCGTCGATGCGGTCTTCGACAGACTGCCGATTTTCAAATGTGCGAATGATATGCAGGTAAAAGAATCACATAATTTCCGGACAAACGGCCCGGGTCATGCCGGAGATAACCGTTGCGGGGACAAATATAAGGCAAATTTCGGCTTCCTCCAAAAAAATCCGCATCCCCTCCGGCACACCCAGACCCCGCATCGGAACAATAATTGGCATTTTCACGGGGTTTTTCAATTATTTTTTCTTATTTTTGCATCAATTGGAAAATAATGAACTTAAATGCCGAAGTTTTATGACAAGGTAGATGTACTGAAAAAACCCGGATGGCTGAAAATCCGACTCCACCGCACTCCCGAATGGGGCGAAGTGCGGCAAATCGTCGAAAAGCACAATCTGCACACGATTTGCAGCAGCGGCAGGTGTCCCAACCAGGCCGAATGCTGGAGCCGGAGGACAGCGACATTTATGATTCTGGGAGACATCTGCACTCGGGGCTGCCGTTTCTGCGCAACCAAAACGGGCCGTCCCCTTGCTCCCGATGCCGAGGAGCCACGACAGGTGGCCGAAAGCGTCGCACTGATGAAACTGCGGTATGTCGTCGTAACTTCCGTGACGCGCGACGACCTCCCCGACGGCGGAGCAGCCCATTGGGCCGCAACCGTGGAGGCCATCCGCACACAGAACCCCGACGCCGTAATTGAGCTTCTTATTCCCGATTTGGACGCACGGCCCGACCTGCTGGAGGTGATCGTCGCGTCGAAGCCCGACATCATCGGGCACAACATCGAAACCGTCGAGCGACTGACCCCCGTGGTGCGCTCCAGAGCCAAGTACCGTACGAGCCTGGAGACCCTGCGCTGTCTGAACAGGCAGGGCGTCGTAACGAAAAGCGGACTGATGGTCGGACTTGGCGAGAGCGATGATGAAGTTTTGCAAACCTTGCACGACCTGCGCGACGCAGGCGTGCGGATTGTGACACTCGGTCAGTACCTTCGGCCCACTCTGGAGCACTACCCCGTTGCGGCGTACATCACTCCCGAAAAATTCGAATGGTACAGACTCCGGGCGCTGGAAATGGGTTTCAGCTACTGCGCGAGCGCGCCTCTGGTCCGCTCGTCGTACATGGCCGAAGAAGCCCTGCGAAGCGTAAAAAGTTTGTAGCGATGAAAGCCTACTGCCGGGACCTCGGACGCATGGACTACAAAACCTGCTGGGATTTGCAGCAGAAGCTGTTCGACGCCGGGGTAGCCCGAAAGCGCACCGGTCCCATTCCGGTCCCGGGCGCGGACGGCGCGGACGATGCGGGCACGGTCCTGCTGGTGGAGCATCCGCCGGTTTACACGCTGGGCAAGAGCGGGCATGCCGAAAACCTGCTCGTCAATCAGGAAGCGCTCGAAGCGATGGGCGCACAGTTCTTTCACATCGACCGCGGCGGCGACATCACCTTCCACGGCCCCGGGCAGCTGGTATGCTATCCGATCCTCGACCTGGAGCGTATCGGCATCGGCCTGCGGGAGTATATCGAAGCGCTGGAGGAGGCCGTGATCCGCACGGTCGCGGAATACGGCATCGCGGCGGGACGCATCGCCGGAGCCTCGGGGGTCTGGATCGACCCCGGAAAGGCGCGGCCGCGCAAGATCTGCGCAATAGGAGTCCGTTCGTCGCGTTATGTCACCATGCACGGGTTCGCACTGAACGTGACGACCGACCTTGAGTGGTTCTCGCGCATCAACCCCTGCGGATTCACCGACCGGGGCGTCACGTCGATCGCCGCCGAAACGGGGTCGCAGCCGTCGATACAGGAGGTAAAACAACTGGTCATCAGGGAATTGGCCACAGCCTTGCAGTGTGAAATAACGAGCGGTTCGTGAGAGACGGCCGGCAAAAGGGCCTGGCATCTCACTCATCTCCCACCCTGAAGGAGGGCCGGAGCGGAGATTTTTAAACGCCGCCACAGGCGGCGGCGACAGCGGCGGACAGCGCCGAAAAGATATAAAGACGCAATAACGATAATTGGAAATTAAATGTTAAAATATATAAATAACAATTCGTATGCCTATAGAAAAACGCTGGGTAGTGAAGCCACAGGGCGACCCCGCGACGGCAGCCATGTTGGCTGCCGCTCTGCGGATCTCGCCAGTACTGGCCAATCTGCTCGTACAGAGAGGCATAGACACCGTAGAAAAGGCGGAGAAGTTCTTTAAACCGAGCCTCGCCGACCTGCACGATCCGTTCCTGATGAAGGACATGGAGAAGGCGGTCGAGCGGGTCGAACGGGCCGTTGCGAACCAGGAGAAGATCATGGTTTACGGCGACTACGACGTGGACGGCTGTACGGCCGTCGCGCTGGTTTACAAGTTCCTGCGCCAGATCGGGCACAAAAACCTGATGTTCTACATCCCCGACCGTTATACCGAAGGATACGGTATTTCGATCAAAGGTATCGACCTCGCCGCCCGCAAGGGCGTGGGGCTTATCATCGCCCTGGACTGCGGCATCAAAGCCACGGAAAAGGTTGTCTATGCGAAGACGAAAGGCGTGGATTTCATCATCTGCGACCACCACCTCCCGGCCGAGGAGATTCCCAAGGCCGTAGCCGTTCTGGACCCCAAGCGGGTCGACTGCTCCTACCCGTTCGACGAACTGTCGGGCTGCGGCGTGGGATTCAAACTCGTGCAGGCCTATGCGCAGAAAAACCGCATGCCTTTCGAGCAGATCCTGCCCCTGCTGGACCTGCTGGTCGTGTCGATCGCCTCGGACATCGTGCCGCTGGTCGGCGAGAACCGGATTCTGGCCTATTTCGGCCTGAAGAACCTCAACCGCGAGCCGTCGAAAGGTCTGCTGTCGATCATCAAGATCTGCGGGCTGGACAAACACAATATCACCATCGACGACATCGTCTTCAAGATCGGGCCGCGCATCAACGCCGCCGGCCGCATGCGAATGGACGAGAACGACGAAAACGCCTCGCCTTCGGGCGGGCACGCCGCCGTGGAGCTGCTGATCGAGGGCAACGAGTCGATCGCCGAGGAGTTCGGCAGCGTGATCGACGCCTACAACCAGGACCGCAAGTCGATCGACCGCTCCGTCACGCAGGAAGCGCACGACTATATCGAGGGCAATCCCGAAATGAAGGCCCTCAAGAGCACCGTGATCTACAATCCCCGCTGGATGAAGGGCATCGTGGGCATCGTCGCGTCGCGTCTCATCGAGACCTACTACCGTCCGACGGTGGTGCTGACGATGAGCAACGGATTCGTGACCGGATCGGCGCGTTCGGTTCCCGGATTCGACCTTTACCAGGCCGTCGAGTCGTGCTCGGACCTGTTGGAAAACTTCGGCGGACACATGTACGCCGCAGGGCTGACGATGCGTCCGGAAAACGTCGGCGAGTTCACGCGGCGGTTCAACGCATACGTGGAGGAGAACATCGACCCGCAGATGCTCGTTCCGCAGGTGGACATCGACAGCGAACTGCTCTTCTCGGACATCACGCCGGCTTTCCGCAAGGACCTCAACCGCTTCCAGCCCTTCGGGCCGGGCAACACGGCGCCGGTCTTCGCCACCTGCGGCGTGAGCAACCACGGCGACGCCAAACTCGTCGGCATGGAGTGCGAGCACCTGCGCATGGACCTGATGCAGCGGCAGAAGCCCAACACCAAGATCCAGGCCATCGCCTTCCAGCAGCCCACGCATTACGAATGGGTGCGCTCGGGACGCCCGATCGACGTCTGCTACCAGATCGTCGAAAACCACTACCGGGGAACTGTGACCACCCAGCTCCGGATCAAGGACATCAAACCCGTTCTGAACAGGTAGTCTCCGTCTTCGAAAGAGAGGTCAGGAACACAACTCCGGGCCTCTCTTTTTCAATTTACATGCGTCATTGCATTTAGCGTCACAGCCGGTCATCCGGCTCCTTCACTGCAAACAAATGAATCTTCTGAAGAAACCGTTCAGCATTTCCCTCCAGGCCCTGGCGGGAGTTCTGATTTTCAGCTGCCTGCTGGCACATCCCTTCTCCGAAGCCGCGAGCAGCCCCCCGGGCGACAAGCGCGACTACATGCTGGTGCTGAACACCTACACCGAATCGGCGCCCAGGAGCAGCCACATTATCAACAGCATCGTCGCGCATATCGACCAGGTGGACAACTTCGAAGTCTACACCGAAAACATGAACTCGCTGTTGATGACGTTCAAAAAACACAAAACCGGCGAGATCGAATCCTTCAAAAACAACCTGCTGCGGGAATACGGCAAGAATCCGCCCCGGATGCTGGTGCTGCTGGGCGCTCCGATCGCTGTGCTGCGCGACTTCGTGAAACAGACCTGGCCCGGCGTGCCGTTGATCCTCTGCTCGGAAATGGACTACATAGGTCCTGAAAACGCCTACCTCGACCGCCGCCCGCTGCGCCCCGAGGAGCGGCTGCCGCTGTGCGACAAAGCCGTGTCCGACAACATCACGCTCATCCGCACGCCGCTCTACCTGCGCGAGAACGTCGAGCTGATGCGCCGGATGATCCCGGGGATGGATTCGCTGATCTTCGTCGGCGACGGCCGCTATATCAACCAGCAGGCCGACAGCGACCTGCGCGAGCTGCTGGACCGCGAATTCCCGCAGATCGACTACCGGTTTTACTCGGCACACGAAATGTCGACCGAAGCGTTGCTGGACTCGCTCAACCACATCGACATCCACCGCACGGGCATACTCTTCTCGTCGTGGCATTACACCAAAAAAATCGGCGACAACATCGTCTCCGTCACCGACTCCTACCGCGTCATCGCCAGCGTGCAGGCCCCGATGTTCGCGCTGATGCCCGCAGACATCCGCGACGGCGGACTGGTCGGAGGCTATGTATACGACGATGCCGAGGTGAACGCACACGTCATTTCGACCATCGACGCCGTTCTGGCCGGACACCAGCCACGCGACATTCCGTTCTACGCCCCGCAGGACGCCCGCCCGGTCTTCAACTACGCAGCCCTCGAACGCAAGGACCTCTCGCCGCACACCTGCCCGGCCAACACGCTCTTCTACAACAAACCGGTATCGACGCTCGAACAGTACAAATGGGCGATCGGGGGCATCGTGCTGCTGCTGCTGGCCTTCATCGGCATCCAACAGTGGCGCATTCGCATGATGTACCGCGTGGAATCGGCCCGGCAGCGGGAATCGGAAAGTCTGGCGAAATATTCGAACCTGTTCAACGCCATGCCGATCGTCTACATCCAGATGAAGGTGATTTACGACGAAAACGGCAACCCCGCAGACGCCCTCTACTGCGACGTGAACTCCCGTTACGAACGCATATTCATCCCCCGCGAGCAGGCGATCGGACGACGGGTCAGCGAACTGTTCCCCTTCCCGATGACCGAATTCATGCGGCTGATAAAAATCGCACAGACCGAGAACCGGACCATCACCTACCCCTATTATTACGAACCGCGCGACATCTTCTACGAAGTGGTGATCAGCCGCTCGTACCTCGAAGAACACATCGACATCTTCTGCCTCGACGGCACGGCGCTCTACAAAACGCAGCAGAAACTCGATTCGATCAACCACAAGCTGGCGATGGCGCTCGACGTGGCGGACATCGTGCCCTGGAAATGGGACCTGCGCAAAGGGTCGATCCTGTGCGACGTGAACAAATCGGTGCACGGCCAAATGCTCGCCGAGGCGAACGCCGACCAGCAGCTGGAAGTCCCCTCGGAAAGCTATTTCGCCAAGATCCACAAGGAAGACCGCGAGCGGGTGCGCCGCGCCTACGACGACCTGATCGCCGGACGGAAGGACAAGGTGCGCGAGGAGTACCGCGTAGCCTCCGACGCCGGAGGACGCTGGCATCTGGACTGGGTGGAGGCACAGGCCACCGTGGACCAGCGCGACGACGACGGGCGCCCGCTGAACCTCATCGGATCGTCGCTCGTCATCACGCCGCGCAAGCGGCTGGAGCAGGACCTCCGTTCGGCACGCGACCGCGCCGAGGAGTCGAACCGCCTCAAATCGGCCTTCCTGGCCAACATGAGCCACGAAATCCGCACGCCGCTCAACGCCATCGTAGGGTTCTCGAGCATCCTTGCCGAGACCGACGAGGAGCAGGAAAAGCGGGAATACATTTCGATCATCGAGAACAACAACGCCCTGCTCCTGCAACTGATCGGCGACATCCTCGACCTCTCGAAGATCGAGGCCGGAACTCTGGAATTCAACTTCTCGGACTTCGAGCTGAACGAACTGATGCACGAAAAGGAGAACATCATCCGCATGAAAACGGCCGAAGGCGTCGAACTGATCTTCGAACCGGGGCTTGACGCATGTCTGTTCCACTCCGACCGCAACCGGCTTTCGCAGCTGCTGATCAACCTGCTGACCAACGCCGCGAAATTCACCGCCAAAGGGTCGATCCGCTTCGGCTACCGGGCGGAGGGCAGCCGGCTCCGTTTCTACGTCTCCGACACGGGCTGCGGCATTCCGCCCGAAGGGCAGCGGCGGATTTTCGACCGGTTCGTCAAACTCAACTCCTTCAAACAGGGCACGGGACTCGGGCTTCCGATCTGCAAAAGCATCGTCGAACATCTCGGCGGAGAGATCGGCGTGAAGTCGGAAGAAGGGCGCGGCACGACCTTCTGGTTCACGCTTCCCTACGTCACCGGCAAGCCCTGCGAAACCCCGTGCGGGGAGATCCCGACGGTTTCGGTCGAAAAGGACAAACTGACGATCCTCATTGCCGAGGACAACGACAGCAACTACCGTCTCTTCGAAACGATCCTGCGCCGCGACTACCGGCTGATACACGCCCGGGACGGGGAGCAGGCCGTAGAACTGTGCCGCACGGAACATCCGCACCTGATTCTCATGGACATCAACATGCCCGTGATGAACGGTTACGAGGCCGCGGCGGAAATCCGCAAATTCGCGGCGGAAATCCCGATCGTCGCCGTCACGGCCTACGCCTACGCCTCCGACGAGCAGAAGATCATGCAGAACGGATTCACGGGCTACATGCCCAAGCCGATCAACGCCCCGCAGCTCAAAAAACAGATTCTCGACATCCTGCGGGAACGCATCACGCTGATATGAAACGTTAAAGGACGCCTCGAAGGGCGTCCTTTAACGTTATCCGAGCCGGAGAATCCGCGCCTCGTCGTCCGCAGGCGGCAGCGGGGCGGGGGAGAAGTCAGAATAGCCCAGGGCGATGGCGCAGAGGGGTTCGCAGCCGTCGGGAACGGGCAGGAACGTCCGCAGGTAATCGGCGGCCCTCTCTCCGTCGGGGGCGTCCTTGCGGCGGGGCCGTCCGTTGACGTGCACCCAGCACGAAGCCAGCCCTTCGTCGACGCAGGCCAGCTGGAGCACCGTGGCCGAAATCGCGGCGTTCTCACGCCACAGATCGCTCGCCGAGGTGTCGCCCAGCACCAGGACCGCCAGTGGCGCGCCCTTCAGAAACGCCGACCCGTAATCGCGCATTTCGGCCATGCGGGCCACCAGCGCGGGATCGTCGACCACCAGAAAACGCGTCGTGCGCGTATTGCGTGCCGAAGGGGCCGAAAGGGCTTCGGCGAGGATGCGGTCCACGACCTCGCGGGGAACTTCGCGGTCGGTGAATTTACGGACCGAACGGCGTTTCGCAATCAATTCCTTGAACTCCATAATCTGTTGTTTTTACGTACGTTATTGCCGGAAAAGAGCCTCTGTTCCAGACAGACTGCGCCCCGGACCGGCACGAAAGCGACCGGCGTCGGGGCCGGTTTGCGCTGTTTTTGCAAAAATACGAAAAAAAAGCTATCTTTGGTGTCGGGGTCGCTGCGGCCCCTTCATCTGTCGGAAGGTTTTACCGAACCGCATGCCATACGGTTTTGCAGCCATCTGATTTTTAGCAGCTTTAAAATCAAAACTTTGAAAACGATGGAATTCAGATTTACCATAGCACTGATCTACGACTTCGACGGAACGCTCGCTCCGGGCAACATGCAGGAATACGACTTCATTCCGGCCGTCGGCAAGAGCAACAAGGAGTTCTGGACCGAGGCCAACACGCTCGCCGAGGAGCAGGACGCCGACATGGTCCTTACGTACATGGCGCGGATGATCCAGGAGGCCAAGTCGAAGGGACTCTCGCTCAAACGCGAGGCGTTCCAGGAGTCGGGCCGCCGCGTGACGCTCTTCAACGGCGTCAGGGAGTGGTTTTCCCGAATCAACCGCTACGGCGAAGAGCGGGGCATCCGCATCCTCCACTACATCAACTCGTCGGGTCTCAAGGAGATCATCGAGGGAACGGAGATCGCCCACGAGTTCCGCAAGATCTACGCCTGCTCGTTCCTCTACGACGTGGACGGCATCGCCTACTGGCCCGCCGTGGCGGTCAACTACACCAACAAGACGCAGTTCATGTTCAAGATCAACAAGGGCGTGGAATCGGTCTTCGACTCGAAGATGGTCAACCGCTACATTCCCGAGAACGAGCGCCCCGTGCCGTTCAAACACATGATCTACGTCGGCGACGGAACCACCGACATCCCCTGCATGCGGCTGGTGAAGAATTTCGGAGGACACTCGATCGCCGTCTACAACCCCGACCAGAAGGGCGCGCGCAGGGAGATGGCCTCGCTGATCCACGACAACCGCGTGAGCCACGTCTGCCCGGCCGACTACTCCCCGGGATCGGAAATGGACGTGCTCGTCAGGACCATCATCGACAAGATCGACCTCGACGACCGGCTCGAAAAACTGGAGGCCGTCAAATAGCCATGTCGCCGCACAAACAATCGAACGCGGGTTTCCCGGATTTCCCGTTCCGGCTGTTGGGCGGCTCTCCCGAGTGGATCGTCGGCATGCGACTCCACCCGGGGAGCGTGGCGGCGACAGTCTCGGCCCTCACACTCTGCGCCTGCGTGCCCTACGCCGGATTTCCGGCCCTCGTGGCCGCAGCGGTGGGATGCGGGGCTTTCTACCGGAGTTGCGAGCCGCTGCAACTCGTGCTGCTGCCCGAACAGGGCGCCGCGCGGTTTCTCGCCCGAAAGGTCCTCGCGGCCTGGCGCAACTACTTTCTCTTCGCAGTTCCCTATGCCGCGGTCATTGTCCTGCGCCATCCCGACACATGCTGGATGGCCGCAGGGTGGGCTTCGCTTGCGGCGCTGGCGCTGCTTTATGCCGTAGTCTCGAAATACGCCCGCTACCAGCCCGACCGGACGCCCCGCCGGCCGCTGGCCGCCAGACTGGGCGCCGCGGGATTCCTCATCCCCCTGCTGCTGCCGCTGAGCCTCTGCCTTGTGGTGAGCTACGCCTTGAGGGCCGAACGCAATCTCAACCGCTATCTCCATGATTACGATTGACGCACTCCGGGTCCGCGACGGGGAGCGGACGCCGCTCGACGGCGTGACGATGCTCCTCACGGCCAATGCCGTCCACGGCATCGCAGGCGAGGGCCGCAGTGAACTGCTCCGGGCCGTATACGGACTCGCCGTGCCCGAATCGGGAAGCGTCACCTCGGGCGGACACCCCCTGCGGCGGCGCGACATGGCCTATCTGGAGGCGGAGCCGCGCTTCTGGCCGGGACTGACAGCGGGGGATTGCCTCGGCCTCGTACGCCGTTACCATCCCGCATCGGACCCGGCTCCGTTGCTTCGGCGGCTGCCCGTACCGCCCGCCGCCGAAGCCGCCGCTTTGCCGCCCAACGAGCGGAAACGGCTGGCGCTGATCCTGCTGCTGATGCAGCGCAAACGGGTCCTGCTGCTCGACGAACCTTTTTGCGGACTCGACGCCGAAAGCGTTTTCGTCGTGCAGCAACTGATCCTGCAACTCGGCTGCGAGGGGCGGACCCTGCTCGTCGCCGCCGATTCGCTCGCCCTGCTCGACGGCATCTGCGACGATCTCTACGTGCTCGGCGGCGGGCAGGTCCAGGGACGTTACGAACATTACGAATTCCAACGGGCAATCCGCGAAGCGGGTTCCGCCGCGGGATTCCCGAAAAAATAGTATTTCTGTCCAAAACCGCAACCCATGAAAATCGTTTTCGCCACCAACAACGCCCACAAACTCACGGAAGTACAGGCCGTGCTGGGCGACACCTATACGCTCGTGACGCCCCGCGACTGCGGCGTCACGGAGGAAATCCCCGAAGATCAGGAAACGCTCGAAGGCAACGCTTCGCAAAAGGCCCGCTACCTGTACCGCCGCACGGGACTCGACTGCTTCGCCGACGACACGGGACTCGAAGTCGAGGCGCTCGGCGGCGCCCCGGGCGTACATTCGGCCCGTTACGCCACCGACGGCCATGACTTCGCGGCCAACAACCGCCTGCTGCTGAAAAACCTCGAAGGAGCCGAAAACCGCCGCGCACGGTTCCGGACGGTCATTTCGCTGCTTCTGGGCGGCGAGGAGCACCTGTTCAAAGGCATCGTCGAAGGGCGCATCATCGACCGTGAGGCCGGGCACGAGGGCTTCGGCTACGACCCGCTGTTCGTTCCCGACGGCTACACGAAGACCTTCGCCGAGATGACGACCGAAGAGAAAAACGCCATTTCGCACCGCGCCCGCGCCGTGCGCAAACTCGCGGCTTACCTCCATTCAACCGAACGATAGCCCATGAAAACCGTCAACTGGGGAATCGTAGGCTGCGGCAACGTCTGCGAGCGCAAGAGCGGCCCGGCGATGTACAAGACCCCACACTCGGCCCTCGCGGCCGTCATGCGCCGCGACGCGGAGAAGGCGGCCGACTTCGCACGGCGCCACAACGTGCCGAAAAGCTACACCGACGCCGCGGCGCTGATCGCCGACCCGGAGGTGGATATCGTCTACGTGGCCACGCCTCCCGGCACGCACCGGGAACTCGCGGTGCAGGCCCTCGAAGCCGGGAAGCCCGTCTACGTCGAGAAGCCGATGGCAATGAACCACGCCGAGTGCCTCGAAATGATCGCAGCGGCGGAAAAAGCCGGGCAGAAACTCTTCGTGGCCTACTACCGCCGGGCGCTGCCCTATTTCCTCAAAGTCAAGGAACTGCTCGACGGAGGGTCCGTCGGACAGCCGTTGACGGCGGAAGTCCGCCTGCTCCGCCCGGAAAGACCCGAAGACCGCGATCCGGCCCGGCTTCCGTGGCGGCTGCGCCGGGAGGTCGGAGGCGAAGGCTATTTCCACGACCTCGCACCGCACACGCTCGACATCCTCGATTTCCTACTCGGGGAGATCGCCGACGCCCGGGGCTGCAAAAGCAACCTCGGCGGATTCTACGACGTGGCCGACACCGTCACGGCGGCGTTCCGCTTTCGCTCGGGCGTCACGGGGACCGGAACGTGGTGTTTCGTCGCCCCGCCCCAGGCCGTCGAGGATTCGGTCGCCATCACGGGCCGCAAGGGCATCATACGCTTCAGCACCTTCACGTTCAGCCCCATCGAACTGACGACGGCCGGGGGCACGGAGCGTTTCCGGATCGACCCTCCGGAGTACATTCAGGGTCCGCTGATCGAAACGATCGTCGCCGAACTGCGCGGCGAGGGGCTCTGTCCCTCGACGGGAACCTCGGCCGCGAGAACATCCCGGGTCATGGACCGGATCATATCCGAATAAAATCGTTATCTTTGCACCCTATGGAACTGAAAAATTACGACAAGGAGGAACGGTTCGACCCGGCGACCGTCGAGGCGCTGAAGGGCCATTACACCGAAATACTGCGCCTGCTGGGCGAAGACCCCGCACGCGAAGGGCTGCTGAAAACCCCCGAACGCGTGGCCAAAGCCATGTCGTTTCTGACCAAAGGGTACGACGAAAATCCGCTGGAGATCATCCGCTCGGCGACCTTCCGCGAAGAATACAAACAGATGGTGCTGGTGAAGGACATCGAACTTTACTCGATGTGCGAACACCACATGCTGCCGTTCTACGGCAAGGCCCACGTGGCCTATATCCCCAACGGGCGCATTACGGGGCTTTCGAAGATCGCGCGCGTGGTGGAGTGCTTCGCCCGCCGCCTGCAGGTGCAGGAACGGCTGACGGTGCAGATCCGCGACTGCATCCAGGAGGCGCTCAACCCGATGGGCGTGGCCGTGGTGATCGAGGCCAGCCACATGTGCATGCAGATGCGCGGCATCGAAAAACAACAGTCGGCGACCACGACGTCGGCATTCACGGGCATCTTCCTCTCGGACCACCGCACCCGCGAGGAGTTCATGACCCTCATTTCGCACCGCTACCGGTAAACCGGAAACTGCACGGAAAAGTCCGCACGCCGTCGAGGGGTGCGGACTTTTTCGTTTCCCGGCGACCGTCTTCCGACCGACAGAACGCCCTCTCCCGTTCAACCGGGACTTCCTGCGGGAAGTCCCGGTTTTTATACCCCGAAAACGGTTCATTTATACACGTTTCGGGCAATGAGCCGGGAAACGTCCGCGCGGGGAACGAAATTTGGAACGACAGGCAGGACAGCAAACAAACAAAATTTCAAACACCATGAACGTCAAAAAAATCCGTTACATTGCACTCGCGCTCGTCGTAGCTGCGTTCTGCTCGTGCCAGAAAGAACCCTCGACGTCGGATCTCCACAGGGATTATCTGGTCTACACCGCCCACGATACCGGCACCGACTTCGCCGCGATCGACACCTACTACATTCCCGACAGCATCCTGATCATCGGGAACAGCGACAAAACCGAATACTGGAAAGACGCCGACGCCATGGCGATCATCGGCACGGTGGTCGGCAAACTCGACGATGCGGGCTACACGCGCACCGAGGACAAGGATGCCGCCAGCGTGGGCATTCAGCTCAGCTACGTCCGCAAAGTGACCTACTTCGTAGGCTATGACTATCCCTACTGGTGGTGGTACTATCCCTACTATTGGGCTCCCGGCTATTGGGGCGACTGGGTGGGATGGCACTATCCTTACAGCGTTTACTACGGGTACACGGCCGGTTCGCTGCTGATGGAAATGCTGGACCTTCAGGCCGACCAGGAGAGCGGCAAGAAACTGCCTATCGTATGGGACAGCTTCATCGGCGGCCTGCTGACCTCCGACGCCGACCTCAACCAGCAGCGCACGATCGCCGCCGTCGAGCAGGCATTCGAACAGTCGCCTTACCTGGCCAAATAGTTTAACAGCAAAAAATCGTCCGATTATGAAAACATCGAAATACCTCAAAACCATCGCTTTCTGCGCCTTGATGCTCGCTGCGGCCATGCCGGGCAAAGCGCAGGTATTCCCCAACACCTACATCAACATCGACTGGCAGGTAGGCGTGCCTCTGGGCGCCGGTTTCGCCGACAAGGCCTCGGGCTGGGGCATGAACTTCGAAGGCGGATACTTCGTCACGCCGGCCATCACCGTCGGTCCGTTCATCTCCTACCAGACCAACCTCCAGAGCATTTCGCGCCAGACGCTCGATCTGGGCAACGGATCGGCGCTGACGACCAACCAGAAACACGCGCTGTTCCAGCTGCCGTTCGGTGTCACGGGACGATACAACTGGCTTACCGACAGCGTATTCCAGCCATATGCGGGTCTGAAGCTGGGCGCCAACTACGCCGAAATGTCATCGTACTACTACATCATCAAGCAGTACACCGACACCTGGGGATTCTACCTCTCGCCCGAAATCGGCGTGTCGATATTCCCGAGGCCCGACTACCGGCTGGGGTTCCACGTAGCGCTCTATTACAGCTACTCGACCAACAGCGGCGACGTGCTGACTTACTCGATGGACAACATCAACAATTTCGGTATCCGCGTCGGTATCTCCTTCTGACGCCCGTTGGGTGACGCCTCACCGGAACGCCGGACCCGTTGCAGGGTTCGGCGTTTTCATGCGTCCGGATTTGACGGTTCCGGTTTAAAAACCTATCTTGCAGGACCGAAAACTATTTCGCCCTGGCGGCCGCCCGCATCCCCGCCTTTTCTACATCGGCCAGAAGCGGCAGCGCCTTCCCATGACACGAAAGACCCGATTTCTTGCGAAATCGGGTCTTTTTTTCGGCTTCGGAAGAGGGTCATTCCCGCGAAAGGGCATCAATGCGCGCCAGCTCGTCGTCGGAGAAGGAGGCGTTTTCCAACGCCCGCAGGTTGTCTTCGATCTGCGCCGCGGAGCTGGCCCCGACGATTACCGACGTAACGCGTTTGTCGCGCAGAAGCCATGCCAGCGCCATTTCGGCCAGCGTTTGGCCGCGCTGCCGGGCGATGTCGTTCAGGGCGCGGAGACGTTCCAGCATCGCGTCGGTCAGCACCTCGCGCTGCAACGAACGACCCGCCGCCATGCGCGAATCCTGCGGAATGCCGTCGAGATAACGACCCGTCAGCAGGCCCTGCGCCAACGGCGAAAAGGCGACGAAGCCCGAACCCGACGCGGCGGAAAGCGACAGCACGCCCGAAGTTTCGGGCTGGCGGCTGAAGATATTGTACCGGTCCTGAAAAAGCAGGCACGGAACGTCGCGTTCGGCGAGGTAGCGGAAGGCGAAACGCGCCGCTTCGAGCGGGTAGCGCGACAATCCGACGTAGAGCGCCTTGCCCCGGTGGACGATGTCGACCAATGCCTGGAGGGTCTCCTCAAGGGGCGTCTCGGGGTCGTGGCGGTGGGAATAGAAGATGTCGACATAATCGAGTTTCATGCGGCGCAGGCTCTGGTCGAGGCTCGCCGTGAGGTATTTGCGCGATCCCCAGTTGCCGTAGGGTCCCGGCCACATGTCGTAACCCGCTTTGGTCGCGATGAACATTTCGTCGCGGTAGGGGCGGAACGAGCGTTCCATCAGACGGCCGAAATTCTCCTCGGCCGTGCCGTACGCCGGCCCGTAGTTGTTCGCAAGGTCGAAATGGGTGATTCCGCGGTCGAAGGCGTAATGGGCCATCCGCTGCACGTTGGAGAAGGCCTGCCCGCTGCCGAAATTGTGCCACATACCCAGCGAAAAGGCCGGCAGCAGCACGCCGCTGCGCCCGGCGCGCCGGTAGACCATACCGTCGTCGTAACGGTCGGGCGAAGGTTGATAGGGTGATTCAATCATGGCTGTAAACAGTTATTCCCGAAAGCCTCCCTTTTCAAAGGGAGGTTCAGAGGTTTTGTCGAAATGGAGGCGCAAGGCGCATCGGTTATGACTTTTCCACAATCAATGCGCTTCCAGCCAGTTGCCGCCCACGCCGGCGTCGGCGATCAGCCGGACCTTGAGCTGCGCGGCGGACTCCATGCACTCGGTGACGATCGCCGTGACACGCTCCTGCTCCGAGCGGAGCATGTCGACCACCAGTTCGTCGTGCACTTGCAGGATCACCCGCGAGCGGATGCCTTCGGCGGCGAAACGCCGGTGAACGTTGATCATGGCGATCTTCATAATGTCGGCCGCAGAACCCTGAATCGGGGCGTTCACGGCGTTGCGCTCGGCAAGGCCGCGGGCGATGGCGTTGTGCGACGCGATGTCGTTGAGGTAGCGGCGGCGGCCGAAAATCGTCGAGACGAAACCCTCCTCCTTGGCCTTCTCGACCACGTTGTCCATATACTTCTTGACCCCGGGGTAGGAGGCGAAATAGCCGTCGATGATCTCCTTGGCCTCCTTGCGCGGAATTTCGAGCCGCTGGCTCAGCCCGAAGGCCGAAATGCCGTAGATGATGCCGAAATTGGCCGTCTTGGCCCGGCGGCGTTCTTCGGAGGTCACCTCGTCGAGCGTTTTGTTGAAGAGCTTGGCGGCCGTGGCGGCATGGATGTCCTCGCCGTGCTCGAAGGCCGCGATCAACGACTCGTCGCCCGAAAGGTGGGCCATCAGCCGCAGTTCGACCTGGCTGTAATCGGCCGAAAGCAGCAGGTGATCGTCGTCCGAGGGGATGAACGCCTTGCGGATGCGGCGGCCCATGTCGTCGCGGACGGGGATGTTCTGCAAATTGGGATTCGTCGACGAAAGGCGTCCCGTGGCCGTCACGGCCTGGTTGAACGAGGTGTGGATGCGCCCCGTCGAGCGGTTGACCAGCTGGGGCAGCGCCTCGACATAGGTCGAAAGCAGTTTCTTCACGCCCCGGTATTCGAGGATCAGATCGACGATCCGGTGTTTGCGGGCGAACGACTGGAGGTAGTCCTCGTCGGTGCAGAACTGCTTGGTCTTGGTCATCTTGGGCTTCTCGGCAATGCGCATTTTCCCGAAAAGCACCTCGCCCAGCTGGCGCGCCGAGTTGATGTTCAGGTTCGGTTCGCCCGCCTCGGTGCGGATCGCCGCCTCCAGTTCCGCGAGTTTGCGGTTCAACTCGACGGCATAGACCGCCAGCGCTTCGGAGTCGATCCTCACGCCCGCCATCTCGATGTCGGCCAGCACGGCGATCATCGGCTCCTCGATCTCGAAATAGAGGTGCTGGAGGCCGATCTGCTCGATCATGGGGTAGAGCGCCTGCTTGAGTTGCAGCGTCACATCGGCATCCTCGGCGGCGTACTCCTTGACGCGTTCGACGTTCACAAGGTCCATCGTCAGCTGCTTCGAGCCTTTGCCGATGAGCGTTTCGATCTCGATGGGCTTGTAATTGAGGTATTTCTCCGCAAGGGCGTTCATGTTGTGGCGCGACTCGGGATCGAGCAGGTAGTGGAGGATCATCGTGTCGTACATACGGCCCCGGATCGTGATGCCCAGCCGGCGCAGCACCATCAGGTCGAACTTGATGTTCTGCCCGATCTTGGCGATCTTCTCATCCTCGAACAGCGGCCGCACGATCTCCGCATACTCGGGCGTATCCTTCTCCAGGAAAGGCACGTACCACGCTTTGAACGGTTCCACGGCGAGCGACAGCCCGACGATGCGGTCGTTGAAGATGTCGAAACCCGTGGTCTCGGTGTCGAAACAGAATTCGGGGTATCTGCCGACCGCGGCGACCACCTCGCGCAGTTGCGCGGCGCTCTCCACGAGCGTGTATTCGTGGGGCGTCGTCTGGGCCGTCCGGAACTGCATCGCCTCGGCTTCGGCCTGAAGTTCGGCCACGGGAACCTCCTGCGCCGCAGGAAGCGGCACGACGGGGTCGCCGAACAGATTGCCCTGTCCCGCCAGCGCGGCCTTCTTCGCCGCGGCCGACTTGGCGCGGGCCATCTCCGCCAGCTGGGTCTGCGCCTCCTGACGCGGACCTTCGGGAAGCGGCTCGGCGGGTGCGAGGTTCGTCAGATCGTTCATAAAAGCCTTGAAATCCAATTCGGCGAAGATCCCGCGCAGCTGGTCGATATGCGGGTCGCAAACCGTGAGGTCCTCCTCGCGGAAAGGGATCGGCACGTCGAGGCAGATGGTCGTCAGGCGCTTGGCCAGCCGCAGGTTGTCGGCCCACCCGGCGATCTTTTCGCCCTGCTTTCCGGGAATTTTGCCGACATTCTCCAGAATGTTTTCCACCGTTCCCCACTCCCGGACCAGTTTGCAGGCGATCTTCTCGCCGATGCCCGGGACGCCGGGAATATTGTCCGAGGCATCGCCCCACAGCGCAAGGATGTCGCGCACCAGCTGCGGGTCGTCGATGCCGTACTTCTCGCGGATGGCCTCGCGGTCGACGATCTCGATGCTGCCCTCGGCGCCCCGCTGTTTGTAGATGCGGCAGTTGTCGCGCACCAGCTGGCCGTAATCCTTGTCGGGCGTCACCATATAGACGTCGTAACCGGCTTCGACACCCTTCTGCGAGAGGGTTCCGATCACGTCGTCGGCCTCGTAACCCGCCACTTCGAGAATCGGAATGCACATCGCGTCGAGCACCCGTTTCACGTAGGGTATCGAAAGCAGGATGTCCTCGGGGGTTTCGGAACGGTTGGCCTTGTATTCCGGAAAGATGTCGCGGCGGAAGCTGCCGCCTTTGGGATCGAACGCCACGCCCAACAGATCGGGCCTCTCGCGTTTCTGAATGTCGCGCAGGAACTTCACGAAGCCGAACACCACGGAGGTGTTCATCCCCTCGCGGTTACGCATCGGACGGCCCAAAAAGGCATAGTAATACTTGAAAATCAACGCATAGGCGTCGACCAGAAAGAGTTTTTTCATATCAGATAAGTTGCGTCAATTAGAGTCACCTTTTCCCCGCTGCGGCCATTTTCACAAACCCGCCGCATCCGGAATCCCTGCTTGTCTTCTTACATATTGTCCTCGGCGAACCACTCGGCGAACGATGTCGCCGTCTCGTGCAGGCGCAGCGAGTGGAGCGCGACGCCTTCGGGAAGGCGCGCGGCGATGCGGGCGGCGAAATCGCCGAGCATGTTCTCGCACGTCGGCTGGTAGCCCACCGTAACCACATTGCCGAAGCGTTCGGCGAGCACGCGGAAAAATTCCTCCCCGGATTCCGAGGCGCGCAACACCAGCGCATGGTCGAAACGCGAGACGATCTCCTCGCTGACGATCCGTTTCAGTACGCCGAAATCCAGCACCATGCCGCATTTCGGGTTGGACGCATCTTCGGCCGGAGTACCCTTAACCGTTACAAACAGACGGTAGGAGTGCCCGTGAATCTCGCGGCACGGACCGTCGTATCCGTCGAGCGCATGAGCCGCCTCGAACGAAAATTCTTTAGTCAATCTGATAACTGCCATATTGCAAAGATAGTGTAAAGCACAAAATATTCACCCCGATCGGACGTTTCTCTTTAAAATTAGTTATATTTGCCCGACTATGAAGCAGATTCTCGCCGATATTACTCCTGTGGGCAGCAACAATTTATTCGTGACCCACTACTGGCCCGACAAGCAGACCGATCCTCCGCTCCATTACCACGAAGATTACATGCTCTGCCTGACGCTCCACGTGCGCGGCCAGCGCATCATGGACGACGCGGTCGAAGATTTCACAGAAAAGGACCTCGTGCTCATCAACCCCGGAACCCCGCACCGTTTCAAGCGCGACGCGGCGTATGCCGACGCCAAGTGCGAAACCGCCACGGTCATGTTCAGCCGCGAGATGCCCGACTGGAAGTTCCTCTCGCTCGAACACATGCGTCCCATCCGCGAAATGCTGCTCCGCCCTGCGGCCGGACTGCGATTCGCCCCGAAAACGATCGACACCGTGCTCGAACGGATGATATCGCTGCCCAAACTCGACGGCTTCGAAGCCGTCTCGCTCTTTTTCAGCATCCTCAACGACCTTGCCACAGCGCCGCCCGACGAGGTGCAGCAGATCGGTTCGCGTCACGACGGTTCCTACCAGGACGACCGGGTGCGCCGAATCGTCCGGTTCGTGGAGGAGAGCTATTCCCGCAAACTCTCGCTGGAGGAGATCGGCCGTTCGGTGGACATGTCCCCGTCGTCGGTGTGCCGCTACTTCAAACGCCGCACGCACCAGAACCTGTGGGAATACATCAACAGCTTCCGCATCAACCGGGCCGCGCAGCTCATCGTCGAGACGCAGCTCCCCATTTCGGAAATAGGCCCCCGCTGCGGATTCACCAACGTCTCGAATTTCAACCATCTGTTCCGCGCCCACCTCGGAACCACGCCCAGCGACTACCGCAGCCGGTTCAAAACCTCGCCACTCACGCCGGATACGACGAACTGAAAAGAGGCGCCCCCTTCATCCGGAGACGCCTCTTTTTCACGATACGTGCGGATCAACGCACTTCGACCTTCCAGGGCGAGTACATCAGGACGCCCTGCTGGTTCAGGGCCTCGCGCACGGTGTTGTACTCCTTCATCATCAGTCCCAGTTCCGAACGGGCGAAAGCCTCGCGGACGCTCACGTTCAGCGACGCGATGATCGCAGCGAAACCCGTCGGCTCCTCCTTCACTTCGACGACCCGGTAGCCGTCGCCCAGTTCCGCCTTGTCTACGGCCAGCGCAATGGCCGTTTTCAATCCACCGTAGGTGTCGATCAGGCCGACTTCCAGCGCATCCTTACCCAACCAGACACGGCCGCCGGCGATGTCGAGCACCTTCCCGATCGGAAGATTGCGCCCCTCGGCCACATGGTTGGTGAAGGTGGTGTAAACCCGGTCGACACCGCGCATGATCATCGCCCGCTGCAAGGGCGTCAGCGGCGACGTGGCCGCGAAATCGGCCGAAGCGTTGCTCTTCACGCCGTCGACGGTGATGCCCAGTTTGTTTTTCAGGGCGTCGCGCGTATCGAGGAACATGCCGAACACGCCGATCGAACCCGTGAGGGTCATCTTGTCGGCCACGATCGCATCGGCAGGGCAGGAGATGTAATAACCGCCGCTGGCTGCATAGGAGCCCATCGACACGATGACGGGTTTCTCGGCACGCAGCAGTTCGATCTCGCGCCAGATGACGTCCGATGCCAGCGCGCTTCCGCCGGGGGAGTTGACGCGCAGCACGACGGCCTTCACCTTCTCGTTGTCGCGCACGCCGGCGATCTTCGCAGCCAGCGTATTGCCGTAAATCTCCTTGCCGTACCCCTCGCCGTCGACGATCTGACCGTCGGCATAGACGACGGCCACCTGGTCGGCGGAGATGTTTTTCAGGTCGGCGCCCACCTGCGCGGCGTAGTCGCCCAGCGTGACGAAGTCGTAATCGTCGGAAACGCCCAGTTCGGCAAAGACATCCTCCATCTGGTCCTCGTAGATCAGACTGTCGACAAGCCCTTTTTCAAGCGCCTCGTCGGGAAGCGCCACCTCCAGTCTGTCGGCCATTTCGTTCAGCGTCTTCAGTTCGATGCCGCGCGCCTCGGCGACGCTTTCGGCGATGACGCCCCACATCGAGCTGACGAGCTGCTGCATCTGTTCGCGGTTGGCGTCGGACATCTTGTCATAGATATAAGGTTCGACGGCGCTCTTGTATTTGCAGGCCGTGGGGCGGAACACTTCGGCCTTGAGGTCGAGTTTGTCCAGCAGCCCCTTGTAGAACATCAGGTTCATCGACAGTCCGGCCCACTCCATCATGCCCTCGGGCTGCATGTAGATCTTGTCGGCGACCGAAGCCAGGTAATAACCGCCCTGCGAATAGGTTTCGTTGTAGGCGACGATGAATTTGCCGCTCTGCTTGAACTCCACGAGCGCCTCGCGCAGCTCCTCCAGGATCGCCGAACCGGTTACGCCCCCCGTGCCGTTCATCCGCAGGTAGATGCCCTTGATGCGGTCGTCGTCACGCGCGGCTTCGAGGGCGCGGAGCGCCTTCAGGAGCGGAAGCTGCCGCTGGGTCTGGAGCGTCATCAGGTCGAGACCCGCCAGCGGATCGGACGACGGGGCGTCGGTCAGCACCTCCGAGAAGTCGATCTTCAGGATCGACTCGGGATGCACCGCCACACTTTTCTCCATCGAGCCGGCAATGCCCAGCAAAATGAAAATCCAAAGGAAAAACACCAGGAACGTCCCCACGACGACCGCGAGAAGCCCTGCCAGAAAAGTCTTGATAAAATTCATAGTTCGCTCTATTTTGTTGTTGTCTTCTTCCGTATGTTGTCGCAAATATAGCGATTTTATACGAAAAACAAATAAAATTTATCGTTTTTCGATAAAATAATTAGACATACTATATATATTCTCCAAAATATACGTTATCTTTGGTGGCGTAACGACACTTTTATCTGCCGGAGCGTTTTACCGAACCCCATGCGATTCGGTTTTAAGCCCGTTCCGCTTTTTCATATTTTTGCCGAAAAGAAACTGAATACGACAATGGAAGAAAAAATCAAACGCCTGCTCGCATCGGTCGTCCACCCGGAAACCGGGCAGGACATCGTTTCGAGCGGATTCATCGAACATACGGCGTCCGCCGAAGGCAAAGTCACCGTCGTGCTGCGCTTCGCCAAGGCCCGCGACCCGTTCGCCGTGAAGATCAAGAACCAGGCCGAATCGCTTTTGCGCGAGGCGTTTCCGGGCGCGGAGGTGCTCGTCGTGATCAAGGAGGGCGGGGCGGCTCCGCGTCCCGAACCCAAATTGAAGACCACCACGGGCGGCATCGCCAAGGTAATCGCCGTCGCCTCGGGCAAGGGTGGGGTAGGCAAGTCCACCGTCACGGCCAACCTGGCCATCGCCCTGCGGAACATGGGTTTCCGCGTCGGCGTCCTCGATGCGGACATCTACGGACCGTCGCAGCCCAAAATGTTCGGCGTGGAAGGGTACGTGCCCGAAGCCGTCGCCGAGGACGGGGTGGACCACATCGTCCCGGCCGAATCAATGGACGTAAAGCTCATGTCGATCGGCTTCTTCATCAAACCCACCGACGCGCTGCTGTGGCGCGGCGCAATGGCTGTCAGCGCCCTCAAACAGATGATCCACCAGACCCGGTGGGGGACGCTGGACTTCCTGCTCACGGACCTCCCTCCCGGCACGGGCGACGTGCATCTGTCGATCATCGGCGAACTGAAAATCGACGCCGCGGTGATTGTCTCGACGCCGCAGCAGATCGCCGTGGCCGACGTCGTGCGCGGCGTGGAGATGTTCCGCAACGAAAACGTCAACATCCCCGTGGCGGGCATCGTCGAGAACATGGCGTGGTTCACGCCCGCCGAACTGCCCGAAAACCGCTACTACATCTTCGGCCGCGGCGGGGCACGCGCATACGCCGAAAAAAGCGGGGTGGAGTTCCTGGGAGAAATACCTATCATCCAGTCGATTATGGACGGAGCAGACGCAGGGACGCCGGCGGCGGGAATTGATTCCCGCGTCGAGGAACACTACCGCGGGATCGCCGAAAAGATTGTCGGCAAAGTGATGAAAAACGGTTGACAACTTGTCGAAAACCGCGTTGATAACCGATGAAAAAGAATGAAAAGTCGACGCTGAAAAATTTGCTTTTCGAAAAAGAGAACGGGTATAAAAATCTTTTCGCCGAAACCAAAAATAGTTTTAAGAAGTTGTCATACCCGGAAAAGGGATGAAACCGGAAGAGAATGTTTAAAACAAAAGGCTGTCGATATGTCGACAAACTGTTTCAACAATTGTCGATTGTTTTTATATTCTTTTGATTTTGAATCAATTAAAATTTAAAATAAGAAACAATGAAAATAAAAAGTGTTGATTGGAAAATAACACTTCCACTTGTCAACAGTATCAACAGCTATTATATCTATTCTTCTTTTTATTATTTAAATTAATTAAAGGAATAAAAATAAAAAATGAACGTGGAAAACTCCTCCGAGCTCAGCCGCCGCATCGGGGATCTCAAGCGCGAGAAAAACGCCGTGATCCTGGCGCACTACTATACGACGCCCGAGGTGCAGGCCGTCGCCGATTTTCTGGGCGACTCGCTCGCCCTCTCCGTCCGGGCGCAGTCGGTCGACGCCGACATCATCCTCTTCGCCGGAGTGCACTTCATGGCCGAGACCGCCAAGGTCCTCTGCCCCGAAAAGAAGGTGCTGATCCCCTGTCCCGAGGCGGGGTGCTCGCTGGCCGAGTCGTGCGACGCCGGGGAATTCGCGGCTTTCAAGGCAAAATACCCCGGTCACACGGTCGTCTCCTATGTGAACACCACGGTCGGCGTGAAGGCGCTGACCGACATCTGCTGCACGTCGTCCAACGCGCTGAAGGTCGTGGAGTCGATTCCCGCCGACCAGCCCGTGATTTTCGCTCCCGACCGCAATCTGGGTTCCTATATCCAGAAGCTCACCGGGCGTCGGAACATGGTGCTGTGGGACGGAGCGTGCCACGTCCACGAGGAGTTTTCGCTCGAAAAACTGCTGACGCTCAAACGGGAGCATCCGGCGGCGAAGGTCGTCGTGCACCCCGAGTGCCGGGCCTATATCGTCGAAGTGGCCGACTATGTGGGTTCCACGGCGGGGATACTCGAATATTGCGGCCGGAGCGACGCGCAGGAGTTCATCGTGGTGACCGAGGCGGGAATCCTCGCCGAGATGAAGAGGCGTTATCCGGAAAAAGAGTTCATCCCGGCGCCTCCCGACGACGAGACGTGTGGATGCAACAACTGCAAGTATATGAAGATGGTGACGCTGGAGAACATCTGCGCGTGCCTTGAGAACGAATCGCCCGAGATCGTGCTCGACGACGAGGTGCGCCGGGCGGCGGAGCGGTCCATTCTGAATATGATCAATGTCAAATAATTTGAAACGATTACATACGATTAATCTTTAATGCACTTTATGAAGAAAATCTTTTTACTGCTCGCCGCAGCGTGCGTCACGCTCTCGGCGGCGGCGGACGAGGGCATGTGGATGCTGCCCTATCTCCAGAAAATGAACAGCAAGGACATGAAGGCCCGCGGGTGCAAACTCTCGGCCGAGGAGATTTACAGCATGAACAACTCTTCGCTCAAGGACGCCATCGTCATTTTCGGCGGCGGATGCACGGGTGAGATCGTTTCGCCCGACGGACTGCTGTTCACCAATCACCACTGCGGTTACGGGTCGATCCAGTCGCTTTCGTCCGTGGAGCACGACTACCTCAAGAACGGTTTCTGGGCCATGTCGCGCGCCGAAGAGCTGCCGGCTCCGGGACTCAAGGTGCGCTTTATCCGCCGGATCGTCGATGTGACGCCGGACGTGCTGGGCGCCGTGCCCGACATCGCCGGCGGCGGGGAGCGGGAAGAGCTGGTCGCCGGACAGGTGAAGGCCGTTTCGGAACGCCTCGCCGGGGAGAATCCCGGTATGGATGTCGAGATCAAGTCCTTTTTCGGGGGCAACCAGTATTTCGCCTTCGTGATCGAGGTCTTCAGGGACGTCCGCCTGGTCGGTGCGCCTCCCACATCGATCGGAAAGTTCGGCGGCGACACCGACAATTGGATGTGGCCGCGTCATACGGGCGATTTCTCGGTCTTTCGCGTCTATGCCGGACCGGACAACAGGCCGGCGGATTATTCGCCCGAAAACCGCCCTTACAAGGCTGAAAAGTTCCTGAAGATTTCGCTCGGCGGTTACGACGAGGGGGATTTCGCGATGATCATGGGTTTCCCGGGGTCGACGCAGCGTTACATGACCTCCTACGAGATCGACCGTCTGCTCGAAGTGGAAAACCCGCAGCGCATCTTCATCCGCGGCGAACGGCAGGCCATTCTGAAGGAGGACATGGCCGCCAGCGCCAAGGTCCGCATTCAGTACGCTTCGAAGTACGCCCAGTCGTCGAACTACTGGAAGAACTCGATCGGCAAGTCGCGCGGTATCCGCCGGCTCGACGTGAAGGGCCGCAAGCAGGAGCAGGAGGCGGCTTTCACCGCCTGGGCGGCGAAGAACACGCTGCCTACGGAAGGTTATTCGAACGCTCTGAACCTGATCCGCGAATCAGTGGAGGAGACGGCCCCCTATTTCGCTTCGAGCCAGTACTTGAGCGAGGCGATAGGCCGTTCGGTGGAGATTCTCGCACCGGCGCGCCTGGCCGTTTCGAAGAAGGGCGGGGAGCTGACCGAGGCGCTGAAAGCGTTCTACAAGGACTACAACATGCCGACCGACCGGCGCGTGGCGAAGCGGATGTTCCGGATCGTCGGGGAGAACTGCAAGGAGCTGCCTTCGGTGTTCGCCGAGGTGATCGGCAAGCGGTTCGGCGGCGATACGGACGCCTATGTGGATTATCTCTACGACAATTCGGTGTTCGCCGACGAGCGGAAGGCGCTGGCTGCGGCCGCCGCCGGAACGGACGTTTCGAACGATCCCGCCGTGCTGCTGAACAAATCCTATACGGCGAAAATGCGGGAACTGGCGGCGGCGCAGCTGGCCGGGAAGCGGAAATTCGCCGACGGACAGCGGCTCTACATTGCGGGACTGATGCGCATGCAGCCGAACAAGGCCTGGGCTTCGGACGCCAATTTCACGCTCCGTCTGACCTATGGGCGCGTGCTGCCCTACGATCCGGCGGACGGCATTCACTATAACTACTATACGACGCTCAAGGGCGTGATGGAGAAGGAGAATCCGCAGAATCCCACCGAATTCACCGTTCCCGCCCGCCTCAAGGAGTTGTATGCGGCGAAGGATTTCGGCCGTTACGCCAACGAACGGGGAGAGCTTCCCGTGGCGTTCCTGGCCGACTGCGACATCACGGGCGGCAACTCCGGTTCCCCGGTGCTGAATGCCAAAGGAGCGCTGTTGGGACTGGCCTTCGACGGTAACTGGGAGGCCATGTCGGGCGATGTGGCGTTCGAACCCGAATTGCAGCGGACGATTGCCGTGGACGTGCGTTACGTGCTGTTTATCATCGACAAATTCGCCGGAGCCGGATGGCTGCTCGACGAATTGCAGTTCGAATAAAGGCCGGATTTTCCGGTGAGATCGAGAAGGCGTGCCCGGCGGGTGCGCCTTCTTTTCTTTAAACCTTTCACAAAATATGTGCTTTTCGTTCCCGATTCTCTTAAAAATTAGTAATTTTGACAGAAATTAGTAATACTGTATCTATTTTACATTTATGGCAAAAGAGTTCAAACGCTACCTCGTGACATCGGCGCTCCCTTATGCGAACGGTCCGGTACATATCGGCCATCTGGCTGGAGTTTACATACCTTCGGACATTTATACGCGTTACCTGCGGCTTCGGGGGCGCGACGTGATTTCGGTCTGCGGATCGGACGAACACGGCGTACCCATCACGATCAAGGCCCGCAAGGAGGGCGTGACGCCCCAGCAGATCGTGGACCGTTACCACGCGCTGATCAAAAAATCGTTCGAGGGGCTGGGCATGTCGTTCGACATCTATTCGAGGACCTCGTCCAAGACCCACGCCGAGACGGCGTCGGCCTTTTTCCGGAAACTTTACGACGAAGGCAAGTTCATCGAAAAGACATCAATGCAGTATTACGACGAGGAGGCGCAGACCTTCCTGGCCGACCGGTATATCGTGGGGACCTGTCCCAAGTGCGGCAACGACCGCGCTTACGGCGACCAGTGCGAGAAGTGCGGCTCTACCCTTTCGCCCGACGAGCTGATCGACCCGCACAGCGCCGTGTCGGGTTCCGTGCCCGTGAAGCGGGAGACGAAACACTGGTACCTGCCGCTGGACCGTTACGAGGAATTCCTCCGCGAATGGATTCTGGACGGGCACAAGGAGTGGAAAACGAACGTCTACGGGCAGTGTAAGAGCTGGCTCGACGGAGGTCTTCAGCCGCGTGCCGTGAGCCGCGACCTCGACTGGGGCATCCCGGTTCCCGTCGAGGGGGCCGAGGGCAAGGTGCTTTATGTGTGGTTCGACGCTCCTATCGGTTATATATCTGCTACAAAGGACCTTATGCCCGATTGGGAACGTTATTGGAAGTCGGAGGACACCAAGATGGTCCACTTTATCGGCAAGGATAACATCGTCTTTCACTGCATCGTCTTCCCGTCGATGCTCAAGGCCCACGGCGACTATATCCTGCCCGAAAACGTGCCGGCCAACGAGTTCCTGAACCTCGAAGGCGACAAGATTTCGACCTCGCGCAACTGGGCCGTATGGCTGCACGAGTACCTCGAGGAGTTCCCCGGCAAGGAGGATGTCCTGCGCTATGTGCTTTGCGCCAATGCTCCGGAGACAAAGGACAACGACTTCACGTGGAAGGATTTCCAGGCCCGCAACAACAACGAACTGGTGGCTGTGCTGGGAAATTTCGTCAACCGGGCGCTGGTGCTGACCCAGAAATACTACGGCGGAAAGGTTCCGGCATGCGGTGAACTGACCGATTACGATCGTCAGTCGATCGCGGAGGTTGCCGCTGTAAAGGCTTCGCTCGAAGGAAATATCGAAAACTACCGTTTCCGCGAGGCGTTGAAGGACGCCATGAACATCGCGCGCATCGGCAACAAATACCTGGCCGACACCGAACCGTGGAAGGTCGTGAAGACCGATCCGGCGCGTGTGGAGACGATTCTCAACATCGCTTTGCAGATCACGGCCAACACGGCCATCGCCATCGAGCCGTTCATGCCCTTCTCCGCGGAGAAGATCCTCCGGATGCTGGCTGTCGGTAAATTCGGCTGGGAACGCCTCGGTGCAATGGACCTGATTCCGGCGGGACACGCTATCGGGGAACCTGCTCTGCTGTTCGAAAAGATCGAGGACGACGTGATTCAGCGTCAGCTGGATAAACTTGCGGCGACCAAAGCAGCCAATGAAGCCGCTGAAGTTGCTCAAAATGTTGAACCTCAAAAAGATACGATTCAATTCGACGATTTTCAGAAAATGGATATTCGCGTTTCGACGATTCTGGCGGCCGAAAAAGTCGCCAAAACGAAGAAATTGCTGAAACTGACGATTGATACGGGTATCGACAAACGCGAGATAGTTTCGGGAATCGCCGAACATTTCACGCCCGAAGAGTTGGTCGGACAGCAGGTGCTCGTCCTGGTGAATCTCGCTCCGCGCGAACTGAAGGGTATTCTTTCGAACGGTATGATTCTGATGGCGGAGGACGCTTCTGGAAAACTGCGCCTGCTGCAACCCGGCGAGGCCACCCACAACGGGGCAGTTGTGGGTTGATCGTTGATATAGCTAATTTTCGATAAATCTTTTAAAAACATAGGATATGGAAAATACAGATTGGAGCGCTTTGGGCTTCGACTATCGCAAAACCGATTACAATGTTCGCTACTCCTTTGCCGACGGGAAATGGAGCGATATGGTGGTTACCGATGACGAATATATCCAGATGCACATGTCGGCTTCATGCCTGCACTACGGCATCGAACTTTTCGAGGGTCTCAAAGCCTTCCGCGGTGTAGACGGAAAAGTGCGTCTTTTCCGCGTTGCCGACAATGCGCGGCGTCTCCAGTCCTCGGCGAAACGCTTGTGCTTGCCGGTTCCTTCGATTGAAATGATTGTCGATGCCTGCATCGAGGTCGTCAAGCGCAACGAGCGTTTCGTTCCTCCCTACGGTACGGGAGCTTCGCTCTATCTGCGTCCGGTGATGTTCGGAACGACGGTCGGATTGGGCGTGAAACCGGCCAGGGAAGCCCTGCTGATCGTCTACTGTTCGCCCGTCGGAGCTTATTTTAAATCGGGAATCAAACCGATTCGGGTTGCTATCGACCGGGAGCAGGACCGCGCTGCTCCACGTGGAACAGGCGATGTGAAGGTCGGAGGCAACTATGCGGCCAGCCTGTTGTCGGGTGAAAAGGGACATGAAATGGGTTATTCGAATATCATGTACCTCGATGCTGCCGAGCATAAATACGTTGAAGAGTGCGGAGCTGCCAATTTCTTCGGTATCAAGGATGGCAAGTATATCACGCCGAAGTCGCCTTCGGTTTTGCCGTCGATTACCAACATGAGCCTTCGTCAAATTGCACGCGATATGGGTTTGGTTGTTGAGGAGCGTCATATTCCGGTCGAGGAGTTGGAATCTTTCGAGGAGTGCGGCGCCTGCGGAACGGCAGCGGTTATCTCCCCTATCGGATATATTTACGATATGCAGACCGAAAAATCGTATGATTATGGCGACGAGGTAGGAAAGAACTGCATGGAACTCTATACGCGCTTGCAGGATATTCAGTATGGTCGTGCGGAGGATAAATACGACTGGTGTACGGTTGTGCTGTAAAATAGCGAAATATTGATATTAAAAAGCTACTCCTTCGGGAGTGGCTTTTTAATATTAGTTGTTTTGTGTGGGTATCCGGTGTGTTTTTCTTGCGCTTGTTCCACGTGGAACATTATACCCTATCGCCCGAATTTTACAAGCAATACATTGACGTCGGCAGGTGAAACTCCGGGAATCCGTGATGCCTGACCAATCGTTTCGGGTCGGATGCGCGAGAGTTTCTGCCGGGCCTCGATGGTCAGAGCATTCATTGAATGAAAATCGAAATTTTCCGGAATTCGGATGTTTTCGAGGCGTCGCAATTTCTCTGCGATGAATTTTTCGCGTTCGATATATCCTTTATACTTGATTTGGATTTCCGCCTCTTCGATCGCTTCGGGAGTTATTTCGTTTGCCGCGATGAATTTCCGCAGTTTGGGCAGTGCGTTTTGCAGCGAATCGAATGTGACGTTATTGCGCATCAGAATGTCGTAAAGCTTTCTTCCCTGCGATAAAGGCTCTGAATCGACCGATTTTAAATAGTCGTTAATTTCGGCTGCTTTGACACTCTGTTCGCGGGCGAATGAAATAAGCGATTCTACGAGTGTGTTTTTTTTGGTGAAATGATCGTATTGTTTTTGCGAAATCAGACCTATTTTGTATCCCAGCGGAGTCAAACGGATGTCGGCGTTGTCCTGTCGGAGCAGAATGCGATATTCGGCCCGGGAGGTGAACATGCGATAGGGTTCGTCGACGCCTTTGGTCACCAGGTCGTCGATCAGTACGCCGATATAGGCTTCGTCGCGTTTCAGAACGACCGGACTCTCCCCTTTCATTGCCCGGTGGGCATTGATGCCCGCTATCAGGCCCTGCGCCGCCGCTTCCTCATATCCTGTCGTACCGTTGACCTGCCCGGCGAAGTAAAGACCCGAAACCAGTTTCGTTTCGAGTGAATGGTGCAACTGTGTAGGCGGAAAATAGTCGTATTCGATGGCGTATCCGGGCCGGAAAATGTGCAGATCCTCGAATCCGCGGATTTTGTGCAGGGCTTTCCATTGAACTTCCCAGGGCAGAGACGACGAAAAGCCGTTCAGGTAATATTCATTGGTCGAACTGCCTTCGGGTTCCAGGAAGAGCTGGTGCTGGTCTTTGTCGGCAAAGGTGCGGAGTTTGTCCTCGATCGACGGGCAGTAGCGCGGACCGATGCCGCAGATCGTACCGTTGAACAGCGGCGACCTGTCGAATCCGGTGCGGAGGATGTCGTGAACCTCTTTCGAAGTGTAGACCAGAAAGCAGGGAAGCTGCTCTTTGACCGGTTGCGTTTCGGGTGAAAAGGAGAATTTGGCGGGGTTTTCGTCGCCGTATTGCGGTTCGAGGATTTCGAAATCAATGGTCCGGGCGTCGAGGCGCGCCGGGGTTCCGGTCTTCATGCGTCCGGTCTCGAAACCGATGGCCCGGAGACTCTCCGTAATGCCGTGCGAAGCGGCGTCCCCCGCCCTGCCGCCCTCGGCGTGCGAGGCTCCGCAGTGCATCACTCCTCCGAGGAATGTGCCGGAGGTGAGTATGACTTTCCGGCAGGAAAATTCGATGCCCATGCGGGTCCGAACGCCCCGGATGGCGAGTTTTCCGGCGGCCGACGGTGCATTTCGGAGTGTCGGATCTGAATCCGCATCCGATTCGGCTGCCGAAGAAATCGTGCCGGGCGCGGAATTGAACGACGTTGTGGTTTCGTCGGGCAGATTGTCCGACGGCGCCGCGTTTGTTTCCGGAGCCGGGGCGAACAGCAGTTCGGTCGCGGCGTCCTGCCAGATATAGAGGTTCCAGGTGTTTTCGAGCGTGCGACGCCACTCCTCCGAAAAACGGGTTTTGTCGCATTGCGCCCGGGGGCTCCACATTGCCGCACCCTTCGACCGGTTGAGCATCCGGAACTGAATGGTCGTGAGGTCGGTGATACGGCCCATTTGGCCGCCTAATGCATCTATCTCTCTGACAATCTGACCTTTGGCTACTCCTCCGACTGCCGGGTTGCACGACATGGCAGCCAGTTTGGCCATGTCCATCGTGAGCAGCAGCGTGCACGAGCCGAGCCGTGCGGCGGCCGAGGCGGCTTCGCATCCGGCGTGTCCTCCGCCGATGACGATAATGTCGTAATCGAGTGTCATTCGTTATTCGTTTTGTCTGTTTTCGGATCTGTCTCCCGGAGTGGTACGGCTCCGGAAATCAACGCTTCGAAGTCGGTTTCGTCCCACTCCACCTCGCTCTCGTCGGGCAGTTCCAGCGAGTGAAAGTCGATCATATACATCTCAAGTCCCGTTTCAAAGGGAACATAAAGCGACTGAAACCGTTCTGTTTTCCGGTCATTGCTGAAGGCGAACACAGCCATCCTGCACACGGTGTCCACGAGGTATATGTCCACCCGGTCGATGCCGTCGTCTCCGGCCGTTGTCCGGAGGCGGTAATGCGTCGGGGCGATGCGTTCCGCCGCACTGATGCGTGAGGGCCGCGGGCCGTCCATTGTCTGACGGACGAAAAGCGAATCCGAAATCCACACCGGGTAGGGATTGAAACAGTTTACGTAGTAGCTCCCCCGGAAAGAGCGGACCGGCGTCCAGCTGTGCGGAAGTCCGGCCAGCGCCGCATGGTGTGCAAGCGGCCCGGGACGGCGTTTCTTGAGCGTGTGCAGCAGGTCGGTGAAATCCTTCCATGCCGACTCGTTCTGCGGCGAAAGGCTTGCAAAATTGGGAATGTCGTTCGGCTGCGGACCTTTTCGGATAAAGACCTTATAGCGGTTCGTGTCGCTGCCGATAAGGTACTCGTGGACGAAGAGAAACGTCGTGTCGTTCTCCGCGAAGGGTCCCCACCGTTTGCTGCTGCCGTCGCGGCCGGTCCAGGTACGGGATGCGGCGAGCGGAGACCTCTCCCCTGCCGGCGTCTCCTCTCCTGTCGGGTCCGGCGTGGAAACGGCGGTTTCGGACGTGCCGTCGCCGGCGGAAGCCTTGTCTGCGGCGTCTCCGGCCGTGCGGCGGCCCGTACATCCGGCCAGCAGGAGAGCCGCGAGGACGGTCGCTGCGATAAATCGGGCGTGTTTCATCGCGGTCACTGCCGGGGGGCCTCCCAGAATTTCAGGTATTTGTCCTCCTTTCGGTGCATCTGTGCATTGGTGCGGGGCGTTTTGTCGCCCTGCCCGCAGAGGTGCAGCACCCCGTGGACCACTACCCTGCGAATCTCCTGCAAGGTCGTCGCGCCGTACTGGCGGGCGTTGTCGGCAACGGTCTCGACGTCGATGAAGATGTCGCCCGAGACGATCCGTGCGCCTTTGCGGTCGCTGTAATCGAACGTGATGACGTCGGTGAAGTAATCGTGCCCGAGGTATTGGCGGTTCATCTCCAGCAGCCGCTGCGCCGAGCAGAAAATATAGGTGACGTCGCCCAGCGCGTAGCCCTCCCCTGCGGCCACTTCGTGCAGCCATCGTGCCGTGAGGCGCTTTTGCGGGAGTCGGTAGGTGCAGTCGTCGGTAAAGTATCTGACAGCCATTTTTTTTCGTTGTTGTTATGTCGTTGTCCGTCCCGGGGCGGACGGCGTGCCGGCCACCGCACGGAACCGCATGAAACGGCGGTTTTATTTTCGGAAACACTCCTCCGCCCGCATCTTCTGTCCGGGGTTGGGCGGGTAGATGCCGAAGACGAGTTTGTATTCGGTTTCCATCGTCATCACGTTGACCGCCGAGCCGATGGTTCCTATCTGTGCGTTTCTTGCCACTTTCTGGCCCTTCTCGACGCAGATCGTCCCCATGTTGGCATAGGAGGTTATGTATTCGCCGTGAGCGACGTAAACGTCGTATTTGTTGGTGATGCGGTTGCGCTTCACGTCGACGACCTTGCCGTCGTAGATCGAGATGACGTGCGCTCCCTTCGGACCGGTGATCTCGGCCATGTTCTCCTTGTAGCGCTTCACGCGCCCGGCAGTCACCGGGAGACGCAGCCCGGAGGTTTTCGCCGAGAACGAAGCGCCCTCGGTGTTGCCTTTGGTCAGCTTGCGCAGTTCGCCGATGGCCACGTCGAGCTGCTGCTCCTGTGCGATTTTGCGTTGCAGGGCTGTCTTTTCCTTCTGCGACATCGACCGGATGCTGGCCTTGGCGTTGCGGGCGTCGCGCTGGAGTTTCTCGCGCTGCGCCGAGAGGCTGCGCGTCACCGAGTCGAGCGACCGCTTGCGGCGGTCGAGCGTCTCCTTTTCGGTGCGGACCTCGGCGGTCAGCGCCTCGATGTCGCGCAGTTTGCGTTCGCGCAGCGAGGCGACCTCGCGCAGGGCGGTGATCTTGCGCGCCACATCCGTGAAGTCGCGCGAGGAGAAGATATAGGTCAGGTAGTTGTTGTGCTTGTAGTTGCGGTAGGCTTCGCGCACCATTTCGCCGTACTGCGCGCGGTCGCGTTCGAGTTTTGCCGAAAGGTTTCCGGCCACGCTGTCCGTGCGGGCGATCTCTCCGCGCAGGAGGCGCGCCTGCTTTTCGGTCTCGTCGAGCAGCTGGTTGCGCGAATCAATCTGGCGCGCCAGGCGGCGCACCCGTTCCTCGGTGGCCGTGCGGCCCTTCTGGATCTTCGAAATCTCCTGCTCTTCGGTGGCGATCCGCTTTTCGAGGGCCGCGATGACCCGTTTCTGCTCCTCGATGCGGCGGTCGGTCTGTGCGGCGGCGGTGAGGGTGAAGAGCAGGAACGCAAGGGTCAGGATGCGGAGCGGTCTCATGGCAGGGCTATTCTTTGGGTTCGGGCTTTTTGACGGCGGGTTGTTTCAGCCGCTGTTCGATCTGCCGGGCGTCGTAACCCTTTTCAAGCGCCCTCCGCCAGTAGATTTCAGCCATGAACTGCTCGCCCAGGAGGTGCAGGATGTCACCGTAGTGAACCATCAGTTCGGGGCTTTTCTGTCCGTCGAGCGCCACGGCTTTTTGCAGAATCTTCCTGGCTTCGTCCGTGCGTCCCAGCTTGAAGAGCACCCAGCCGTGTGTGTCGAGGTAGGTGGGGTTGTTGTCTGTGAGCGCCACGACGCGGCTCGACATGGTGAGCGCCCGTTCCAGATCGCGCTCCTCGAGCGAGAGAAAATAGGCGTAGTTGTTGAGCACCATTGTGTTGTCGGGCCAGTAGCGCAGACTTCGCTCATAGGCCTTGTAGCACTCCTTCATGGCTTTGCGGGCAATGCCCTTTTTGCCGAGCAGACCCATTTGCAGGGGCAGGCGTTCCTCCAGGTTCGGCTCTCCGGCCTCGGCCTTCTGATGCCAGGCGTCGCCGATCATGCCCCAGATCACGCTGCGCAGCGAATCCGTGTCGGCATGGCGCAACGCCCCCTTGTAGGCGCCGATGGCTTTGACGTACTGCTTCGAGTTGCTCATCACATGCCCTTTGGAGAGGTGGAAATCGACCTTCGCGGGGAACAGCTCCAGGGCGCGGGTGACGTATTTGTCGACCGAGTCGGGGTGCTGGAGGTAGCTTTCGATGTCGATCACCGCCCGGAAATACTCCTCCGCGGGAGGCTGGTCGGCGAGGTGGCTCTTGTAGAGCGCGAGGGCCTGCTCCAGTTCGCCCGAAGCGATCAGGTGGCCGGCGTAAAGCTCCACGACGCGCTTGTCGTCGGGATAGCGGATGGCCAGCGTCGAGGCCAGGTCGTTCAGCTGGAAGTAATATTCGCGGTAGAAGCGCGTGTCGGAGGTGAACTGCCCGAAGCGTTTGATCTTGGTTTCGAGCGGCAGTTCGTCGGATTGGAACAACTGCCGCGTGACGGCCAGCAGCGCCCGGTAATCCTGCCGTCCGGCGTGAAAATCGGCCAGCGCCATCAGCGTCTGTACGTTCGTGGAGTCGATCTGCAACGCGCGGTCGTATTCGGCGCGGGCCAGCGAATCCTTCTTGGCGATGGCGTAGAGGTCGCCGAGGACCACGTGGCGCTGCGCCTCATAGGGGGCGGCTTCGACCATCGCCCGGGCTTCGACCACGGCTTTGTCGATCTGGTTCGTCGCCACCAGCAGACGCCGTTTCATGGCGCTCAACACGGGAATGCGTCCGAAGCGCAGTTCGGCCGAATCGAGTGTCACGAGGGCCATGACGGGACTTTGCTTCTGCTCGTAGAGGGCCGCCAGAATGCGGTAGTTGTCGGGGTCTTTCGGGTTTTCCGTTTGCAGGCGGCGGTAGACCTTCAGCGCCTCGTCGTAACGCCCGGCGTAGATGAGCGCCTGTCCGTAGAACTGGTGATACCACTTGTTCGTCGTGTCGAGCCGGAAAGCCTTCCGGGCCAGTTCCACGGCCTCGTCGGGCGTGGCGTACATGCCGTTCGCCGCGAGTTCGTAGTAGGCCGGGGCGTAGGTCGAGTCGTTGCGGATCGCCTCGAGGAACAGCTCCCGGGCGCGCACCGAGTCTCCGGCGATGGCATTCTGCTTGACGCCTTCGGTGTAGAGCCATACGCTGCGCAGCGAATCGGGGTATTCGGGCGCCGCCGAGGGACCCTTTCCCGTGACGAACGCCGCGGAGAAGAGCAGAAGGCAGAGGACCGTTGTCGCTGTGAGGCGTTTCATGGGCGTCAGGGGGTTTAGAGCGCTTCGTCGAACTGGTGGAGGAACCGCACGTCGTTTTCGAAATAGAGACGCAGGTCCTTCACGCCGTACTTGAGCATGGCGATGCGTTCAATACCCATGCCGAAGGCGAATCCGGAATATTTCTCGGGGTCGATATTATTGGCTTTCAATACGTTCGGGTCCACCATGCCGCAACCCATGATTTCGAGCCATCCCGTGCCCTTGCAGACGTTGCAGCCCTTGCCGCCGCAGAGGTTGCACGACACGTCGACCTCGGCCGACGGTTCGGTGAAGGGAAAGTACGACGGGCGCATGCGGATCACGGCCTGCTCGCCGAAGACCTCCTTGGCGAAGTAGAGCAGCGACTGCTTCATGTCGGCGAACGAGACGCCCTCATCGATGTAAAGTCCTTCGATCTGGTGGAAGATGCAGTGCGCGCGGTACGAAATGGCCTCGTTGCGGAACACACGGCCCGGGCAGATGACGCGGATGGGCGGTTTCTGACGCTCCATCGTGCGGACCTGGATCGACGAGGTGTGCGTGCGCAGCAGGATGTCGGGGTCCTTCTCGATGAAGAACGTGTCCTGCATGTCGCGCGCCGGGTGCTCGGGCGGGAAGTTCAGGGCCGAGAAGACGTGCCAGTCGTCCTCGATCTCGGGTCCGTCGGCCACGGTGTAGCCCAGCCGCGAAAAGACCTCGACGATCTGGTTTTTCACCAGCGAGATCGGGTGGCGCGAACCGAGGTGCTCGGCCGTGCCGGGGCGCGTCAGGTCGCCCGACGACGAGGCCTCGTCGGCCGCGGCGTTCTGCAACTGCTCGCGCAGCGCGTTGATGCGCTCCGTGGCCTCGTTTTTGAGACGGTTCAACTGCTGGCCCAGTTCGCGTTTCAGTTCGGGGGCTACCGTCTTGAACTCCTCCATCAGGGCGGTCAACTCGCCTTTCTTGCCGAGGATCCGGATGCGGAACTCCTCGATTTCGGCGGCGGCTTTCGGCTTAAACTCCTCGACACGTCGCAGGAGTTCATTGATTTTGTCAGTCATATTTTGATCGTGTTTCTTTTTTGTCTACTTTTGAACGACATCGTAGTAACGTGCAAAGTTATAAAAAAATTGAGATATGTTGCGTAAAATCGGCTCATTTGTCGGGATGCTGCTGCTGGCGGCGCTCCCTGCTGCGGCCCAGAAGGTAGGGGTCGTGATGAGCGGCGGCGGCGCGAAGGGGCTTTACCACATCGGCGTCCTGGAGGCGCTCGAAGAGAACGGCGTGCCGATCGACTATGTGGCCGGGACCTCGATGGGTTCGATCATCGCCGCGATGTACGCCGCAGGATATTCCCCGGCCGAAATGCGTGCGATCGTCAACTCGGGGGTGGTCAAGGAGTGGGTCTCGGGGCGCATCGACCCCAACAAATACATGGCCTATTACCGGCAGGTGGGGAGCAATCCCGCGTTTTTGAGCCTGCGCATCGACGTCGAAAGTCCCTCCGGGAAGCGGCTGCGCGTACCCCGGAACCTGATCTCCTCGACGCAGATCGACATGGCCCTCACGGAGCTGTTCGCTCCGGCGACGGCCGCTGCGGACGGTGATTTCGACCGCCTGATGGTTCCGTTCCTCTGCGTGGCCAGCGACCTGAACCACCGCGGGCCGGTGGTCCTGCGCGAGGGGGATTTGAGCGAGGCGGTCCGCTCGTCGATGTCCATTCCGCTGGTGTTCAAGCCGATGGTGAAAGATTCGATGCTGCTCTACGACGGCGGCATCTACGACAACTTCCCGTGGAAACCCCTCGACGAAGATTTCCGGCCCGATCTGATCGTCGGCTCGATCTGCACCGAGGGCAACACCCCGCCCAGCGAGGAGAGCAACATCATGGACCAGGCTTTCATGCTGGCCATGCACGATACCGACTACACGCTGCCCGAGGAGCGCAGCGTCACGATCCGCCGCGCCGTGGGGGTCAACATGCTCGATTTCGACCAGGCCGAGGCGATTATGAACGCAGGTTATGAGGACGCCGTGGCAGCCATGCCGCAGCTGTTGGAGAAAGTCGCCGAACGCCGCGACTCGGCCTACTACGCCGGGCGTCGCGAGGCGTTCCGCGCCAAGTGTCCGCCGCTGGTCTTCGACGACTACAAACTCGAAGGGCTGAAGCGCGCCCAGCGGGAGTATATCCGCGATTTCGTGCAGGTGGACCGCCGCACGCCGGGCATTCAGCGGCCGATGGGCTTCGAGGAGCTGAAAGACAATCTCTTCGAGGTGCTTGCCGGCGGCGATTTCACGATGGACTTCCCCACCGTGCGCTACGACTCCGTCCGGGAACGTTATTCGTTCGAGGCCAAGTTCGGCACGCGGCCCAATTTCAAGATCATCCTCGGGGGAAACATCTCCTCGACGGCCTTCAACCAGGCCTATATCGGCATCAATTACAAGAACATCGGCCGCGTCGCGCAGCAGTTGGGCGCAGACCTCTACCTGGGGCCGATCTACACCTGGGGAGCGATCGGAGGCCGGACGGATTTCTACGCGTGGAAGCCGATATTCCTCGACTATTCCTACAATTTCGCGGTCCGGAATTTCCGCCACGGCTATTTCGGCAACGTCACCAAGGTCCGCAACGCCCAGCAGGTCAAGAACAGCGAGAGCTTCTTTTCGACGGGCGTGGGGATGCCGCTGACCCACCGCAGCCTCCTGACGCTGCGCGCCAACGCCGGACACGTCAACTACCGCTACGATTCGGACGTGCTGTTCGCCGACGACACCGACCATTCGCGCTTCTCGTTCTTCGGCCTGCGGGCCGGGGTCGCCCGCAATACGCTCGACAAGTTCCTCTATCCCCGCCGCGGCTCCGAACTGCATCTCTCGGCCATCTATGTCGCCGGACGCGACAAATACCAGCCTTACGATGCGAAAGACTTCATTTCGCGCGAAACCCGACAGTGGTTTGGAGGGCGTTTTTCGTGGGACAAGTTCTTCGATGTGCCGGGCGTCAGCTGGTTCTCGTTCGGTTTGAACGTCGATGCCGTGTGGACCAACCACCCGCGGTTCCGGACCGAATCCGCGACCCTGATGTCGATGCCCGACTATGCGCCCGTGCCGCATGCCCGGATGATCTACATGCCCGATTTCCGGGGCAAACGCTTTGCGGCGTGGGGCCTGATGCCGACCTTCGACCTGCTGCCCAACTGCTTCTTCCGGACGGGGTTCTACACCATGTTCCGTGAAAAACGGGACTTCAACCCCCTGAAGAATCCCGACGAGCGCTGGCATTATATCGCCGAGGCGTCGCTGGTCTACCACACGCCGATCGGTCCCGTGAGCCTCGCGCTGACGAAATACGACCTGAAAAACTGGCGCAACATGTACCTGACCTTCAATTTCGGGTATGCGATTTTCGCCCCGAAAGGGACGTTCTATTGATCGCGAGGCCGGTTTCGCCCTCCTGTAAAAACGATGCCCGGATGCACATGCTGCATCCGGGCGTCGTTCATTCAGCGATCAGGGCCGGCGAGTATCCGGGGTCGATCTCCATCCGGCAGCCGCCCTCGACGGGGCGGAAACGCACGTCGGTGATATACATTTCCCGCGGATGGATCGCGCCTTTGCTTTTGTGGGCATGGAAAACGATCTTCAGGTTGCCCGCCTTGTCCCGGAACAGGGCGCTGTGCCCGACGCCGACCAGTTCGCCGGGATTCTGCAACAGCGGATTGCGGTCGTATTTGGTCCAGGGGCCCAGCGGCGAGTCGGCCGTGGCGCAGCCGATGCCGTAGAAGGGACTTTCGTAGCTGTTGGCCGAATAGGTCATGTAGTAAGTGCCGTTCCGCCGGATCACGAAGCAGCCTTCGTTGACGCGGGGCCAGACCTTTTCCCACTCCTGCGAAACATGGATGCAGGGGCGCATCGTCTCTTTTTTCAGCGTCGTGCAGTCGTCTTCCAGCTCGACGACCCAGATATTCAGCCCGTCGTTGAACCGGTCGAAATACATGTACGCCCGGCCGTCGTCGTCGATGAACAGCGTGTTGTCGATGCACTTTTCATCGGCGATCATCGGTTGCCGATTCTCCTGTACGAAAGGACCCAGCGGCGAGTCGGAGGTGGCGACGCAGATGTGCTCTTCGGCCGTGAAATACATGTAGAATTTGTCATTCAGCCGATAGACCTCGGGAGCCCAGAACCATTTTTCGCCCCAGACATCCGTGCGGTGCAGGGCCAGTCCGTCGCGGGCGTTGCCTTTGGCTCTCTCCCACGTGGAGAGGTCGCGGGATGTCCACACCTCGATGCCGCTTCCGGCGCCTGTGCCATAGGCGTAATACACCCCGTCGTAAAGCAGGATGAAAGGATCGGCCAGGGGCACTTTTCGGAGGTTTTGCGCCGCACAGCAGGCGATGGCGAACAACGTCGCGATTAATGGAAGCAATCGTTTCATAGGTCGTAAGATTTAAGGTTGGGGCCGGGGATGAGGGCCGCGGACAAACGGGCTTCGGAGTCTCCGGACCCTGCAAAGATAGGTGTCCGGCCCGGCGCAAAATGGAAAAATATTTCCATAATGTATAACTCTTTGATCAATTGCGGCCCATCGGGTGACGGCATGGCTGAAAATCGGATAAAACGAATAATTTTGTCGGAGTACGCGCCAAATGGCATTTTACGACGGATTCAAACCATTCAAACAACCTGTATGAAAAAACTGCTCATCTTCTTCCTGCCGGCGATCCTGCTCGGATGCGACTCGCCTGCATATCGTAATCCGCTCGACGTTGCGTTCGGCGACCCGTTCATCCTCCACGCCGCTGACGGAAAATTCTATATGTACGGAACGAGCGGCGACATCCGGGGTTTTCGCGTCTGCGTCTCGGACGACCTCGTTACCTGGCAGAAGGGCGATGTCGTCTACGACGGCAATGCCTCGGCATGGGGAACCGACTGTTTCTGGGCGCCCGAAGTGTATGAACGCGACGGCCGGTATTACCTGTTTTTCAGTGCCAACTGGCGGCATAACCCGAACGGCGACCTCGAAACGTTCCGCATCGGGGTGGCGGTTGCCGATTCGCCGTCGGGTCCCTTTTCCGACCTGTATGACCGTCCGGTGTTCGATCCCGGCTATCCGGTGATCGACGCCAACGTATTGTGGGACGATGACGGCCGGGTGTATCTCTATTATTCGCGCTGCTGTTACAAGCATCCCGTCGAAAGCGAGCTTTCGGCGTGGGCGCGCGACAAGGGGCTTTTCGACGAGATCGAGGAGAGCTGGGTGTACGGTGTGGAGATGAAGCCCGATTTCAGCGGCGTCATCGGCGAGCCGGTCGCTCTGCTGACGCCCCCGCAGTCTGCCTCCGACCCGCAAACCGGGTGGGAGAGCCGTTCGGTCACCGCCGGAGAGGTCAACCGGCGCTGGACCGAGGGGTCGTACGCCTTCAAGGAAAACGGGACCTATTACATGATGTATTCCGCCAACTTCTACGGCGGGCAGCATTATGCGGTGGGCTATGCTACGGCCGGTTCGCCGCTGGGTCCCTTCGTGAAATCGTCGGACAATCCGGTCCTCGAGAAGAATGCGGACAAGGGCGGCGAGGTCACGGGAACGGGGCACAATATGGTTCTGAAGCTTCCCGGCGGCGGGATGTACTGCGTCTACCACGGCCGGACGGCCCCGACGGGCGATGCGCGCATGGTCTTCATCGACCCGATGGAGGTGACCGAAGACGGTCGTCTGAAGGTCTTCGGCCCGACCACCTCGCCCCAGCCCGTACCCGTGTGGACAAAGGGCCTGTGAGGGGGCGGCTTTCCTGCGAATCGGTGGGGCGTCCCGTTCTCCGGGTGACTGCGGCCTGATACGGACAGAGCTGTAACTTTTCAGGTTACAGCTCTGTCCTTTAATGAGAACGGGGGTCAGTCCGTCAGCGTCAGTTTCACCTTTTTGTCCTTTACGAGGATGAAGTAGTCGCCCGGTTCGAGGAACCGGTTGCCGTCGCCGTCCGTGAAACTCAAATCCTTTTCGGGGTCGATCTCGAACCGGAACGTGCGGGTTTCGCCGCGGCGGATCGGCTGTTTCTCGAAGTGTTTCAACTCCCTGACGGGGCGTGAGATGCGGCATACGGGGTCCGATATGAACCAGTGAACCGTCTCGGCGCCGTCCATGCCGCCCGTGTTGGTCACGGAGACCTCGACCGTCGTCTTTTCCCCGCGGCGCAGCGTGGTTGCCGACGGGCGCAGGTCGCCGTATTCGAACGTCGTATAGCTCAGGCCGTGCCCGAATTCATAGAGCGGCGTGCTGGGGATGTCCTGATATTTGCCCTGATGGGTGCGGCCGCTCTGGCGGCGGTTGTAGTAGATCGGAATCTGGCCCGTCGAGCGGGGGAACGTCATGGCGAGGCGTCCCGAGGGGTTGATCCTCCCCGACAGAATTCCCGCGAGAGGGTTTCCGCCCCGGATGCCGGGCTGCCACATCTGCACCATGGCCCCGCAGAGGGGTTCGAGGCGGCACAGCTCCAGCGGCCGGCCGCTGGACAGGACCAAAACCAGCGGTTTTCCGGTCTGGGCCAGTTCGGCGGCCAGCTGCTCCTGGATTTCGGGAAGCGCGATCGTCGAGCGCGAGGCGTTCTCGCCGCTCCACTGCTTTTTCTCCCCGAGACAGAGGACCACCACGTCGGCAGCCGCGGTCGCGGCGACAGCCTCACGGAATCCGGAGCGGTCCTCGCCGTCGAAGTCGCAGCCCCGGGCGTAGAGCAGTTCGGCGCGGCCCCGGTATTCGTTTTCCAGCCCGGCGAAGAGGCTCACCGCGTCCTCTTCGCGGCCGTGTGCCGACCACGCGCCGAGCAGGTGCAGCCGGTTCTGCGCCATCGGGCCGATGACCGCGATGCGGCGGGCGGCTTTCAGCGGCAGCGTGTTGTTCTCGTTTTTCAGCAGCACCATCGACTCCTCGGCGAGCCGCTCGGCGACGGCGAGGCTCGCGGGAAGCAGGAACCGGTCCGTCTCCTCCGACTCCGGGGTGTAGGGGCGTTCGAACAGCCCGAGCCGGAATTTCAGCCGCAGAACGCGCCGCACGGCCTCGTCGAGTTTCTCCTGCGAGACCTTGCCTTCGCGGACCAGGGCGGCCAGATGGGCGTCGTAACAGCGGTTCATCATGTCCATTTCGACACCCGCGTTGAAGGCCTTTTCGGCGGCCTCCTTCCGGTCGGCGGCCACGCCCTGCGAGCGCAGCTGTTCGATGGCGGCCCAGTCCGAGACGACGAATCCGTCGTGCGCCCAGCGCTCCTTGAGCACCTCGGTCAGGATGTAGGGGTTGGCCGTGCCGGGCGTTCCGCTGATGTCGTTGAAGCAGCTCATCACCGTAGCGGCTCCGGCCTCGATGCCCGCCTGGTAGGGCGGCATGTAGGTGTCCCAGAGCGTCTGACGCGAGATTTCGGTGTAGACGTAGTCGCGGCCGGCCTCCGAGGCGCCGTAGCCGACGAAATGCTTGAGGCAGGCGGCCACGCGGCGGGAGTCGGCGAGGTTGTTGCCCTGGTAGCCTTCGACCGCCGCCACTCCGTAGACGGCGTTGGCGTAGGGGTCTTCGCCGTAGCCCTCCGAGACGCGGCCCCAGCGGCCGTCGCGCGCCACGTCGATCATCGGCGAGAAGGTCCACTCGACGCCCGACATCCGCGCCTCCTGTGCGGCCACTTCGGCGGCCTGCTTCACCAGTGCGGGATTCCACGAGCAGGCCTGGGCCAGCGAAATGGGGTAAGTGGTGCGGAAACCGTGGATCACGTCGTAGCCGAACAGCACGGGGATTCCGAGCCGCGACTGCTCGATGGCTTTTTTCTGAAGCCGGTTGCGCAGCTCGGGCGAGGTGTCGAAGTAGATGAGCGAGCCGATTTCGGCGGGAATCTTGTCCACCGGATCGGCCACGTTGTTGGCGTTGTCGTTGCGGCCGAGCGTGTACTGGTTGAGCTGCATGACCTTCTCTTCGAGGGTCATCCGCGACAGCAGGTCGCTGACGCGCTCTTCGACGGGGCGCGAGGCGTCCTTGTAGGCGGGCTTTCCGCTCCCGTTCCGGGCCTGCGCCCCGAGGGCGGCGGCCAGCAGCAGGGCGATAACGGTTATTTTTTTCATAGGTTGTGCTTGTTATTTGAACACGGGTTTGTCCGAGAGGCGCATCGTTGCGCCGGGGTCGTTGTTTTTGAGGTCGAAAACCACGATGCGGTTCCCCTTTTCGGCGAGGATTTCGGCCGGAATGAGGATCGACTGCTGTTTCTCCTCGTCCCAGAACGAGCCGAGGTAGTGCCCGTTGATCCACACCTCGCCCATGCCCCATCCCGACACGTCGAGGTAAACGGCTCCTTCGTGCGCCGCACGGTCGAACTGCCCGCGCCGGAAACAGGGCGTGTTGCACGGGCCGAGGGCTTCGAACTCGAGGGCTTCGGGATCGGCGTCGCGCACTTCGAGCGGGGTGATCGTCCAGCCGGCGATCGTTTCGCCGCCGAGGCGGGCTTCGCCGAAGAGTCCTTTCGAGTTGTCGAGAATCTCCGGGCCGTAGGTGATGCGGCCGATGTTTTCGACGTAGAGCTGCAATGTGTGCCGGCCGGGTTCGGCCTTCAGAGTCAGCGTTTTGCGGTTGTCGGTCAGGGTTCCCTGAAACACGCCGTCGAGGTAAACCGCGGCATAGTCCCGCACGTTCTCCAGTTCGAGCGCGGCCTCCCCTGCGGGAACGGTGATTGCGGCCTGGTAGAGGACGTATCCGAATTCCACCCCCACATCGCCCATAGGAAGCAGTTCGTCGGACTCGCTGACCTCGCCGTAAATCTGCGTCAGAGGGGCGCATTCGGTCATTTTCAGCTCCTGCGCCCCTGCCCGGAACAGGCCGGGCAGCAGGCAGCAGAGCAGTAGACAGATCTTGTTCATAATCGTGCGGTTTTAGCGCATGAAGGAGGTGATGAACGACTCGTCGAGTGTGACCTCGGGAGCGAAACGGTCGCTGCGGACGTAGCGGTCGATGCTTTCGAGCAGCTGGCGCGTGGCGGGGCGCTGGTCCATCTTCTTTTTCGTGTCGACCGCCAGAACGAGCAGTTTGCCGCCGCCGACGCGGGCCTCGAAGCCGATGCCGAGTTTCTCGTTGTTGTCGAAGCTGTCGATCACCTGGATGAAGGGCCGCAGCTGGCGCGGGGTCTGCTGCATCTCGATCACCTTGGCGTTCTCCAGAATGTCCCACCACTGCCAGTCGGTGTGGTACGAGGTCGGGAAGTCGGCGAACACGGGTTCCTCGGCGTGAATCAGACAGCCGATGGTCATCGGCGCCCAAGCGAACATGATCGGGTTCCAGAAATGGTTGTGGAAGGTCGATTTGCGCCCCTTGACCTTGTTCGGCGCGGGGGTCAGGACGACTTTCTTCCCCGCGGCGAGGTGCTGTTTGGCCTGCTCGCCGAACTCCGTCGTGTAGAGCACCTCCGTATCCGACTGCATCAGCTGTGCGTTGCGCGGATAGACCCAGATGTCCCAGCTGTTGCTTGTCTTTTCACCGACGTTCAGGTGCACGGTCAGCTTCTGCGGACCTCGCACCTTGCCGAGCGGAGCGGAGAACTCCCCGACGGAGAACACGCCGTCGGTGCCTACGGTCTGCGATTTCAGACTGCCCTTGGCGATGGCTTTCCCGCTGCCGTCGGTGATCGACCAGCGGATTTTCGCATTTTTGAGCGCCGCCGCGCCGAAGTTGTAGACCTCGGCCTTTGCCGTGAAGGTTTCGTCTTCGAACCAGGCGCTTTTCGGGTAGCGGAGCAGCGCCACGGTCGGCGCGCAGAAGGCCCGCCAATCCTCGGGCGTCACCAGGCCCTTGGAGTCCCAGAACGGATCGAGCACACCCACCGGGGCGTAACCCTGGCCCGGGAAGTCGTTGAGCGACAGGAGCTGAAATCCGGCCGATTTGGACGAGCGGAGCAGCGCCTCGATCACGGCCTTGTACTCCACGACGGTCAGCGCGCCCGAGGCCCGGAAGAAATCGTGGGCCTGATCGCCCATGCCGTTGGCGGTGAGCATCTCGCGCCACAGTTCGAAGTTTCGGGCCTCGACCGGTCCCGTGTATTTCCCGATCTCGCGGAAGTCGGGATAGACGCACCGCTGGCCCGACTCGTGGGAAATTACCGGAACGTCCACGTCCGACTCCTTGCTGCGGTCCCAGTCGGTCGAGGGCCGTCCCTCGTAGACCTTCACGGGGCCTTTGTTGGTCTGCTGCGAGACGTAATACTGGTCGGACGGGACGCGCGTGCGGGCCGTCGAACCGCTGTACAGATGCCGCGTGTCGAGTTTGCGGCCGTCGGCGGTCAGCTCCTCGATGAAGTCGAAGTTGCCGGTGATCTCGTTGCCGTTGCAGTAGAGGATGAACGAGGGGTGGTTGCCGTACTCCTTGAGGATGGCGCGCATCTCGCGGCGGAAGAAGTCGTAGCGCGCTTCGTCCGGCTCGGCGTCCTTGCCCCACATGGGCATCTCGACTTCGAGGTAGACGCCGTGGCGGTCGGCCATGCGGAAAGCCGCGGCGGGAGGGCACCACGAGTGGAAACGGATGTGGTTCAGTCCGTAGTCCTTGACGATGCGCATGATACGCTCCCATTCGGCGTCGCAGACCGGGGCGTGGCCCGTTTTCGGGAACACGGCGTTCTCGACGGTTCCGCGCAGGTGGAGCGGACGGCCGTTGAGCAGGATGTGGTTGCGGCCCTGCGCCACTTCGCGCATGCCGAACGTCGCCGACTTCTTATGTTCGAAGGACTCCTTTCCGGCGCCGGTCAGCAGCGTGCACTCCACGGTGTAGAGGTTCGGGTTGAATTCGTCCCAGAGTTTGGCCTCCCGGCCCAGCGCGACGGTTTCGGTCAGGTCGATCTCCTCCGCTTCGCCGCCGACAGGGACCTCCTTCGTTACGTGCAGGCCGTTGCCCGAGACGGTGAGCAGCGCCTTTCCTTCGAAAGGCTTTTTCGTGCGGTTGTCGATCTTCAGGCGCACGTCGACGCTGTTCGTCTCGATGTCGGGATACAGCTGCATGTCGTCGATGTAAACGGGGTCTACGGCCACGAGTTTCATCTCGCCGAGGATGCCGTTCCAGTTGATCTGCGTGAACTCCGTGTGGGCGTGGTTCCATTTGTGGGTGTTGTACTGGAACCGGTTGTCGATGCACACCGTGATGCGGTGCGTCTTGCCCGGGGTGACGAAATCCGTCAGGTCGTGGTTGTGGGGGACGCTGATGTAGTCCAGTCGGCTCACCTCCTTGGTGTCGACCCATACCGAGCTGAGCCAGTGGGTGCGCTCGAAATAGAGGAAGATGCACTTGCCTTTCCAGTCGGCCGGGAACTCGATGTCGCGCTGATACCACGCCGGACCCATGTACTCGTAGACGCGCGTCAGGCGGTCGACATGGCGGTAGGGCGATTTGTAGCCGATTTTGTAGTCGTCGGTGATGCCGGGGAGCATGATGGTCTCCTGGAGTTGGTGGTTGTAGCGCGGCGAAAGCGATCCCCTGCGGAAATCCATCACGTCCGTCTGGAACCTCCACTCTCCCGAGAGGTCCATTTCGCGGGTCTGGGCGGCCGCCGGGGAGAGGGAGCCTAACAGCACGGCCGCGAGAAGCAGTTTTATAAACCGGTTTTTCATGTATGGTGTTGTTTTAGATTATCGTTTCAGGTGTTTGTCCGCGAATTTCACGAATTGCCGCCAGTCGTAGAGCGTGATGTCGTGGTCGCCCGAACGGACGTGGTGGCCGATGTGTCCCGACAGCACGGGCGCGTCGGTTTGGGGCAGTTCCGTTCCCGAAAGTCCCTCCAGGCCGAACAACTCGTAGACCGGCGTGGCGTGGACCCCCGCGAGGAACTCGCCTTTCGGATCGGCCCAACGGTCCTCGACGGCGCTGGCGATATACACCGGGCGCGGGGCTATCAGCGCAATCAGTTCGTGCTGGTCGACGGGCAAAGCCGCCTCGTTGCCCGAATACCGGTTGAAGTTCCCGCAAAACCAATGCGGGAAAAGGCTGTTGATCCTGGCTACGGTTTCGCCGTAACAACGCCGCGACAACGCCGCGCCGCCGCATCCCGAGTCGTTCGACACGGCCATGGCGAAGCGCGGATCGACGGCTGCGGCCCAAAGGGCCGTTTTGCCGTGCCGCGAATGCCCGATGACCGCCACGCGGGAGGCATCGACATCCTCGTCGGTTTCGAGGTAGTCCATCGCGCGGCTCAAGCCCCAGGCCCAGGCCGCGATCGTGCCCCATTCATCGGGGGCCGGTTTGGTCTGCCCCTCGCGGTAAAAGAGCGGGTGAACGCCGTTTTGGAAGCCGTCGTCGTAGTCGGGGTCGATGTCGCCGCGGTAAATCGTGGCGAGGCCGTAACCGTTGGCGATCAGCATCTCGACCGGCCACCGCGATGCCGCCGCGGCGCGCGGGAACCCTTTTGCGCGGACTTCGCTGCCGCCCTCTTCGCGCGGCTTCATGCGCGAGACCGACTCCGTGACGAGCGGGTCGTCGCAGATCGTGTGGTTGCCCTTGAAATTCAGCCCCAGAAAGACCGGAACGGCGTCGGTGCGTTTGTTGGGGATGTAGAGCAGGATGGTCATGAAATGTGCGTCGCTCTCGGTGAAGTAGACGGCGATCTCCCGGCGGGTGGCCATGTTGCCCAGCGTGTAGCGGTCCTCGCTCAAGACCTCGAAATGCAGTCCCTCGGGGCGGCCGGGGGCTTTTCCGTAGACCTCGCTTTCGAACAGCGACAGCAGTTCGGGACGGCGTTCCGAAATCCACGTTTCGGCGTCAGTCACCTTTTTGCCGGCGATGGTTGTCAGCGGGTCGGGCAGCGTGTAGGCCGGAACCTGCGATTCGTCGTAGTTTGTCGCGGGCATCTGCGCCCGGGCGCAGAACAGGGTCAGGCCGCAGAGCGACAGCAGCGCGTATTTTTTCACGGCGGTCATGGCTGCAATCGGCGTTTGATGCGCGTGAGCGCCTCCAGATAATAGTAGTCGGCGTAGGTGAGCGGCACGTCGACCTCCGAGGAGAAGGGATAGGCTCCCGTGCTGTGCCGGAGAATGAAGCCTCCGTTCTCACCCGCCGGAGCGGTGTATTCGGGCGAGGCCAGCGTGCGGATCTGCTTTTCGGCGAAAGCCATGTACCGCTCCCCTTCGGCTGCGGGCACGAAGCCGCTCAGCTCGACCAGTGCCGAGGCCATGATTGCGGCCGCCGATGCGTCGCGCGGCGTGGAGGCGAGGGCCGGAGCGTCGAAATCCCAGTAGGGAATCCCGTCGGCGGGCATGTTCCTGTGGTTGATGAGGAATCCGGCGATGCCGCGAGCCTGTTCGAGGTAGCGGGCGTCGCCCGTGAGGCGGTACATGCAGGTGTAGCCGTAGAGTCCCCATGCCTGTCCGCGGCTCCAGGCCGAGGAGTCGGAGAGGCCCTGATGGGTCTGCTTGAGATGGGGCTGTCCCGAGATCGTGTCGTAGGAGACCAGGTGGCAGGAGCTGAAGTCGGGGCGGAAATGGTGTTTCAGCGTCTTGTCAGCATGCGATACGGCCATGTCGCGCAGCGACTTGTCGCCCGAACGGTCGGCGGCCCACATCAGCAGTTCGAGGTTCATCATGTTGTCGATGATGACCGGATACTGCCATTTGTCGCGGTTATGGTCCCACGAGCGGATCAGCCCTACTTCGGGTTTGAAGCGCGTCGCCAGCGAGCGCGCCCCGGTGAGCAGCACCTCCTCGTAGGACTCGTCTCCCGTGAGGCGCAGTCCGTTGCCGAAACTGCAATAGAGCATGAACCCCACGTCATGGTTGTCGGTGGTGTGTTTTTCCCGCTCGACGCGTGCGGTGAACATCCGGGCGTACTCCAGCACCCGGGGGTTGCGGCCGTTCTCGTAGACGTACCACAGCACGCCCGGGAAAAAGCCGCTGCACCACCAGCGCGAATCCGACGAGACGTCCTCGCCGTTCTCCCACGTGCGCGGCAGGCGGCCTTCGCGCGCACTGTACTTCTCGGCCATCAGCAGCGTCTGCCGCTCGGCGCCGGCCAGCGCCTTGTCCACGACGGTCTCCAGCGGTTCCCGCCCGCTTCCGGCGCAGCCTGCGAGCAGGACGCCGAGAAGCGTGTATGTCAAAAACTTCTTCATCTTCTTTTAATGTTTGTCGTAATAGGCTTTCATCAGATACCACGCTTTCTTGCGGTATCCCTGGTCGGAAACCAGCCCCTTGCGGTTCCAGCCCTCCTGGTTGGCGGGGTGGAAGCGGAACGGCGAGCGGAAGTCGAACAGAATCCACGGCGACACGCCCCGCAGGTTGGGGATGTTCTCGAACATGCGCAGGTTGTCGCGGTAGAGGGCCTCCTGATATTCCTCGCTCCACGAACTGGCCACATCGGCCGGGCCGTGCTGGCCGTAGAGCGCCTCGCCGCCGAATTCGGAGATGATCAGCGGTTTGCCGCGCGCCACGTCCCACACCGCCTTGTCGGGCGTGAGGGGCCACGGGTGGTACCAGCCCATGTATTTGTTGATGGCCACGACATCCAGTTCCCCGATGAACGGGTCGTCCATGACGAACAGCTGCCGCTGGCGGTCGAAACGCACCAGATCGAACGCCGCAACGATCAGGCGCGTGTCGTCGATCTCCCGGCAGCATGCGATCAGGTGGCGCAGGAAGGCGTTGCGCGGCCCGGAAGGCTGCGTCTCGTTGGCCACGCCCCAAAACGTCAGGGCGCAGCGGTTCTTGTCGCGCGTGACCATCTCGCGGATCATGCGGCCCGCCTTTTCGCGGGTTTGGTCGTTGGCGAAGTCGATGCCCTGCCAGATGGGAATCTCCTCCCAGAGCAGGAAGCCCATCTTTTCGGCCAGCCGGACGATATGTTCGTTCTGCGGGTAGTGCGCCAGACGGATCATGTTGCAGCCGAGTGCCTTGGCCTCGCTGAGCAGCATCACGGCGTCGGCCTCGGAGTGTGCCCGGCCCATGCGCTGGGGGATCTCTTCGTGGAACGAGATCGACTTGAGGAACACGGGCGAGCCGTTGAGGACGATCTCTTCGCCCTCGGTGCGGATATTGCGGAACCCGATCGACTCCTCCACCCGGTCGCGGTCCGTGGAGACGATCACCCGGTAAAGTTTCGGATCGGCGGGGGACCAGCGTTGCAGTCTCCTGACCCGGAACGACGCCGAGGCCGTACCGGTCGCTCCGGCAGTGACGGTCCGGTCTACGTTCAGTTCGGGAATCTCGATCCGTACGGCCGTTCCGGCAGCGGCGCCCGCCAGCTGCACATCGGCGTCGATCCGGTCGTCGGAATCCTTGCCGAGGCGGATGAAATAGTCCCGGATAAAAGCGTCGGGCACGCTGACGAGCATCACGTCGCGCGTGATGCCGCCGTAGTTCCACCAGTCGAAGGCCATCGCCGGGATGGCGTCCGTGATGCGGGTGTTGTTGACCTCCACGGCCAGAAAGTTGCCTTCGGGCTTGAGGCAGCCCGTCACCTCGATCTCAAAGGGTGTGAATCCGCCTTCATGGGCGCCGATCTCCTCGCCGTTGAGGTAGACCCGGCAGCGGTAGCTGACGGCCCCGAAATGGAGGAACTGCCGCCGGCCGGTCTGCTCGGGGGCGTCGAACCGCCGGGCATACCACACCGTGCCTTCGTAGTATTTCAGCTCGGGCATCTGGCAGTTCCAGTCCGAGGGAACGTCGAGCCGCAGGCCGTTGTCGAACGAATATTCGTAGAAATCGGTCTTTCCCTCCGGCTTGCGGTTGAGGTAGATCTTGTTTTTGCGGCCCTGATCGTAGAGATCGACGATGGCGTCCCACTTTCCGTTGAGCGACTGCACGTCGCGTCCGCAAACGTTGGTGATCAGCTCCTGGGCTGCGATGTCGGCCGCCGCGAGCAGCAGCAGAGCAAATGACAGGATGAATTTTATCGGTGTTTTCATTGTTATCAGGATTTGTGGTTCGTCAGCGGATCAGTTCGTAGCGGTACATCGCGTAGTCGTTGGGCGCGGGAAGTTCCACCTCCAGCGTTCCGCGGCGTCCGGTCTTTTGCACGGCGGCCTTCCCGCTCCCCAGCACCGGCGTGAGGCGCACTTTCGAGTTCTCGGGGAGCCACGTTTCGATCCGGGCCTTCCGGTCGGGGTTCTGCTCGCGGAAGAAGATCAGGTAGCCCCGCTCGCCGTCGACCGACTGGAATCCGGTCCACGAACGGCCCGACGGTTCGTCGCCCACGGGGAGGATCACTCCGCGGTGGAAATCGTGCTGCACCTCTTTGTAGTGTTCGATCAGCGTGCCGATGCCCAGCGCCTCTTCGGGCAGTCCGCTCGCCTCCATCCAGGCCAGCGGCTGTCCGGCCATGGTCGTTGCGAAGAGGTATTCGAAACTGTAATTGGCCGGGGCGAACGGGTCGCCGGCATATTTTTCCGTGTTGCGCCATTTGTTGAGGAACTCGATCTGGAGCTTCTCCGCGGGGACGTATTTGGAGAGCATCCACAGGTTGCGCAGCGTCCAGTAGGGGTAGTAGTTCTGCCAGTCGGTGTAACGGTTTTCGAGGAAAATGTTGCCGTACTCGTTGAACATGTGGTAGCCTCCGCGGCGTCCGGCCGTGGCGTCGAGGTTGAAGACCACTCGGCCGCCCGTCCGCTCCAGCACGCGGTCGAACAGCCGCCGCAGGTTGCTTTCGGAGCGTTTGTCGGGGATTGCCAGTCCGTCGATCTTGAACGTGCGGATGCCGTACTCGTCGTAGAGACCTACGAGGGCCTGCGCGTCCTTCTCCCAGTCGGCATAGCCGTCCTGTACGCTCGGGTTGAACCAGAGGCAGATCTCCACGCCCAGTTCCCGGCCCAGCTCCACGACAGGGTGCAATCCCCGGGGGTATTTCTCCGGGTCGGGCTTCCAGTAGTCGGGATTGTCCCAGATGTTTTTGAACGACCCCTTCGCCACGGCGGAGTTGGGGCTTTTGCCCACCTGCCAGCCGTCGTCGATCTGGAAATGCGTGATGCCCAGATGCGCGGCCTTGCGGACCTCGGCCAGGCAGAACCGTTCGTTCACCTTCGTGTCCTGGCTGCGGTCGCCCCATGTGTTCATCATCACCATCTCGTCGCGTCCGGGAAGCAGCTTCCGTAAATTTTTCTGGTAGCTCCGCAGGGCCGTCAACTGTTCGAGTTCTCCGCCCGACCAGACTCCGAGGACGCATCCGTAGGCTTTCACCCACTCCCCTTCGCGGAGGTCCTTCTCCGTCACGCCCAGTCCCGTCACCGTGAAATCGCCGAACTCCGCCGTGAAGTCCCCGCCGCCATAGGCCAGTTGCACGCCCGAACCGGGGGCTTCCTTCAGGAAGAAGAACCCGCGGCCGTTCTCGGCGTTGCGGGCGAAGAGCAGGTTGCCCCGGTAGCTGTTTTTCCGGTAGGGAATGACGTCGGTTTCGAAGACCAGGTTGTTGTTCCAGTCCGTGACGTCCTGGAACTCCACGATCCGCGTGTGCCAGTGGAATCCGCCGGGGTTGAACCGGTCGAGGGTCGCGGCGACCGGCTGCGACTGCATGTCGGCGGTCGATTCGATGTTCTTGCGGTCGGCGGCGTTGACCGTCCGGCTGTCGGGAAGCTGTGCGGCGCTGCCTTTGAGGTAGGTGTCGCAGGCGATCGCCGGAGTGTCGGCGCAGATGCGGTAAATCCGCCGCACGTCGAGCGTTCCCAGCGAAAATTCCATGGTGATTTCCAGCCGCGCCGGATGGATGTCGGTTTCGGCGATCCGTTTCGTCGAGCAGCGTCCGCCGGTGCTTCGGGTATCGCCCGCGACCTTGAAATCGGGCGTCAGGGAACGGGAAGTCCACACCTGTCCCGACGAAAAGTCGGTCAGGCTCTGCGTCATCAGGTTGCCGCCGTTCCAGACGAACCGGCGTTCGATCCGGGAGTTGCCGATCGTCAGGGTGTCGTTCTGCAAACGGCTGTAACAGCCCTCCTGCGGGAAGGCGGACGTGCCGCAGAGCAGCATCGTGAACAGTATCGGGAGTGTGTGTTTCATGGTCGGGATTCTATTTTGCCGGCAGGATTCTGCGCATCGTGTCGGTAAAGATCGCAGCCATCCGCTGCTGGATGTATTTGTCTTGGCCCCGCTGGGGATGCCACCCGTAGGCGACGCCTTCGATGGTTTGCGTGTCCTGGGCGTGGAGCAGGCTCTGCTGGGTCCCGGTGGCCGGGTTCGGAGTGTCTTTCGAGAAGCCGATGTTCCTGTCGAACTCCACGAGCGGCAGGCCCCACCGTGCGGCGAGGCGCCGTATGGCGGCGTTGTAGGTCGTCCGCGCGTCGTGCCAGTCGGTGCAGAGGACGATGACGGCGGGTTTACCCGATTTCGTGCCGTAGTACTTCGATTTCGGATCGTCCTTCAGGGCGTAACACTCGCTTTGGTAGCGTTTGATGACGTAATCGAACGCCGCGGCGTAGTTGCTCCGGTCGAACGGCGTCGTGTAATCGGTGTACTTCTCTTTCAGGCCGCCCGTGGCCGAGACGTCGCGGTTGTGGACCTGCATGATGACCAGCGCATCCATCTCGTCCAGCTCCCCGGCGTTCCAGAGCGTGCCCTCGGCCATCCGGTTGGCCGTGTCGGCGATCGACTCGCCGCCGATGGCCCGGTTGATAGCCCGGGCGTCCAGTTGCCGGCATCCGATTTCGAACCAGCCGTTCTGCGGTGAGGCGAACGAGGCCCCGGTGAGGAGGATCGTATATTTCGCGTTCTCCTGCGCTGCGGCATGCCCCCATGCGAGGGGCAGCGCAAGCAGCAGTGTCAGTAGTTTTTTCATTGTCGTTTTCAGTCGTTGCGCAGTGCGCGGGGCGCTTTCAGAGAACCGCCCGTGTTGAATTTCTGGTTATCGGGAATCCCCTCTTTTCTGCCGACGCCTTCGCGCATCAGCCTGCGGAGTTCTCCGAGGTGTTTCTGGTAGATCAGGCGGGGCGAAGCGTCGTATTTGCGGCACAGCGAGGCTGCCATGCCGACCACCTCGCCCATCATGCCCGTCGTGCGCATCACCCGCACCGTCCCGAGGGCCACGTGCGTCACGCTGATGTTCCGCCCGGCCATGAACAGGTTGTCCACGTTGCGGGAGTAGAGACACCGGTAAGGCACGGCATGGGGATAGATGTGGATGTGTTTGGTCGCGGCCTTGAACTCCCGGCCCGGGAAGCGCACGGAGTTGAGCGAATCGGGAAAATGCAGGTCGATGTCCCACGTCGCGGTGAACGAGGCGTCTTCGTGGAAGACGTTCTTGTCGATGTCGTCCTGTTTGAGGACGTAGTCGCCCAGAAGCCGCCGCGATTCGCGTTTGCCGGCCACATAGGCCACCCAGCCCAGCTCGCGGTTGCGGTACTTGGCATTGTCTTTCAGGCCGTTCTTGAGAAAGCTCCAGTTCGAATAGATCACCAGCAGGCCGTAGTCGCGGATGCGTTCGAAATCGCGGATCTGGTCGAGGTTCATGCCCGTCTCCCATTTCCATTCGCCCATCGTCACCCGCTCGCAGTTTTCGGCGTTGAACTCCACGCCGTAGCTGAACGTCGGGAACGAGGTTTTGCGGCCCGTGTCGACCGAATACCATTGGACGGACGAACCCATCGTCATCCGGTCGGCGGTTTCGGGCGCCAGCGTTTCGCCGAATTCGTCGCGGCTCTCGCGGCCCATGCGGTAGTCGGCTCCGGCCAGGAATCCGACGGTTCCGTCGCCCGTGCAGTCGGCGAAAAGCGGCGCTTCGAGCGTCGTCTCCTCCCCGGTTTCGATGTGGTGGACGATTACGGATTTTATCCGGCCGCCCTCTTTGTTCACCGCTACGGCGCGGCAGCTGGAGAACAGCTTCACGTTCTGCTCCCCGGCGATGAACGCACTTTTCTTCGCGTCCTCGTAGTTTTCGGCCGGTCGGGCGTTGCCTTCGCGCGAGTGGCCGAATTCGCGGATCATGCGGCCCAGTCCCTCGTTGGGGCCAAGCTCGATGACGCCGCCCAGATGCACGCGGATTTCGGAGCTGTTGTTGCCGCCCAGCACCGGGCGGTCGTTGACCAGAGCGACGCTGCACCCCAGCCGGGACGCCGCGGCCGCGGCGCACATGCCTGCGATGCCGCCGCCCACGACGACGAAATCGAACGATTCGGCGGTTTGCGGCGTTGCGGGGATGCCGAGCATCCGTTTGCGGAACGCTGCGAGTTCCGCGCTTCCGGACGGAGGGACGTCGCCCTCTTCGGTGGTGAAATAGACGGCGTCGCAGCGGCCGTCGAATCCGGAAAGGTCGGTCAGCGAAACGCTGACCGGACCTTTCCGGACGGAGACCTTTCCGGCGCACTGCCACATCCACTCGCTGCCCGTGCAGCCGAGCGTCGCGGACAGTTTCCGGCTGCCGACCCGGAGGGCGAACTTTCCGGGACCTTCCCCGTCGTACCAGGGGGCGACCCAGTTGAACGTCCGGACGTAGACCCGGTAGGTTCCCGTTTCCGGGAATTCGACCGTCGTCACGGCGTCCGCCACGGGTTTGCCCATGCCGTGCGCGATGAGGTAGGGCGAACCCATCTGGTCCATGAACTGCTGGTCCACGGCCCACCCGCCCTTGTCGCGGAAACTCTCGGCCTCGACCAGGACGCCGCTCCCGAAGGAGGCGGTGACGGACAGCAGCAGCGCTGCGGAAAGCAATGCAACCCTCTTCATGGTTTTTCAGGCGTTAGTTGATCTGTACTTCGTGCAGTTTCACCCAGCCTTCGGCCGTCTTTTCGTTGTTCACGGCGAGCTGGATGGCAGGCCGGTTCTCCTTCGTCGTGTCAACGATGGCGATGCCCCACGTGTATTTCCCCGCGGGAAGATCGACGGCCGGCGTTTCGAAGGTGTAGGAGAAGGGCTTGCTCTCGACCCAGGTCGAAGGCTCGCAGTCCTTGTCGACGAAGACCTTCTGCGCCTTGTCCGAAGCGTCGATCAAAGCGAAGGCCACCTTGTATTTGTAGTTCCACTGCGGCAGGTTGTTCGGGAAATAGCCCCAGCCCATGTTGCGCCAGCGCGAAGCGACCTTGACACGGCTGCCTGCGCTCACCTGGTCGGGAACGATCACCTGGTCGGGATAGAGACGGTAGCCGCCTTCGGAGACGAAGCGCTGCACGAGGCTGAAGGCATCGTTGAACCACGACTCGGTCTCCTGGCCGACACGGAAGTCCATCATGTTGACGCGGGCTTCGGCCGAGGAGTCGAATTCGCCCTGGCGGACATCTTCGGGGTGTCCCTGGCGGTAGCCGGCCGGGTCGTTCCAGTAGCTGTGGCTGCTGACGATATATCCGCCCTCCATGATGATGGGGACCTTGTAACGCCATTGTGCGGCGATTGCCTTCTCCCAGGTGCTGTAACCCCAGCTGGAGTTGTTCATGCCGAAGGCGTCGGAGCGGATGCAGTAGCCGTTGCTGATGGCCAGGGCCACGAGGCTTTCGCTGTTCGGGTTCGCCGTGCCCTGGCTCGTGGGATGGCCCAGTACGCGGTGGTAGTTGATCACCAGGGGAACCTTCGTGAAGTGTTTGGCGTAGAGCTTGGTGATCCAGTCGAGGACTTCGCGCTTCACCGTTTCCGTATTCTCATCGACAGCCGATACGTCGTCCTTGTTGTAAGCCACGCTGTGGCCCTCGCCCCACTTGCCGAGGCCGTAGCCGTCGATGAACGAGGTGTATTCCGGATCGTTGAACTCCTCGGCGAGGGCTGCGACGAACTTCTCGTAGTAGCGCTGGAAGATCGGGTCCTGCGGCATCGGGGTCTTGCGGTCGGGGTATTTCGGCTCCGACATCGCGTATTCGGCTCCGGCATCGTAGACGAACTGGGGCGTATTGGCGCCCTGGTCACGTCCGTCCACCACGACGCGGAAAGCGATGGGGAGTTTCAGCTCCCGGGCTTTCTGAACCAGTTTGTAAACCTTCGAATTGGGGTCTTTCCAGGCGTACTGCCCGTCTGCGGGATTCAGCACGGACCATTTCGTGCGGATATAGCAGGCCGAAGCGTAGTCCGCCACCCTTACGTTCTTTCCGAGCAGCGGTACGTAGATCTCCTTGTCGAAATAGGAGGGATCGTAGTCCGCGCTGACATACATCACCCAGCCGTTGAGCGGGTTGTGCAGCACTTCCGACTTGTTGTAGGCGGGCTTTACGGTCACACCGGCAACTTGGCCGCCTTCTTCGCCGCCGCCGTTGTCCTTCGAGCAACCGCAGGAAGCGGCGCAAAGAAATGCTGCCAGAAGACAGCCGGTCATCAGATTTCTCATGTGTATCATGTTGCTGTTTTTACGATTGATTGTCGTTGTAATGGAATATTGCCGTATCTTCCTGTCGGCCGGAACCCAGTCTCCATTCCGATACGGCAATATTTTTCAGTCGTGCGGTCCGGCGTTATTTGTTCCGGGCCAGGATCGTTCCGTGACGCAGATCGAAGATCAGCAGGTCGGAAGCGGGGATCGTGTAATACGAGTTGCGCGTCTCTCCGTCGGCACCTCCGTGCAGTTCGCCCACCTTGCCGAGAGTCAGCGTGAGGTTCTGCTTCTTGCCTTCTGCCGTCAGCGGACAGGTGAAGCAATAGGCATTGTTCTGGTTGTAATCCGCATCGCCGACCGAGAAATTCTGGGCTACGCAGAACTTCATGCCGCTGGAAAGTTTCGTGCCGTTGTGCTCTTCGGCGTCATAGATCAGGATCTGCGGGTCGGCGAAGCTCTGCTTCAGGTTGAGTTTGCGCACGCCCCAGCCCGTACCTGCTCCGTAGGCGTAGAGATCGAGCACCTCGATCGTTGCCTCGGGATTGGCTTCCGCACCGCTCGGGTGGAATGTGACGGACAGCGGCTTCAGGTCGGTTGCCGACGAGTAGATGCGCACCTGCTTGTTCTCCATGTCGATCAGCAGGCGGTAGTTGCCGGCGTTCGGGATATTCCACGAAACGGGGGTTTCCGTCATCTTCACGTCGACAAGCTCCCCGTCGCGGAGCGCGCCGTTGCCGTCGCTCGGAACGATGTAGTAGGTCTGGCCCTCCAGCTCGACGGGAATCTGCAACTCGCCGATGCTCAATTCGCCGTACCAGGCATAGAGGTTCGCATTCTCGACCGTCTTTTCGATCTCCGTCACGCTGCTGATGGCCGTGCCGGAAAGCGACACCTTGTCGGCATCGAAGACATCGACCTTGATCGGGGTTACGGTCACTTCCACGGTGCGCACTTCGGGCATTTCGTATGTGGGGCCGCCCGCATACTCCGCGATGACGCGGAACGCCAGCGTGAAGGTCTTGTTTACGGGCACCTTCCAGCGCTCGTTAGCCCAGTTGTTGATTTGCTCGGAGGTGTAGCTCCGGCTGAAGATGCCGTCGTCCTCGCTCGTCACGATGGCGGTGGACGAACCGAAGTTGTTGTTCAGCAGGTCCAGTTTGGTCGTGTAGGACACCAGATACTCGTCGGGCATCGGACGCGCGGGCGTCCAGTCGAAGGTCAGTACCGTAGCCGAAAGGTCGTTTTCGTCCAAAGCGATCTGGGAGGCGGAGGCGGTCAGCTCCAGAGTTTCCCGGACCGGGTCGCTGTCGTGTTCGTACGGGTCCCATTCACAGGCCCACTGGCCGAGTGCGAAAAGGGTCAGCAGCGACAGGTTGCATGCAAATTTTATCTTTTTCATAATTGTTTTTTTCGTGGTTGCTGATACGGTCCGGAATCTGCCGGACACATTCTTGTCTGATCCGCCCGGAGGCGGGGACGAAGGTTTTTAGCCTTCGTAACCTTCATATCCGGGATTCTGCGGGAAATTGCCGACATTCGCGTCGCGGATAGCCTGCGGAATGGGCCACAGCACGTGGAAATCCTGGATGAGGTCGCGCGCCTCGGGGTTGTACTTTCTCACGCGTTCGAGCAGCTTGCCCGTGCGTATCAGCGTGAAGCGGCGGCTCTCTTCGCCGTAGAGTTCGCGGATGCGCTCGTCGAGCAGGAAATCCATCGTCATCTCCTCGTCGGAAACGTCGGACACTTTGGCGCGGCGGCGCACTTCGTTCACGGCATCGGCGGCCTTATCGGGCATGTCCTGACGCAGGTAGGCTTCAGCCAGCAGCAGGTAGGTCTCGGCCAGGCGGAATTTCATGCGGTCCTTGTATGCGCCGGTAAGCTGGAGGTTTTCCTCCTTGCCGAAGAAAAATTTCTTCAGCGCCGGGAAGAGCTGGGCCTGCGACCACGATTTGTCGTCGATGGGGCATTTTTGTCCCAGCTTGTTGGGCGTCAGCGGGTTGTTGTAGTACCAGTTGCGCTTGATGTTGTACTCCGAGTTGCGGATGTCGCCGTCTTCGAAGATGCCTTTTTCCTGAATATCGGGGAAACCCTCCTTTTCTCCGGCCGTCGTGGCGTTGGTTCCCTTGACGCCGATCCACCACTTCAGCGGATAGATCTGCGCCAGGCCGCGGCCGCCGAGCGAGTCGGCCAGTGCGAATCCGTCGATGGCGTGGTACTGGGGATTCCAGGCGCGGCGGGTCCAGTCGTCGGAATTCGTGCCGCCGCCGACCGTGTTGTACTGGAACTGCATGACCCAGATACTCTCGGTGTTGCCGGCCGAACGGTTCTGATTGTTTTCGACGAACATGTCGCTGAAATAGTCGCCGGGATCGTTCTTGGCGTTGCCGAAGCGGCTTTTCATCAGACTGTAATACGGGCAGTCGATCACGTCCTGGGCATACTCCTCGGCCAGCTTATAGTCGCCTTCGGCGCCGCGCAGCAGGTACATTTCGCTCAGCAGGTGGCGTGCGGCCCACGTCGTAAGCTTGCCCTCCTTCACGTTGTCGGGATTGTCGGGAAGGTACGTCTTGGCAAATTCCAGGTCTTTGATGATGTTGCCCAGCACCTCGATCTTGGGATCGCGCGAGAACGAGAGCAGGAAGGGCTTCTGGATGGTTTCGACCCAGGGCACGTCGCCGTAGAGGTAGACCAGCGTGCGGTAGGCGTAAGCCCGGAAGAAACGGGCTTCGGCCTGGTAAAGCTGTTTGTCGGTGGGATAGTCCCAGTTGTCGTTCTTTTCGGAATAGATCAGCAGTTCGTTGGCCGAAGCGATCAGGTTGTAGGCCCAGTTCCAGTACGAGCCGACGAAAAGCGTCGACGGGTTGAGCGTCATTTCCGCGAACGGAACCAGCGAACCGTCGCGGACGGTTCCCATGCGGCAGAGGTCGGTCGAAATCTGGAGCACCTCGTAGGCGCAGGCGCCGTTGTGCATGAAAGCGCCGTTTTCACCCCAGGTGTTGTATTCCGAGCGGGCGATGGCGTAGAGCCCCGTGGCTCCCACCTCGAAGCCCAGTGAACTGGTGTAAGTGTTGTCGGGGGCCAGCGAACTTTTCAGATCCTCTTCCAGGAAGGAGGTGCAGCCCGCAGCTATCGAGAGGATCGAACTCGCGATGCCGATCTTGATATAATTCATCGTTTTCATAGTCAGGTCTTGATTAGAAGGTTAAGGTTAATCCCAGTACGTAGGAACGGGCGGTCGGGAACGATGCGAACCAGGTGTTGTCGTAGTTCAGCATCTGGCGCATGTTGGAGAAGGCGCAGACGTTGTTCACGCTGAAATTCACGTCGATGGCGTTCAAGCCGATCCGGCGGACGAATTTCTGGTTGACACGGTAGCCCAGCGTGATGTTGCGCAGCTGCACGTAGTTGAGCTTCTTGTAGTAGCCGTGGCTGAAGGAGGCCTGGTAACCCGGCGAAACGACCTCTGCGTCGGGGGTCTCCGGCGTCCAGTATTTCACGCCGTGGATGTAGTTGCCCGAACCGAACGTATACGAGGAGATGTTGGCCACGTTGTCCGTCATCCACTTGCCGAAGACGCCGTTGAACAGGAACGAGAAATAGAAGTCCTTGTAGGAGAAACGGTTGCCCATCGACATCGTGAAGCTCGGCTGTTTGCTGCCGATCACCTTGCGGTCTTTGGAGTCGATGATGCCGTTGCCGTCGACATCCTCCAGTTTGGCGGCTCCGGGCGTGGCTCCGGTCTGGTGGGCCACCTCCTTGCCGTCCTTGTCGATGAACGTGAACTCGTCGCCTTCCTGCCAGATGCCGATCATGTTCCAGTCGTAGTAGACCGACAGCGGCTGGCCGATGAACCACTTGTTGTTGATGTCGTCTTTGCCGTCGCCGCGCAGCGCGACGATCTGGTCGCGGTTGAGCGAGAAGGTGAAGTCGGTCTCCCACCTGAAATCCTTCTTGCGGATATTCTGCGAATGGAGCGTCAGTTCGATACCCTTGTTGCGGGTCTGGCCGACGTTGTAGAGAATCTTGCTGTAACCGTTCATAATGGGAACGGTACGCGACATCAGCAGGTCGTGCGTGTTGGAGAGGTACATGTCGATCGTACCGCCCAGACGGCCGTTGAAGAACTGGAAGTCGATACCGAGGTTGGCCGTATAGGTGGTCTCCCAAAGCAGGTCGGGGTTGCCGATACCGTCGCTCGGCAGGTAGGCCGAGTTGGAAGCATTGCTTCCGTCGCCCCAGATATACTTGACGCCGTTGGTCGAGTAGAGACGGTCGAGCGACATGTAACGGTTGATGGCATTGTTACCGTTGGCGCCGTACGAGAGACGGATCTTCAGCATGTCGACCCACGAGGCGTTGTCCTTGATGAAGTTCTCCTCGCCGAGATGCCAGGCAACGGCTGCCGAGGGGAAGAAAGCCCATTTGTGGTTTTCGGCGAAGGCCGAGAACGAGTCGGTGCGGCCCGTCACCGTCAGCAGGTATTTGCTGTTGAAGCCGTAATTCACACGGAACATGCCTGAAACCGTGTTCTCCTTCCAGAAATCCGAACTGATGGCGATCTTGTTCTCGGCGCCGTCCATCCGGTAGAAGCTCGAGTCGTCGTTTACGAAGCCTTCGCCGCTTTGCGAAGCGGCTGTATACTGGGCCTCCTGCATGGAGAAGAGACCTGTGAAGTCGATGTGATGTTTGCCGAAATTCCGGTCGAATTTAAGCACGTTCTCCCACGTCCAGTCCGTCGTGTGGTTGTTGGCCAGCTCGGCGCGGCCGTCGACTTTCTTACCCGTTACGGTGTTGCGGCCGTAGTAGGTTCCGTTCATCTGGCTGCGGTAGTTGTAGCCGAACTGCGACCGGAAAGAGAGCCCTTTGACCGGAAGTTTGAGATCGAGGAACCCGTTGGCCATGAAGTTGCGGCCCGTGCGTTTCTGGTCGGCGTTGACGTCCTTCATCGGGTTGGGCAGGTTCGAGTAGTCCATCGGCTCCTCGTAGTAGGCGCCGGTCTCGTCCTTGTAGATGCCGTAGGGGCTTTGCTTGATGGCATGTTCGAGGTTCGGCGTCGCACCGCCGGTCTCACGGTTCACGAACTGCGTGGTGAGACCTACGGACAGCCAGTCGTTCATTTTCTGGTTGATGCTGGCATAGACGTTCGTGCGCTGGTAATTCGAATTGTAAACCACGCCGGGGTTGTCCAGGTAGGAAACCGAGGCCATATAGGTGGTCTTCTCGTTGCCGCCCTGGAAGCTCAGCTGGTGGTCCATCGTGAAGACCGTGCGGAAGACGTAGTCCTGCCAGTCGTTGGTGATGCCCTTGGCGTAGTTTACCTTCTCGCTGGCGCTGATAATCGAACCTACCAGCGGATCGAGCTGCTCGCCGCTGTAATTGTTCTTGAGCCGGCCCATGTCCTGTTTGAGGCGGATGAACTCGTTGGGACCCATGGTTTCGATGCGCTGCATCGGCTCGGCGATGGCGAGCTTCGTTTTGTAGGTGACATGGAATTCACCCTGCGAACCCCGCTTGGTCTGGATCAAGATGACGCCGTTCGAGCCGCGCGAACCGTAGATGGCCACGGCCGACGCGTCTTTCAGCACCGACATGTTCTCGATGATGTTCGGGTCGAGGTCGGCCAGTCCGCCCGAGTAGGGAATGCCGTCGAGAATGATCAGCGGGTCGTTGCTGGCCGTCAGTGAGTTCTGGCCGCGGATCAGCAGGGTCTGGTTGCTGCCCGGCGCTTCGTTGCCGGTCGTGATGTTCAGACCGGCGACCTGGCCGACCAGACGGTCCATCAGGTTGTTAGTCGAGACCATTTCCAGCGTCTGTTTGCTGACGACGGCGAGACCTCCCGTGAGGTCTTTCTTTTTCTGCGTACCGTAACCCACGACGACCACTTCGTCGAGGGACTGGGCGTCTTCGGTCATCGTCACGTTTACGACATTCGATGCGCCGAGTTTCACTTCCTGGTCGGTATAGCCCAGACAGGTGAAAAGAAGCGTCGAGGATGCGGGAACTTTGATTTCATAAACACCTTGCGTATTGGATACGGCTCCGTTGTTGCTTTTGCCGTCCTTTACCACGACAACGACTCCCGCCAGCGGGGCGCCGCTTCCGTCGGTGATTTTACCGGTTACTTTGACGTCGTTCTGCTGGGCGAACGACGGTGTTGCAGACAGCAGGAATAAGAGGGAAATCGTCAGGCTGCCTATAAGCTTTTTGTACATGCTCATTATCATAAAAGGTTTCTTTTTGGTTAGTGCTTGTATCTCCGTTATAAAGGGATTGTCTGGAGGGGCGGGAGACATTTCGTCGCCTGGTGTGGTTTTCCGATCATCTTTTCATAGGTTTCAGGTTTTAATTTTTAAATTTTTTATGTATTTCGAGGGAAAAGCGGACGCCGGGGACTTCGGACCCCGTATTGCAAAGGTCAATAAAACGGGGCGACCGGATGGGCGTCGTTTATTCGGAAATGGTTCCATTTCGTACGGAGGGGTAAAAAAAAGGATCATATCCGGGCGCTGCGCAGACCTGCGAAGAGTCCCGTCCGGACAAAATGAAACCTCCCTGCCGGTCGCGCGGGGCGACGGCGGGAAGGTTTCTGCGGGCAGATGCGGACGCTGCTCCGGCGGATACGAAAGCACGAGATATTCATAGCCGGTTCGGTCGGCTCCTTTCGTGCGGTTTGCGTCAGGATTTCTTCTTAAATTCGGATGGGGTCAGTTCGAAATGCCGTTTGAAACAGATGCTGAAATATTTGGGATTGGCGAATCCCGTCAGGACCGAGATCTCGGAGATGGTCAGGTCCGACTCCCGGAGCAGCTGGGCCGACCGTTTCAGCCGGACGTCCATGATGAACTCCTTGATCGACATGCCCGTGATGTCGTTGATCTTCTGGTAGAGGAGCGTGCGTCCGATCGACATGTCCGACACGAACGAATCCACATTGTAGTCGCTGTTGTCCATGTTCCGTTCGATATAGTTCATCGCCTTTTTCAGCAGTTCCTCGTCCATCGACGAAATGGTGATCTTCGACGGTTCGGCGATGTACTTCTTGCTGTAACGCTCCTTGAGTTCCTGCTGGCTGCGGATGAGGTTGGCAACCTGTTTGAGCAGGAAATCCATATCGAAGGGCTTGTCGATGAACACGTTGGCTCCGCATTCCAGTGCCTTGATCTTGTTTTCGGTGTTTTTGCCCAGAGCCGAAAGCATGATCACCGGGATATGGCTGGTCTTGATGTTCGAACGCAGCGAGCGGCATACCTCGAAGCCGTCGGCTTCGGGCATCATCAGGTCGGTGATGACGATCTGGGGGCAGATTCTCTCCGCTTTGGCGATGCCTTCGCTGCCGTTTGCCGCGGTGTATACGTTGTAGTGTTTCGACAGCCGTTGTTCGAGGTAGCTCCGCAGGTTGGGGTCGTCCTCGATGACCACGATGTTGCACGCCTTGCGGTCGTGCCGGTCGTTGGGAGCCATGACGTCGGATTCGGTCAGCAGGTTGTCGATTTCGGAGACCGTGTATTCGTACGATTCGGCGGCGCTGTCGGTCTTTTCGGCGTTGAGCGTGAAGGGCAGGACCACCGTGAACGCGACTTTCGAGTTGCCCGAACGGAGGGTGATGGTTCCGTTGAGGTTGCCGACCAGCTCCTTGACGATGGCCAGTCCCAGGCCGCTGCTGCTCTCGAATTGGGGACGGCGGTCGGAGAGGTGGTTGAACGATTCGAAGATGGCCTCCTTCTTGTCGTCGGGAATTTCCGCCCCGGTGTTGGTGACCGTGAAGGCGATGTATTCGGTGCCGGCGGCCGGCGGAGCGGACTCCGGGCGCTGGTCCTGCCGCGCCGGGTAGATTCTCACGCCGACATAACCGTTTTCCGAGGCGTACTTGATCGCGTTGGAGAAGAGGTTCGTGAAGATTTTTTCGATCACGTCGTGGTCGAACTTGGTGTAGAAACTTTCATACTGGGAGTTGAAGCCGGTTTCGATCCCCTTCTTGTTGGCGTAGAACTCGAACAGCGAGAAGATGCTGTCGATGAAGCGGATCAGATCGCCCGGCTGGCGGTTCAGGGTGATCTTCTGGCTCTCGATTTCGCGGAACTGAAGCAGTTGGCTGATCATGCGCTGGATGCGCCCCACGTTCTTCTCGATCAGGTGCACGTAGGCATTGCCCGGCGCATTGGCGGGCAGGTGTTCCTTGAGCTGTTTCAGCGGGTCGACGACCAGCGTGAGCGGAGTTTTGAGGTCGTGGGAGATGTTCGTGAAGAAGTTGATCCGGGCCTGGGTCAGCTGCTTCATGTTCTGTTCCTTGATCCGCTCCAGTTCGAGCCGCTGTTCGAAAATCTTCTTGTTGGTGAAATACCGCCAGATGAAGTAGGCCACCGCCGAGAGCAGCGCCGCATAAACGAGGTAGGCCCAGCGGGAGAGGAAGGGCGAGGGGTGCACCCTGAAGCCGAGCGCCGAAACCTCGTCGCCCCACAGGCCGTCGTTGTTGGCCGCCTTGACCTCGAAGACATAGTTTCCGGCGGGCAGGTTGAAGAACTGCACCGCCTTCTGTCCCTGCGGCAGCAGGGACCATCTTTCGGAGTGTCCCAGCAGGCGGTAGGCATACTGGTTCTTCTCGGCGTTCAGGTAGCTGTTCGCCGAGAAGCGGATTTCGAAATTCGACTGCCGGTGCGACAGTTCGATCACGTCGCCCTCGCCTCCGCGGTAGGAGAGCGTGGAAATGGCTTTCTCCAGAGGCGAGTTCTTGGCGCCGGGCACGGCCGGCCGGCTGTTGATAAGCAGGTCCGTAAAATAGACTTTCGGCTTCTGGTCGTTGTATTTGATCTTTCCCGGGGTGAAGAGGATGAAGCCGTCCGTCCCTCCGAACAGCATTTCGCCTTTCGAGGTCTTGTAGCAAGCCCGCACGTAGTAGGCCCCGCAGCGGTTCGGGATGTCGATCTGCGATTTGCGGATCACCCCGTCGGTATGGTCGTAATAGTAAAGCCCGTCGTTGGTGCTGAACCAGACATCTTTCGAGGGGGTGTCTTCGAGGATGCCGAAGACTGTTTTGCCCTCCAGCCCTTCGCCGTTCCGGTCCCTGAAATTGACGTAACTGCCGTTGCGGCGCAGCAGGTTGACCCCGCCGCCACGGGTTCCGAACCAGATGTCGGAGTCGGAGGTGACGCAGTAGGAGCAGAGGTTGTTGACCGAATAGGGGGCCTCTGCGATGTAATGGCGCTTCAGAATCCGCCGTGTGGCGGGATCGACGACGTATGCGCCGTCGTGCCCGACGAGCCACAGGTTGCCCCGCTCGTCGTGGAACAGCGTTTCGATATGGATGCGGACGGCGTTTCCCTGTGCGTCTGTCAGCCGGACCGTCTCCACGCGTCCCGTACTCGCATCCTTGTACATCAGCTCGGCGTCCGGGTCGGTCAGCCAGATGCCCCGGTCGCCCTCCTTGGCGAAGTCATAGACGCTCAAAGGCTGTCCCGAGGCCGGATGGTTCATGTGCAGGTCGGAGAAACGTCCCTGCCGTTCGTCGAAGACCCGCATTCCGCCGTTGAACGCCGAGACCAGCAGCCTGTCGTTTCCGTCGTGCCACAGCTTTTTGATCATGTTCGACGTCAGGCCGCAGCGGCTCTCCTGCGTGTAATAGATGAACCGGCCGTCGCGGCGGTCCCAGCGGTTAATTCCCCCCCCCTCCGTTCCGATCCAGAGATTGCCCTCCGTGTCTTCTTCGAAGCAGCTGACTATCGGGTGGTTGAGACCTCCCGGAGTGGCTTTGAAATAGTCCACGCCGTTGTCCGCGAAGGTCATGTAGGCCAGTTTGCCGCCGTATGTGCCGACCCATATCCCGCCGTCGGGATCGGGGAAGATCGACCATACCGAATTGTTGGGCAGGGAGTAGGGATAGTGGAGGTCGGAACGCAGCAGCTGCGTGCTGGCGGTAAGCGGCTCCAGCAGCAGCAGTCCCGATTGCGTCGCTACCCAGATGATGCCCTGCGAATCGAGGTGAAGCTCCTTGGCGCCGGCGGATTTCTCGTATTCGAGCGGCAGTCGGAAATACCGTCCGATCCTGCCGTTGCCGTCGCATTCGTAGAGTCCGTCCATGAGCGTGAGGACATATACCGACCCGTTGCTCTCCGCCACGTCGCGGATCACGCAGCTGCCGCCGCCGACGGATGCGAAGAGGACGTATTGCCCGGTCTCCCGGTTCAGGCGGTAGAGATCGCCGCCCGACGCGGCGTAAACGTACTCCTTCGTGCACACCAGCGTCAGCGTCCGCCCGGGTGCGGACATCTCCGGAGGCATCGGATAGCGGGTCACGGCGGGCAGCCGTTCGGGGCTGAACGATTCGATGCCGTTGTTGCGGATCAGCCATACCGTCCCGTCGTTGTTCGCCGTGACCGAGCCGATATTGCCCTCCAGAACGAATTCGAACTCCAGCTTCCGGTAGTTGAAGCGCAGCAGCCCTTGGTTAGTCCCTACGTACAGGCCTTTCCGGTTGTCCGTGATCACCTGTCCGTAGGACCAGTAGGAATTCGGCAAGAGGTTCGTGACCAGGTCGGTCATCCGTACGAACGACGTGCCGTTGTACATGAACAGGGCGTCGTAGCCGCTGAACCACATACGCCCGACGCTGTCCTTGGCGATGCTGTGGATGCCTCCGTAATAGGAGGTCTCGGGCATGGTGTGGAAGCGGTAGTCCGGGATGTTCAGGGCATGGAGCGCCGGAGAAATCAGCGTTGCGGCGAAAAACAGCGCCGCAAACGGAATTTTCGTATATGCCTTATGTCGGGTCATCGTTTCTTCTTTAGCACAAAGATAAAAGAAAAAGCGAAAAATGGATGCTTCGAAGCCCGGTTTTTCGGTTCTCCGCCGCCGGACCGGGCGCGCGGCGGGGAAAGCCGGGCTGCACCGCCCGGAGACGAAAAAGACGGCAGGGAAAACTCCCTGCCGTCTTTTTTATTGAATGAAGCGCTCCGGACCGGGGCGTGATTCCGGTGGGCGTTTACCGCCCCTGAAGCCCGCTTTTTAAGCGGGCGGGCGCAGAACGGGATCGTAAGCCAGAATGGCCCGGCATCGCCCCCTGAAGCCCGCTTCTTAAGCGGGCGGGCGCGGAACGGGATCGTAAGCCAGAATGGCCCGGCATCGCCCCTGAAACCCGCTTCTTAAGCGGGTTACCAGATGATTACGCGATCCTGTTCGGGCAGGAACATCGGTCCGTCGGCGATCGAGAAGGCGTCGTAGAAATCCTGCAGGTTGCGCAGCGTGGCGTTCACGCGCCATTTGCCCAGCGAATGCACGTCGAGCTTGGTGAGACGGGCGATCTCCTCGTCGCGGATGTTCTGCGCCCACAGCGTGGCGTAGCCCAGGTAGAAACGCTGCTCGGGAGTGAATCCGTCGATCGGGGCGGGAGCCTCCCTGCCTGCGAGCGAATTGCGGTAGGCCGTGCGGGCCACGCGCAGGCCGCCCTGGTCGGCGATGTTCTCGCCGAGCGACAATGCGCCGTTGGCGAAGATCGCAGGCTGTCCCTCCTTGGCGGGCAGAACCTCGATCGCGTCGAACTGCTTGACCAGAATGTCCGTCTTGGCCTTGAACGCGGCGGCGTCCTCGTCGGTCCACCAGTTGTTCATGTTGCCGTCCTTGTCGAAATTGCGGCCCTGGTCGTCGAACCCGTGGGTCATCTCGTGGCCGATCACCACGCCGATGGCGCCGTAGTTCACCGCGTCGTCGGCGTCGGGGTTGTAGAACGGCGGCTGGAGAATGGCGGCCGGGAAGCAGATTTCGTTGGTCGTGGGATTGTAGTAGGCGTTCACCGTCTGGGGCGACATGTGCCACTCGTCCTTGTCCACGGGCTTGCCCAGTTTCGAAATGTTGTCGGACGTATACCAGGCGTTGGCCTCGACGATGTTCTCCCAGTAGCTCTTCGCAGGGTCGATCTTCAGCGTCGTGTAGTCCTTCCACTTGTCGGGATAGCCGATCTTCACGGTGAAGGCCGCGAGTTTCTCCTGCGCCTTGGCTTTCGTGGCGTCGGACATCCAGTCGAGGGCGGCGATGTGCTGACCGAGGGCCGTTTGCAGGTTCTTCACCATGTCGAGCATCCGGGCCTTGTCCTTCTCGGGGAAGTACTTGGCCACGTACATCTCGCCGACGGCTTCCGAAAGGGTTCCGTTGGGCACCGACATGGCGCGCTTCCAGCGGGGTTTCTGCTCCTGCTTGCCCGACATCACGCGGCCGAAGAAGTCGAACGACGCGTTGATGAAGTCGTCGCTCAGGTAGCTGGCGGCTGCGCCGATGTACTGTGCGGCGAGGTAGTAGCGGATGTCCTCCAGCGGAGCGGTTTTCATCAGTTCGTTGGCGTTGGCCAGGGCCGAGGGGGTCGTCACGATGATCTGCTCGAAATCGCCGATGCCCATTGTCTTATAGTATTCGGCCCAGTCGATGGCGTCGTAGGCCTTCTCGAAATCGGCCTTCTTCGTGGGGTTGTACATGGCGGGGATGTTGCGCAGTTCGACGCTCGACCAGTTTTTCTCGGCCAGTTTCGTTTCGATCGACAGCACGCCGGCGACGGCCTTGTCGATGTCGGCCTCGGGAACCCCCGACAGCCGGAAGATTTTGCCCAGATACTCCTTGTAGGCGGTGCGGATCGACTCGTTCTCGGGATCGAGGTAGTAGTCGCGGTCGCCCATGATCAGGTCGGGCTGCGAGGCGTAGAGCGCGTTGATGTCGCTGTTCATCAGGTCGGACTGCACGCCCACGCCGAAGAACGGATTGGCGATCGAGGAGTGGAGCCTGGCCACTGCGGCGGTCAGCTGCGAGCGGTCGCCGATGGCGAGAATTCCGTCGACGGCGGCCTTGATCGGAGCGGCGCCCTCGGCGTTCAGGCGCACCGAGTCGAGCCCCATCTTGTAGAGGTCCGAAATCTTCTGCTCGACGCTTCCCGGCTCGGCTTTCTGCTGCGTCATGCCGGAGAACAGCTCGTTGATGCGCTTCTCGTTGTTGTCGCGCAGGATGTCGAACGAGCCGTAGCGCGCATATTCGGGCTTCAGGGGGTTGTTCTTCTGCCAGCCGCCCGTGGCGTACTCGTAGAAATCGGCGTTGGGGGCTACCGACAGATCGAAGTTCGCCATGTCGAGGGCCGGGGTCTTGGGGGTATTCTGACAGGCTGTCATGCAAGCCATTATTGTTGCGAAAAGAATGATTTTTTTCATGTCGTTCGGGGTTTGATAAAACGGGGACTTCCGTGAAAACCGGAAATCCCCGCCGTTGTAATTGTTACGGTATGCCCGGTTAGTCACGGATGGCCGCAACGCCCGGCAGGTCGCCGAATTCGATGTATTCGAGCAGCGCGCCGCCGCCCGTCGAGATGTACGACACCTGGTCGGCCAGGCCGAACTTGTTGATGCAGGCTACCGAGTCGCCGCCGCCGATGAGCGAGTAGGCGCCGTTCTTCGTAGCCTCGGCGATGGCCTGGGCCACCTCCTTGGAGCCGGTTGCGAACTTGTCGATCTCGAACACGCCCACGGGGCCGTTCCAGAGGATGGTCTTGCAGCCCAGGATGTGCTCGCGGAAGACCTTTTTGCCCTCCGAGCCGATGTCCAGACCCTCCCATCCGTCGGGAATGTCGTTGGCCGGCGCCTCCTTGGTGTTGGCGTCTGCCGAGAATGCGTCGGCGATCAGCGCGTCGGGCGACATGACCAGCTGCACGCCCTTCTTCTTGGCCAGCTCGAGGATCTCGAGCGCTACGGGGAACATGTCGGGTTCGCAGATCGAGCCGCCGACCTTACCGCCCTGCGCAGCCGCGAAGGTGTAGGTCATGCCGCCGCCGATGATGATCGAATCGACCTTCTCGATCAGCGCCTTGATCACGCCGATCTTCGACGAAACCTTCGATCCGCCCACGATGGCGCAGAACGGATGGGCCGGGGCCTCCATCAGCGAGGAGATGGCCTTCACCTCTTTCTCCATCAGGTAGCCGAACATCTTGTCGTTGGGGAACTGTTTGGCGATCAGGTAGGTCGAAGCGTGCTTGCGGTGGGCCGTGCCGAACGCGTCGTTGATATAGCAGTCGGCCAGCGAAGCGAGTTTCTTGACGAACTCCTTCTGCGGACCCTCTTTCAAGGCCTTCTTGGCGGCGTCCTTCTCCTCTTTCGAGGCGTCTTCGGCCAGGCCGCGGGGCTTGCCCTCCTCCTCGGCGTAGAAACGCAGGTTTTCCAGCAGCATAACCTGTCCGGGCTTGAGGTTTTTGGCCATTTCGGCGGCCTTCTCGCCGATGCAGTCGCCGGCGAACTCGACCTTCGTGCCGAGGTTTTTCTCGACGGCGGGAACGATCTGCTCGAGCGAGTATTTGGGATCGGGATTCTTCTTGGGACGTCCCATGTGCGACATCAGGATCACCGAGCCGCCCTCGGCGAGCACCTTCTTGATGGTGGGGATGGCGGCGCGGATGCGCGTGTCGTCCGTCACTTCGCCCTTCTCGTTGAGGGGTACGTTGAAATCCACGCGGATGATCGCGCGCTTGCCTTTGAAATCGTAGTTGTCGATCGAGATCATAGCTGTTTGATTTTTAAGTATTTTGTTGAAATGATTTTCGGTAAGTCCTAATTCGGGACAAATTTATGAAAATATTTTAAGAATCTGTTATTTTGATAACAGAAAAACAGGTGCCAATTTTTAATTCTTAATTTTTCATTTTTAATTGACGCCCGGCGTCAGTACTTGTACCGTATCCACTTGAACAGCTCCTTGAGCGACGGTTTCTTGCCGTACATGAAGATGCCCACGCGGTAGATCTTCGCCGCGAACCACACCATGCCCACGAACGAGGCGTAGAGCACCACGAGCGAGAGAGCGACCTCCCACAGCGGAATGTCGTAGGGGATGCGTGCCATCATAACGATCGGCGAGGTGAACGGAATGATCGAGAACCAGAAGGCCAGTTGCGAGTTGGGGTCCTTGATGACGACGAACATCATCAACAGCGCGAGGATGATCGGCAGCGTGATGGGCATTTGCAGCTGCGAGGCGTCCTGCACGTTGTCCACGGCCGAACCCACGGCGGCGAACATCGCCGAGTAGAGCAGGTAGCCGCCGAAGACGAACAGCAGCAGACTGACGAAGATCTTGACGATATAGCCCAGGTCGGTCATGGCGGCCACGGCTTGCAGCATCTCGGGGTTCATGCCGGACATCGAAGCCGCGTCGGGCATGCCCTGCTGCATGGCCTGGGCGCTCGCCATCACGTCTTCGGGCATCAGATGGGGCATCACCAAAGCTCCGACGCCGGCGATCAGCACGCCCCAGAGCAGCACCTGTACGATAGCCACCGAGGCCACGCCGAGGATTTTGCCCATCATCAGGTCGAAGGGGCGCACCGACGAGACCATCACCTCCAGCACGCGGTTGTTCTTCTCCTCGATCACCGACTGCATGACCATCGAGCCGTAGATCAGCAGGAACATGTAGAGGATGAATCCCAGGACGTAACCCACGCCCGTGGCCACGGCCGACGACTGTGCCTGCGTGTCCTCCTCCTGCGACTTGTCGTTGCGGAAGGTCTGCATGTTGACCGAGGTCTTCACCTCGTCGAGGATCTGCGAGAGGTTTTCGATGTTGTAGGCCTTGAGTTTCTCGGCTTCGAGGATGCGCTCGATCTGCCCCGTGATGTTGCTTTCGAGGGAGAGCGACGACGACGAGTTGGCGTAGAGCCGGACGTTGTTCGGGTTTTTCAGGATGTCGCCGCCGATGTAGAGCACGCCGAATTTGTCGGTCAGCTGCTTGCGGGCCTCCTCGGTCGGGAGTTCCGTGGTCTCGAAGCGGATCTCCTCGTCGTTTTCGAGTTTCGGGGCCACCAGCCCGCTGTCGTCGATGACGGCGATGACCTTCTCGTCGCCCCGCGAGAACTGCATGATGAGCGCCGGGGCGGCCATCAGCCCGATCATCAGCACGGGCATCAGCAAGGTGGTGATGATGAAGGATTTTTTACGTACGCGCTCGTTGAACTCGCGCTGGATGATGATGGATATGTTGGACATGACAGGATGTGATTAAGTCGTTTGTCGTTGGTTTTCGAAACTCCTCCCCTCTTCAAAGGGGGATTGTCGTCTGGCCGGAACGGCTTTTCATAACGAGCCGTTCACGGCTCTGATGAAAATGTCGTTCATCGAGGGGATGATCTCGCGGAACGAACGCAGTTCGACGGCGTCGTTGACCGCGCTGATGACCCCGTGCACGTCGGCGTCGCTCTCGACGTGGAGCTTGAGCGTCCGGTAGACCGACTCCTCCTGCGTGCCGTCGAGGATTTCGCAGCGGCCCGCGACGGCCTGCCGCAGGGTCTGCTCCTCGCCGCGGTAGGCCACTTCGAAGATGTTGGAGCCGTGGCGGCGGCGGATTTCGTCGACCTCGCCCGAGAGGATGTTGCGCGATTTGTTGATCAGCGTGATGTGGTCGCAGATCTCCTCCACCGAAGACATGTTGTGCGTCGAGAAGATGATCGTCGCGCCCTTGTCGCGCAGCGCCAGGATTTCGTCTTTCAGCAGATTGGCGTTGATCGGGTCGAAGCCCGAGAACGGCTCGTCGAAGATCAGCAGCTCGGGTTTGTGCAGGATCGTGACGATGAACTGCACCTTCTGGGCCATGCCTTTCGAAAGTTCCTCCACCTTCTTGTCCCACCACTCCTGGATGCCGAAACGGATGAACCACTGTTTGAGCCGCGCGACGGCTTCGCGGCGCGAAAGGCCCTTCAGACGGGCGAAGAAGACGGCCTGTTCGCCGACCTTCATCTTCTTGTAGAGACCCCGTTCCTCGGGCAGATAGCCGATGCGGTAGATGTCGTCGGGAGCGATCTCCCGGTCGCCGAACAGCACGCGGCCCGCGTCGGGCGCCGTAATGCGGTTGATGATGCGGATCAGGGTCGTCTTGCCGGCTCCGTTGGGTCCGAGCAGTCCGTAGACCGAACCTTTGGGGATGGCGAGCGATACGTCGTCGAGCGCCGTGTGCGAAGCGTAGCGTTTGGTGACGTGTTCTACTGTGAGTAAATCCATAGTCGCTGATGTTTTGTTTTTGGATCGTTACGGCGACAAATATAGGAACAAATTTTGAATATCAAAAAATATTTATCGTTTTTCGATAAAGTTTTTCGAATGTCTCTTTGCAGGACATTCGTGTGGCGGGCGGGACCCCATGCAGGGGTTATGATCCGGTTCGCAGGACGACGGGGCGGACGGGGCTTTCGGATCGGCCGGAGAGGCGTCGGGCGGGTTTCGGAGATGACGAATTTCATCCCGGGGAGCTGCCGGGAGGCGGAAATTTCCGGTGTCGGAGTGCGGGCGGTTTCGGTTTCGGTTTTGGCCGGGGGGTGTTCTTCGGGTTTCGCCGGTTTGGTTTGTTCGGGCGGTCGGTTTTGCCCGTTAATCGGGGGACCTTGCCTGTATATAGTACGAAAAAAGACCCCGGCATACGTAACGGACGTTGCGATTTTTTATCTGGGAGTGTTGCATTTGCGCGAAAATTCGTTACATTTGTACGGGCCTTCGGACGATTTCGGTTTTCGTTCGCGGAGATAGGGCCGGGTGGGTGTTCCGCATGGTTTTGCGGAGCGCTGTTTTATGTACCTTATTTAACCCAATTTAAATTTCTAAAAATGAAAAAACTGCTGATCCTTTTCGCCTGCCTTCCCCTGCTCGGGGCCTGCACGCAAACCGAACCGGTTTCCGGAAACCGCGCTGCGGCGATCGTCGCCGAAATCCACAACCCCCGCTCCAAAAACGTCGTCGTGGCTTCGCACCGGGGCGACTGGCGCAACTACCCCGAGAACTCGATCGCCGCCATCGAATCGGTGATCGGCATGGGCGTGGACATCATGGAGCTGGACCTGAAACTCACGAAGGACAGTGTGCTGGTGCTTTGCCACGACCGGACGATCGACCGCACGACTTCGGGCAAGGGCCGCGTCTGCGACATCACCTACGACTCGATCCGGCGGTGCGTGCTGAAGACGGGCCACGGCGTGAAGACGACGCACCGTATGCCGACGCTCCGCGAGGCGCTGGAGGTGTGCAAGGACCGGATCGTGGTCAATGTCGACCAGGGTTACGAGTACTACGACCTGGTGCTGGCCGTCACGGAGGAGCTGGGCGTCACGGACCAGATTCTGATCAAGGGCAAGCGCAGCACGGATGCCGTGGCCGCGAAGTTCGCCGAGCATCCGCGCAACATGATGTACATGCCGATCATCGACATCCTCAAGCCGCAGGGCAGGGCGCTTTTCGCCGAGTATCAGGAAAAGGGCATCGCGCCGCTTGCCTACGAGGTTTGCTGGAACAAATACACCCCCGAGGTGAAGGAGTGCATGGACAAGGTCGTGGCGGGCGGCTCGAAACTGTGGGTCAACTCGCTCTGGGCCTCGCTCTGCGGCGGGCTGGACGACGATGCGGCCTTCGGCGGCGACCCGGCGGAAGTCTACGGGAAGCTGGTCGACATGGGGGCCACGATGATCCAGACGGACCGTCCCGAACTGCTGATATCCTACCTCCGCTCGCGCGGGCTGCATAATTAAGGAGTTGCAATGAACCGCATTTCCCGCTTCTATCGCATCAGCGCCCCCGCTCCCGCCCGGGAGATGGATGAGGCCGCCCGCGACAAATACTACCGCCGCCTGCGCATGCAGGCCTTCATCGCCGCCACGCTCGGTTACAGCCTCTACTACGTCTGCCGGACGAGCCTCAACGTGATGAAGAAACCGATTCTCGACAGCGGCTCGCTGGACGCCTCGCAGCTGGGCGTTATCGGCTCGGCGCTGCTGTTCGCCTATGCCATCGGCAAATTCGTCAACGGATTCATCGCCGACTACTGCAACATCAAACGCTTCATGGCCACCGGCCTGATCGTCTCTGCGGCGGCCAACATGCTGATGGGCGTGTTGGGGCTGATGCACTCGGTCATCCCCACGGCCGTGATCTTCATCGCGTTCGCCGTGATGTGGGGCCTGAACGGCTGGTCGCAGTCGATGGGCGCCGCCCCGGCGATCATCTCGCTCTCGCGCTGGTATCCGCTGAAAGAGCGGGGGACCTACTACGGTTTCTTCTCGGCGAGCCACAACCTCGGGGAGTTCTTCTCGTTCCTGTTCGTGGGTTCGATCGTGACCTTCGCAGGCTGGCAGGCGGGCTTCTTCGGCTCGGCGATAGCCGGGGCCATCGGCGTGGTCGTGATCCTGCTGATGCTGCACGACACCCCGGAATCGAAGGGTCTGCCTCCGGTGGAGGCGCTGGCGCACGAGAAACCGGCGGCCTCGGCCGACAAGTCGGTGAAGGAGATTCAGAAGCAGGTGCTGCGCACCCCCGCGGTATGGATTCTTGCCGCTGCGAGCGCCTTCATGTACATCTCGCGCTACGCGATCAACGGCTGGGGCGTGCTGTTCCTGCAGGAGGCGAAGGGTTTTTCGGACGTCGAGGCGATCTCGGTGGTCTCGATCAACGCGCTGCTGGGCATTCTCGGCACGGTGCTCTCGGGGTGGTTCTCGGACAAGCTCTTCAAGGGCGACCGGAAGGTTCCGGCGCTGATTTTCGGCGTGCTGAACGCCGCGGCGCTGGCGCTGTTTTTCTACGGAGGCAACGCCATGTGGGTCAACGTGCTGTCGATGGTGCTGTTCGGTATCGCCATCGGCGTGCTGATCTGCTTCCTGGGGGGCCTGATGGCCGTCGACATCGTGCCGCGGAAGGCTACGGGCGCCGCACTGGGCGTCGTGGGGATGACTTCCTATATCGCTGCGGGCATTCAGGACGTGGCGAGCGGCTGGCTGATCGACTCCAACATCACCGTTGCCGCCGACGGGGTGAAACACTACGATTTCGGCCCTGTGGCGATCTTCTGGCTTGCGGCGGCGGTCATCTCGTTCCTGCTGCCGCTGTTGAACCGCGGCAAGGTCAAGGAGTTTTAGAAAACCCGGAACAGATTCGAAAAAAACGTTGCAGGGCCTTTGCCTGCAACGTTTTTTCGTTTGTGCGGAGCGGACCGCTTTATCGGTCGACGCCCTGTTTTCCCTGCTCCGCAGGCCGGACGGTGATGATGCTGTCGACGACGAACTTCGTGAAGCCCCGCCAGGGCAGCGCCCCGAAATACTCCTTATAGTGCAGTTCGAGCGTCTTTCCCCCTTGCAGCATCAGCTCGCGCGCCAGCGCTTCGTTCTCGACCGAGAACTCGAACTCGTAGGACTGGATCGACCCGGCGGCTTTCGAGCGGATGCCGGTCTGGATCAGTTTGCCTTCGTAGGTCTTGAAAAGCACGCCCTTGTAGACGACGTAGTTCAGTTCTCCGCTCTTGACGCCTTCGCCGAAGACGAAAAAGAACCGGAAGTAGGCAGCCGCCGCCAGCACGGCGGCAATCGTTATCGTAATCAGTACCCAATGCTTTCTCATGGTTTTCGTGCGCCGGTTTTGTCCGTGCCCTCGCCGCAAAGATAAGCATTAAATCGTGCCGCCGTGCATTTTCCGCACGCGGGTTTCCGGGCTTTTTCGTATATTTGGGCCTGTGAAGGAGTCGAAATTCGTCAAAACGAAGATCGTGGCGGGCTATCTCCTGCTGATTGCGGTCTGTATTCTCTCGGTGGGCTACGTCTACCGGGTGGCGGTCCGTTTCTCGGCGCCCGACCGCAGTTACGCCCTGCTGCATACCAAGCGCAGCGCCGTCAACCGGACCCTCTACCACCTCTACCAGGCCGAAAGCTACGGGCAGCTGATGATCGCCGGATACGCCTCTTACGAGGCGCGTTACAGGCGGGAACTGCGTACCGTGCGGGCCTCGATCGACTCGCTCCGGGCGCTGACCGTCGGCGGGGATTCGTTGCAGACGATGCGTCTGGACAGCATCACGCGGCTGATCGCCGACAAGGAGCGCCGCACGGTGAGCCTGCGCCGTTCGATCCGCGCCGGGGCCACGGCGGGCCTGCTGGACAAGAACATCCGCAGTCTGATCGGTCCCCGGGAGGCCGTCGTGGCCGATACGATCCCGTTCCGCAGCATCGTGCGGCAGGACACGACGGCCGTGCCGCGCGCCAAACGCCGCTTTTTCCAGCGGCTGGGCGATCTGTTCAGTCCCCCGGAGGCCGATTCGAGCCTCGTGATCTCGCGGCGCGAGACCATCGCCCCGGTCATCCCCGTCGACGCGGTGAAGGACACCATCGTGCTGGTGCTGCAAGCCTTGCAGGACAGCGTCACGAGCAACCGGCAGGGCATCTACGACCATGCGTGGCAGGAGGGGCTGCGGTTGAGTTACAGCAACGAACTGGTCAATACGAAGATATACCGCCTGATCATGGACTTCGAGGCCGAGGACACGGCCTACCTGATGCAGCGTATCGAGCGCAACGAGGCTTTCCGCAGGCGGTCGTCGCGCATCCTGGGCGGCGTAGCCATCGGGGCCGTGGTGCTGATGCTCCTGTTCGTCGGGATGCTTTGGCGCGACATCAATCGCAGCAACCGCTACCGCCGCGAGCTGGAGCGCGCCAACCGCGACAAGGAGTCGCTGCTGGAGGCGCGCGAGAAGCTGATGCTGGCCATCACGCACGACATCAAGGCCCCGCTGGGATCGGTGATGGGCTATATCGACCTGCTTGCGCGGCTGACGGGCGACAAGCGGCAGGAACTCTACCTGCGCAACATGAAAGGGTCGTCGGAACACCTGCTGGCGCTGGTCAACAGTCTGCTGGATTTCTACCGGCTGGATATTAACAAGATCGAGGTTTGCTGCGTGGCGTTCAGTCCCGCGCAGCTGTTCGAAACCATCCGTGCGGGATTTGCCGCCGCGGCCGCCGCAAAGGGGTTGGAACTGCGTCTGGAGGCCGAACCGGCCGCCGCGGGAGAGGTGTCGGGCGATGCGCTCCACATCCGTCAGATCGCCGACAACTTGATTTCCAACGCCTTGAAATTCACCGACGAGGGGTCGGTGACGCTCCGCGTGGACGTGGTGCGGGGGCGGCTGGTCTTCTCGGTGCGCGACACGGGCCGCGGCATCGGCCGCGAGGAGAGGGAACGCATCTTCGCCGAGTTCGTGCGTTTGAGTTCGGCGCAGGGAGTCGACGGATTCGGGTTGGGACTGTCGATCGTCGACCGTCTCGTGAAATTGTTGGACGGTACGATTTCGCTCGAAAGCCGTCTCGGAGAGGGGAGCAAGTTCATCGTGTCGGTCCCCGTCGGCGAAGCGGCGGCCGGGAGTGCGGCTGCCGGAGCCGAAGAGTCTGCGCCCCAGGCGGGACTGCGCGTGCTGCTGGTCGACGACGATCCCCTGCAACTCGAAATGACCGCCGCGATGTGCCGCCGCGCGGGGATCGGATGCGAGAGCTGCCAATATCCCGAGTATGTCGCCAAACTCGTCGGCGAGAGCCGTTTCGATTTGGTGCTGACCGATTTGCAGATGCCGTCGGCCGACGGGTTCGGCGTGCTGGAGGCGGTGCGCGGGGTCGATCCCGGGCTGAAAGTGGTCGCCGTGTCGGCGCGCGGGGACCTGGGCGCTGCGGATTTCGCGGCCCGGGGTTTTGCGGGGTGCCTCCGCAAGCCGTTCACTTACAGTGAACTGGTGGCGGCGATACGGGCGGCCTGCGGCAGCGGGGAGATCGTTCCGCAGGGCGGGGACCCGGAGATCCCGTTGGCGGACGGGGCCGATTTTACGGCTCTGACGGCCTATGCCGGGGACGATCCCGAGGCGGCGCGAAGCATCCTGCGCTCGTTTGCCGAACAGACGGCGGGAAATTGCGCGGAGCTTGAAAGGGCGCTCGGCGAGGGGGATGCCGCGACGGTGAAGACGCTGGCGCACAAGATGCTGCCGATCTTCACGATGCTCGGGGCGGCGGAGGTCGCCGAGACGCTGCGCCGGGGCGAGACGTGCGAAGGGCCGTTGCCGGAGGCCCTTTGCGGCGAACTGCGTGCGGCGGCGGGAAAAATCCGCGCGATTGTCGCGGAAGCTGAAAAAACGCTATCTTTGTGAAGCCTATGGAAGAGCGGATTCTGATTGTCGACGACGATATTACTTTTGCCCTGATGCTGCGCACGTGGCTCTCGAAACGCGGTTTCGGAGTCGGGACCGCCTCGTCGGTGGCGGCGGCGCGCACGGCCCTTGAGGCAGGAGGCTTCTCGCTCGTGTTGAGCGACATGCGCCTGCCGGACGAGGACGGCATCGCCCTGCTGCAATGGATGGCGGGAGCGGGTGTCGCGGCGCCGGTGATCGTGATGACGAGTTACGCCGAAATCCAGAACGCCGTGCGGTGCATGAAGCTCGGCGCACGCGACTATGTGGCCAAACCGGTGAATCCCGACGAACTGCTGAAAAAGATCCGTGAAGCGTTGGATGTTCCGGCGGCGCCGGCCGCGAAATCCGCTTCGAAGCCCGCGCCGCGTGCGGCCGGGAGCTTTTCGGAGCAGCCGCTCAACTACATCGAGGGCCGCAGCGACGCCGCCCGGCAGTTGTACGAACACATCCGGCTGGTGGCCCCGACCAATATGTCGGTGCTGGTCAACGGCGCGAGCGGCACGGGCAAGGAGCATGTGGCGCAGTTGATCCACCGGGAAAGCAAGCGGGCCGGAAAGCCCTTCGTGGCGGTCGACTGCGGGGCCATTCCCCGCGATCTGGCGGCTTCGGAGTTTTTCGGTCATGTCAAGGGGGCCTTCACGGGGGCTTTGGCCGACAAGACGGGCGCTTTCGAGGCGGCCGACGGAGGCACGCTGTTTCTCGACGAAGTAGGGAACCTGGGTTACGAAACGCAGGTGCAGTTGCTGCGCGCCCTGCAGGAGCGGCGTATCCGTCCCGTCGGCAGTAACCGCGAGATTCCCGTCGACATCCGTCTCGTGGCCGCGACCAACGAGGACCTCGAAGCGGCCATCGCGCGCGGGTCGTTCCGCGCCGACCTGTACCACCGCATCAACTCCTTCACGCTGCGCATGCCCTGCCTGCGGCAGATGCGCGGGGATATTCCGCTCTTCGCCGACTTCTTTCTCGACCAGGCCAACCGGGAGCTGGACAAGCGGATCGTCGGGTTCGACGCCGCGGCCGCCGCGGCCCTTGCCGCCTATGACTGGCCGGGGAACCTGCGGCAGCTGAAAAACGCGGTGATGTCGGCGACGCTGCTCGCCGCGGGCGAGTACATCACCTGCCGCGACCTGCCGGCCGAAGTCACCGGAGGTCCGGCGGAACCTGCGGAGGCGCCTCTTTCGCTGCGCGATCCCGCTTCCGAGGAGGAGCAGATCCGCCGCGCCCTCGCAACGGCGGGCGGCAACAAGTCGCAGGCCGCCAAACTGCTCGGCATCGACCGCAAGACGCTCTACAACAAACTCCATCTTTACGGTATCGAATAGGAGGCTTCCCGCCTGTCCCGTTCCGGTTTCCGGACGGCCGTTCCACACTCCGGCTGTGGAATTTTTCCACACTTTCTGTCCCGTCTCCACATTTTTCCACACCTTCTCCGATTTTTAGCGCAATGGCGTTTGTGTTGGAAATCTGTTTGTTGCGTGTTTTGCGCCGTTGTGGCACTTCGCTTGAACTTTCAGAAGTCAGAACGCGAGTAAGACGACCCGCTAACGAAAGAATGAAGTTCAACCATTTAAATTTTAAAGCTATGAAAAAGACGATTGTGATGATGGCGGCGCTGATGCTGACGGCCGGAGGAATGGTTTATGCCCAGCAGCCCGAAAAGCAGGACACGCCCCAGAAGGAGAATCCCACCGCTCCCGAGCAGAAGCAGGAGCCTACCGCTCCGGAAGAGAAACCCGATCCCGTGAAGCCGGAACAGACTCCCGCAGAGCCGGAATCGGAGCCCGCCGAGCAAAAATCGGAGCCGGTGAAGACGGAGAAGAACGCAAGCCTGGAGAATCAGTCGGGAGAGGTCGTCCGGTAATCTTCCGTCCGAAATCATTTAGTTAAACAATTGTTTGCCTGGTCCCCTGCTTCGGCGGGGGATTTTTTTTGCGCGAAAAAAACGCCACCCGAGCCGGGTGGCGTTTTTCGGCGTCGGGGCATTTACTGAATCCATTCCACGTTCGCGGCGTCGCGGAAAAGGATGTTCAGCGGCCGGACGAGTCCGTCGGCATCGGCGGCAAAGAGGAAGCCCACCTTGTCGAGCGGTACGGAGATAAAGGTCGTCGAGGGGTAGCCGCCGATCATGTCGATTTTGTCGAGCAGCGCCCAGACGAAGATTTCGAACGGCATCTGGCCCGGCAGCAGCGTCAGCCCCTCGAACCGGTCGGGGTAACCGGCCGACGAGCTGTCGGCGGGATGGGGCTTGAAGAAGATGTCGTAATCGCTGCCGTACTGCTGTATGATCCGTTCCACATAGGCCGCCTGCTGCTGTTCGCTCGCGGCGGAACTGTGGCTCGTGCCGATGATGATGAGGTTTTTCTTCGGCGACAGGTCGAACAGCCCCGCGAAGCGGGCGTAGTCGAATTTGGCCATGCGGTAGAACTGTTGTTTCGAAGCCTCGGGAAGGGCCGTCAGCAGCTCGTAGGGCTGGACGCTCTCCATCTTCATTGCAGCCAGCCGGTCGGCGATGAACGGGCAGGAGGACTCCATCAGGCTGCTGTTTTGCAGCATCAGCCGGTAATCGGGGCGCGTCGAGAGGTAGTAGGGCCAGGTGTAGGAGGCGAACTCCTCCGGCGCGCGGGTCTCGGGATAACGGCCGCCGTGGTTCCAGTCGAGGGCTTCGACTTCGGCGGCGTAGTCGTTCCAGTTCTGCTCGGCCGTGGCGGCATCGCCGAAGTAGTTGTGGAAATTGTTGTAGGTCGCCGTGCCGTCGGAGAGCATCGTCACCTTCACGCGTGCCGAGTCGATGCCCTGCGCCACGAACCAGTCGTAGCCCAGGCGGCACCGCAGGTCGTCGACCCATAGCCCGAAGACCGCTGTGGGGTCCTCGGCGTTGATCTCCAGGATGCGGCGTTTCATCGCTTCGCTCATGGCCCGTAATTCCTCGTTGGTGGCATGGCCCGTGGGGTCGGCGACGGGGTACACGAAGGCCCGGTCGGGAAATTCGGTGGCGTCGAAGGTGCTTGCGCGTTCGTAGGAGACGTAGCTCGGTTTGTCGTGCGAAAGCAGGTGCAGGCCCGAATAGAGGGTCGGCATGGTTCCGACCGAAATGTAGAAATAGTAGTCCGGGGCGTCGAATCCCGTGCCGCCCGCACTTTGCGAGACGGTGAAAGCCAAGGTCTTTCCGTCGCAGGAGAAAAGAAGCGACGCACTGCGGGCAGGACCCGGATTCTCGGCAAAGGTCACGTCGATCTCGGAGTACCCTGCCGGTCCTTCTTCTGCGGAGAGGGTCAGCCAGTCGGGTTTTTCGTCCTGACCGTAGTTTTCCGGCGCCAGCGTCACGCTCCAGGGCGCCGGAGCATTGACGGTGATCTTGCCGCTGCGGGCGAGGTGGTCGAGCGACAGAAAATCGGTTCCGCCGTTGATGCTGACCGACGGAGTTCCGTCGTCCGCACAGGACCAGGTTCCGGCCGCGAGGCCCAGGATCAGAAGAAGACGAAATAATCGTTTCATGCGAGGTGTTTTTTAGTTGAGTCGTTCGTATCGTTAAATGCGGAAATGTGCGGTTTACTGCACGGCATGCAAAATTCAGGCCGCCCGATTGTCCGGACGGCCGTGGGGGAAACAGGGCGTTTTCAGGCGTTCCGCTTTTTCTTGATGCGTTCGAAATGTTCGCGCAGGCGTTCGCTGAACTCCTCGCGGCGGTGTTTCAGATTGGCCCGCCACCCCAGCCAGCGGGTGTAGCGCAGGCGTTTTTCGGGATAGATGTCGCGGATCGTCACCAGGATGCCCGTCTCCTCCACACCGCCGAAATCGGGGTTCGACACCGTGTCGAAAACCCGCATCGTGGGCGAAAGGTTCATGTAGGCGTTGATCAGCGGCGGGATGTTCTCGTTGAACTTGCGGATCTGCTGGATCAGGATGCGGTAGTTCTCCATGTAGGTCGCGCCGCAGAACAGTTCCTCGTAATAAGGGTCGTCCAGGTCGAGCCGTATGGGATGGATGCCCTCCACCAGCTGGTCGCGGTCGGGGAAATAGCGGCGCAGGAACCAGATCAGCGCGTTGCGGGCCACGGCCTTGTAGGTCGTGTACATGGTGACTTTGCCGAAAAGGTATTTGGCCTTGGGGTTCAATACGATCAGCGCGCCCAGTCCGTCCCAGAGGTTGTCCAGCGCATAGATGCTCTTGGCGTTTCCGCGGGCCTGGTAGGCGGGCTGCACGAACGAACGCCCCAGTTCGATGGTCCGGGGCAGGAACTTCCGGCGGAAACGCTCGCTGAAACGGAAATAGTGTTCGGTCGAGAGATGGCGGGGGTTGGGCGTGGTGCAGACGATGAAGCGGTAACCGCCGACGATCTCCTGCGCCGAGGGGTCCCAGACGATCAGCTGGTAGTAGCCGTCGCCCGCGAGGTCTTCCTCGTCGATGTCCACCTCCTGCCCCGTGCCGCCGCCGGCGCCGCGGAAGGCCGCTTCGCGCAGGCGGCCCACCTCGCGCATGAGCGAGGGGCATTCGGCGGCCGAAAAGATGTAGATTTCATTGCCTGCCCGGTGGGTGTTGCGCATCTTGCGGGCGGGCGTCAGTTCTGCGAGCAGCAGTTCCCGGGCGACCGGTTCGATGATGGGTACTGTATTCTCTTTCTGTTGCATGACAGGGCAAAAATACCAAAATTAGCGGTTTTGATTCGGGCCGGCGAGCGTTTTTTCCAAAAAATACGCTTTTTTACGTACTTCCAGCGCCTGTTCGTGCAGTGACCCGAAACGCTGGAGTTCGGCCACGGGAATCGGGTCGCCGACGACGATGCGGAAATGGCGGCCCTTCTGCGAAAACATTTCGTCGGGCAGCCACAGCATCTCGATGTTAAACTTGACGCCCAGCGCCTTGCGGATTCGGTAGACGCGGTAGAAGAACTTCGACAGACGCCCTTCGACGAAGACCGGAACGATCTGCCGCTGCGAGGCGTAGGCCTTTTTCAGGAAGCTGATTTTCCACTCGGGGTCGGTCACCTCGCCGCCGTTGGGGCGCGAGCAGAGACCCGCGGGAAAGGTCAGGACCGGCAGATCGCCGAAGAACTCCTCGTCGAACTTCCGGGCGTAGGAGGCGCTCTGCGCGCCGTGCTTGTTCACCGGAATCCACAGCGGGCGCAGCGGTTCGAGGTACATCAGCAGGTCGTTGACCACCACCCGCGCGTCGCCGAAACGGTCGATCAGCTTGTCGGCGAGCATCATGCCGTCCATGCCCCCGAACGGATGGTTCGAGGCGAAGAGGTAACGGCCTCCGGGGGCGAGCTTGTCGAGTCCTTCGATCGAATAGGTGACCTGCCATTCGCGGAAACAGGCGCGGATGAACTCCTGCGGAGGCAGCGACCAGTAGTGTTCGAGGATATGGTTGATTTCCGACTCGTGGATCGTGCGGCGCAGCCAGTTCACGACCGGACGGGGAATCCAGCGAGCCAGCCGCGGGGCTTTCTGCCTGAGTACGGCGCCGATGTCGATTTTGGGCATGGAATGTTCGGAAAATTATATCCACAAATATAGGCATTCTTTTTTGAAAAATCCCTAACTTTACACCCAAATAGACCTTTGCAAATAACTATTATGTCGCAATACCATACTCCCGTACTGCTGGAAGAGTCTGTGGGACTGCTCGCTGTCGAACCTGCGGGCACTTACGCCGACCTCACTTTCGGCGGAGGCGGCCATTCGCGCCGCATCCTCTCCGACCTGGGGCCGGAAGGCCGTCTGTACGGCTTCGACCAGGACCGCGACACGCTGGAGAACCGTCCCGACGATGCGCGTTTTCACTACGTGGAGAGCAATTTCCGCTTCCTGCGGGGGGCGCTGCGGCTGCGCGGCGTGACGGAGGTCGACGGCATTCTGGCCGACCTGGGGGTTTCGTCGCACCATTTCGACGCCGTGGAGCGCGGATTCTCGTTCCGCGGAGAGGCTCCGCTCGACATGCGCATGAACCAGAGGGGGCGGCTCACGGCGGCCGACGTGGTGAACGACTACACCGCGGAGGACCTGACCCGCATTCTGGGCGACTGGGGCGAGGTAGAAACACCGTGGAAGGTTGCCAACTGTCTGGTCAAGGCCCGTGCGGCGGCGCCCGTGACGACCACGGCGCAGCTGGTCGGAGCCGTGAAGCCCTGCACGCCCAAAAAGGACGAGGCGAAATTCCTGACCAAACTTTTCCAGGCCCTGCGCATCGAGGTCAACGGCGAGATGGAGGCGTTGAAAATGGCGCTGGAGCAGAGCCTGCGGGTGCTGAAGCCCGGCGGCCGGCTGGTCGTTATCTCCTACCATTCGCTCGAAGACAGGCTGGTGAAGAATTTCATGCGCAGCGGCAACTTCTCGGGGCAGGTCGAAAAGGACTTTTTCGGTCGTTCGCAGGCCCCGTTCGACCTCGTGACGCGCAAGGCCGTGACCCCTTCGGCCGAAGAACTCGACCGCAATCCCCGTTCCCGTTCGGCGAAACTTCGGGCGGCCGTAAAACGCTGATACGATGTACCGAGACCACGAATTCGACCCGGTGACCCCCGAGGAGCAGGCCCGCCGCGAGCAGGAGGAGGAGTTCGCGCGCCGTGTGCGCCGCGAGGTGCGGCGCATGGAGCGGGGCGAAGCCGAAGAGGACATCCGCGCCGACGAGGAGCGCGAGGCCGAAGAGCGGGCCGAAGCCGAGGAACGCGAACGCCGCGAGCGACGCCGCAGGTCCAGCACCTTCTGGCAGCTGTTCTCGGGTACGATCCTCGTGCGCGAGGGCGTCTCGAAATACTATCCCTATATGCTGACCATCGCCGGGATGTTCTTTTTGAGCATCATGGTGATGTTCTGGTCGCTGCACCTCGACATGCGTTACACGCGTCTCGAGCGCGACGTGCAGAAACTCCGCGAACGCTCGATCCGCCTCCAGGAGCAGCGTTACCAGCGCACGACCCATTCGGCCATCGTCGAACAGCTCCGGGCGCGGGGCATCGAGCTTTACGACCCGCAGGCGCCGGGCGAGATCATCGAAAACTAAACGGCGATGAAGCAGGAACGTTCGAAGGTCAAAAGCGATATTCTGCTGCGGGTGAGGCTTCTGTACGTGCTCTTCATCCTCGCCGGGGCCATCGTGCTCGCACGGCTCGTCTGGGTGCAGCTGTTCAGTGCGGAGGTGGCCTACAATGCCGACCGCCTCGCCAGCCGCATCTTCACCGAGGAGGTCATCCCGGCGCAGCGTGGGAGCATCCTTTCGCGCGACGGCGAACCCCTCGCCACCTCGATCTTCCGCTATCAGGCCGCCTTCGACTTCGCGTCGCCGGGGCTGGATTCGCTCAAGACCTTCCGCGAACAGGCCGACTCGCTCGCGAAACTGCTGGCCGCCTTCTTCCGGGACAAGCCCGCCTCGGCCTATGCCAAACGTTTCCGCGAGGAGCACGCCCGCCGTTACCGGCTGGTCAATCCGCGCGACACCTCCTACCTGCGTTCCGAGGGGTGGATTTCGCGCATGATGGACCGCATGCGGGGCGAGGAATATGTCAAACGCCGCATCTACGACACGATCCGCGACCATACGCCCGTGAATATCTTTCCCCGCGAGGTGGATTTCGCCGAGTGGGAGACCCTGCGGCGTTATCCGCTGCTGAACTGGAACATGGGCATGGTCTACCGGCTGATCGAGCGCGACGAACGCATCTACCCCCAGGGCGAACTGGCGCGCCGTACGATCGGACTGACGGGCGACAAGGGCAACTACGGCATCGAGGAGGCCTACCGCGAGGAGCTGGCGGGCCGCGACGGCAAAGCCCTGCGCCAGCGTATCGCGCGCGGCTTTTACGGCCGGGTGGCGGGCGGGGACCACGAGGACCCGGTGGACGGCTTCGACATCGTCACGACGCTCGACCTCGACTTGCAGGATGTGGCCGACAAGGCGTTGAGGCGACAGCTGGAAGCCCAGAATGCTTTGTGGGGCACGACGATCGTGATGGAGGTCCATACGGGCGAAATCCTGGCGATGGTCAACCTCGGCCGCAATGCCGACGGGAGTTTCGCCGAACGGGAGAACTACGCCCTGGGCCGCAGCATGGAGCCGGGTTCGACGTTCAAGCTGGCGACGATGCTTGCGCTGCTCGACGACGCCCGGATGCCCGTCTCGACGGTTTACGACACCCACAACGGCGATCCGGTGACGGTAGGCCCGGCCAGGAACATCCGCGATTCGCACCGCGGCGACCGTGAAATCGACTTCCGGCGCGCCGTGGCTTCGTCGTCGAACGTCTACTTCGCCAAGGCGATCTGGGACCGTTACGGAAGTACGGGCAGAAAGCAGGAATACAGCGATTTTCTCCATAAGGAGCTGCATCTGGGCCAGACCGTGGGGCTGGAGCGGCTCGGCGAGCGGAAGCCCTCCGTCACCACGGACTGGAAGGTTCCCGACCCGGGCGTGATGCTGGTGAAGATGTCCTACGGTTACCGTGTGCGGCTGGCCCCGATCCAGATGATCACCTTCTACAACGCCATTGCCAACGGCGGGAAGATGATTTCGCCCGTGCTGGTGCGTGAACTGCGCCGCGGCGATCGGGTCGAGGAGCGTTTCGAAAGCCGTACCATCGCTTCGTCGATCGCCTCGCGGGCGGCGCTGCGCGAGGTGCAGCAGTGCTTGCAGGCGGTCTGCACCGAGGGTACGGCCAGCGCTTTTTTCCGCGACACGACGCGCCTGCGGGTGGCGGCCAAGACCGGTACGGCGCAGATCACCGACGCCCGCAGCCGCGAGGGCCGTTACTACCTGGGTTCGATGGTGGCCTACTTCCCGGCCGACGCGCCCCGCTACACGGTGCTCACGACCATCGAAACCCGCGCCCAGGCCGGGAAAGCCTACTACGGGGGACCGCTGGCGGGTCCCGTCGTGAAGCGCATGGTCGACTACATCTTCAACCGCGGCCGCGACTGGTACGGCCGTGTCGACGATGGCGGCCCGCGCCGCTATCCCGACCGGATGAAGGGCGGCGACATCGCGCAGGTCCGCCGCGTGGCCGACCGCCTGTCGCCCCGCGCCTCGTTCGAAAGCCGCACGGGCTGGGGGCGCGTCGCGGTGGACAGCCTCTCGAACGTCGTCATCACGAGCCTGCCCGGCGACCGGGGCGTGATGCCCGACGTGCGCGGCATGGGGTTGAAAGACGCGCTGTTCGTGCTCGAAAGCCGCGGACTGAAGGTCCGCTTCTCGGGACGGGGAGCCGTAACGCAGCAAAGTATCACCGCCGGAGCGCGCATAGCACCGGGCACGGCGGTCGTCATAACGTTGAAATAGGATGAAAAAATTAACCGATATTCTGAAAAATACCCCCGTCCGGGAGGTGTGCGGCGATACTGCCGCCGCCATTGGCGGGCTGGTCTACGATTCGCGCGCCGTGAAACCGGGCGACTGCTTCTTCGCCGTTCCGGGCACGCAGAGCGACGGACACGACTATATCCCCATGGCGGTTGAAAAAGGCGCGGCGGCAATCGTCTGCGAACGGATGCCGGCGGATGCGGCGGAGGGCGTCGCTTATGTTCTCGTCGGGGACTCGGCGGGGGCCATGGCCGATATGGCCGCGGCGTTCTACGACTACCCGAGCCGCGAGCTGAAACTCGTGGGCATCACCGGGACCAACGGCAAGACCACGACCGCGACGCTGCTCTACGATCTGGTGCGGGCCATGGGCTACAAGGCCGGGCTGATCTCGACGGTGGTCTACAAGATCGACGGCCGCGAGGTCGAAGCCACCCACACCACGCCCGATTCGATCCGCCTGAACGCTATGATGCGTGAAATGGCCGACGCCGGGTGCGCATACTGTTTCATGGAGTGTTCGTCGCACGCCATCGTGCAGGAACGCACGCGGGGCCTCGATTTCGCGGGCGGCATCTTTTCGAACATCACGCACGACCACCTCGACTACCACAAGACCTTCGCCGAGTACATCCGGGCCAAGAAGCTCTTTTTCGACGGGCTGCCCAAGGGGGCTTTCGCTCTGACGAACGCCGACGACCGGAACGGACGCGTGATGGTGCAGAACACCGCGGCGGCGGTGAGCGCCTATTCGCTGCGCGCGATGGCCGATTTCCGCTGCAAGATCGTCGAGATGCACCTCGACGGCATGCTTCTGCGCATCGACGGGCAGGAGTTGTGGGTGGGGCTGCTGGGGCGGTTCAACGCCTACAACCTGCTGGCGGTCTACGGCGCGGCGGCGCTGCTGGGACTCAACCGGGGCGAGGTGCTGCGCGTGTTGAGCATGCTGCACGCCGTGAGCGGCCGCTTCGAGAAGATCCGCGCGGCGAACGGCACGACGGCCATCGTCGACTATGCCCATACGCCCGATGCGCTGGAGAACGTGATTCAGACCATCGAGGAGATCCGCACTCCCGGCCAGCAGCTGATCGTGGTGTGCGGCTGCGGCGGCGACCGCGACCGGACCAAGCGTCCCGAGATGGCGGCCATTGCCGTGAAGTATGCCACGATGGCGGTTTTCACCTCCGACAATCCGCGCCACGAGTCGCCCGAGGCGATTCTCGACGACATGGTCGCGGGGCTGGAGCCCGGCGCGCGCTACCTGCGCATCGCCGACCGCGCCGAGGCGATCCGCACGGCCGTGATGCTCTCGCGTCCGGGCGACATCATCCTCGTGGCGGGCAAGGGGCACGAAACCTATCAGATTGTCGGCGACGTGAAACATCCTTTCGACGACCGGGAAGAGATAAAGAAGCGCTTTGCGCTTCTCAATTAAAAATGAAAAATTAAGAATTGTTTTTCATTTGTTCGCTTGTCGTAATGCCATCGTATGGTAATTTTTAATTTTTCATTCTTAATTTTTAATTGAAACCATGCTTTACCATCTATTCAGGTACCTGGACGAGGCCTACGACCTCCCCGGCTCGGGAATGTTCCAGTACATCTCCTTCCGCGCCGCGGCAGCCATCATCCTGTCGCTGCTGATCGTCATTATCTTCGGACGTTCGATCATCGACTTCCTGCGCCGCAAGCAGATCGGCGAGGAGATCCGCGACCTCGGGCTTCAGGGCCAGTTGCAGAAGAAAGGCACGCCCACGATGGGCGGCGTGATCATTCTCGTCGCCATCCTGGTCCCGATGCTGCTCTTCGGCAAGCTGGACAACGTCTACATCCAACTGCTGCTCGTGTCGACGGTCTGGCTCGGCCTGATCGGCGGTCTGGACGACTACATCAAGGTTTTCCGCCACAGGAAGGAGGGGCTGAAGGGCCGTTTCAAGATCGTGGGGCAGGTGGGCCTCGGCGTCATCGTCGGAACGACCATGTGGCTCTCGCCCGACATCGTCGTGCGCGAGAAGGTCACGCAGCCCGTGCAGACGGTCTATCTGAACGAGAACGGCACGGTGCTCGAAACGGTTCAGCGCCATGTGGTCGTCAGCTCCGAGAGCCTCAAGACCACGCAGACGACCATCCCCTTCGTCAAAAACAACGAGTTCGACTACGGATGGCTGACGGGCGGAAACTCCGTTGCCACATGGATTCTCTACGTGCTGGTCGCGATTTTCGTGGTGACGGCCGTGTCGAACGGCGCCAACCTCACCGACGGCCTGGACGGTCTGGCGACGGGAGTTTCGGTCCCGATCGTCGCCGTGCTGGGGGTGCTGGCCTATCTTTCGGGCCACATCGTCTATGCCGACTACCTCAATATCATGTACATCCCGGGCAGCGGCGAGATGGTGGTCTTCGCCGCGGCGCTGGTGGGGGCGCTGGTGGGTTTCCTGTGGTACAACTCCTTCCCGGCCCAGATCTTCATGGGCGACACGGGTTCGCTGGCCATCGGCGGCGTGATCGCCGTTTTCGCGCTCTGCATCCGCAAGGAGCTGCTGCTGCCGCTGCTGTGCGGCGTCTTCCTCGTGGAGAGCTTCTCGGTGATGATGCAGGTCGGCTGGTTCAAGTACACCAAACGCCGCTACGGCGAAGGGCGTCGCATCCTGCTGATGTCTCCGGTCCACCACCATTACCAGAAAAAGGGCATCTTCGAGACCAAGATCGTTCTCCGTTTCTGGATCATCTCGCTGCTGTTGGCGGCCATTACACTGGTAACGCTGAAAATAAGATAATATGAAACAGATCGTCGTTCTGGGCGGGGGAATCAGCGGCTACGGTTCCGCGATCCTCGCCAAAAAGAAGGGGTTCGGGGTCTTCCTCTCCGATGCGGGGCGCATTGCCGACCGTTACAAGGCCAAACTGGACGAATGGGAGGTCCCCTACGAGGAGGGCGGCCACACCGAGAAGCGCATTCTCGCGGCCACGGAGGTCGTCAAGTCGCCCGGTATTCCCGATACGGCCCCGATGGTGCGCAAAATCCGCGAGGCGGGCATTCCGGTGATCTCCGAAATGGAGTTTGCGGGCCGCTATATGGGCAAGGCCAAATGTATCTGCATCACCGGATCGAACGGGAAGACCACCACCACGTCGCTCATCTACAAGATCATGCGCGACGCGGGGATGAACGTGGCGCTCGGCGGCAACATCGGCGAGAGTTTCGCCTGGTCGGTCGCTACGGGCGACTACGATTGGTATGTGCTGGAATTGAGCTCTTTCCAGTTGGACGGAATGTATCGGTTCCGGGCGCATGTCGGGGTGCTGATGAACATTACGCCCGATCACCTCGACCGCTACGACCATTGTTTTCAGAACTATGCCGACTCGAAAATGAGAATCGTGCAGAATATGACCTCGCGCGACTGGTTCGTCTACTCGGGCGATGACGAGGTGATCTGGAACGAGCTTCCGAAGTACGATTTGAGGATGCGCCAGCTGCCCTTCGCCGCTAAAAACGCCGTGGCGAGCGGTGCGGGCGACGCGTTTCTCTGCGACGGGAAATTCACCGCAACGGCCGGCAAGGCGTCGGTGGAGATCGACACCGCAAAGTTGCAGATCAAGGGGCTTCACAACGCCTACAACGCCATGGCCGCGGCCCTCGCGACCCTTGCGGCGGGCGTCGCCCCGGCGAAGATCCGCAAATCGCTCTACGCCTTCGCGCCCGTCGAACACCGGCTCGAACCCGTGGCGGAAAAGGACGGCGTGCTGTGGATCAACGACTCGAAGGCCACCAACGTCGATTCGGTTTACTATGCGCTGGAGAGCATGACGCGCCCCGTGGTGTGGATCGCCGGCGGGACCGACAAGGGCAACGATTACGAACCGCTGAAGGCCTTCGCCCGGGCGAAGGTGCACACGCTGGTGTGCATGGGTCTCGATAACGCCAAACTGGTCCGGGAGTTCACGGGCGTGGTCCCGGAGGTGGTCTCGACCGATTCGCTCGAAGCGGCCATGACGGCCTCGAAGGCCGCGGCGCGTCCCGGCGATGCGGTGCTGCTGTCGCCTGCCTGCGCGAGTTTCGATCTTTTCCGGAATTACGAGAACCGCGGCGAGCTGTTCAAGAACTGGGTCGAAGAAAAAGCATAGCCGATGGTGCGGGACGAGAGCAGATACGACGACCGGGTGACGGCGGAGGCGGCGCGCGACGCTGCGCCGCGCGGCGGCAGGCGGACTTCGGGGAGCGGTGACGCGGCCTCCGGCGAGGAGTGCGCCTGCGGGACGGAGACGGCCGGGAAATCGGGGTTCCGCCTCTTTACGGGCGACCGCGTGCTGTGGATCATCGTCGCCGCGCTGGCGGTGATCTCGGTGTTGGTGGTCTACTCCTCGACGGCCAAGATGGCCTACGACGCCCATACGGCCCGTACGACGGCGCATTTCCTGCGTCAGCAGTTGTTGCTGCTGGTCGGCAGCCTGCTGATCATGGTCGCCGTGCAGAAGATCAACTGCCGCATTTACAATCTTCTGGCCCGGCCGGCCTATTTTCTTTCGGTGGCGCTGACCGTCGCCGTCTATTTCATCGGAGCGACGACCAACGGCGCGGCCCGCTGGATTCCGCTCGGCCCCTTCCAGTTCCAGCCCTCCGAGGCGCTGAAGGTCGCCACGGTGCTGTTCCTCGCCCGGCAGCTCGCCGGACGGCAGTCGAAGATCGACAAGATACGCATCGTGCCGACGTGGAAGTTCTGGACGTGGCGTTCGTCGCCCGTGCAGCGAAAAATCTGGCGCGAGGGTACGCGCCCCATTCTGCTGCCGGTCGTCGTTTCGGCAATGGTGATCTTTCCGGCGCACACTTCGTCGGCCGTGCTGGTGTGCCTGGCGTCGTGGGTGATGATGCTCATCGGACGCGTCCGTTTCGGGGAGCTGATGAAACTCGTGGGATGGGGCGTTGCGGCCATCGTCGTTATTATGACGCTGAACCTCGGGCGCAGCGAGACCGCCGAAGGGCGCGTTTCGACGTGGATTCACCTCTGGACCAAGTCGCAGACCGAGAAACCCATCGAACACCTCTCCGACACGGAGCGTTCGATGATCGCCATTTATAACGGCGGCATCCTGGGCGAAGGCGCCGGGCAGAGCGCCATGCGCGTGGAGATGATCCACCCCGAGAGCGACTATGCCTATGCCTTTTTCGTCGAGGAGTACGGCTTCATCCTGGCCGTGCTGCTGCTGATGCTCTACCTGTGGGTCTTCTTCCGGGGAATCGAGATATTCCGGCGGTGCGGAACCGCCTTTCCGGGATTGCTGGTGCTGGGGCTTGCGTTGCTGATCACGTGTCAGGCGCTGCTGCATATCATGGTGACGGTGAACCTGATCCCCGAGACGGGGCAGACCCTGCCGCTGATTTCGCGCGGCGGCTCGTCGATGCTCTTCACGATGATCGCTTTCGGGATGATCCTGAGCGTCAGCCGCCAGAACGACGAACAGTCGCACGACCGGCCGAAAAGCGAAACGTTGTACGAAAAATAGGAGAAAACCGATGAAACAACCGCTCTCCCTGCTTGTTGCCGCGGTGGCCGCAACGGCTTGCGCTCCCGCCGTTCCCGCCGGCGAATTCCGGATTGTCGGAAAAATCGAGAACGTGCCCGACGGCGCGGTAGTGCGTCTGTATGAACCGCAGGGGCAAATGTTGCGGGGAATAGGCGTGGATACGCTGGCAGGCGGTCGGTTTTCCTTCCGGGATACGGTCGTTTTCCCGAAAGTTGTTCAGATCAGTGTGACGGTTGGGGATTACCGGGGCGGTACGCTCGATGTTTGGGTTGCCCCCGGCAAACGTATCGAGGTCCGTGGTGAGGATAAGCAGGCTTGGCTTTGGGAGGCCGCTTCGGACATTGCGGAGCAGGCGGACGAAGACATGTACCGTGCTCTGGTCGAACCTCAAATCTGTGAGTTGAATTGGTTTCAGGACATGCTGAATACACAGCAGGATTTTGCCCGTTATATGGAGCTGTTCGGGCAAGTGTCGGAGAAAACCGTCCGTCGTATGCAGACGGCTCCCGTGACGCGGGTCTGGTTGAACAAACTGGCCGAATGCGCCCGTCTTTTGCAGTTCGGAATAGGTACAGCTCACAAGGCCGAAATGCTTGCGCTTTACGACCGGATGACGGAAGAACAGCGGCAGTCTCCGATGGGCCGGCGGATTGACGCTTATCTCAATCTGGCTCCGGCGGTCGGAGTCGGAGACCGGCTGGTGGACGGTGATCTGTACGATGCGGATGGGAATCTGCATCGCCTGGCGGAATTCATCGGGAAATATATTTTGCTCGATTTCTGGAGTGCGGGCTGCGGTCCGTGCGTACAGGCGATTCCCGAACTGCAAGAGATCGCACGAAAGTATGCCGGCAGGGTTGCGGTTGTGAGCATCAGCCAAGACCCGAAGCCGGTGTGGAAGGAGTTTATTGCCGAAAAGCAGTTGGTCGGAAACCAATGGAACGAACTTGTAGACGGAGATACCGGGCTTGGGATGCGTTATGGGGTAAAGGAAATTCCGCATTTCGTGCTGATCGCTCCCGACGGCCGGATTCGGGATGTATGGCAGGGTTACGGCAAGGGGAGCCTGCTGGAAAAAATGGAGCAAAACATCAAGTGATATGGACGATATTCGTTTGGACAAGTATCTTTGGGCGGTGCGGGTGTTCAAGACCCGCAGCGATGCCGCAGATGCCGTGCGCACGAACAAGGTGACGGTAAACGGCGCTTATGCCAAGCCTTCGCGCGAGGTGAAAATCGGCGATGTGATCGCCGTGCGCAAAATGCAGGTGACCTATTCCTACAAGGTGCTCGATCTGGTGTCGAGCCGTCAGCCGGCGAAAAACGTGCCTCTTTACTGTCTCAACGTTACTCCGCAGGAGGAGCTGGACAAACTCAACGTTCCGCGCGAGACGATCTTCATCGTCCGCGACCGCGGTACGGGCCGTCCGACCAAGAAGGAGCGGCGCGAACTGGACGGGCTGATGGAGGAGATCTATTACGACGAGGAGGAATAAAAGAAGAATCCCGGCAGGAGCGCAATCCCGTCTTTTTCCTGAAGAATTTGAAGAGAAAAAGAAGGCATCCTGCCGGGTTCTTTTTTCAGCGGAATCCGGCAGGTCCGCGCAAAACGAAAGGGCGGCGCCGAATCCCGGCATCTGAGGCTTTTGGCGGGCCCTGCACAACCAGAAAACAGCACACACCCTTCCGGGGGTGCTGTATCTGTTGTGCATAAAATTCGCCAAAATTTCAGATGCTTCGATACAACGTACTATGTCAAGAACGCAATAAAGTCGGAACTCTCCTTACAAAGGTACTAAAAAGCCGGAACATATCCAAAACCGAACCGTCTTGCGGTTCGGCAAAACCTCCGGACCTTTAAAAGAGTCGTACAACCTCAAAGGTAACGAAAAAAAGCGGAAATGCAAAAAAGCGGCCCGAAAGCCGCTTTTCCTATTTCTTGTTGAAATTGGTCATGGTCAATTGGGTTCCCACGGTCGCGAACGACCGGATGGCGTCGACAAAGACCTTCAGCCGCTCGGGAAGGGCCTTCCGTTCCTCGTCGGTCCATTCGCCCAGTACGTATTCCACCTGGTGCCCCTTCGGAAAATCGCCGCCCACGCCGAAGCGCATGCGGGCATACTCCTCCGTTCCGAGCAGTTCGGAGATGTTTTTCAGTCCGTTGTGCCCTCCGGCGCTCCCCTTCGGGCGCAGGCGCAGCGTGCCGAAAGGCAGCGCGATGTCGTCCGAAACGACGAGCAGATTCTCCGGCGGAATCTTCCCGGCGTCCATCCAGTAGCGGACGGCCTTGCCCGAGAGATTCATGTAAGTCGAGGGTTTCAGCAACACCAGTGTCCGGCCCTTGTACTTCGCTTCGGCCACGTCGCCGTAACGTTGGGTGGTAAAAACAGTGTTGGACGCCTCTGCAAGGGCGTCCAACACGTTGAAACCGATGTTGTGACGGGTTTCGGCGTATTCGGCGCCGATATTCCCCAGCCCAACAATGAGGTATTTCATATTCCCGGCTTATTTCGCAGCCTCGGCAGCTCCGCGCGACGCACGGGTTACGCGAACGGCGCAGACGGCGGTCGTAGCGGGGGTGATGAACTTCAGGTTCTCGAACTCGAGGTCGCCGACGAAGATGGTCTTGCCTACGCCCAGTTCCGTAACGTCCACGACGATTTCGTCGGGAAGGTTCTCGACCAGTGCGCTGACGACCAGTTTGCGGGCCGACAGGGCCAGCTTACCGCCGACCTTCACGCCCTCGGCGTTGCCGGTCAGGCGTACCGGAATGGCGATCGATACGGGTTTGCCCTCGGCGATGCGGTAGAAATCCAAGTGGAGGATCTCCTCGCGTACGGGGTGGAACTGTGCCTCACGCAGCACGGCCTGCTCTTTCTTGCCCTCGATGTCGAACTCTACGATGTAGGAGTTCGGGGTGTAGATCAGGGGTTTGATCTCGCGGGGGTCTACCGAGAAGGTCTCGGTTTCGCCGTTGCCGCACAGTACGCAGGGGACCATGCCCTCGCGGCGAATCGCCTTGGCGGCCTTCTTGCCGAAATCAGCGCGTTTTACGGCCTTGACTGAAATGGTTTTCATAATGAAAATTTGTTTTTTAATGTGTGTTGCCTTCGGCGGTTCTCAATGCGGACTCTGCGGACCGCATCCCATTTCCGCCTGCTTTGGGAGCGCAAAGATAAGGTAAATAATTAAGAATTAAAAATTAAGAATTAAAATTGTTTCCAACCCGCAATTGCCCAAAACGTTTGGACGTCTGCGGTGAGTTGTAAAAGCGAGCCTCGACTTTATCAGAGTCGGGACTCGCCCAATTTTTAATTTTTCATTTTTAATTTTTAATTCCCCGAATGTGCTTCTCCCAGGCCCAGGCGGCGGCGAGCGTCTGGTCGAGCGTGCGCTCGGCCGTCCAGCCCAGTTCGGTGTTCGCCAGCGTGGGATCGGCCCAGATGGCGATGATGTCGCCCGCACGGCGCGGTGCGATCTTGTAGTTGAGCTTCAGGTGGTTGACCTCCTCGAACTTGCGCACCAGTTCCAGCACCGAGACGCCGCGGCCCGTGCCGACGTTGAAAATCTCGTAGGCCTGCTTGTTCTTGTCGCCGGCCATGCGGTTGATCGCCGCCACGTGGGCTTTGGCGAGGTCCACGACGTCGATGTAGTCGCGGATGCACGACCCGTCGGGCGTCGGGTAGTCGTCGCCGAAGACCGAGAGGCACTCGCGCAGTCCGGCGGCGGTCTGCGTGATGAAGGGCACGAGGTTCTGCGGCACGCCGCGCGGCAGTTCGCCGATCAGCGCCGAAGGATGTGCGCCGATGGGGTTGAAATAGCGCAGCGCGATGCCTTTCATGCCGGGGTAGGCGGCGAGCGAGTCGCGCAGGATGTCCTCGCACATCTGCTTGGTGTTGCCGTAGGGCGAAGTGGCCGGCTTGCGGGGCGTCTGCTCTGTCACGGGCTGCTTCTCCGGCTCGCCGTAAACGGTGCACGACGACGAGAAGACGATGTTCCGGCGGCCGAATTCACGCATCAGGCCGATGACGTTCATAAACGAGGTGAGGTTGTTGCCGTAGTATTCGAGCGGCTTCTGCACCGACTCGCCCACGGCTTTCGACGCTGCGAAGTGGATCACCGAGTCGAATTCGTACTGTTCGAAGACCTTGCGGAAAGCCGCCCGGTCGCAGCAGTCGACCTCGACGAAGGGGATGTCCACGCCGGTGATCTTGCGCACGCCTTCGACGGCGTTGAGGTCGCTGTTCGAAAGGTTGTCGACGATCACCACGTCGTAGCCGGCGTTGATGAGTTCCACGGAGGTGTGCGAGCCGATGTAGCCTGCACCGCCGCTGACCAATACACACGATTTTTTCATAGGTAGCTGGTTGTTATTTGAGCAACAAAGGTATTAAAAAATTATGCGGCGGCAAAAAAACGCCGCCGAAAAAACCTCCCGGAAGCCTTGGAGGCGTGGCGAATAACAAATTGTAACCCGGCGTGAGAAAAAAGCGTTCGGAGAGTGTCTGTTTTCGGAAATTTATCGTACATTTGTAACAGATCGACACTTTGCACTCGGAATTTCATCAAAAAATTAACGGATATGTACGGGAAAATCAAGGAGCACCTGCAACATGAACTCGCCGAAATCGAGGCCGCAGGGCTTTACAAACGGGAACGGATCATCGCTTCGCCTCAGCGGGCCGAGATCGAGGTTGCAGGTCGGAAGGTGCTCAACTTCTGCGCCAACAATTACCTCGGACTGTCGGACAATCCGCGGCTGATCGAGGCGGCGAAGAAAGCAATGGATGCCCGCGGCTACGGCATGTCGTCGGTGCGCTTCATCTGCGGCTGCCAGGACATCCACAAGGAGTTGGAGAAGGTTATCGCCGACTATTTCGGTACGGAGGACACGATTCTCTATGCCGCCTGTTTCGACGCCAACGGCGGCGTGTTCGAACCGCTCTTTTCGGAGGAGGACGCCATCATCTCCGATTCGCTGAACCATGCTTCGATCATCGACGGCGTGCGTCTGTGCAAGGCCGTGCGTTACCGCTACGCCAATGCCGACATGGGCGAACTGGAGGAGTGCCTGAAGAAGGCGCAGGCCCAGCGGTTCCGCATCATCGTCACCGACGGCGTATTCTCGATGGACGGCAACGCCGCACCGCTCGATCGGATCTGCGCTCTGGCGGAAAAGTACGACGCGCTGGTGATGGTCGACGAGTGCCATTCGGCGGGCGTGCTGGGCGAAACGGGCCGCGGCATCACCGAACTCTACGACCTGCGCGGGCAGGTGGACATCCTCACGGGTACGCTCGGCAAGGCATTCGGAGGCGCCGTAGGCGGATTCACCACCGGCCGCAGGGAGATCATCGATATGCTGCGCCAGCGTTCGCGTCCCTACCTTTTCTCGAACTCGCTGCCCCCTGCCGTGGTCGGCGCCGGGATCGAGACCTTTAAGATGCTCGCGGAGAGCCACGAACTGCACGACCGGCTGGTGGCCAACGTCGAACATTTCCGTGCCGGAATGATGGCGGCGGGTTTCGACATCAAACCCACCCAGTCGGCCATCTGCGCCGTGATGCTCTACGACGCCAAGCTGTCGCAGGAATTCGCCGCGAAATTGCAGGACGAGGGCGTTTTCGTCACGGGATTCTACTACCCGGTGGTTCCCAAGGGTCAGGCGCGCATTCGCGTGCAGGTCTCCGCAGGCCACACCATCGAACAGCTCGACCGCTGTATCGCCGCCTTCACGAAGGTCGGCAAAGAACTGAATGTCATCAAATAACTTACTGCCATGGCTAAAACCGCATTGGACGCGATCGACCGCAAGATCCTCAAATACCTCATCAAGAATGCGCGCATGCCTTTTCTGGAGATCGCCCGCGAATGCGGCATCTCCGGCGCCGCCATTCATCAGCGCATCCGCAAGCTCGACGAGTCGGGCGTGATTCTCGGGAGCCGCCTGATCGTCGACCCCAAGATGATGGGCTTCGACGTCTGCGCCCACATCAGCATCACGCTCAAGGACCCGCAGCTGCTGAAACAGACCGTCGAGGAACTGCGGAAAATCCCCGAGATCGTCGAGGCGCATTTCATCACCGGCAAGGGCAACATCCTCGTCAAACTCTACTGCGTGGACAACGAACACCTCATGCGTACGATTTTCGACGGCATTCTGCGCATTCAGGGCATCGCCACCACCGAGACGAACATTTCGTTGCAGGAGGTGTTCCAGCGCGAGGTGAATATCGACTTTATCGACGAATAGGTTGCAGATTGCCGGAGGTATCTCCGTACTGACGACACACAAGGGGGCTGTATGCAATACAGCCCCCTTGTGCGTTTCGGTGCAATCCGCGTCCTGCCGGAACTTGAAGTGTCAGAGCCATTTTTTGTACTTGAAGTACCAGATCGTCAGGGCCGAGCAGAAGATCATCAGCCCGATGGCGAAGATGTAGCCCAGGGGGATGTTCCAGCCGTTGCCGAGCGTCAGCGTCCAGTCCAGTTCGGGCATGAACTTGAAGTTCATGCCGTAGATCGACGCGATGAGCGTCGCGGGCATGAAGATCACCGCCGCCACGGAGAAGATCTTGACGATCTCGTTCTGTTCGATGTTGATCAGACCCAGCGCCGCGTCCTGGATGTAGTCCAGTCGCTGGAAACTGAAATCGGCGTGGTTGATCAGCGAGTTGACGTCCTTGATCATCAGCTGCAGGCGCGGATAGATGTCGTTGGGGAAACGTTCGGAACGCAGGATGCCCGACAGCACGCGCTGGCGGTCGAAGATGTTCTCGCGCAGCGACATGGTCGATTCCTGCAACGCGCTGATGCGGTGCAGCACCTCCTTGTCGATCGAATTCTCGGAGTTGATGTCCTTCGAGAGCGCCGCGACCTGCTTGGCGATCAGCTCCACGAGGTCGGCGTCGAAGTCGATGCGCACCTCCAGCAGCGAAATGAAGAGGTGGTAACCCGTCGAATAGCTACGGTAGTTCATCTGGAGCCGTTTTTCCGTCTCGCGGAAGGTCCGGAACTCGGCGCTGCGCACCGAGACCAGCACACCCTCGTTCGAGATGATGAACGACACCGGTTCGACGATGAACGAGTCGCCCGTGGGGACGAAGAAGTTGGAGTTGGAGATGATGGAGTTCTCGTTCTCGGAGTATTTCGACGTCGACTCGATCTCCTCGACCTGCTGTTTGGTCTGGAGGCTGATCTCCATGAAGTTCTCGACGGCCTTCTGCTCCTTGATCGTGGGCAGCAACATGTCGATCCACAGGATGTCGTCGTAGCCCAGTTCATCGAAGAGCTTGGTGTCGGCATTGCGGATGATCTTGTTGTATTGCTTGAGGTAAATTGTAATCATAAGACGCTCTCTTAAAGTTCGTGAATCCGTTTACGTGCAGAGAGGCGGATCTCCGGTCCGCTAAGCTCTTCAGCCGGGATTGGCTCTCGGAACCGCCTTGAGGCCCGAGTTCCAGAACTTTTTCAGCGCTTTGTCTTTCTGATTGTCGAAGATGTAGTCGAAATGTGCGAGTTCCGCGTAGGCGCGCCCGGGATCGGCCGCGAAAGCCGATTCGAGAATCGCCTCGTAGCCGTGTTCGAGTCCGTAGGTCAGGGCATGCTGCAAGGTCTCGACGGCGTCGGGGTCCGTGTCGGCGTGCGCCGCCCAGACGGCGAAGGCGCAGGGAAGTTTTCCGAACGGTTTCCACGCCCCGACCAGCGCGTCGTCGCTGGCGAGCAGGGCCTCCTTCGATGCGGGAACGCCTCCGACGCAGTATTCGGTGACGATGCGCGCGTCTGTCAGCGACGGCATGGCGGCGGCCGGAATCAGGGCGATGTCGGCTTTGTGCTCGGAAAAGGCTTGGATTGTTTCGGCGGGGTCGGACAACAGCAATCCGGCGCGGAGGTTATCTTCGTGCTGGATACCATAGATGAATGGCATCGTGCTGAAGCACGACACGACGGCTATACGTGGAACTATGACCATCATCCATAAGGTGTAAAACTGTTGGTTTGCGAAACAAAGGTACGACAAAATCCCGAAGTTTTTCTATAAAATCTGGAAAAAGTTCATCGGGGTCTTGACAAGGGGGTGTCCGGTGTCGTATATTTGCCGTACGATTCACGGCCGGCCGGCAGGGACGGCAAAGTTATCAACATCGGGAAACGCTTCTGTTTCCGCATTTTGTGAATTGTTATCTCCATTTATCGACAAGTTTTAAACCCGTTGTCAACAATCCGGTCGCCTCTGTGCCTGTGATGCCGGAAGTGTCAAAAGCATCCGCATGCCGCATTGCGCCGTGTCCTGCGGCGAATGAATACAGTCATCTCTCTTAAAAATCCATTATGCTATTTACTCGAATTCCGCAACAGTACGCCCCGCTCGGCGGGGAACTCCGCTACGCCGTCAGTCAGGAGACGGCCGGAAACATCGACATCCGCATCGTCGATGCGGCGGCCGGGTCCGCAGCCGGAATCGGCGCGGCGGTCTCGCCCGGCGGCGCAGACAGAGCCGGCACGCGCGGACCGGTCGGCGACGGCAGTGCGCTGCTGGGTGCAAAACGTTTTGCGGCCGTCGCCGAGGCCGCGTTCGATGCGGCGCCCTACCTCCGGCGACGGCTGCATTTCACGCCCGCAACGGGGCGGACCGGATTTTACCCCGCCGAAGGACGGACCGTCACGGCCGTCGTCGAGGCTGCCGGGACGGATGGGGAAGCGGCCGCGGCGGTCGCTCCGGCGCGCACGTTTCTGCCCGGCGACGCCCCCGGAACGCCCGGCCTGCGGACCTCGATGCCGCTCGTGCGTCTGATCCCGGAGGACGCATGCGACGAACTGACGCTGCTGACCGACGGACCCTGCATCGTGACGGTGACGGCCGAGGCCGGGGACACCGCGACGGCCGAAAGTTACCGCGTGAGCGAGGCGGGGCTGCACCTGTTTCGTCTCGACATGCGCGATTTCCCGGGCGCGGAGCGTGTGACGGTCGATGCCGGGACGCGCGGCACGGTCGTCTATTCCGTGACTCCGGCCGTTCAGGGACAGGTGCGGCTGGCTTGGCGGAGCAGCGCCGGATCGGTCGAGCACTACACCTTTCCCATCGTGCGAACGACAACCGTGCGCACCGAAAGGCGCGAGGCGGAGGGTCCGCAGGGACGTGTGGTCGCGGCGGCGGAAACAGACCGCGAAATAGTGCTCGTATCGGCCTACGAGACCCGGAGCATGCTGGAGCCGCTGGCCGAACTGACAGCGACGGCAGCGGCATGGATCGTCACCGAAAAGCGCTATATACCGGTAGACATCGCCACCGAAGAGGCCGTCGTACAGCGGCGCGGCACGTTGAGCTGTCTGGAGATCGCCATTCGCCCCAAACGTAAAAAACACGCAGCATGGAACTGAAAATCGACGGACAGATTTGCGACCTGAAGGCGGGGAGCATTGCCGTTCCCGGCTACGACGCCGCACGGCTCGCCGATCCGGAGTCCTGCCGTAAAGGGCGGTCGCTGAAAATCCCGATTCCCGCGACGCCGCGCAACGATGCGCTCGTGGGGTTTGCCTGCGACCCGCACGCCGCCGGCGGGTTCAACGACGCGCTCCACACGGCGGAGCTGTCGGCCGAAGGTTCGGCGCTGATCGGCGGAACGGTGCGCCTGCTGGCCGCGTCGGGAGAGGGATACACGCTCGAAATCCGCGACGGAGGGGCCGGGTGGGCCGAAAATGCCGCCCGCCGCATGTTCTCCCGATTGGGGGTGGCGTGGGACAATGTCCTGACCCCGACGGCGATCGTCGAGAGCTGGACGGACGACTCCCCGGTGAAGTTCTTCCCCATCCACCGCGACGAATACCGTCGGCAGAACAGCTCCTCGGACCTGCTTCCGGCGGAACGCCTGCTCTCGGTGGAGGACTACCATCCGTTCCTGCACGTCGCCACGCTCGTCGGGCAGATTTTTCGGGAGGCGGATTACGAGGTGAAGAGCCGCTTTTTCGAATCGGCGTTTTTCCGGTCGCTCTACATGAGCGGGGCCTACTCCTCGCGCGACACCACGGCGGCGTCCGGCCGCATGGGCTTCTCGGCGCGGCGGCTGGCTCCGGCGACGGCTGCGGCGAACGAACTGGGGCGGGTTTCGGCCAACCCCAAGGCCGTCGCCAACACCGTGGGCAACATCGTCGACACGGCCACGCCCCAGAGCGTCGACGCCGACGGCGAGGCGATCGACGGGCTTTTCAACAACGGCAACTGTTTCTCGACGGACAACGGCAAGATCGTCTTCACGCCGCCGACGGAGATCAGCGTCGGGTTCGAATACCGCCTGAAATACACCACCGCCCACCGCATCGTCTCGCGGACGCGGCTCAAGGGCTTCGATACGGTGTATCTCGGTCCCGGGGCCGAGTTCCGGTTCGAGCTGGCCAACCGGTACAGGGACCTCCGCGAGGCCGTTGCGCCGAATTTCACCTACCGCGCGCTGGTTTTCGATCACCTCGCCGGGGCGCAGTACCGCCTGACCTACACCCGCAACGGCGTGCCCGGCACGGTGTGGACCGACTTTGCGGCCCGTTCGGCGCAGGTCACCACCCCGGCCTCGGGGACCGTCGCCGATCCCGTGCTGTTGGTCCGCAGCGGTTCGCAGTGGGTCGCCTACCGCGGCGACTGGGCGCTCTACAACGGCTACGTCGGCGAGACGGGGCAGACGATGGTCGAGGTGCGGCTCCGCACGGCCGCCGAGAGCGTTTCGCCCGCATCGCCCAAGTATTTCAATCTGATCTACTTCGCGGGGGCGGAGCCCGGGATGGCGCTGACCCTGCACAAGGAGTGCTCGCTGCGGCCGCGCTTCCTCTCGGCTCCGGGATTCGGGTCGCGGATCGCATTCGCCGACGTGGCGCAGCACCGCATCCGGCAGTCGGAACTGCTCGATGCCCTCGCGCATCTGTTCAACCTGCGGTTCTACACCGAGGAGGCGACGCGGAGGGTCTGGATCGAGCCGGAAGGGGAGTTTTTCGGTGCGGGACCGGAGACGGACTGGAGCGGCAGGACGGACTTTTCGCAGCCTGTCGAGCGGCGGCCGGTCGCCCCGGAGATTCACGAGGTGCGGACGTGGCGGTACCGGGACGGCGACGGCGCGGTGGCGCGTTTCGACGCCGGGGAGGAGGCTCCGCTCGGGGCGTGGAGTTTTGCGGCGGATTCCTACGCCGCGATGCAGGGCGAAAAGGTGCTGCGCAATCCGCTGTTCAGTCCCTCGCTGAATGCCGCGGGGCATTACCTCAATGCGCCGTCGGCGCTGATTCCCGAGGTCGGCGACCGCGACGACGCGGAGGAGGACGGGACCAACTTCACGCTCCGCATCGTCCGCTACGCCGGGATGCATCCGCTGCCCGGCGACGAGCGGTGGGGGTATCCTTCGGGGCGTTCGGAGTATCCGCTCGCGGCGTTCCATTTCGCGGGGGACGACGTTGCGGAGGGGTTCACGCTCTGTTTCGAGGACCGCGACGGACAACAGGGGCTGCACCGCTTCTACGACGGGCAGGTGCGCCGGGAGGCCTCCCGTGAGCGGATCATCCTCTCGCTGCGGCTCGCGCCTCACGAATTCGAAGCCCTTCTGACGCCCGGAACGGGAGCGCCGGACATCCGTTCGGTCTTCCGCATCGACACCGGAGCGGGCGTGGTGCGGGCCGCGCTGCACGCCGTTGGCGACTACGACCCGGCGAAAGCCTCGGTGCGCTGCACGTTCAACCGCCTCATGGAAGACTGATGACGCGGCACGACGAACTGTTGGCCGAAGCGGTGCTTCGGGAGGTCCGGGGGCTTACGACCCGGCAGGCGGTATTGCGGTTGTTCGAACTGGGGCTGGTCAGCCGCCGGGGGTGTGAACAGCGCGCGATCCGTGACGAAATCGGGCGGCTCGAAAAGGAGGGCATGTCCCGTTGCGAAGCCTTCGAGGTCACAGCCGGGAAACTCTGCTGCTCCTACGAGAAGGTGCGCAACGCATTTTACAACACTTACAAACATTAATCATGGAATCGGAAATTCAAATCAACAACACGGCCGGGGTCTGCCAGATCGACATCGAAGGGATCATCGGCGTACCCGAGGAGTGGCAGTTCGAAGAGCCTGACGCCCGGGTGGCGACCTACGAGCGTTTCCGCGACACCCTGCGGCGCATTGCGGAGATCGAGGCCCCGGAGGTGGTGGTCAACATCCGCTCGACGGGCGGCGACGTGAACGACGCGCTGCTGATCCACGACGCGCTCCGGCAGCTCCCGGCGCGGGTCACGACCCGCTGTTACGGCTATACGGCCTCGGCCGCAACGATCATCGCCCAGGCGGCGTCGGAGGGGTGCCGTCTCCTGTCGGCCAATGCCCTCTATCTGATCCACACGGCCATCTGTTCGACCGAGGGAAATGCCGCGGAGATCGCCGGGAAGATCGACCTGCTGCACCAGACCGATGCGCGTATCGCCGCGGTCTATGCATCTCGTTCGGGGCGTCCGGCCGCGGAGTTCGAGGCCCTGATGGCCGAGAACAACGGCAACGGCCGCTGGCTCGCACCCGAGGAGGCCGTTGCGGCGGGACTGGCCGACAAAGTGGTCGAAGCTGCGGAGCAGCCGGCGTCCTCGCTGGCGCGGAATATCGCCCGGGGCTGGGAGCGTCTGCTGGCCAATATCGGTCTGCGGCCCGGCCCGGCGCTTCCCGCCGACCGCAACGTTCTCCATTTCGACGGGGAGGTGCAGGCTCTGCGCAGCCGTTCGGCTGTTGCGGCCGACGAAGCCCGCCGGCAGGCCGCGCCGACCTCCACGCAGCCGCGCGAGGACCCTTCCTGCGGCGACACGGTCCGCTCGGCCAACGAACGCGCCTATGCCGAAGACGCCAGGCGCATGCGCAATTAAAAATTAAGAATTGAAAATTGCCAAGCGGGGGGGGGCTTCGGGCTGCCGATTCACCGGAGGCGAATCGAAAATCTGCCGGTCAGGAACAAAAGGAGGTTTCGGCCTAAAATGGAAGTCCGGCGACACCCGCCCTGCGGAGGCAAAACAAACAACCAAATTCATCAACCATTTAAAACCAAAAACAACCATGACTTACCTCGAAAATTCGAAACAGTACACCGGTTCCGACCTCGAAAACATCTTCTTCCGCCCGATGCTCACCGGGGAGTCGGCGCAGGACCTCGGCGTGCGCGTACTCTACAACATGCCCCAGCCTACGCACGTCCAGCTCTGGGACGGCCAGCGCAACATCCTTCAGAAATTCACCTCCGCAGGCTGGGCCGGGGGCAAAGCGGCGACCAAGTACGAGAAGACGGTCAATCTTAACCGGGTGAAGGCCGAACTGGGATTCTCGGCCGCCAACTACTTCTCGATGGTCTACGAGAAGGTCTCGTCGCTGGTCAACACCCACATGGACGACCTCTCGGGCACGGAGCTCGAACAGGCCGAAACGGCGCTTTTCAAACAGGCCCTCGCCGAGAATATCCGCGTCACGATGTGGATCGGTGACACCTCCGCGGCGTCGGGTTACAACACCTTCGACGGACTGCTGAAGCGCATCAACGGTCTGGTCGACGACGACGGCGTCTATAACTTTGCCTACCAGGCGGCCGCGCTCGAAGACCCGGCCTATGCGGTCGAGCTGTTCGACAAGCTGTGGGCCGGGGCCGATCCCCGCATCCCGGGCCTCAAGGCCGACGACCGGCTGGCCTACTTCGTCTCGTCGGACATCTACCGCCTCTACGAGAAGTACCTCGATGCAAAGGGCGCCGACGCAGCCTACGCCGATGCAATGAACGGCCGCCGGACGCTGGCCTACCACGGAATTCCGGTCGTGGACGTAAGGCTGGGCAGCTACCTCGGCGCCACCTCCTTCCGCCAGTCGTTCGTCATGCTCACCGACCGCCGCAACCTCGTGCTGGCCGTCAACACGGCCGACATGCCCGGCAACGAGGTGCGCATGTGGTACAACCCCGACGAGATGGAGAACCGCCAGCGTGCGGTCTTCATGGCCGGAACCCAGATCCTCGACGAGGCGCTGATCTCCTTTGCATACAAGCAGTAAAAACCCGGGAACGCGCATCCGCAGGGGCTTTCCCCGCGGATGCCGCGTCCCTGAAATCCGAAAAACGCCATGAGCAAAACGAAAAAAATCAAGACGGCCGTGGGGGTTGCCGACCGCACGGACCCCTATTATGCGCTGGGTTCGTCGCGGGTCGAGAGCGACAAATTCTGGCGCTGGGGCGACGACAACCTCTTCCCGGCGGCGCTGGCGCTGATGGCCCGGCGTTCGACGACCCACCGGCGCATCATCAACGACAAGGCCGACTACATCTCCGGCAAGGGATTCACGTGCGACGAGGCGCAGCAGCCGCAGCTGGCGGCCTTCGTCCGGTGCGTCAACGGCCGGGGCGAGAGCCTTCGCCAGGTGCTGGGCAAGCTGGCCTTCGACAAGTCGCTGTTCGGCAACGCGTTCCTCGAAGCGGTCACCGACCCCGGGCACACCTTTCTGTCGCTCTACCACCAGGACGCCTCGCGCTGCCGCGTGGCCCGCGACTCGAAGCACGTCCTGCTGCACCACGACTGGGCGGCGTTCAAGCCCGCCGAGGCGCGCTCGCTGCCGCTCTACCCCGACTTCGAAGCGCAGGAGGACGGCACGCTGCGCTCGATCGTCCATTACAAGGATTACGAACCGATGTTCGAACACTACGGCGTGCCGCCCTACATCGCGGGGTTCAGCGTCTCGGCGATCGCCTGGAAGACCGACCGCTGGAACATCTCGCGCCTCGACAATTCGTTCCAGCTGTCGGGCGTGATGATGCTCGACTCGTCGGTGGACAACGAGGCCGAGGCCGAACGCATCGTGCGGCTCGCGGAACAGAAGTTCGCCGGGAACCCCGGGCAGGTGATGTTCGTCATCCGCGACGGCGGCGAGGACGACAATTCGCGCTTCATCCCCATTGCCGCGCAGAACGAGGGCGACTGGCAGGCGCTGCACGAACAGGCCGTCGGCGACATCGTCGTGGCCCATTCGTGGTTCCGGACGCTGAGCGGACTGGACTACGCTGCGGGATTCAGCGCCGAACGCATTCTGCACGAATACGAGGTGGCGCTCAACACGGTGATCCTCGCCGAGCAGGACGAGCTGACGGAGCCGATCCGCGCCGTCATCGCCTCGGTGCTGGGGCTGGACACGACGTCGCTGCAAATCGTCAACCGTCCGCCGACCCGCTCGAAACCCATCTACATGAAGGTCTGGGAGGCCCGCAAGGCCGACGGACTCGACTACGACCCGGAGGATGAACGCCAGCAGGCGTTTTTATCCGAGATTACGAAGTATAATATTAGAAGTATCGAATAAAATGCATAGCTTCCGCGGGGCATTCTGCCGCTTTTGCCGCGAAAAGCGACATGCGGATGGTTTTGGCGCTTTTAACTTCGCTACGCTCGTTTTCCTCCTTCTGGCACGGCATAGCCCGCAAGCGGTCTCTGCTCGTGCTGCGTGCGTCGGTTGCCATCAAAAGAACAGAGAAAGCCGCGACGATGTCGCGGGTGTTTTGTACCTTTTTTCCGCAAAAAGGTACCCAAAACTCCCCGGCAGATGCCTTCGCCTACTTCGTCCCGTCTAACGTTCGAAACGGGCGCCTATTCGCGGGTTTGCAAGCAAACCGGCCCCGTTTCTTGCCACTTTTAGCCGGGCCTTCGTTTCACGGCTCCGGCATCGGGCCGGGATCTTTCGCCGCCTTTGGCGGCGCAGGCGTGAGACGCCTGTTTTATGGGTGCTTGCACAGAACGGGATCGCAGTATCCTGCCGTCGCCCCTGAAAGCGGTTTGAAACCGCTTTACGCTTTTTGCCGAGCGGGATTCTCATCACGTGACATCGGCAAACTTTCAACTTTTCACTTTTAACCTTCCACCTTATGAATACGTTAGTCACACCCCTCCAGGTGCTGAAACTCGCCTTCGGCGAAGGGGAATACCTGCCGCCGGAGATCATTGCCGAAGCCGACATTGCCGGAGCCGAACAGCGTCACATCGTCCCCGTCGTGGGGCGGGCGCTCTACGAAAAGCTCCTCGCAGGCTCCTATCCCGACTTCCGGACCGAATACCTCGCCTCCCCGGCAGCCCTCTTCACGCGCGCCGTCCTCCAGCCGCGGCTCGACGTCCGCACCGGGCAGTGCGGCACGACGGCTCCGAAATCCGCCTATGCCCAGCCGGCCGGGGACACGGCCCGCCGACACCTGCGGCGCGCCCTGCTGGCCCAGGCCCGCACGCTGCTGCACCGCGCCGCGGAGTACCTTCGCGCACACCGGGATGAATTCCCGGAATACGATCCCGAGAACGACATCTTCAACCGCTGTACGACCGATGGAGGCTTTGTTCAGATTCGTTAGCGGCGTGGCGGTGGGGATCGCCGCGCTGTTCGCACCGATCGGGCCGCTGGCGGCCACGACCGTCGTCTTCATCGGCGTCGATTTCCTCTCGGGAGTGGCGGCCGACCGCGCTGCGGCCCTCCGCGAAGGGCGCGCATGGTATTTCGAGAGCTGCAAGGCGTGGCGCACGGTGCTCAAGCTCGCCCTCGCGCTCACGGCGATCTCGATGGCGTGGCTGATCGACAGCTGCGTGCTGGATTTCATGCGGCTGAACCTCACGCGGCTTCTTACGGGGTTCACCTGCGGCGTGGAACTGTGGTCGTTTCTCGAAAACGCCGCGCAGCTCTCCGACGCTCCGCTGTTCCGCTGGCTGCGCCGCTACGTGCACCGCCGCATCCGGAAGGAGGCAGGCGATGAGTAGGGGTTTGTCGAATTGCAATCCGGGGAACATCCGGCAGTCGAAGGTGCGTTACAAGGGCGAAGTGCAGCCCTCCCGGGACCCGGCCTTCAAGCAGTTCGAGTCGCTGGCCTGGGGCTACCGGGCCGTCTTCGTGCTGTTGCATACTTACCGGGTCCGTCACGGCCTGCGGACCGTCCGCGGGATGATCTCCCGCTGGGCGCCGCCCGTGGAGAATCACACCGAAGCCTACATCCGCGCCGTGGCCGCCGACACGGGCATCGACCCCGACGAGCCGCTCGACACGCTCGACCCGGCGACGATGATCCCCCTGGCCGCCGCCATCTCGCGCGTGGAAAACGGCACGGCGGCGGACCGCGGCGAAATCGAGCGCGGCTGGGCGCTGTTTTCCGACTGATTTTGCTATCTTTACGGCTCAATAGACTGTCCGGATGAAGATTTCCCGCCTGCCCGACCGGCTCGACCGTATGCCGATGCTCAAGATTCTCGTGCTTTTCGCCGCGGGAATCGCGTTGGCGGGCCGCTACGAACTGCCCCTGTGGTTTCTCGCAGGGGCTTTCGTCGTGACGGGCGTGCTGGCCCTGTCGCTGCGCTCGTCGGCCGCCACGGTCGCAATGATCCTCACGGCGGGGTTCGCCGCGGCGCAGTTCCGTGCGCCCCGGGCCACCGTGCCGCGGGGCGTGCACACGGTCTATGAGGTCACGGTCGAGGGGTTTCCGGCCGACCGGGGCCGTTATGCCGTCGCCGATGCGTCGGTGGCGGCATGGCGCGATCCGGCCGACGGACGCTGGCACGCTTCGGACGCCCGTATCCGGCTATACGCCGATTCGCTTGCGGGGTTGCATGCCGGGGAGCGCATCCGCTGCCGGGGCGCGGTGCGGCCGTTTCGCGGCGGTGCGGAAAGCTATCGCCGCCTGATGGCGCGGCGGGGCTACGCCGGAACCCTGTGGATTACGGAGCGGACGCTTCTCGAACGGCTTCCGGGCCGGCATGCGGGCCTGCACCGCAGGGCGGTCGAAAGGCTCTCCCGGCTGCCGATGAGCGCCGGGGCTGCGGCCGTCGTCGAGGCCATGGCGGCGGGCGAGCGGCGCGGCGTCACGCCCGAACTCCGCACGGCGTACTCCCGGAGCGGGTTGTCGCACCTGCTGGCCGTATCGGGACTTCACACGGGGATCGTTTTCGCGCTGGTCAATCTCGCGCTGTGGTGGCTGCCGCTTTTCAGGCGGGGACACCTGCTGAAAAATCTGCTGGCGGCCGTTGCCGTGTGGCTTTTCGTCGCGGCGGCGGGGTTTCCGCCCAGCGCCGTCCGGGCCGCGGCGATGTGCACGGTCCTGCAGGCGGCGCTGGCCTCGGCGTCGGAATACGTTGGGCTGAACGCCCTGGCCGCGGCGGGATTCGGGATGCTGGTCTGGAATCCCAGCTGGCTGGGCGACATCAGTTTTCAGCTGTCGTTCGTCGCCGTGGCGGCCATCCTCGCCTGGGGCGTGCCGCTCTGCCGCCGCTGCCGGACCCGGTGGAAGGGCGTGAACGTCGTCGTTGACGCCTATCTGATCGGGTTCGTGGCGACTGTCGCCACTGCGCCGCTCGTTTCGCACACGTTCGGCGTCGTGCCGCTGGCCGGACTGGCGGTCAATCCGCTGGCCATCGCGCTGGCCGGGGTCGTGGTGTTCGGCGGCGCATTGTGGATGCTCGCGCCCGTCGGATTCCTCGCCCCGGCGTTCGGGTTCGTCACGGGGAGCGCCGCCGAAGGGATCAGCGCGCTGGCCCGGCTGACCGCCTCGCTGCCCGGAGGTGCGGCCGATTACACCCTCGGCGGATGGCCGACGGCGGCGGTCTACGCCGTTTTTGCGCTTGCGACCCTTGCGGCGTGGAGCGGCGAACCGAAAAAAAACGTACCTTTGCGGACGTGATTACCTCCGAAGAATATTCCCTCCTGCTCACGGACGAAGTGCGGCGCGCCGTCGCCGCCGCACGGGGCCGCGACCCGCTGGAGGTGGCTCTGGACCGCACCGTCCCCCACGCCCGGCTCGTGGCCACGCAGGTCAAGTACCTCGCGCGGGCCGCGCAGAAACTCCCTTCGTACGCCGCGGCGCAGTGCATCCTGCCGCCGCTGGCCTTCGAGCAGGCGTCGAGCGAGGCGTGCGCCGCCCACAAACTCCTCGAAGGCGACACGGTGCTGGACCTCACCTGCGGGCTGGGTGCCGACGCCCTTTTTTTGAGCCGCCGCTTCCGCCGTGTGGTGACGCTCGAACGCAATGAAATGCTGGCCCGCGTGGCCGCGGAGAATTTTTCCAGAATGGGCGTCGCGAATGTCGACGTAGTGAATGCCTCCGCCGAGGAGTATCTCCGACGCGACGGCCTGCGTTTCGACTGGATTTACGCCGATCCCGACCGCCGTTCGGACAAGGGCCGCAAACTGGTGCGGCTGGAGGATTGTTCGCCCGACATCGTCGCTCTGAAGCCGCGTCTGAAGCAGGTTTCGGGGCGTCTGTGCGTCAAGAACTCCCCGCTGTTCGACGTCGGCGAGGCCCTCCGGCTCTTTCCCGACAGCCGTGTGGAGGTGCTCTCGCTCGGCGACGAATGCAAGGAGGTCGTGGTCTATGACGACGGCACGGGGCCGCTCGTCACCGCCACGGCTCTCGGGCGCGGGAGTTTTTCGGCCGCTCCGGGCGAGACCGCACCCCCTCCGGGCCGTTTCGACCCGGAGCGTTACGGCTATCTGGTGATCCCCGACGTGTCGTTGCAGAAGGCCCGTCTCGCGCGGATTCACCTTGCGGGAAAAGCCGACATCTGGAGCGACAACGGCTACGGGTTCGCCGTGGAGGAGCCGGAAGGCGTGCTGGGACGGACCTTCGCCGTCGAAAGCATCGAACCCTACGATCCCAAACGGCTCAAGCGCGAACTGAAAGGCCGCGGGGCGGAGGTGCTCAAGCGTGATTTCCCGCTCGCCGTCGAGGAGTTGATGCGCCGCCTGGGCCTGCACGCCGGGGCCGGCCTGCGGCTGGCCTTCACGAAAATCGGGAACGATTTTTGGGTTATCCGTTTAAAATAGCTACATTTGCCTGATTGCCAGGCTGCGACTTATGAAATTCAGCGATTTTCTGACATACTTCACCGACACGATTTTCCGGCGCGACGTCACCGAATGGCGCAACCCCGTCGTGCGGTGGCTCGTGCAGCAATACCGCCTGCTGTTCTACACGGCCCGCGGCCTGCTCGAACACGGAACCATCGTCCGTTCGGCGGCGCTCACGTTCTACACGCTGATGTCGCTGGTGCCGATTCTCGCGGTGGTATTCGCCGTGGTGAAAGGATTCGGGCTGGCCGACGGACTGATCGAAAACCTCTACGGTCTCTTCCCCCGAAACCCCGACATCGTCGACTACATCGTCAACTTCGCCGAAAACGCCCTGGCGCGCACGCAGGGCGGCGTGGTGGCCGCCGTGGCGCTGGTCATGCTTTTCTGGGCCGTGATCCGGGTCTTCGGGTCGATCGAAAGCGCCTTCAACAACATCTGGGAGGTCAAGGTCGAGCGCAGCATCACCCGCCAGTGGACCGACTACATCGCCGTGGTGATGATCGTGCCGATCCTCTGGATCGTGGCCAACGCCGTGGGCAACTATGCCGAGCAGCTGCTCGGATTCGACGACAGCTGGTATTTCAACCTGCTGTCGCACCTTGCCTCGATGATCGTCATCTGGGTGATGTTCACCTTCCTCTACATCGTCATACCCAACGCCAGAGTGCGTTTCGGCAGCGCCCTGATGGCCGGCATCGTCGCCGGGACGATTTTCCTGCTCTTCCAGTGGGGCTACGTCTACGTGCAGCGGTGGATGACCTCGTACAACGCCATCTACGGCAGTTTCGCGGCCCTGCCGCTGCTGCTGATCTGGATGCAGACCTCGTGGGAGATACTCCTTTTCGGCGGCGAGCTGTCGTTCGCCTATCAGAATATCGCGCGTTTCGGCGAGGAGCGCGAATCGCTCCTGATCAGCTACGACCAGCGGCGCAAGGTGCTGCTCGCGGTGATGCTCACCGTCGTGCGGAATTTCCGCGACCGGGGCGGGGCGCTGCCTGCGGACGAGATCCGCGAACGCCTCGACCTGCCCACGCGCATCGTCAACGACGTGCTGTTCCAGCTCGTGCAGGCCGGGCAGCTGATCGCCGTGCGCAGCGGCGACGGCGAGCGGGAAACGGCCTTCACTCCGGCGCACGACATCGCGTCGATGACCGTCTACGGCGTGCTGGAGGCGGTCGAACGGTCGGGGCAGACCACTTTCGACCTCGGGCAGACGCCCGAACTGGCGCGCATCGACCGCGAACTGGAGATGCTCAAAGAGTCGGCCCGCCGGTCGCAGGACAACGTGCGGCTGACCGACCTGCTGTAATTATGAATTCTGAATTGAAAAAAACCGTCATCATCGGCAGCGGGAACCTCGCGGAAGCGTTGGCCCGCGCCGTCGCCAAGAGCGAACTGGAACTCGTGCAGATTTTCGCCCGCAACGCCGAGCGGGCGCGCGTCGTTGCGGAGCTGGCCGCGACCGGCTGGGAGACGCGCCCCGAAATGCTCCGCAAGGATGCCGACATCTACCTGATCGCCGTCAGCGATCGCGCCGTGGCGGAGGTGGCCGCAACGCTCCCGATTCCCGAAGAGGCTGCGGTGGCCCACACGGCCGGAAGCGTGCCGGTCACGGCCATCCCCGAACGATTCGCCCGGCGTGCCGTTTTCTATCCGATGCAGACCTTCACCAGAGGGCGCGAAGCGGACTTTTCCGTGATCCCCGTGTTTCTCGAAGCGTCGTCGCCCGAACTGCGTCCGGAGCTGGAGGCGTTCGCCCGGAAACTCTCCGGGACGGTCATCTGGGCCGACTCGGCACAGCGCTGCAAGGTGCATCTCGCGGCGGTTTTCGCCTGCAACTTCGCCAATCACATGTATGCCGTGGGCGAACGTATCGTCCGCGGTGCGGGGCTGGATTTCGACGTGCTGAAACCGCTGATCGCCGAAACCGCGGCCAAGGCCTGCGACGCCCGTTCGCCGCTCGACGTGCAGACGGGACCCGCCGTGCGCAACGATTTCGCCACGAAGGCCCGCCACGGCGACCTGCTGGCCTTCGACCTCCGACTGAAAAACATCTACTCAACGATAAGTCAAAGCATATGGGAAACTTCAAAGAAGATATAGCGCGCTGCGAAGCCTTCGTCTTCGACGTCGACGGCGTGATGACCGACGGTGGCATCATCCCCACGCCCGACGGCGACTTCATCCGCCGCTACAACGCCAAGGACGGCTATGCGCTGGCCTACGCGATCAAGATCGGCTACAAGGTCTGCATCATCACCGGCGGCCGGGGCCGGACGCTCGAAAACCGCCTCCGGATGCTCGGTATCGACCATTTCTACGTCGACTGCATGGACAAGATCACGGCCATCCGCGAATACATGGCGGGCCAGGGGCTCGATCCGGCCAACGTGATCTACATGGGCGACGACATCCCCGATCTGGATTGCATGCGCGAAGTGGGCCTTCCGGTCTGCCCGGCGGACGCGGCGGCGGAGGTGATCGAGGCGTCGCGTTACGTCTCGGAGTTCCGGGGCGGCGAAGGGGCCGTGCGCGACATCGTCGAGCAGGTGCTCCGCGCCCGCGGCGACTGGGCGCGCGACTCGCAGGGCGTCACGCCCTCGTCGCTCGCGGCGTCGCGGTAAGGCGTTCCGGAAGAGATGCGGTTCCCTTCCCGGCCGACGAAAAGGCGCGGCCGCCTTTCCCTTCTTTCTCTGAAAGAAGGGGAAACAATGCGGGGTTTCCGGCTAAAATTTGTATCTTTGCCGGGCTATAAGCCTCCGTCATGCTCGAAAAACTGGCCAAACAAACTGCCGTCTACGGCATCAGCACCATCGTCGTAAGGTTCCTGAGCTACCTGCTCACGCCTTACTACACCCGTGTGTTCGGGCAGGAGACCTACGGCGTCGTCACCGACATCTACGCCCTTATTCCGCTGGCGCTCACGCTGCTGACGATGGGCATGGAGTCGAGCTACTTCCGCTTTTCGGCCAAGGCCGAGGAGGCGGGCGGCGATGTGAAGGCGGCCAAGCGGCGGCTTTTCGCCACGACGTGGGGCGTCACGTCGCTCGCCGCGGCGGTGTTCTTCCTGGCGACGGCCTTTTTCCGCGACGGCATCGCCCGCATGATGGGCGAGGCGTATGTCGCGCATCCCGAATACGTCGTCTGGGTCGGCCTGATCATCCTTTTCGACGTCTGGGCCTGCATCCCCTTCTCGCGGCTGCGCGAACAGGGCCGGGCCATGACGTTCGTGGGGCTGAAAGCCATGAACGTCGTTCTGAACGTGGCGCTGGCCTTCGGGTTCGGCGCCGCGGGGCTGTTCGCTACCGACTTCGGCGTGGGATGGGTCTTCGTCGCCAACCTGATCGCCAGCGTCGTGACGTGGCTGGCGATCCTCGGGACCGCCGACCGCACCGTTCCGAAGATCAACTGGGTGCTGCTCGCCGCGATCTTCGCCTACTCGCTGCCGCTGCTGGTGGGCGGGCTTGCCGGTACGGCCAACGAGTTCATCGACCGGCAGCTGATCAAGTACCTCGTTCCCGAGGGCGCCATGGCCCAGCTGGGCATCTACGGGGCCATCACGAAGATCGCCGTGGTGATGATGCTCTTCTACCAGATGTACCGCCTGGCCGCCGAGCCGTTCTTCCTCTCGAACTTCAGGAAATCGGACTTCGTGGCGATGAACGCCGCGGCGCTGAAATACTACGTCATGGCCTCGATGCTGATTTTCCTCGGCATCGCGCTGTTCCGCGACGTGTTTGCGCTGATCGTGGGGCGCAGTTTCCGCGAGGGGATCTTCATCCTTCCGGTGGTGCTCGGGGCCAACGTGCTGACGGGCGTGTGGCTCAACCTCTCGTTCTGGTACAAGCGCGAGGAGCGCACGTCGCTGGCCATCGTCGTCACGGGTGCGGGACTGGTCGCCATCGTCGCTTTCGGGATCTGGCTCATCCCGCTGTGGGGCTACTACGGGGCCGCGTGGGCGCGCCTGGCGAGCGAAACGGTGATGGTCGCCGTCAGCTGGTGGCTCAACCGCCGCTATTACCCGACGCCCTACGACTGGCGGCGCATCGGCGAATACGTCGCCGCGGCGCTCGCGGTTTTCGTCGTTTGCGAGGCTTTGACCGCCTCCGCGGACAATATGTTTGTAAGCTATGCGTTTAATATAGTGCTCTTTGCGTTGTATGCCGCCTACCTCGTCCGCCGCGAGCGGATCGACCTGGGGGCGATGCTGCGCGCATTCCTGCACAGGTAAAAAGTGAATCGGAGTATGCAGAGACGACTTTTCCCCAGAATCGCAGCCGCGGCTTCGGCCCTCCTGCTCCTCGCCGCCTGCGGCCAGTCCCGTCCGGAAGGCCCGGCCGAGGTGTTGCTGCATACCACGGCGGGCGACATTCGCATCGAACTCGACGGGCGGACGCCCCTTCACCGGGACAATTTCCTGAAACTGACCCGCGAAGGGTTTTTCGATTCGGTGCTGTTCCACCGTGTGATCGCCGATTTTATGATCCAGGCGGGCGATCCCGCCTCGCGCCGCGCCCCGGCGGGCACGATGCTGGGCGAGTCCGATGCGGGCTACCTGATTCCCGCCGAGATCGTCTATCCGGCGCTGGCGCATACGCGCGGCGCGCTGGCCGCGGCCCGGACTTCCGACGAGGTGAACCCCGAACGGAAATCCTCCGGCAGCCAGTTCTACATCGTCTGGGGCAAGCCCTTCGACGGCGCGACGCTCGACCGGATTCAGCAGAGCGTGACCGCTGCGACGAACGGGGAGATCGTGATCCCCGATTCCCTGCGGACGATCTATGAAACCACTGGCGGCACGCCGTTCCTCGACGGACAGTACACCGTTTTCGGCCGTGTGACCGAGGGGCTTGAGATCGTGGAGGCCATTCAGGGCGTGGCGACCGATTCGGCCGGCCGGCCGCTGGAGGACGTGCGGATCATCCGGGCCGAAGCGGTTCGAAAATAGACTGAACATGAAGAAGACGACCGGAAAAATCGCCGTGATGGGCGCCAGTTTCGCGCTTTTCCTCTGTGGGGCCGGGGCGCTCCAGCTGGAGCGCGGCACGGCGCGGACCGTGATCCTCGCGGTGGTTTTCGCGGGTTTGCTGACGATTGCCGGGGTGCAGACCTTCCGGCGGATGAAAAATAAGGAGTAAAATGCGTTTTGCGGACATTACAGGACAGGAGGATTTGAAACGGCATCTGACGCAGTCGGTCGATGCCGGTCGCGTGAGCCATGCCCAGCTCTTCACGGGTACGGCGGGTTCCGGGGCGCTGGCCGTGGCCGTGGCCTATGTTCAGTATCTCTGCTGCCGCCACCGCTCGGGCGGCGACTCGTGCGGCGAATGCCCCGACTGCCGACAGATCGCGGCGCTGGCGCACCCCGACCTGCATTTGGTTTTCCCGGTCAACAAACAGGGCAAGAAGTCGGGAGAGGTGATGCGCAGCGACGAGTTCCTGCCGCAGTTCCGCGCGCTGTTCGCCGAGCGCGGGGGCTACTTCTCGCCGCAGGACTGGTACGACCGCCTCGACCTGGGCAAGACGCTCAAAGGCATGATCGCGGCCCGCGAGGCCGACGAGATCATCCGCAAACTGTCGTTCAAGAGTTTCGAGGCCGATTATAAGACCATGCTGATCTGGCTTCCGGAGGCGATGAACGAGGAGGCCGCGAACAAGATTCTCAAGATTCTGGAGGAGCCGTGGGACCGTACGCTTTTCATTCTGGTCTGCGAACATCCCGACCGCCTGCTGCCGACGATCGTTTCGCGTACGCAGGAGGTCTGCGTGCCGCGCATCGCGCCCGACGTGCTGGAGCGGGTGGCGCAGCAGCGGGGCGTGGCCGATCCGCTGCAAGCCCGCAACATGGCGCGCCTGGCAGGCGGCGATTTGCTGGAACTGGGCCATCTGGTGGCGGGCGAGAGCGATGCGATGCGCAAGGAGCATTTCGACCTTTTTTGTAGCCTCATGCGTTTGAGCTACAATGACCGGCACCTCGAACTGATCGCCTGGGCCGAAGATGCCGCGCAGCTCACCCGCGAGCAGCAGCGGGCGTTTCTGCGCGATGCGGCGCGGCTTTTGCGCGAGAGCTTCATGCTCCATGCCGGTATCCGCGAGGTCAGCTACCTCTGGGGCGAGGAGCTGGCTTTCTGTTCGAAATTCGCCCCTTTCGTCGGCCCGCGGAATATCGAGCCGCTGATCGCCGAGATCGAGAGCGCCGCCGCGCAGATTGCGCAGAACGGCAATCCGACGATCGTATTCACCCATTTTGCCCTCTCGGTGAGCAAGATGATAAAACATTTGTGATTTATGGCACGTGTGGCACTTCTTTTAGGCGGTAATCAGGGCGATGTGAAACGGACCCTGCAAACGGCGCAGCAGCTTGTCAACTCCCGTGTGGGGGCCGTGCTGCGCTGCTCTCACCGTTATGAAAGCGAGCCGTGGGGATTCCCGGCCGCGGAGCGTTTTTCGAACCAGGCGCTGGAGGTCTCCACCGACCTCACGCCGCACGAGGTGCTCGACGCCTGCCAGCGGATCGAGCGGGAACTGGGCCGCAACCGCGCCGCCGAGGCGGTCGAGAAGGCCTCTTCCGGAGCCGTCTACTGCTCGCGGCCGATCGACATCGACATCATTTTCTACGACGACGAGGTGATCGGCGACGAACGCCTCACGGTTCCCCATCCGCTGCTCGCCGAGCGGGAATTCGCGCTGGTGCCGCTTTGCGAGATCATGCGCCAGCGGCGGCATCCCGTGACGGGAGCTACCGTCGGCGAGATGCTCGACGCGCTCCGAAACAAATAGAACGGGTATGAAGGCAAAACGAATATTACCGCTTCTGGCCGCCGCCGCGCTGCTCGCGGGGTGTTTCAAGGACGTGTCGTACAAGACGAACTACGTCCTCAAACCCCTTGCGCAGGCGCAGACGGTCGATCCTGTCGAGCCGTTCGAGGGGCTGAAGGCTTATGCTTTCGACGCCGATACGGCCTTTTACACCGTGGCTTCCTACGAGGATGCGCTCAACGGCGTCATTGCGCGGAAGGACGACCTTTCGGACCGGATCGCCTCCCCGGTCGCCGCGGCTGAACCCTGCGTGCGGGAGGGGACCGTGGGCTGGGTGCAGATGCCGCTTTCGGCCGAGACGCAGATGGTCGTGGCTGTCGACCCGGTAAACAGGGTCTATGCCTATACGCAGCAGGAATTGGACGTGAACCTTCCCAACCTCTACGTGTCGCTGATTTTCAAACCCTGGAAGGGTTTTTCCTACAAGGAGGGCAACTGGAGTTTCTACAACGAGTTCTATGCGCCTCCCGTCTACCTCGACTGCCTGATCGACCCCTCGGTCCAGCTTGCCGAGGGCGGCGAGACCTCGGAGATCGCCAACGTGAAGGCGTATGCCTATGCCGCCGACACCACGGCGTTCTACATCGCCTCGTACGACGATGCCGTGTCGGGCAAGCTCACGGCGAAAACCGCCGGCGTCACCCCGCCCGCCACGCCGTTCTCGGCCTACGAGGACAAGGAGACCGGGCTTTACAAGATGGAGGTCAGCTCCTCGACCCTGATGGTGGTCGTGGTCGACCGCACCAACCGCCTCTACGCCTACTCGAAACAGGTGGTCGACCTCGAAGGCGAGACCGTGACCCTGCCGGTGGTCTTCCGTCCGTGGCGTGCGACGTGGATTTACGTCGAGGACGGCTGGCGCTTCGTCGATGCGTCGCGCGCGCCTGAAACGAAACCCCAAACACAATCCCGACGCCGATGAACACTCCGCGACATATGCTTAACGTGCTGCGCCTTGCGGTGGCGCTGCTCTTCGCTTCGGCCCTTATGAGCCGCTGTGCGAGCATGATGACCCCCACGGGAGGTCCCCGCGACTCGCTGCCCCCCGTCATCGTGAACATGACGCCCGACAACTTCGCGACTGGCCGGCCGACCGTCGGCCACGGGAAGATCTACATCGAGTTCGATGAGTTCGTGCAGCTCAAGGACCAGCAGAAGGAGTTCTTCACCTCGCCGGCGATGAAGAAAAAGCCGCTCATCACCCTGCGCGGCCGGGGCATCGTCGTGCAGCTTCGCGACACGCTGGCCCCGAATACGACCTATGCGCTCAATTTCGGCAGCGCCATCCGCGACAACAACGAGGGCAACCCGCTCTATTCGATGCGCTACGTCTTCTCGACGGGGCCCGAGATCGACTCGATGGTCCTTTCGGGCTATACGGCCGACAGTTACAAGGCCGACTCCGTGTCGAAGAGCTTCATCTGGTTCTTCCCGGCCGACTCGGTCGAGCAGGTCGCCGGATACGACTCCACGATCTTCAAGTACAAACCCGCGGCCATCGCCCGTGCCGAGAACAACGGCATCTTCATCGCCCAGAACCTCAAGCCGATCCCTTACCGCGTCTATGCCGTTCAGGATAAGAACGACAATCAGATGTACGAGCCGGGCAGCGACCAGGTGGGTTTCCTCGAAGGGACCTACAACCCTGCCGAGATGCCCGATTTCGGCATGTGGTACGACTCGATCCGCCAGTACGTGACTGCCGAGCCGCAGCTCTACTTCCGCATGTTCACCGACAAGGCGTTCCGCCGCCAGGTGCTTTCGCAGACCGAGCGGCCGCTGCAGCACAAGGCGATGCTCTACTTCGCCGCGGCGCGTCCGAAGATCACCCGGCTCCGTTTCGACAGCATTCCGGCCGACCGGGTGATCGTCGATCCGCAGACCGTGGGCCGAGATACGATCGCCCTGTGGTTCAACGTCCCCTCGTCGTCGCTTCCCGATACGATCAAGGGCGAGATCACCTATTTCAAACACGACACCGTCAACCAGTTGCAGGAGGTCACCGAACCGCTGAAGCTCGCCTGGCGTCTGATCGAGACCAAGGAGCAGGAGCGCGAACGCGAGAAACTCGAACGCGAACGCCGCAAGGCCGAGGCCGCGGGCGAGGAGTGGGTGGAACCCAAGAAGGAGAACCCCTTCGCCTTCAAGATGCCCACTTCGGGCGAGATCAACCCCGAGAATCACCTGACGGTCGATTTCGACTATCCGCTCGTGAAGCTCGATTCGGCCGAACTGCTGCTGACGCGCGTGCTCGAGGATAACTCGATCGAGGATATTCCGGTGCGCATGGTGCGCGATACGGGGATGCTGCGCCGCTGGCAGGTCCGCGCCCCGTGGAAGCTGGGCGGACAGTATACGCTGACCATCCCCGAGGGCGCCATTACCGACGTTGCGGGCCTCTCCAACGACTCGATCATCGGGAAGTACACGGTTCTCGACCCCGAGAAATTCGCCACGGTGCTCATCCACGTCAGGGGCCGCGACGACGGCACGAAGTATATCGTCCAGCTGCTCGACGGCAGCAACGCGCTCAAGCAGGAGAAGCGGGACGTGACGACCGGCGACATCCGGTTCAATTACGTTCCCGCCGGCGAGATCAAGTTCCGCGTCATCGAGGACCGCAACGGCAACGGCAAGTGGGATTCGGGCAATGTGGTCGAACGTCTCCAGCCCGAGCGGGCCGAGATCTACGCCAACGACCAGGGCGAGGACACCTTCGCCACGAAGACCAACTGGGAGATCGAATTCTCGATGGACATGAACCGGATCTTCGCGCCGGTCACGATGCAGTCGCTCTCGCGCCTGCTGGACGAACGCGAGTCGCAGCGTCTGCGCCGCGAGGCGGAGAAACGGGCCAAGGAGGGTCCGAAGCGCGATCAGGACCGCAACCGGCAGCAGAACGATAATAACAGCAACTTCAACGCTGCGGGCGGGATGTTCAATAATTTCAGATAAGATGACGATGCAACGACATATCCGGACGGCGCTCTTCGCCCTTGCGGCCCTCGCCGCATGGCAGGGGGCTTCGGCGCAGCATACGCTCGGCTTCACGGTGGGCTACGGCATGGGCAACGGCCGCTTCCAGCCCCAGCAGGAGATGCGGGCGATCTGGGGACTTTACAGCGGGGGCCTTTCGTGGCGCTACTACGGCAAGCAACGCTTCGTGGGGGGCTTCGGCATTGATCTGGAGTTCCAGCAGCAGGGCTTTTCGTTTGCGACCAACGCTTCGCAGGTCGAGGAGAAGAAGGATTATCTCTACTATACGCGGCATGTCAATTCCGTCGTGCTGCCGATCGTCTGGCAGCCGCACTTCTACATGCTGCGCAACCACGTCCGCATCTACCTCGAAGCGGCCGCGACCTTCTCCTACAACATCTCGTCCACCTACGAGAACGAGCAGGCCCGGGCCAACGGCTCCGCCGGCTGGAAAGGCGACTATCCCTTCAAGCTCGCGCGCGACAACCGCTGGGGCTACGGACTGGCGGGCGGCGGCGGCATCGCTTTCCTGATCCGCCGTTTCGAGCTGAATTTCCGGGTGCGCTACTCGTTCGGTTATTCGGACATCGTCCGCAACCGCAACAAATACTACGACAACAACAGCGACGGCGCGGAAAATCCCTTCTGGGCCACTCCGCTGCGTTCGCCGCTCGACAACCTTATGATCTCCGTGGGGTTGAACTACCGCTTCAACAAACAGGGCTTCGAGGCCTGGAAACCAAGACCCAAGAAGGAGAAGAACCGCGAGGTCTTCAAATTCGGGCTGTAAAAAACACAAATTATGGAAACTACCCGTCAGCAGAAAATCGCCAAGCAGATCCAGAAGGACGTTGCCGAAATCTTCCAGAAGGAGGGCGCCCCGATCGTGCGCGGCTCGCTCGTAACGGTCACCGCCGTACGCATATCCCCCGATTTCAGCTACGCCAAAATCTACGTCAGCATCTTCCCCTTTGAGCAGAGCGGCGAGGTGATGAAGCGGCTCGAACACCAGAACTGGTTCATCCGCCGCGCCCTGGGCCAGCGGCTCCGCAACCAGCTGAAGAACGTCCCCGAAATTCAGTTCCTGCTCGACGATTCGCTCGAATACATCGAGCATATAGAGCAGGCGTTGAAAGAAGATTGACAGTTATGCGCTTCTGCCGGTTGTTCCCGCTGCCTGCGGCGGCATTTGCAAGTCCGATCCGCCCCCGAACCTCTGCCGAGGCGGGGGCTTCGGGATTTACGCTCTAATCCGTCGCCCGCCATGCTGCCGCAGCTCTTCGCCCGTCGCTACCTCTTTTCGTCCCAGTCCCGGTCGGTGGTCAACCTGATCTCGGGATTGAGCGTCGCGGCCGTGGCGATGCCCGTTGCGGCCATGATCATCCTGCTGTCGGTCTTCAACGGTTTCGAATCGCTCGTCAAGTCGATGTATTCGGCTTTCGACGCCGATCTTACCGTCTCCCCGCGGCAGGGGCAGACCTTTGCGCAGCGGGATCTCGACACCGCGGCCCTCGCACGCATCCCGGGGGTCGGCGCGCTGTCGTTCACCCTGGAGCAGAGCGCCCTGCTCGAACACGGAGGGCGTCAGGCCACCGCCACGATCCGGGGCGTCGACGAGGCCTACGGGGCTGTCTTTCAGCTTGGCGATGCCGTTTCCGCCGGGGAGTGGCGCGTGCGGCTGGGCGATCTGGAACGGCTGGTCGTCGGACAGTCGATGGCGTGGATGCTGGGCATCCGCTCGCTGGCCGATGCCGACGTCACGCTCTACGCCGTGCGGCGGGGATCGTTCTCCTCGCTGCTGCCGCTCGAAAACTACACGCGCCGCACGGAACCCGTGGGCGGCGTCTATACCCTCGACCTCGAAACCGAACGCACCTACGTGCTCGCCTCGCTGCGGCTGGCGCAGGAGCTGTTCGGCTATCCGGGCCGTGCCTCGGCGCTCGTCGTGCGCCTCGCTCCCGGGGCCGATGCCGCGGCGGTCCGCAAGGCCGTTGCGGAGGCTGCGGGCGACGGATTCCGCGTCCGCACGCGCGACGAACTGCGCGCTTCGTTCTACCGCATTATGACCTACGAGAAGTGGGGCATCTTCTTCATCGCCCTGCTGGTGCTCATCATCGCTTCGTTCTCGGTGGTGGGGGCATTGGCCATGCTGATCGTCGAAAAACGGGACGACATCTCCACGCTCCGCGCCCTGGGGGCCGACACGGGCCTCGTCCGCGCCGTGTTCCGCACCGAAGGGTTTCTGATATGCGGTCTGGGCGCTGTCGCCGGCATGACGCTGGGTGTTGCCGCGACTCTCGCGCAGCAATATTTCGGGCTGATCGAGATTCCGGCCGAGACCTTCCTCACGAAGAGCTATCCCGTCGAATTCCGACCGACCGATCTGGCGGTCGTCGCCGCGTCGTTCGCCGCCGTGGCCGCCCTCCTTTCGAACATCACCGTCCGCAGTATGATTAAAACCGACCGATTATGAAACGATTCCTCCGCATAGCGGCATCCGCGGCCTTCGTGCTGCTGCTGTCCGCCTGCGCCCGCCACAAGATCATCCCCGACGACACGCTGGCGCAGATTTTCCACGATGCGTTCCTCACCAACGCCTACATCGGCAGCGAGGGCGTGAAGACCGACTCGCTGCGCATCTACGAGCCGATCTTCGCCCGCTACGGCTATACGACCGACGACGTGCACTACACCATCGGCAACTTCTCGAAGCGCAAGAGCGCCCGTCTGGGCGACGTGGTCGAGCGGGCCATCGAGATGCTCGAACGGGAGGGTAAGATCTATAACCAGGAGGTCGCCGTGCTCGACACGATCGACAACGTCGCCCGCCGCACCTTCACGCGCACGGTGCTCGCCGATTCGCTCATCCGCGTCGGGTCGCTGCGCGACACGGCCCGTTTGAGCTTTACGCTCGACGTCGAGCCGGGCGAATACAGCCTTTCGCTCAAATACCTCGTCGATTCGCTGGACCGCAACCAGCGGGGGCTGAAAGGCTCCGTGTGGCTTGAACGGCGCGACAGCTCGCGCACCAACGTCTACACCACGACCCTGCGGCGCAACCGCGAGGAGAGCTTCTCGCGCCGGTTTACGACCGACACGACGCACCGCCGCCTGCGCATCGACTTCCTGACCTTCAACGCCAGGCCCGAGCGGCCTTCGGTGACGGTCACCGACCTCAAGGTGGAGTACATTCCCCCGACCCGCACGGCCGTCGAAAAACTCTACGAACAGCAGCTCGACATCCGGATTTTCGCCGATGACTTCCTCCGCGCCGCGGCCATCCCGAAGGATAGCCTCTAACCTGTTGTGGACGCCGCAGGGCCTTGTCCGGCATCCGCTCCTGACACTCGGGGCGGACGGCCGCGTGCTCTCTGCGGAGTGTTGTCCCGATCCGGACCGTCTCGCCGCCACGGAGTTCTATGCGGGGCTGCTGGTCCCGGATTTCCCGGCCGACTACCGCGCCGCGTTCGACGGCATGCGCGCCGCCGCATTGCCGCTTTCCGAACTGCTGCCGCGAATCGTGACGCCCGGCGGGGCGCTGGTCGTCATCTCGGGACTCGACTACGACTCGCTGCGGCTCACGCCGCAGTCGCAGATCCGGAAGTTGTGAGGCTGCCGTATCCGGGCCGAACGTACGCCGTCCTCCTCCCTGAAGGAGAAACGGGGCGGGTTCGGATGGGCGAACAGGGCCGGAGACCGTGGGAGCGGCGGCCGGCGGTCCGATTTTTCGACTTCCGGGGTTATATCGGTAAATGCTCCTCGACCGTGCGCCGCAGGTGCTCGCGGTCGAGGTGGGTGTAGATTTCGGTCGTGAGGATGCTTTCGTGCCCCAGCATCTCCTGCACCTGACGGATCGAGGCGCCGCCTTCCAGCAGGTGCGTCGCGAACGAGTGGCGGAAGGTGTGGGGGCTGATGCGCTTTTCGATCCCGGCCCGACGGGCGGCCTGCTTGAGGACCGTGAAGACCATCACCCGCGTAAGCTGTCCCCCGCGGTTGTTCAGGAAGACGATCTCCTCACCCGTCCGGACGCTCCGCCGCTCTTCGAGGTAGCGCTGGATGCGGTCGCGGGCCGTTGAACTGACCGGCACGATCCGCTGTTTGTCGCCTTTGCCGATCACGCGGATGTACCCTTCGCCGAAAAAGAGGTCCTGCATACGCAGCGACGTGAGTTCCGAGACCCGCAGTCCGCACGAATAGAGCACTTCGAGCATGGCGCAGTCGCGCAGCCCCTTCACGGTCGAGGTGTCCACGGCGGCGATGATGCGGTCGATCTCGGCGGTGGTCAGCACGTCGGGCAGCTGGCGGCCGAATTTGGGCGTCAGGACGAACTCCGTGGGCGACGATTCGATCTTGTCCGAGATCATCAGGAAGTTGAAGAAACTCTTGATGCCGCTCAACGCCCGGGCCTGCGAGGTCTTCTCGCGTCCCCGCTCGTAGAGCCACGCCATGTAGCGTTCGACCATCTGCGGTTCGACCTTGTGGGGCGCGACGTCCCACTGGCGCAGGATGAAGTGCGCGAACTGCATGTAGTCGCGCATGTACGATTCGACGGTGTTTTCCGAGAGCCGCTTCTCCAGTTTTATATAGCTACGGTAACGGCGGCCGGTTTCGTCCCACTTTTTTGTATTTTCTGCCATCTTTTGGTCCGCTGAATCCGGGATTATTGTAACTTTGTCCGAACGAAGGTACGAAAATTTTACATAATATGGATTATACGGTTCTCCATATCGCGGTCTCCGACGACGAACAGGCTGAAATCCTGACTGCCGAACTGGCCGATTTTCCGTTCGAGAGTTTCGAAACCGAAGGCGGCCTGCTGAAAGCCTATATTCCGGCCGTGCGGCTCTCCGGCTGCAAGACCGATGTCGACGCCCTGCTGGCGCGCCGCGGGGTCGAAGGGCGTTATGCCGTCATCCCGACCCAAAACTGGAACGCCTCCTGGGAGAGCGATTTCCCGCCGGTCGACGTCGAAGGCCGCCTGCGCATCCGCGCCCCGTTCCACGATCCGGCTCCTGCGGGGGAGATGGAAGCGGTCGTGCTGCCCCGGATGTCGTTCGGCACGGGTCATCACGCCACCACGTGGCTCATGTCGCGCGCGGTGCTCGGCCTCGGAGTTGCGGGCCGCACGGGACTCGACATGGGCAGCGGCACGGGCGTGCTGGCGATCGTCGCCGCCAAATGCGGCGCGGCGCACGTCGACGCCGTGGACATCGACGACTGGGCGGACGAAAACTGCCGTGAAAATGTCGCCGCGAACGGTGTCGCGGACCGGGTCGAACCGATGCTGGGCGACGTAGGGCGGATTGCCGGGCGGCGCTACGACTTCATTCTGGCCAATATCAACCGCAACGTTCTCGTGGCCGACATGCCGGCCTATGCCGCGGCGCTGGTCCCGGGCGGCGACCTGGTGATGAGCGGATTCCTCGAAGCGGACACTGCGGCCGTCATCCAAGCCGCTGCGGAACAGGGCATGGAGACCGTCGCGGCCGAAACCCGCGAGGGCTGGATGATGATACGTGTTAAAAAGAAGAAGTAATCCCGGTCGCATGCGATAAGTCCCCGCCGAGGCGGGGATTACGGCGCAAAAACACACGCCGTGACTGCTGTGGCGGCTCGGCAGACAACAAGTTGTCTGCACTCGCCTGCTGCCCGCAGTTTAGGGGTGGGTCAGACTTGTAAACGCGGCGTTCCGCCGCGGGAACAGCGGTCCGATCCGGAAAGCGTTCAGGAAAAGAGATTAATTCTGTGATTTGAAAACCTACAAGGGCCGCGGCATCGTGCTGCATACGCTCAAATACGGCGACACGTCGATGGTCGCCTACCTGCTGACCGATGTCGGAGGTCGCCGCAGCTACATGGTGCAGGGGGTCCGCAGCCGCAGCGGCCGGGGTTCGAAGCTGGCGCTGTTCCAGCCGATGTTCCCCGTCGAGTTCGAGGGGCTGGAATCCCCGCGGCAGCAGATGGACCGCTTCAAGGAGGTGCGCGCGGGGTTCGTGCTGCAAAGCCTTCCGTTCGATGTCCGGAAATCGACCATGGCGCTGTTTATGGCCGAGGTTTTGTACCGCCTCGTCCGGGAGAGCGAGCCGAACCGGCCGCTTTTCGATTTCGTGTGGGGTTCGGCCGAGGCGCTGGACGCCATGGACGAAGGGGTGCCGAATTTCCACCTCTGGTTCCTGGCCAACCTGAGCCGTCTGCTGGGTTTCCGCCCCGGCAACGACTATACGCCGGGGGCGTGGTTCGACATCCGCGAGGGACTGTACAGTGTCGTGCGGCCTGCGCACCCGGGAGTGATGACGCAGGAGTGCGCCTCGTTGCTCGACCGGATGCTCTCCTGCGACGTGCGGCGTCTGGGCGACGTGGGGCTGAACCGCGACCGGCGGTCGGAGTTCCTCAACGCCATGCTGGCCTATTTCGGCTACCACCTCGACGCCATCAGCGCCGTGCAGTCGGTGCGCATACTAAAAGAGGTGTTTTAACGTTAAATTCTAAAGATAAAAGGGAAGAAGATTATGAGAAAGATGTTGCTTGCGGCCGCAGCGCTCGCCGTAGCGCTCGCCGCCTCGGCCCAGGAGCCGAAATTCGATTTCAGGCGCGACTCGACCCGTACTTCGGGCTTCACGCTTCCCGATTCGCTGGCGCACATGTCGCCGTGGAAACCCGACTATAAGACGATGGCCCCGGTCAGGACCAAACCCACGGTGTCGATGACCTCGGTGGTGGTGATCCAGAAGGAGAACCTGCCTTCGCGCATCACCGTCATCGACAACAATACGCTGCGTCTGGGTCAGCATTTCAACCTCTCGAACGGTCAGGCCTGGAACTGGAGTCCTTTCCCCGACGCATTCCTCGACGCACGTACGCTTTCGTTCCCCATGCCGCGGTAACGCCGTCGCAGGGCGTTTTGACGGAAAAAGGCCGGATTCGTCCGGCTTTTTAGGTATTTACGCGTATTGATCCGCAGCGATGAAATTCCGAATTTTGCATCCGGAAAGAATCACTGCCAATGAAACCGATTATTATACTGTTGTTGTCGCTGCTCCCGTTCGGGGCATTCGCCGGGGAACCGGCTCCCGCGTCCGCAGCGGGCGAACCCACCGTCGCCGAGCTTTCGGCCCAGCTCGAAGCGCTCAAAGCCAGGACTTCGACCTGGGATAAGATTGCAGCCCGCCTGCCCCGGATCTCGGGCTACGTGCAGACCGGCTACGAGTGGTCGGAAACCTCCTCGACCTTCTTCATCAAGCGCGTGCGCCTGAACCTTGCGGGCGACATCGCCGAAAAACTCGACTACCGGGTGCAGATCGAGTTCTGCGGCCCGAAAATCGTCGACGCCTACATCCGCTACCGGCCTTTCGAACAGCTGAATTTCCAGCTGGGAGAGTACAAACTGCCCTTTTCGATCGAGAATACCGACTACGTGCCCCTCAAGTACGAGTTCATCGAATACCCGCTGTCGCTGCGCCGGCTGATGGGCTTCAACGACGTGTGCGGACTCTCGGCCACGGGCCGCGACATGGGCGCCATGCTCTACGGCGGGTTCTTCAATCGCAAAGGGTACAGTGTTCTGGGCTACAACTTCGGCGTGTTCAACGGCGAAGGGCTGAACGTCAAGGACAAGAACAAATCGAAGGACCTTGTGGCGCGGCTGACGCTGCGTCCCGTCCGGGGATTGCAGATCGCCGGTTCCTACTATTGGGGCGAGTATGGCTCCGACTACCTCAAGCGCCTCCGCTACGGTGCGGGCGCCTGCTACGACGAGGGACCGTTGGTCGTGCGCGCCGAGTGGATCTGCGGCACGACGGGGCTTCCCGCGGGCGGCGAACTCGACAGCGACGGCTGGTACGCCGTCGGCGGGTGGCGCGTGACGCCGTCGCTGATGTCCGTGGTGCGCTACGATACGTTCCTCGAAAACTCCTCGGAGAGCGCCTCGCGCCAGACCAACTACACGGCGGGAGTCGTGTGGCAGCCCGTGAAATACCTGCGCTGCCAGCTCAACTACACCTACGAAGATTATGCGTCCCGCGCCGCCGCCAACCGCAATGTGGTGTCGCTGATGCTCTCCGGAATTTTTTAATTGAATTGCCATGAAAAACTTTTTCGAAAAACTCCGCGTCGAGGACTGGGTGGTGGTCTGGGTCTCGATCCCGCTGCTGCTGCTTGCGGCGCTCATCCCCGCCGACCTGCCGAGCGTGCCCGCGACCCTCGTGGGCGAAGTGGCGTGGTATAACATCGGCCTGCTGTTCGCCATCGTGCTGGTGGTGCTCTACGTCGGCTGCCTGCTGCTGCGGCGTCCCCTCAAGGGGTTGCTGCCGTCGCTGGTCGTGGTCTTCGCCGTTTCGCTGCTGGCGCAGGTCGTGGCCAAAATCCCGGCTGTCTCCTACTACGGCTTCGAGTCGGTCTTCTTCTCGGTGCTGTTCGGCCTGGTGATCCGCAACGTGTGGCGCGTCCCCGCGTGGATGAAGCCCGCCATTCAGGGCGAGTTCTTCATCAAGATCGGCGTGGTGTGCCTCGGCGCCACGATCCTTTTCAGCGACGTGATGAAATCGGGGGTCTTCGGACTCGTGCAGGCCTGCCTCGTGGTGGCCGTCGTGTGGTTCTTCGCCTTCCGCTTCTCGCGCCGCATGAAGGTCGACGAGCGTTCGGCGATGATTCTTGCGAGCGGGCTCTCGATCTGCGGCGTCTCGGCTTCGATCACCGCGGCGCGCGTGGTCGGCGGCGACGACCGGAAACTTTCGTACATCGTTTCGCTGGTGCTGATCGTCGTCGTGCCGATGATCTACCTCATGCCGTGGCTGGCGAACCTGATCCTGCCGCACCTGTTCGCTCCCGAAGTGGCCGAGGAGGTCGCCGGGGCGTGGATCGGCGGCACGATCGACACCACGTCGGGCGTCGCCGCGTCGAGCATGATCGTCGGCGAGGTCGCCAACCAGCACGCCGTGATCATCAAGGCGGCGCAGAACGTGCTGATCGGCGTGGTGGCGTTCTTCATTGCGCTTTACCTCTCGACCCGCGGCGAGAAGGGCGGGCAGGCTCCCTCGCTGGGCATCGTGTGGGAGAAGTTCCCCAAGTTCATCCTCGGGTTCGTCGCCGCGTCGCTCGTCTTCAGCCTCTGCCAGTCGAACGGTCTTTTTACGTTGGGCGCCAAGGGCAAACTGCTCGAACCGGGTGTGGCGAAGATGTTCTCGACGGTCTTCTTCTCGCTGGCCTTCGTCTGCATCGGTCTCGACACGCGTCTCAAGGACATCGTCTCGAAGGAGAACCGCAACGTCCTGCGGTCGTTCCTCGTGGCGCAGACATTCAATATCGTCGTGACGTTCGTGATCGCTTGCCTGCTCTTCGGCCTGCTAAAGTCGGCGCTTTAAGGACGCGCTTTCAGGGGCGGTGGCAGGGCGGCCCTTTCCCGGTCCGGCTCTGCACGGCTCCCGATCCGGTCACGAAAAAAGGCTGACGAAACCGTCAGCCTTTTTTCGTGAATTTCCGTCCCGGCCGGAATCCCGGGCCGCTCTTTCCGCGGGTCTCTTTCCCGCGTGCGGGATGGCCTGCGCCCGGTTGCCCCATGGCCGGCTTTTCGCCGAAGAAATATGCCTTTTGCCGCCGCTTCTCGTCCTGCGAGCGGGCGACATAGACTTTCTCGTGCGTGTAGGGGTTTTCTCCCGTGTAGAACATCACCGACGAGAGGGTCATCGGCGTGGGCGTGAGGTCCTGCACCTGCTCCAGATTGAAATGCAGTTTTCCCAACACCTTTCCGGCCAGCGACTGCATGTCCCGCTCGGTGCATCCCGGGTGCGAGGAGATGAAGTAAGGGATCAGCTGATAGGGCAGATGTTCCTGACTGCAAATGCGATGGAAGTCGGCGGTCAGCCGCTCGAAGAGCGCGAACGTCGGTTTGCGCATCAGGCGCAGCACGTTATCCTCGGTGTGTTCGGGCGCCACTTTAAGCCGTCCCGAGGTATGGTGCTTCAGCACAGTCTCCAGATAGGGCGAGCGGTCGAACAGGTCGTAGCGGATGCCGCTGCCGATAAAGGCCTTCTTGACGCCCTTGACGGCCCGGATTTTTTCATACAGGGCCAACAGCGGCCGGTGGTCGTTGTCGAGATTGGGGCACATCTTCGGGTGGAGGCACGACGCCCGGCGGCACTTGCGGCACAGCTCCCTGTCGCGGCCGCCCATGCGGTACATGTTGGCCGAGGGTGCGCCGACATCCGAGAGATAGCCCTTGAAACCGGGCGATTTCACCACATGCTCCACCTCGGCGAGGATCGACCGCTCGCTACGCGAATTGATGAACTTGCCCTGATGCGCCGAAATGGTGCAGAACGAGCAGCCGCCGAAGCAGCCGCGGTGGATGTTGACCGAATGGCGGATCATCTCCCAGGCCGGAATGTCGCCCTTGCCCGCGTAACGCGGATGCGGGGCGCGCTCGTAGGGGAGATCGAACGAGTGGTCGAGTTCCTCGGTCGTGAGCGTCGTGTTGGCGGGCGTCACGACCACGCACCGGTCGCCGACGGCCTCCACGAGTGTCGCAGTGGGTTCCATCAGGTTGCTCTGGGTCTCGATGACGGTGAAGTTCTCGCCGAAGGCGGTCTTGTCGGCCAGACACTCCTCGTAGCTGCGGAGGCGGATCGTCGCGGCGGGGTCGAGCCGCGCGACGTAGCTTTCGTCGGAAAGGAACGCCACCTGCCGGATTTTGCGCAGCAGTTTGGCGTTATAGCCGTTGCGCATCGCCCGGGCCACCTGCTGCACGACCCGTTCGCCCATGCCGTAGATCAGCAGGTCGGCGCCCGATTCGGCCAGGATGGAGGGTTTCAGCGCGTCGCTCCAGTAGTCGTAGTGGGTCAGGCGGCGCAGCGAGGCTTCGATGCCCCCGATGACCACCGGAACGTGGGGGTAGAGGCGCTTGAGGATCTGCGAATAGACCGTCACGGCACGATCGGGGCGGAATCCCGCCTTGCCGCCGGGCGTGTAGGCGTCGTCGTGGCGCAGGCGGAGGTTGGCGGTGTAATGGTTGACCATCGAGTCCATCGAGCCGCCCGAAATGCCGAAAAACAGGCGCGGCGCGCCCAGTTTGCGGAAGTCGCGCAGGTCGTCGCGCCAGTTGGGCTGGGGAACGATCGCCACGCGGTAGCCCTCGGCTTCGAGCAGGCGTCCCACGACGGCCGCCCCGAAAGCCGGGTGGTCGATGTAGGCGTCGCCCGAGAAGAGGATCACGTCCAACTGATCCCATCCGCGTTCGCGGACCTCCTTGATGGTCGTAGGTAAAAACAAGATCGTGCGTTATTTGTTTTGTTTCGGTTGCATTTCTTGCAACCGGTGTTGTTCGCGGCTCTGCCGCGTTTGCAAGTCTGACCCCACCCCAAACCCCTCCCTCGGGAGGGGCTTGTCGCATCGCGACCGGAATGCGGCGATTAATTTTCTTCGGTTTCTTTTGCCGCTGAAGTGTAAATATTCCATTTTGTCAGCAGGGACTGGAAATCGGCCGGAAGCGGGCTTTCGAACAGCACGTTTTCGTGCGTTGCGGGGTGTTCGAAGCCCAGCAGGCGGGCGTGCAGCGCGTGGCGCGGCATCACCGCGAAGCAGTTTTCGATGAACTGCCGGTATTTGGCGAAGGTCGTGCCCTTGAGGATGCGGTCGCCGCCGTAGCGTTCGTCGTTGAACAGCGGATGGCCGATCCACGCCATGTGGACCCGGATCTGGTGGGTGCGACCCGTTTCGAGACGGCACTCCACGAGGGTCACGTAGCCGTAGCGCCGCAGCACCTTCCAGTGCGTCACGGCATGTTTCCCGTCGGATCCGTCGGCAAAGACGAACATCTTCTGCCGATCGCGGGGACTGCGGCCGATGTTGCCCGTGATGGTCCCCTCGTCCTCGTCGAAATTGCCCCACACCAGAGCCACGTAGCGGCGCTGGATCGTGTGGTCGAAGAACTGTTTGGCCAGCCGCGCGTGGGTCTGCTCGTCCTTGGCGATCACCAGCAGTCCCGAGGTGTTCTTGTCGATGCGGTGCACCAGTCCCGCGCGGTTCTGTTCTTCGGCCGGGATTCCCTGCTTGTTGAGGTGGTGCATCAGCGCATTGACCAGCGTGCCGCTGTAATTGCCCACCCCCGGGTGCACGACCAGCCCGGCCGGTTTGTCCACGAGCAGCAGCCATTTGTCCTCGTAGGGGATGTCGAGCGGAATGTCCTCGGCGACGAGCTCCACCTCGCGCCGCGGGTAGGGCATCACGATCTGGATGCGGTCGAGCGGCTTGACCTTGTAGCTCGACTTGGCCGCCTTGCCGTTGACGAGGATGTTCCCGCTGTCGGCCGCCGCCTGAATGCGGTTGCGCGAGCAGTGCTCCATCCTAACGGTCAGGAACTTGTCCAGCCGCATGGGGGTCTGGCCCTTGTCGGCCGTCACCGCAAAGTGTTCGTAGAGGCCCGCTTCTTCTTCGTCCTCCGCATCTGCCGGAACGGCGTCCAGCTCCGGATCGTCGGTGGGGTGTCTGTCGGTCATCAGTCGAAAAATCCCTCGTTATTGTTTGCGGGCCGCTCCTCGGCGGGTTCCGCCGAAGCCTCCTCCAGGACCGTCCGGGCGAGCGAATCGGCCCGCTGCTGCTCCTCGGCCCGGCGTTCCTCGGCGGCGACGGCCGCCTGCTTCTCGGCCTCGGCCCGGTAGCGGGCGAGTTTCTTCTCGTCGAGCGTCAGCCGCAGGTCGACCTTCGACCCCAGCGCTGCGCTGCGCTCGGCGCCCGGCGTCTGGATGTAGACGCGCGTGTCCTTCTGGTTGAGCAGGTTGACCCCTTCGTCGAAGTCCACGCGCCCGACGTTGAGGCCCAGTTCCCAGAGGCGGCCCTTGGCCTGCGCCAGCGGCAGCCCCACCAGCCGCGGCACGATCGTCGTGCCGTAGCCCTCTTCGACGCCCACGTAGAGCGTCACGCCGGAACCCATTTCGGCCTCCATGCGGGTCGTGGGGGTCACGGGTTTGCCTTCGCAGTACTCCTCCAGCACGTAGTTCGTGGCCATGTCGGCGCGGTAGACCAGCTCGGCGATCTCCAGTCCGGCGATTTCGAGCATGTTCTTGGCCTGCCGCAGCGAACGCCCGGCCACGTAGGGCACGGGGACCATCTTCTGACGGAAGGAGTTGATCGTGATGTAGACCGTGCGTCCGGGTTTCACCTCGACGCCCCCTTCGGGCAGCTGGTCGAGGACGATGCCCCCTTCGTAGGCGGGGACGAACAGCGAGTCGTTGATGTGCAGTTGCAGGTCGTGCTTGCGGGCGATGCGTTGAGCTTGGTCGAGCTGAACGCCCGAGAGGTCGGGCACGGTGCGCCGCGCGCCGTGGCGTGTGCCCAGTTGCATGAGGATGTGCGCGGCGACGGCCATCGCGAGGATGATCGCCGCGATCAGCGCGAGGTTCCACAGCAGCGGATGCCGCCGGAGCCGGGACAGGTAATTCTGGGGTTTCTCCATAGATCGCAGGTTATTTCGGGGCCTTCCGGTAAAGGTAGACGGCGATGCCGAGGTAAATGATATTGGGCAGCCACACGGCCAGCCCGGGCGGGAGGGTTCCGCTTTTGGCGAACTCCTCGAAGAAGCGGTTGAAAAGGATGTACGAGAAGCAGAGTCCCGTGCCGATGCCGATGTGCAGGCCGGTGCCGCCGCGGACCTTGCGCGAGGACAACGACACGCCGATCAGCGTCAGGATGAACGTCGAAAGCGGATAGGCGTAGCGCGCGTGCTTCTCGACCTCGATGAGGTTGATCGAGTCGGAGCCTTTGGCCCGCTGCTGGTCCAGGAAGGCGTTCAGCTCCGAGATGTTCATGGTCTGGATCAGGTCGTTGATCTCGCCCAGCTCGGTGGCTTCGAGGTTGATCAGCGTGTCGAGGTTGCGGAACTGCTCGAAGGTCTCCGTGCCCGCGGAGTCGAACTCCCGTTTGGTGTAGCGCGGGGCGGTCCAGCGTTTGGTCTCGGGGTTGAACTTGGCGTCCGAGGCTTCGAGCGAGTGGGTCATCGTGCCGCTTTCGTAGCGTTCCAGCACGAAGAACGAGGCCTGGCGGGCGCCGTCGTTGTAGCCGCGGATGTAGGCGAAGATGCCCGGCTCGATCTGGCGGTAGATGTGTCGGTCGTATTTGGTGTTCTGCTTGCGTTTGATGTATTGCTGCTCGAAGGCGACGATGTGCCGCTGCGAAATGGGGATCAGCCAGAGGTTGAGCGTCAGCGACAGCGAGGCGATGATCAGCGCCCCGAGGAAGTAGGGCCACATCAGCCGGCGGAACGACATGCCGCCCGAGAGCATGGCCACGATCTCGGTCTGGTAGGCCATCTTCGAGGTGAAGAAGATGCAGGCGATGAAGGTGAACAGGCCGCTGAACTGGTTGATGAAGTAGGGGATGAAGTTGAGGTAGTAGTCGAGGATGACCGATTTCAGGGGTGCGTGCAGCTCCGTGAAGTCGTCGATCTTCTCCACGTAGTCGAAGACCACCACGATCACGATGATCATGGCGATGGCGAAGAAATAGGTCGACAGGAACTTGCCCAGTATGTAACGGTCCAGAATCTTGAACCCCGGAAAATGCATTTTCATTGTTTAGAGTCTTCGTGTCAGTTTTTCGACCATTCCCTCCTTCCACGCCCTGAAGTCCCCGGCGAGGATGTGCTCGCGCGCCGCTCCCACGAGCCGCAGGTAGAAGGCGATGTTGTGCAGCGAGGCGATCTCGGCAGCGAGCATCTCGCCGCAGACGCAGAGGTGGTGCAGGTAGGCCTTCGAGTAGAGCCGGTCGACGAAGGCCGTGCCCGCGGGGTCGACGGGCGAGAAGTCCTCCTCCCACTTCTTGTTGCGGATGTTGATGACGCCCTCGGCCGTGAAGAGCTGCCCGTTGCGGCCGTTGCGCGTCGGCATCACGCAGTCGAACATGTCCACCCCGCGCTCGATGCCTTCGAGGATGTTCACCGGCGTGCCTACGCCCATCAGATAACGCGGACGGTCCTCCGGCAGTATGGCGTTGACCACTTCGATCATCTCGTACATGACCTCCGTCGGTTCGCCCACGGCCAGTCCGCCGATGGCGTAACCGTCGGCGTCGTACTGCTTCACGTTCTCCGCGGCCCGGGCGCGCAGGTCCGGGTAGGTGCATCCCTGCACGATGGGGAACAGCGCCTGGTAATGGCCGTATTTGGGACTGGTCCGGTGATACTGGTTGAAACACCGGTCGAGCCACCGTTCCGTGAGGCCGAGCGACTTGGCGGCGTATTCGCGCGGGGCGTCGCCCGGGGGGCATTCGTCGAAGGCCATCATAATGTCGGCCCCGATCGTGCGCTCGGTGTCGATGACGCTTTCGGGCGTGAAGAGGTGCTTCGAGCCGTCGATGTGCGACCGGAAATGGCATCCCTCCTCTTTCAGCTTGCGGCACGCGGCCAGCGAAAAGACCTGAAAGCCGCCGCTGTCGGTGAGCATCGGGCCTTCCCAGGTCGAGAAGCGGTGCACGCCGCCGGCGCGTTCGAGGATCTCCGTGCCGGGACGCAGGTAGAGGTGATAGGTGTTTGCCAGGATGATCTGCGCGCGGGCTTCGTCGCGCACGTCGCGGTGGAAAATGCCCTTCACTGTCGCGGCCGTGCCCACGGGCATGAAGATCGGAGTGCGGATGACGCCGTGATCCGTATGCAGTTCGCCCGCGCGGGCGTGCGACGAAGGGTCTTTATGTTGCAGGGTGAATTTCATACTCATATATTCGGCAAAAATACACAAAATATTTCTATCTTTGCGCATATTTCTTCAATATGCAACTCTTCGAACAAATTCTGTCATGCTATGGCTGGGAGGGTGCGGCCCTCGCGGGGGCGACGCTCCTGATGCTCGGCGTGCAGTTGTACTACTATATTTTCGTCTACGGCCGCATTCCCGGCTACAAGAACAACCGCCGTCCGCAGACGATGGACCGCGAGCCGCCCGTGTCGGTGGTGGTACCCCTCTTTTCGGAGGACTATTCGTTCGTCGAGGAGCGCCTGCCGCTGATCCTGGCCCAGAACTACCCCGATTTCGAGGTGGTGATCGTCTACGTGGGCCACGACTCCGATTTTTACGAGGACCTCGTGCGGCTGAAACAGTCGTTTCCGCAGATCACGACCACCAAGATCCACCTCGACCCCCGTTTCCCGATTTCGCGCAAGATGGCGCTCAACGTGGGCATCAAGTCGGCCCACTACGAGTGCATGGTCTTCACCTCGACCGATGCCGTGCCGCAGACCGACCGCTGGCTGTCGCTGATGGCCAAGGGGTTCATGCGCGGCGAAATCGTCGTGGGCTACTGCGGCGTGGAGCGCGGGAAGGGCTTTTCGAACTACATGATGCGCGCCTGGCGGATGATGCACTCGGCCGACTGGATCGCCCGGGCCGTGCGGCGCCGCGCCTACCGCGGGACGCTCCACAACTACGGCTTCACCAAGAGCCTCTATTTCGGGGCCAACGGCTTCAGCCACCTCAATATGAACATCGGCGAAGACGATCTGTTCATGCAGCGGGTCATGTCGCGCGACAACGTGAGCGTGATCCTCTCGCCCCGCGCCTCGCTGCGCGAAAAAATGTGGGGCGGCATGGGCTGGTGGATGAGCCAGCTGCGTTATTTCGGCTCGGCGTTCCGTTTCTATCCCCGCGCGGTGAAGACCTTCGTCCGCTGGGAGATCGGTTCGCGGGTGCTCTTTTTCGCCACGGTGGTCTGCGCCCTTGCGGTCATGCCTCCCGAGTACAAGCTCGCCGCGCTGCTGCTCGCCGTCATCCGTTATGTCGTCGTGGCGTTCGAAGTGCGCCGCATCGCGCGGCGGCTGGGCGAGGGCGGCATTGCAGGGCGTTACTTCATCTACGACCTGCTCGGCCCGCTGTGGGCCGCGGCGCTGGGGGCGATGCTGCTCCGCCGTGACAACCGCGTATGGAGATAGCCGACTATATCGTAGCCGAAGACCGTGAGCTGGTCGACCGGGTGCTCAAGGGGGACAACGACGCCTTCGAGTACCTTTTCAACCGCTACCGCGACGCCATCCACCGGTTGTTCGTGCAGCGGCTCGGCGGTGTGAACGATGCCGACGACCTGTTGCAGGAGACCTTTATCAAAGTCTACATCAACCTCCACCGGTACAGTGCGGACTACACCTTCGGGCAGTGGGTCTACACCATTGCGCGCAACACGTTCATCGACTTCGTGCGCCGCCGCCAGGACGACCTGCCGATCGACGAGCGTTTCGCCGCCCCGGCGTCGAACGCCCCGACTCCCGAGGAGAGCGTCATCAACCTCCAGCAGCGGTCGCAGATCGAGCACTATCTCGAACACCTCGCGCCCCGTTACCGGCAGCTGATCCTGATGCGCTTTTTCGAGGAGTACTCCTACGAGGAGATCGCGGCGAAGCTCTCGCTGCCGCTCGGGACCGTGAAAACCCAGATACACCGCGCCCGCGAACAGATGTGCCGGCTCATCGCCCAGGGCGACGAGCGATGAACGATTCACGATTCACAATTCATAATTCACAATTGGAGCTGATAATTAAATATTTCCCGGACTTGACCGGGCGTCAGAAGGAGCAGTTCGCGGCGTTGTACGACCTCTATGCCGACTGGAACGCGAAGATCAACGTCGTTTCGCGCAAGGATTTCGACCAGCTCTACCTGCGTCACGTGCTGCATTCGCTGGCCATCGCCAAGGTCTGCACGTTCGGCGACGGAGCGCGGATTCTCGACGTGGGGTGCGGCGGCGGATTCCCTTCGGTGCCGCTGGCGATCCTCTTTCCGGAGGCCCGTTTCACGGCTGCGGACTCCATCCGCAAGAAGATAACCGTGGTCGAAGGGGTTGCGGCGGGCCTCGGGCTTACGAACCTCACGCCCCGCTGCGTGCGGGTCGAGACCCTGACGGAGCGATTCGACTACGTCGTTTCGCGCGCCGTGACGGCCATGCCCGAATTTGTCGGCTGGATTTGGAACCGGCTCGAAAAGGGACAGAAAGGGTCGCTGCCCAACGGCATTCTCTACCTCAAGGGCGGCGACCTGGCCGAAGAACTGGCCCTGACCGGCAAACGGTGGCATGTCTACGACATTCCGCGCTTCTTCGGCGAGGAGTTCTTCGAAACCAAGAAGGTGGTCTATACCCCGAGGTAGGGCTTGATTCGCAGCCGGTGTTCCGGATCTCTTTCGTGCGGGGCGGAAGTTGCTGCCGGCGGCCGTGATTGTGCGGACAAGCGTCGGGAGGGCCTTCGTTCCGAAGCCTTTAAGGCTGCTGCTTGTGCGGCTTCTGCCGGGCGATGATCGTGCGGAGGTTGTCCATGAAGGTCTCGGCGTCGGCCGCGCCCTGGATGCGTCCCAGCAGTTCGCCCCGGGTGTCGAACACGAGGTAGAGCGGAATGGCGTCGCGGCCGTATCTCTTCATCAGTTCGCGGCCCGTGGTCTTGTCCGTGTCGTATTTGGCCGCCACGAACCGCTGGTCCATGAACTCCCCGACGTCCTTGCGCGAAAAGACCTGCCTCTCCATCATCCGGCACGGGGGACACCAGCTGGCATAGAGGTCGATGAAGACCAGCTTGCCCTGCTTGATCGCCATTTCGCGCACGGCGTCCGTCGATTTGGTCTCGAACTTCACCTGCGCCTGCGCCGCGCCCGTTCCGAGTGCGAACATCAGCAAAAAAAGTAGCTTTTTCATACGAATCGAGTTTTCCGGTGATGGGTGCAAAAACCGAACCGGCCGTTTGAAAAACGGCTTTTAAGGGTAGCGGCGCAGAATTGGCCCGACAGCGCGATAAGCCCCCCCCCTAAATCCCGCCTTTTAGGCGGGTGCTCAATAACCCGCATGCGGCCTGGATGTCCTCGCCCCGCGAGGCGCGGATCGTGGTCTGAATGCCGCGGGCGGTCAGCGCGTCGCGGAAGCGGACCATCGCCTCGTCGCCGGGCGAGAAGTAGGGCGAGTCGGGAATCCGGTGGAAGCGGATCAGGTTGATGCGGCATTTGATGCCGTTCAGCAGGCGCGTCAGTTCGCGGATGTGGCGCGGGGAGTCGTTCAGCCCGCTCATCACGATGTATTCGAACGACACCCGCCGCTGGTGGGTGAAGTCGTATTCGCGAAGGATCGCGGCGACTTCGGCGATCGGCCACGCCCGTTCGACGGGCATGATCTCCATACGCTCTTCGTGGAAGGGGTTGTGGAGGCTGACGGCCAGGTGAACCTTCGTCGCGTCGAGAAAACGCCGCAATTCGGGCACGACGCCCGCCGTGGAGAGCGTGATGCGTGTCGGCGACCAGCCGAAACCCCACTCGGCGGTGATTATCTCGAGCGTCCGCAGCACCTCGTCCGTGTTGTCGAGCGGTTCGCCCATGCCCATGAACACGAGGTTCGTGAGTTTGTCGCGCTCGGGCAGCGAAACCGCCTGGTTGAGGATTTCGGCCGCCGTGAGCGACTGCTGAAGCCCCTGCCGCCCCGTGGCGCAGAAGCGGCAGCCCATGCGGCATCCGGCCTGCGACGAGACGCAGAGCGTGGCCCGCTCCCCGTCGGGGATGTAGGCCGACTCGACGTAATGCCCTTCGAGCGTGCGGAACAGGTATTTCTTCGTGCCGTCGGCCGACTCGGTGACGCGCTCCGGGGCGCTCAGCGCCGGCGAGAACCGTTCGGCGAGCCGCAGGCGGTGCGCGGCGGCGATGTCGGTCATCCGCAGCGGGTCTTCCGTGTGGCGGACGTAGAGCCAGCGGGCGATCTGCCGCGCGGCGAAGCGCGGCATTCCTAGCTCGCCGCAAAGGGCTGCGAGCTGGTCGGGCGTTTTGCCGTATAACGATTCCTGATGTGTCATTCCTGCGATTCCGGGGGCTGTTTCCTGCGACAAAAGTAGGTAAAAAATGAAGATTTTTGCGTCCGTATGTTCATTTTTGAATTTTTATCCATATATTTGTGGTGCATAGCGCCCCTATGCTCGTTTTTTGCCCGAACATTAAAATTATTTGAGATAAATGGAAATTAAGAAATCACCCAAAGCGGACCTCCGGAACAAGCGGGGTCTTTTGCTCGAAATCGGTCTGGTCATTTCGCTTTGCCTCGTGATCGGGGCTTTCGCCTACACCCCGAAGGAGCGCACGATTGAAAAGATGGATTTGCAGGCTGCCATTGTCGAGGAGGAGATCGTCGAGATCACCCGCCAGGACCAGAAGCCTCCCGAGCCTCCCAAGCGTGTAGAGGTGAAGGTTATCGCCGACCTGCTGCAGGTCGTTACCAACGACACGAAGATCACCACCGAAGTGGACTTCGCCGAGTTCGACGAGAATACCGAGGTGATCCAGCAGGTCGAGGTGGCCGAAGAGACCATCGAGGACGACCAGCCGTTCCTGATCGCCGAGACCATGCCTTCGTTCCAGGGCGGAGACCTCAATACCTTCCGCAACTGGGTGCAGCAGAACGTGAAGTTCCCGCAGATCGCCCTCGAAAACGGTATCCAGGGTCGTGTGGTTCTCTCGTTCGTGATCGAGAAGGACGGCCGTCTGACCAATATCCAGGTGCTTCAGACGCCCGACCGTTCGCTCTCCGAGGAGGCCATCCGCGTACTGAACAAGTCTCCGAAGTGGAGCCCCGGCAAACAGCGTAACCAGGTGGTTCGTGTGAAGTATACCCTGCCGGTAGACTTCCGCGTACAGAACTAAAATCCGGGACGGGAATATCCGCCCGGCCGTTCGCCGGCGGATGAAAGGGCCGTGTGTCGAACGAATCGCCGAATGGAGCCCCGGGAAACGGCGGAATCAGACGATGCATGTCAGATACGCCCTGCCGGTCGAGTTCCGTATGCAAAATTAAGGCGTTACGGCCGAACTTTTTGAGGGTATCCTGCTTTCGGGCGGATACCCTTATTTGTAGCATCGTGTTTGCAGCACGTTGTCCGACCCGGCGGAAGCCGGAGTTGAAACCGGAAATAAAATAGAATTGTTTTGGAAGAAAATAAACTGAATCCCCAGCCTGTCGCCGCGGCCGATTGCCGCGAACGCGCCGTGCTGGTCGCCGTCATCCGCGACAACCAGGACCCGCGCCAGACCGAGGAGTTTCTCGATGAACTGGAGTTTCTGGCCGAGACGGCCGACATCTGTTCGGTGAAACGTTTCACCCAGCGGCTGCCGCAGCCTTCGTCGCGCATCTACGTCGGTCCCGGCAAACTGGAGGAGATCGCCGCGTATTGCCGGGAGCATGAAATCGACGTGGTGATCTTCGACGACGAACTGACTCCCTCGCAGACGCGCAACATCGAAAAGGAGATGCCCTGCCGTCTGCTGGACCGCACGCGTCTGATCCTCGACATCTTCATGTCGCGTGCCCGGACGGCTTACGCCAAGACGCAGGTGCAGCTGGCCAATTACGAATACATGCTGCCCCGGCTGTCGGGCCTATGGACCCACCTCGAACGCCAGAGGGGCGGCACGGGAACCCGCGGCGGCGCCGGAGAGCGCGAAATCGAGACCGACCGCCGCATCATCCGCAACCGCATCGCCAAACTGAAGGAGGACCTCAAGAAGATCGACCGCCAGATGGCCGTGCAGCGTTCGAACCGCGGCGCAATGGTCCGCGTGGCGTTGGTCGGCTATACCAACGTGGGCAAATCGACGCTGATGAACCTGATTTCGAAAAGCGAGGTTTTCGCCGAGAACAAGCTCTTCGCCACGCTCGACACCACGGTCCGCAAGGTGGTTTTCGACAATCTGCCCTTCCTGCTTTCGGACACGGTGGGCTTTATCCGCAAACTGCCCACGGAACTGATCGAGTCGTTCAAATCGACGCTGGACGAGGTTCGCGAAGCCGATCTGCTGGTTCATGTGGTGGACATTTCGCACCCGCAGTTCGAGGAGCAGATCGCCGTGGTGAAGCAGACCCTGCAGGAGATCGGCGCGGGCGACAAACCCGTCTATCTGGTTTTCAACAAGGTCGACGCCTATACTTATATCGAGAAGGAGGAGGACGACCTGACGCCCGCCACGCGCGAGAACCTCTCGCTGGAGGAGCTTAAAAAGAGCTGGATCGCACGGGCCAACACGCCCTGCATCTTCCTCTCGGCGCTGGCGAAGACCAATCTGGAAAAATTCCGCTCGGATCTGTACGGCATGGTGCGCGAGATTCACGCCGGGCGTTATCCGTTCAACAATTTCCTCTACTGACAACCAACCAAACCCACTCAACCATGACGTTGCATATCCTCTCCCAGCAGAACACCGTTCTCAACAAATTCATCGCAGAAATCCGCGACAAGCGGATTCAGCGGGATTCGATGCGTTTCCGCCGCAACATGGAGCGCATCGGCGAGATCACGGCCTACGAAATATCGAAAGCGTTCAGCTACAAACCGTGCGTTGTCGAGACGCCGCTGGGTGAAGCCACCGTCGAGATGATCGACGAGCAGATCGTGGTGGCGACGATTCTCCGTGCGGGACTTCCCTATCATCAGGGGTTTCTCAACTACTTCGACGACGCCCAGAACGCCTTCGTCTCGGCCTATCGCAAGAGCACCAAGGACGGCAAGTTCACCGTGAAGGTCGAGTACATCTCGTGCGGAAGCCTCGAAGGCAAGACATTGCTGCTGGTCGACCCGATGCTGGCCACCGGATCGTCGCTCGTGCTGACCTACAACGCCTTGTGCGAGAAGGGCGGTACGCCGGCCCATACCCATGTCGCCGCGGTCGTCGCCAGCGAGCAGGGGCTTGACTATGCCATGAAGAACATGCCGCGGCAGACCACCACGATCTGGACGGCTGTCGTCGACGAGGAGCTGACTTCGCGCTCCTACATCGTTCCCGGCATCGGAGATGCGGGAGATCTGGCCTACGGCGAAAAAATATAGTTTTTCGGTTTTATGCGGCTATTTCCGCACATCCCTTGCGCGTGACGATTGGGGCGTACTTCGGCACTGCCCATCCGTCCCGTGCGGCGCGATGCCCGAAACCACCCTGTCTGAAATCAAAAAATAGGAGTAAGTAATGCGCCGAAAACTCGCTTTCCTCGTTGCCGTGTTCTGTGCGACCGTCCTCGCGATGGCCGTGCAGAAACCCGTCTTTATGGCGTGGTATGCCGCAGAGGCGGCCGGGGCGGGTTTCGGGGGCTGGATGGAGGTGCTGTGGCACGGGCTGACGCTCGACATGACCGTCGCGGGTTATGTCACCGCGCTGCCTCTCCTGGCCGTGCTTCTCTCGCTGTGGGTGCGTATCCCGGAACGGGTGTGGCGGGGCGTGCTGACAGCCTATTTTGCGCTGATCGCCGTGGTGACGGCCGTGATCTTCGCCGTCGACGTCGCGCTGTACGAGCATTGGGGGTTCCGCATTGATGCGACGGTGCTGATCTACCTCTCCGATCCCGAGGAGGCGATGGCGAGCGTCGATTTCTGGCTCGGCGTGCGGCAGACGCTGCTGGCCGCCGCGTATGCCGCGCTGATGCTCTGGGCCTACTGTCGCATCCTGCGCATTTTCGACGGACGTCCCGTCGGCTGGCGGCTGGCCCTGCCCGGAAGTCTCGTCGTCGTCGTGCTCGCGGGATTCGACTTCCTGGCGATCCGCGGCGGGCTGGGGGCCTCGGTGGCCAATGTTTCGAAGGTCTATTTCAGCCCCGTGCCGTTTCTGAACCATGCGGCCACGAACCCCGTTTTCTCGTTCCTGTCCAGTCTCGGCGATCGTGCCGACTATGCCGGCGAATACCCCTTCTTCGACGAAGAGACGCGGGCCGCGAAGTTCGACGCCCTGCGGGGCAACGGTCCGGCAGCGGGTCCCACCGAGCGGGTGCTCGACACGCTGCGGCCCAATGTGGTGATCGTCATTCTGGAGAGCTTCGCCCGGACGGTGATGGACGCCGAGGTCGACGGAGAACCCGTCATGCCCAACATGCAGCGGCTGAAACGCGAGGGCGTCTGGTTCGAGAATTTCTTCGCCAATTCGTTCCGCACCGACCGCGGCGAGGTGGCGATTTTGAGCGGATTCCCGGCGCAGACGCGCATGTCGATTATGAAACTCCCGGCCAAGAGCCGCAACCTGCCCTCGGTGGCGCGTTCGCTCGCGGGAGAGGGGTATAAGACGAGTTTCGCCTACGGCGGCGACCTCAATTTCACCAACCAGGCCTCCTACATGTACGCCACGGGATGGCAGGAGCTGATCTGGCAGAAGGACCTGCGCTTCGACGCCCCGGCTTCGGACTGGGGCTACGACGATCGGCTGATGTGCGACTGGTTCGCCGACCGCGTGATCGCGTTGAGCGAATCCCGCGAGCCGTTTCTCGCGGGACTGCTGACGTTGAGCAGCCATACGCCCTTCGACGTCCCCTATGCGAAGTTCGATGACCGGGTGCTGAACGCAATGGCCTTTTCGGACGACTGCGTGGGGAAGATGATCGACCGTCTGAAGGCTTCGCCCGCGTGGGAAAACCTGCTCGTCGTGCTGGTCGCCGACCACGGCTATCCCTACCCGCGGACGCTGGCCTACAACGAACCGCTGCGCCACCGCATTCCGATGATCTGGACGGGCGGGGCCGTCGCCCGGCCGCGTGTGGTGGAGGACTACGCCTCGCAGATCGACATTGCCGCGACGCTGCTCGCCCAACTGGGCGTTCCGCACGGCGATTTCGATTACAGCAAGGACATTTTCGCACCGACCCCCCCCCGTAAGTTCGCCTACTACGCCTTCAACGACGGTTTCGGCGTGGTCGACGCCTCGGGCGAGGCGGTGTGGGACGCGACGGGCGGCCGTGCCGTGACGGAGACGAATCCCGAACTGCTCGACGTGGGGCGCACGATGTTGCAGACGACTTACGTGGATATAGGACGCCGCTGAAAATACCCCTTTTTAGGTATTGCGGCACGGCGCTTGTCCGCATATCTTTGTGGCGTCGAAATGAATACCTGATGGCAGGTATAAGTCCCCCTTGGCAAAGGGGAATTGGGGAGGATTGTCAATATGGAACGGGCGCGGTAGGCGCTGTAACGGGAATCCGGTGCATTCCATGTTTGAAATCCGGACGAAAAAAATTCAATCCGATGCACCGGATTCACGTTGTCTATGTATAAAAATGGTGGATATGCGGGCGACGACCGGATGTGCGATCTGGTCTGCGACCGCTATGCCGTGTTGCAGGTGATGAGCCGTTTCGGCATTGCGCTGGGATTCGGCGACAAGACCATCGCCGAGGTGTGCGCCGAGAGCAGGGTGGACGCCGCGACGTTCCTCGCCGTGGTGAACATGCTGATGAACTTCGGCAACGGCGCGGAGCTGGCCGGCGAGGTCTCGGTCCGTTCGCTGACCGACTATCTGCACAACTCCCACGGCTATTTCCTGGACTTCCGGCTTCCGGCCATCCGGCGGAAACTGATCGAGGCGGTCGACTGCGCCCAAAGCGACGTTTCGTTCGCCATCATGCGCTTTTTCGACGAGTATGCCGCCGAAGTGCAGCGCCACATGTCCTACGAGGAGCAGACCGTTTTTCCGTATGTCGAGTCGCTGCTCTCGGGCGAGAAGAACACGGCCTATTCGATCGACATCTTCCGCCGCCAGCACGACCAGATTGATATCAAGCTGCGCGAGCTGAAGAATATCATCATCAAATACTACCCTTCGGGCAGCTCGAACGAACTCAACGGCGTGCTGTTCGACATCTTCAACTGCGAGCACGAACTCGCCTCGCACAACGCCGTGGAGGACGAACTCTTCATCCCGGCCGTCGAGCGGCTGGCGGCAGCGGGTCCCCGCACGGTGAAACCCGAGCCGTTGAGCGCCCGTGAAAAGGAGATCATCGTCTGCGTGGTGAAGGGCATGACCAACAAACAGATCGCCGATGCGCTCTGCATCTCGGCCCATACCGTGATCACCCACCGCCGCAACATCGCCGCGAAGCTGCAAATTCACTCCGCGGCGGGACTTACGATCTACGCCATCGTCAACAAACTGGTCGAACTCTCCGAAATCAAGGACACCATAACCGATCCGCAGCCATGACACACGAACACCATCACCACGAGCACACGGTCACGTCGCTCAACAAGGCCTTCATTCTGGGCATTGCGCTCAACGTGGCTTTCGTCGTCGTCGAATTCGCCGTCGGCCTCTCCTACGGCTCGATGGGCCTGCTGTCCGATGCCGGGCACAACCTTTCCGACGTCGCCAGCCTGCTGCTGGCCATGCTGGCCTTCCGGCTGGCGCAGGCGCAGGCTACGCCCCGCTACACCTACGGCTACAAGAAAAGCACGGTGCTGATCTCGCTGTTGAACTCGGTGATCCTGCTGATCGCCGTGGGGGTCATCGTCGCCGAGAGCATCGGCCGCATGCTGCATCCCGCGCCGGTCGAAGGCGGCGCCATCGCCTGGACGGCGGGCGTCGGGGTGGCGATCAACGGCTTCACGGCGTGGCTGTTTCTGAAGGACAAGGACCGTGATCTGAATGTCAAGGGCGCATATCTGCACATGGCCGCCGATGCGCTGGTGTCGGTCGGGGTGCTCGTTTCGGGACTCGTGATCTCGTGGACGGGCTGGACGATCGTCGACCCTGTCGTGGGACTGGTCGTCGCCGCGGTAATCGTGGCGTCGGTCTGGTCGCTGACGCGCGACAGCCTGCGTCTGTCGCTCGACGGCGTTCCCGGGGAGATCGACGTGGCCGCAATCGGGCGGAAGATGACGGACGTTCCGGGCGTGAAGGCCGTTCACCACATCCATGTCTGGGCTATCAGTACGACGGAAAACGCCCTGACGGCCCATGTCGTGCTCGAAAGTCTGTCCCGTATGGAGGAGGTGAAACACGATCTGAAAGACCTCCTGAACCATGCCGGAATCCCCCATGCGACGCTCGAATTCGAGTCCGCGGCCGAGCGGTGCGACGACCTGCACGATTGATCTGTCCGTCCGGGCCGAATCGTTCTGTTTAAAGGCGGAATCCCGTCCCTGATCGTCAGGGTCGGGATTGTTTTTCTCCGAAAAGGATATGATCTTTATTGCCGGAAGGAAAATGGGTTCAAAAGCAAATGGTGACGCGACTCTTCGGAAGGAGGGGGACGGTCGGCCGGTCGGCCGGCCGTTTTTGCGCTACGGCACGGGGTCGTAGCCGCTGCCGCCCCACGGATGGCACTTCGACAGCCGCCGCAGGGCGAGCCACAGTCCTTTCAGGGGGCCGTATTTGCGCAACGCCTCGAGCGCATACTGCGAGCAGGTGGGGGTGAACCGGCACGACGGGGGCGTGAAGGGCGAGATGCAGAGCTGGTAGAACTTCACCAGTCCGATCAGCGGCAGGGCGCAGGCCTGTTTAAAGATGCTCCACGACCGATTCCAGAATCCTGCGGACTGCATTTGCGACGGTTTTATAAGGCAGCGTCTCCTTCGACGAGTAGATCAGCGCCAGGTCCAGGTTGACCGGCCGGCCGTCGTGCAGAATCTGCTTTTGCAGGCGGTAGGCCTCCTTCGTGCGGCGGCGCACGAGGTTGCGTTTGTTGGCCCGTTTGTGGAACTTTTTGGGGACGGAAAAGAGCACCTCGACCGATTGCTCGGTGTCAGGCTCCGCGAACCACACGTAGCGGAACGGGAAGATGAAGCCACTTTCGCCGCTCTCGAACAGACGGCGCACGGCCCCGAGCGAACGGAGCCTTTCGGTGCGGGGTAGCGAGTGTGCGGACATGGCGGCAGGGGACTTGCGGCCCTTATTTGCGGGATTCCGTGGTCGGACGGCGCGTGCGGCCCTTCTTGGCCAGCTTGTGCTGCTGGCTGCGGATGAACTCTTCCTTGCGGGCGTCGGTAACCAGTTCCACCGGCTCGATCTCCTCGCCTTTCTGCACCTTTTGTAGATAGATGTCGATGGCCTTGACCATCGAGGGGGCTTCGGGCGTCGGGGCGTTGGCCAGCACGGTGATTCCGGCCCCGAGGGCGGCGCGCAGCGTGCCTTCGCCGAATACCGCCACGGCGGGCAGGCCGTCGGTTCCGAACTTCTCGATGAGGGTTTTCACGTCCGAGGGCGAATAGAGCGCCAGCAGGTCGTAGTCGGCCATTTTAACGTCGTCCAGATCCCCGGCGACCGTGCGGGCCAGGATGACGGGATCGAACGAGAGTTTGAGCTTGGCGAGCGTTTCCGGCAGTTCGGGTTTGTGGGGTTCGCTCAACGCCAGCAGGAATTTCTCCTCCTTGTGTTTGATGATCAGTTCGATGAGCGACGTGAACGAGCCGTCGGCAAACGAGATCTTGCGTTTGCGGTAGACGATGTATTTCTGCAGGTAGAGCGCTACGGCCTCCGTCTGGCAGATGTATTTCATGGTTTCGGGCACGGTGATGCGCGCCTCTTCGCAGATATGGAAAAAACTGTCGACTGTCGTACGCGATGTGAATATGACGGCCGTGTGCGTGAGTATTTCGACCCTTTGGGCGCGGAACTCCTTCAGGGAGACGCCTTCTACGCGGATGAAGGGCCGGTAGGCGATTTCCACGTGGTGTTTCTGGGACAATTCGTAGAACGGGGACTTTTCGATGACAGCGGGCCTCGGCTGCGAAACTAATACACTCTTTACTTTCAATGTTGCGAATTGATTTAGGTTTGTCTTTGCCGTTTCATCTTACTGCAAGCAGCCATAATAGGCTGACAGGGAAGACTTCCACGGTGCAAAGGTACAAAAACCAATGCAAAATCGAAACTTTTTTGGAAAGAAACAGGTTTAATGTCTCCTTGAGGTATAAGACGGCCGCTGCGGCCAATTCGACGGCGATGATGCAGAACCAGACGCCGCCCGTGCCCTGCGGGCAGAGTGCGAAGAGCAGCAGCGGGGGTGAAATGAGGATCATCCCGAGGGCGAAACAGGTGCGTTTGAGCAGCATGAGCTGTGCGATGAAGGGCTGCGAGAGGGTCAGCGCTCCGGCCAGCCGCACGGCGATTGTCTGATAGGCGGCTATGCCCAGCGAGGCGAGCGAAACCAGCAGGCTGAAAATCAGGGCTGCGCCCTGCGGGATGGACGCTGCCAGGCGGCCGGGCATCAGCGTGTCGCCGTATTTGACCGCCGCGACGCCCAGAAAGAGCAGGCCGATGGCGGTGGCGATGTTCAGGAAACGCGAGTAGCCGCTTCCGCCCGGGTCCTCGGAGAAGCGTTTGCCCGTGGCCGCGTCGCGCGAGATGCGGCCCAGCAGCGTGCGCACGTCGCCCAGGTTGCGGTAGAGCAGCATGGCGTAGGTGGCGGCGAGCAGCAGCACGAAACTCTGGAAAACGGCGTTTTCCGCGAGCGGCGGAGGCGGTGCGAGCGGAATGCGTGCGGGTTCCGCGAGGGTCGATTGCGCTCCGAAAATTGCGGCGGAGGTCGTGTCGCGCCATTCGGAAGGGGCTGCACCGGTCGCTGCAACGGAGAACGGTGCGGAACCGCCGTCCGCAAAGGCCGTTTCCGCAAAGGCCGTTCCCGCCCGGAGTGTATCCGGCCCGGGGACATATCCCGTCCGGGCCGGTGCGTCCGGAGTTCCGGACACCGAATCCGCCGCAGGCACTGCGGGTTGCGTATGTGCCGGCGAGGAGTTCATCAGGCGAAGTGGCGTTTGAGTGTGATGCGAATGGTGGTTCCCTTGCCGATTTCGGAGTCGATGACGGCGATCTTACCCTGGTGGTACTCCTCGACGATGCGGCGCGAGAGCGACAGCCCGAGGCCCCAGCCGCGGGTCTTGGTCGTGAATCCCGGTTCGAAGATGCGTTTCCAGTTGCTCTTGGGAATGCCCTTGCCCGTGTCTTTCACGTCGATCATAACGCTCCTGTCGTCCGACGAAATCCGCACGTCGATGGCTCCGTGGCCTTGCAGGGCGTCGAGCGAGTTTTTCATCAGGTTCTCCACGACCCATTCGAACAGTGCGGCGTTGATGTTGGCCTGCACGGGGGCGATGGCCAGTCCGTTGTAGTCGAGCGTCACGTTGCGGGGAATGCGCTTGCGGAAATACATGACCGATTCGCCCACCACTTCGTTGATGTTCGCCGGGGTGAGGGGCGTCTCGGAGCCGATTTTCGAAAAACGGTCCACGATCTTCATCAGGTGCGTGAGGTCCTTGTTCATCTCCTCGACGGCCGTCTGGTCCACATCCTGCGAACGCAGGTATTCGATCCATCCCAGCAGCGACGAGGTCGGGGTTCCCAGCTGGTGGGCGGTCTCCTTGGCCAGTCCGATCCAGACGCGGTTCTGCTCGTCGTGCTTCGACGAGCGGAAGGCGATGAATCCCAGTGCGATGAAGGCCGTGATGACGAGGAGCTGCACGTAGGGGAAGTAGTAGAGCGACTTGAGCAGCGCCGACTTGCCGTAGAAGATGATGTGGTAATGCTGCGACGACCAGAAGAATTTCACCGGGATCGGCGGGTTGTCGACCGAAAATTTGTCGATCTGTTTCCGGAGCCGTCCGGGATGGTTGATGATCTTCTCGGGGATGAGGTGCGAGTTGATGACTTCGAGGTTCTCGTTGGTGATGATGAACGGGATGTTGTTGCCGTTGGACATGATGTCGGCCACGAACGGGTCCTGGATCGAGCCGCCCAGCACGTCGCGCGTCACGCGCTCCATGGCGTGGGCCCACAGCGCCACGTCGTGCTGCTCCTTCTCCTTGAGCCGCCGGGCCATGTCGTTGGTGTAGAGCAGCGACAGGGCGCCGAGCGTCACCCCGACGACGATCACCACCACCCGGTTGCGGAACGAGAAGAATTCAGTCCTGATTTTCATGTCTTTACTTGCGCTTGGTGTCCTGCTCGCGGGTGATTCGGGCGTACTCTGCGGGATCGCCGAGCACCTCGACGGCCTTTTTCACCTCCTTGTCGCCCGACAGCGAGTGCTCGATCACGCCGGCCTGGTAGCCGTGGCGCATGACGATGTCGTTGTTGATCGTCTCGACGACCTGCGTGCGATAGGTTTCGAGGTTGGTCTGCGTGTCGTCCTTCAACTCGGCCTCCACCTGCTCGAACTTGTTCTTCAAGTCGGCGAAACGGTCGTCCTCGGCGGCTTTTTTCAGCGCCTTGAGCGCCCGGCGGGTGTCCGATTCGTAGGGGACCTTCTTGTCTTGCATGAACTCCGCGAAGTCGGCGTAGTCCTTGTCCGTGATCGAGAAGGTGCGGATGTCGATCTGCCGGCCGGGGTTGCGGCGCGTGTATTCGTCGCCGAAATCCTCGATGAATCCCAGCGCGTAGAGCGTCAGGGCGAAGCGTGAAATGTACTCCGGGTCGGTCGCGATGTCGGGCATCACGCCGCCGCCGTCGTAGACCTTGCGGCCCGCGCGGGTCGTGAACTCCGAGATCAGCGAGTCGGGCACCGCGCGCACCGAACCTTCCTGCGAATGGGAGTAGTCGATGGCCTGGATGCAGCGGCCCGAGGGGATGTAGTATTTGGCCGTGGTGAGTTTGAGCATGGCGTTGTAGCCCAGCGGTCGGGGCGACTGCACGAGTCCCTTGCCGAAACTGCGCTGGCCGATCAGCACCGCGCGGTCGAGGTCCTGCAACGCCCCGGCGACGATCTCCGCCGCCGACGCCGAATTGCCGTTGATCAGCACCGTCAGCGGCAGGTCTGCAAGGATCGGCTCCGTGTCGGTGCGGAACACCTGCTTCGAATCTTCCGAACGCCCTTTGGTGCTGACCACCTCGGTCCCTTTGGGGACGAACATTCCCAGGATTTTGACCGCCTCCTGCATGATGCCGCCGCCGTTGGAGCGGTAGTCGAGCACAAGCCCTTTCAGCGGCTTTTCGGTGCGCAGCCGTTCGATGGCCGCGCGCATCTCCTCGTAGCATCCTTCGGTGAAGTCGCTGTGGCGGATGTAGCCGATGCCGTCGGCGACCCATCCGGCGTAGGGCACGCCCGGAATCGCGATCCGTTCGCGGCGGATCGCCGCCGTCTGCTGCGTGCCGTCGAGGTGCTCGACGGTCACTTTGACCTTGCTGCCCGGCTCGCCCTTGAGACGCGAGGAGACCTGCTCGGTCGTGAAGCCTTTGGCGTCCTTGCCGTCGATCGAGAGGATCTTGTCGCCGATCTTCAGCCCGGCCTTGTCGGCGGGCGATCCCTGGTAGGGCTGCGCGATGCGGACGTAGTCGTCCTTCTGGCGGATGAGCGCCCCGATGCCGCCGTACTTGCCCGTGGTGAGCAGTTCGAAATCCTGCATCCCCTCCTCGGGGATATACTCCGTGTAGGGGTCCAGGTCGCTGACCATGCCGGCGGCGGCCCCCTCCATCAGGCGGTCGGGGTCCACGGGGTCGACGTAGTTGAGCGACAGTTCGCGCATCATGTTGACGGCGATCTCCATGTTGCGGCCCAGCCCGAAGTCGTTGCGGGCGGCGAATGTCAGAAGTCCCGCGGCGCCGACAGCGGCCGCCGCAGTGAGCAGGTAACGGTATTTTCTAATCATTGCGTGTCATGTGTATATACGAATCGAGCCGGTACTGCACCCGGGCGACGCCGCGGCGGATGCCGTCGAGCACGATCCATTGTCCGTACTGTGAAACCTTTATCTCGTCTTCGCCCAGCAACATCAGCTTCTGGCCGAAATTGTCGGCGCGGAAGGTCATCACCCCGTCCTCGTCCGAGCGCAGCGAAAAGCCTGCCGAACGGAACGCGTTCAGGATCTGTTCCCGGTTCTCCTCGATGTCGCCCTCCACCCGGCGCACCACGAACCCGAATCTGGGGTAGACTGCCGCCAGCGCCACGATCGCCGCAAAGAGCATCAGGTAGCGGTCGGTGTGCAGCATGACGTAGAGCGTGTCGTCGAGCGACAGCGCCGAGGTCCCGGTCATCAGCATCAGCCCCATCAGGGCTATACAGAGAACGCACAGGGCGAAGAAATATTTTAACGAACGGACGATATACTTTTTCATGGCGGGCGATAATTATGAATTTTGGATTCTGAATTCTGAATTGAGGTTGCCGATTGCGTCGGCAACATCCTGCATCAGCCATTTGGGCGTCGACGTGGCGCCGCAGATGCCCACCGTCGCGGCCCCTTCGAACCATGCGGGGTCGATTTCCGAAGCCTCCTCGACGACGTGCGTGCGCGGGTTGGCCCGGCGGCACACCTCGGAGAGGACCTTGCCGTTCGACGACTTGCGCCCGCAGACGAACACCACGGCGTCGAACCGTCCGGAAAACTCCGTGAGGTGCTGTTCGCGGTTCGATACCTGCCGGCAGATCGTGTCGTCGATGTACACCTGTCCCGCATCGGCGGCCCGGCGGCGCATTTCGGCGCCCAGCCGTTCGAACAGCCCGATGCTCTGCGTGGTCTGCGAAAGGAAATAGACCGGACGCGAGAAGTCGATCAGCTCCAGGTCCTCCTCCCGTTCGATCACGATCGTCGGGTCCGCGACCTGTCCCGTGAGGCCCACCACTTCGGCGTGGCCCCGTTTGCCGAGGATCACCACCTGCCCGCCTGTGGGGCGCATCCGTTCGTGGGCCTCCTTCACGCGGCGTTGCAGCCGTGCGACCACCGGGCAGGTGGCGTCGATGATTCCGATGTTCATTTCCCGGGCGGCGGCGTAGGTCGTAGGAGGTTCTCCGTGGGCGCGGATGAAGAGGCGGCAGCCCGCCAGGTGCGGCATGTCGGCGTGGGTCACGGTCCGCAGCCCCAGTTGTTCGAGGCGCTGGACCTCGATGCGGTTGTGGACGATGTCGCCCAGCGAGTAGACCGTGCCGCCCTCCGCGAGGGCGCGTTCGGCCTCCGTGATTGCGCGGACAACGCCGAAGCAGAAGCCCGATTTATCGTCGATCTCAACACGCATAACTGCGTAGTTAGAAATTGAGAATGAAAAATTAAAAATTAGTTGTGAACCGATTCCGGCTTGCAGGCCGAGACCTGTGCCGTCGGATTTTTAATTCTTAATTTTTCATTTTTAATTGGAACTCGTTCATAAACCACGCCATCTGTTCGTCGACACTCATGTGGCTGTTGTCGAGCACGATGGCGTCGTCGGCCTGGCGCAACGGCGATACGGCGCGGCTCATGTCGGCCTTGTCGCGCTCGCGGATGTTGCGTTCGACCTCCTCCATCGTCACCGACATGCCCTTGCCCGTCAGCTCCTTGTAGCGGCGGCAGGCGCGCACGGCGGTGTCGGCCGTCATAAACAGTTTCAGCTCGGCGTCGGGGAACACCACCGTGCCGATGTCCCGGCCGTCCATCACTACGCCCCGGCGGCGGCCCATCTCCTGCTGCATGGCCACCAGTTTGCGGCGCACCTCGGGGATGGCGCTCACGCGGCTCACGCAGTTCGAGACCTCGATGGTGCGGATCTTGCCCTCGACCAGATCGCCGTTGACGTAGATGTCGCTGGCCCCGCGCTCGGGGTTGAAGCGGAAGGTGATCGAAATGCGGTCCAGCAGCTTCACGACGGCCTCTTCGTCGACGATGCCCGAACGGATGGCCCCGTGCTCGAGGGCGTAGAGCGTCACGGCGCGGTACATGGCGCCCGTGTCGATGAAGATATAGCCCAGGCGGGCCGCGATGGCTTTGGCGAAGGTGCTTTTTCCGCACGACGAAAAGCCGTCGACGGCAATGATGATCCTGTGTTTAGTGTCCGACATTGGGGAATATATCAAAGAAGGTCGATAATATGGTGTAAATGCCTAATATGCCGATGATGAGTCCCGCGACGTGGTTGATCGTGAGCATGTGCCGCGGACGGAAGCGGCGGCGGAAGAGGTTGATGACGAAGGCCAGCAGGGTCCACCACGCCACCGCGCCGCCGAAGAACCCGGCGATGACGAACAGCGAGCGCATGAAGCCCCCGAAGGTGTGGTCGGCCATGTCGCCGCCCGAAATCTTGAACACCGCGAAGAAGGCCAGGATGTAGGGGATTACCATGATGAAATTGGCGATCGTAAGCCCGAAGATCGAGGCGAAATCCTGCCACAGCGAGGTTTTGCCCGCGCGGTTGCGGCGGATTTGCGGCACGGGATTCTGTGCGAAGATGAAAACGCCGACGATCACCACGAAGATGCCGCCGATCACCCGCAGCAGCGTGTTGTACTGTTCGATCTGGGTCTGGAGCATCGAGTAGAAGAACAGTGCGGCCATGGCCATGAACGTATCGGCGCAGGCGACGCCGATGCCTGAAACGATGCCCGAGCGGCGGCTTTTCGACAGCGTGCGCTGGATGCAGAGCACTGCCACGGGACCTACCGTGATCGAAGCGGCGACGCCTACGCAGATGCCGCGGAACAGGGTTTCGACGATTTCAAATGCCATTTTTTCGGTTTGCTGCGCGTCAGCGACGCACCTGTTACTTACTATCGCCCCTGCGCGGAAGACGGCCCGGAAAAAGGCGTTGTCTTCGGCTCTGCGGCGGCTTTCCGTATTTGCGAAGCAAAGATACAAAAAAGCTCCGACATCCGCCTATGAAAAGGCAAAAAAAGGGTGCGGCGGGTTGTCCTGCGGGTCGGATATGTTGATAAAATATCGAAAACTTTGGCCCCGGGCTTGCATATCGTTCGTTGAAAATGAATAAATTTGCAGAAACAGTACTCCACAATGGCAGAGATGAAACAATTCGGCATCGACCTCGAACTGGACGACGCCGTGGCCCAGGGCCACTATTCGAACCTGGCGATCATATCGCACTCCACTTCGGAGTTCATCATCGACTTCGCGACGGTCCTGCCCGGTGTGCAGAAGGCGCGCGTCAAGAGCCGCATCATTCTTACGCCCGAGCATGCCAAACGGTTGCTGCGTTCGTTGCAGGAGAACATCGTGCGCTACGAAAGCAACGTGGGCAAGATCGAGATTCCCTCGCCCCAGCCCACGCCCGACGCGGGTCCCAAGATGGGTCAGGCCTGAAAACCGGCGGCGCTGCACGGCAGCGCCTTTTTTTGCGCCCGGCGCGTCGTGTCACGTTTTTGTCACGGCCGAAAATTTTGCGGCGTGGAAAAAAACGTTACTTTTGTGGCAAAAGTCCAGATTCCGCCATGCCCACACCCTCGCCGTCAGACCAGCGGTTGTTCGAAGGCATCCGATTCGGCAACGAGGCCGATTTCGAATGCTTCTTCCGGCGTTACTATCCCCGATTGGTGAACTATGCCGCCCGGTTCGTCGCCGGGCATGAGACGGCGCGCGATCTGGTGCAGGACAGTTTTGCACGCCTGTGGGAGCGGCGGTGTGAACTGCGCGAGCTGGATCTGGCCTCGCTGCTGTTCACGATGGTGCGCAATGCCTGTCTCAATTATCTGAAACACAACGGTGTCGTGGCGCGTCACGAACTGGAGTACACGGCCCGCATGCGGGGTGAGGAGCGGATTTACAGCTACGATTTTTTGAGCGACGCCGAGCAGCCCTGCCTTTACGAGGAGTTGCAGCGCGAGGTGCAGAAGGCTGTCGACGCGCTGCCCGACCGCTGCCGCGAGGTTTTCCGGATGAGCCGCTTCGAAGGGCTGAAAAACCGCGAAATCGCCGCGCGGCTGGGCATCTCCGAGACGGCCGTCGAGAAACACCTGGCCCGTGCCGTCGGCCGGCTGGGCGAGCATCTGCGGCGAAGCTGTTCGTTCGAACTTTCGGTGGCCGTGCTTTCGTGCCTGCTGGCGAATTACCTGTAAAATCGGATAGACGATCATTGACCCGGCAGCGGAGATTTCTCTCTCCGCTGTTGTCGTTTTTTTCTTTTTTGCGACTTTTTTTGATTTTTTGTGATCGGGAGGGTTGGGGAAAGGCAAATTCGGTTGTTTTAAAATATGTAACGGAAATGGAAGAGATGAAATTCGATCAGGAAGAGATGCGGCGTCTGGCCGGACGCTATTTTGCGGGAGAGATCGCTGCCGAGGAGGAGCGCGAGTTGTTCCGCTTCGTCACCTCCGACGCTGCGTGCCGCAGGCAGTTCGCCGCGTGGCGGCTCGAATGGGAGGCGATGCCGGCATCGGACGCCGCGACCGACCGCGACTGGCGCCGCCTGCGGTCGCGTATCCGCCTGCAAGGGTCCGCGAGGAGCGCCCGTCCGGGGCGGTTCGCTGCGGTATGGCGTGCCGCGGCTGCCGTGGCGGTGGTGTGCGCGACCTTCTTCGGCGCGCGGCTCTACGACCGCCTGTTGCTGGAGCGCGCCACGGAGCGCTACACCGTGACCACGAAGAGCGGCGACCGCAGCACGGTCTGCCTGCCCGACGGGACGCAGGTGCGGCTCAACGGGTCGTCGACGCTGACCTATCCGGCCAATTTCAACGCCACGAACCGCTCCGTCGAGCTTTCGGGGGCCGCCTACTTCGACGTTTCGCCCGATGAAAAGCACCGTTTCGAGGTGAAGGTCGGAAACTGTTCGGTGGTGGTCAAGGGTACGAAATTCGACGTGACGGCCTATCCCGACGACTCGCTCATCACCACCACGCTGCTCGAAGGGGCCGTCGGTTTCACCGCGCCGCGCGGGGAGACCTTGCTCCGCCCGGGCGAGTCGCTCACCTACGACCGTTTCGCCGAGACCACGGCCATCACGCACGTCAACACGGCGCAGTACCTGGCCTGGATCGAGGGGCGCATCGAGTTCATCGACGTGACGATCGTGCAGTTGTGCGAGAGCCTGAGCAGCCTTTACGGCGTTGAAATCACGCTCGACGACCGCCTGCGCGCCGACGGGACTTTCATCACCATCCGCCTGAGCAACCAGGAGTCGCTCGACAGCGTCCTGAAGGCCCTCGACCTGATCGTTCCGGTCTCGGTCCACCGGCAAGGCCCTTCGGTGCGTCTCTCGGCCAAGTGACGCCGCATCCCGAAACAACTTTAAAACAACCAATACCTTAAACAAATGAAGCAATTCTCCAATCTGAAACGGGCGTTTCTGCCGTGCCTGTTCGTGTTGCTGACGCTCCCGGCGTGGGGGCAGATGCAGCCCGTCACGAAGAACTTCCGGAAAACGCCTCTCAAAAACGTGCTCAAGGAGGTGGAGGCCCAGACCGGGCTGTCGATCATGTACGACACCCGGGAGCTGAACCTCGAACGTCCGGTCACGGCTTCGTTCGACCGCACACCCGTGTCGCAGGTGCTGCGCGAGGTGCTCGACCGCACCGTCCAGTATTCGATCAAGGACAAGATGATCGTGATCTACAAGGCGTCGGCGACTCCCCCCCCCGCAGCCGGGATGGGTAGGACCCTGACGGGCACGGTGCTGGACGAAACGGGAGCGCCGATGGTGGGCGCCGCCGTCGCCACGCCCGACGGACGCCGCGGTACGGTCACCGACAGCAACGGCCGCTATTCGCTGACGCTCGGCGCCGGCGACGCTCTGATTTCAGTCTCCTACCTGGGCTACGTCACCCGGCAGATCGTCATCGGCGACCGTACGGAGGTCGACGTCAACCTGGTCCCCGATGCCAAAAACACCATCAACGAGGTGGTGGTCATCGGTTACGGCGCGGTGAAGAAATCCGACCTGACGGGTTCGGTCTCCAACGTGAAGATGTCCGACATCCGCGACGTGCCCAACACGTCGGTCGACCAGGCCTTGCAGGGCCGCATCGCCGGTGTGGACATCATGTCGACTTCGGGTGCGCCGGGAGCCACGACTTCGATCCGCGTGCGCGGCACGCGTTCGATCTCGGCGTCGAACGAACCGCTGATCGTCGTCGACGGCGTGATCGACGCCGTGAGCGACCTGAACGACATCAACTCGGCCGACATCGAGCAGATCTCGGTCCTCAAGGACGCCTCGTCGACGGCCATCTACGGCTCGCGCGGCGCCAACGGCGTGATTATCGTCACCACGCGGCAGGGCGTCACCTCGAAGCCGTCGGTCACGGCCAAGGCTGAATTCGGCGTCTCGAAACTCGCCCGCGACCTCGATCTGATGGACGCGCAGGAGTTCGTCCGCTACCTCAACGACCGGAACTATTTCTCCTCGCGCGATCCGCAGCGTCCGCCGCGCTTCGACCCTTCGGAGTACGGGCGCGGGACCGACTGGATCGACGAGATCACCCGCACGGCTCTCTATCAGAACTATAACCTTTCGGTCAGCGGCCGCAGTCAGAAGTCGAGCTACTTCGCGGCGCTCGGCGGCAACGATACGCAGGGCATCGTCGACGGCAGCGGATTCCGCCGCATCACGGCCCGTCTGAATCTTTCGTACGACTTCGCCAAGTGGCTGACCGTCGGTTTCAAGGGCAGCTATACCTTCCGCGACGAGAATCCCAACCGGGCGACCATCGGCGGTGCGAACATCTGGGACGGCGCCGTCTACCTGGCCCCGACGATGGGTCCCAAAGACTACATCAACCCCCTCTACGAGAACGGCGTGCGCATTGATACGCCCCGCGCCAAGATCGACTGCAACGAGAACGAGAGCGAGCGCATGACCAATACCGACGTGCTGGAGTTCACGATCAAGCCCGTGCGCGGGCTGATCATCAAGAGCCAGAACTCCTATATGGTCTACCAGCGTCACGACTACCAGTTCTGGCCCAGCTATCTGCCGAAGCGCACCGAGGGCGAAGGGGCCGATGCCTACCGTTACGAGGGCGACGCACGCCGCCTGACTTCGGAAAATACGGTCTCCTATTCGAAGAAATTCGCTTCGGGGCACTATTTCGATGCGATGGCGGGCTTCTCGGCCACGCACGAAACGGCCAACTTTTTCTCGCTGAAGGCCGAAGGGTTGCTCACCGACGACCTGAAGTGGAACAACATGAACAGCATCGGCAGCAAGGAGAACTACAACGCTTCGACCAGCTCGAACAAAGTCGTGCGCGAGTCGGTGCTCATGCGCCTGAACTACAACTACAAGAGCCGCTACTACTTCACCTTCACGGGACGTTACGACGGGTCGTCGAACTTCGCCGAGAATAACAAATGGGGTTTCTTCCCTTCGGCGGCCGTCAAGTGGAACGCCAAGAACGAGAATTTCCTCAAGCAGGTGCGCTGGCTCGATGAACTGTCGCTGCGCCTGAGCGCCGGACGCACGGGTAACGACGCCATCGCGACCTACCGTTCGCTCGAAGCCTACGGCACGACCACCAACGGTTATCTGTTCGGCGGCACGCAGTCGGCGTCGTTCTTCCCTTCGCGTGTGGCCAATCCCAACCTGACGTGGGAGAAAACCACGCTCTACAATGCGGGTCTCGATTTCTCGGCCTTCGACGGCCGCCTGAACATCACCGTCGACGGCTACTATTCGACCACCCGCGACCTGCTGCTTTCCTTGCAGACGATCCATACGACGGGTTACACGAGCCGTTTCACGAACCTGGGCAAGACGTCGAACCGCGGCGTCGAGGTCTCGGTCGAGAGCCGTAACATCGTGAAGCCGAAATTCGGCTGGACGACGAGTTTCACCCTTTCGCACAACAAGCAGATGGTCGACGACATCGGCCACGAAGAGTACGTTTCGTGTCTCGAAAGCGGCGGCAATACCAACTACATGATGTATGGCTACAAGACGGGCTATCCGCTCAATGCACTCTGGGGATTCCAGTACGCCGGGGTCTGGAAGACGACCGACCAGTTCGAGCGCAATCGCTTTACCAAGAGTTATATATCCTCGTCGACGGGCAGCGACGCCCAGCTGATGCTGGGGTATCCCAAGTACGTCGATCAGAACCGCGACGGCATTCTGTCGGAGGAGGACCTGATCTATCTGGGCAACTCCGACCCCGTGCTTTACGGCGGTTTGCAGAACACCTTCAACATCGGCGGTCTGCGCATCGGATTCTACTTCTCCTATTCGCTGGGCGGCAAGATCTACAACTACTCCGAGCTTGCGATGGCCGGTGGTTACGCCACCAACCAGTACCGCTACATGCTCGACGCGTGGCATCCCGTGCGCAACCCGGATTCCGACCTGCCCCGTGCGGGAACCGACGACCGACTGGTTCCCAGTTCGTTGCAGGTGCACGATGCCTCGTACCTGCGTCTGAAGAACGCCACGGTCTCCTATACGTTCGACCTGCGGAAGAAAACCCGCCTGCTGCGCGACATCACGCTGGCCGTCACGGGCGAGAACCTCTGGCTCTGGACCAAGTACAACGGTTTCGACCCCGATGTTTCGAGCGAGGGGACCAGTTCGACCCTGCGCCGCGTCGACATGGGCGCCTATCCCCGTTCGCGGATGTTCGTGTTCAGCATCCAGCTGCGTTATTAAATCCACCCGACAATTTCCGAAGAAGATGAAAAACTTCAATCAATTCATACTGACGCTCCTCGCGGCGGGACTGCTCGCCTCCTGTTCGCTGACGGAGGAGCCGACCTCGTTCGTCAACCGCAAATCGTTCTACAAGAACGAGTCGCAGTGCATTGCGGCGCTCAATTCGTGTTACATGCCTGCGAATGCGATCTATACGGCCAACTTCATGCTGGTCACCGAGGCCTGCACCGACATCTGGTACTCCTCCTCGACGACCGTCGACGCCTGCCTCGACGTGACTCCCGCCAAGCCGCAATACGGCAAGAACGTCTGGACGCAGGGTTACAAAGGCGTCATGTACTGCAACGAGTGCGTCGAGTGCATCTCGTCCGCCGATCTGGCCGACGGGGTGAAGATGCCTCTGGCGGCCGAAGCCCGCGTGATGCGCGCGTTTTACTACTATGTGCTGACCTGCATGTTCGGCGACGTGCCGTTCTACACCACGATGGTCGACACCGACCAGCGGCTGGCCGAAATCCGCCGCCTGCCCCGAACCCCGGCCCATGAAATCCGCCAGGAACTGTACGATGACCTGGAGCGGAACGCACTGCCGTGGTTCACCGCCGAGAACGGGCGCAAGTGCCGCGCCTCGGAGGCCGTCGGCAACCGTTCGGGCTATGCGCTGGCGCTGATGCTGATGGCCAAGTTTGCCATGTGGAACGAGGACTGGAACGGGGCGCTGGTCCCCCTGCAAGCCCTTGAGGAGCTTTACGGCGACTTCAACGAAGGCAACTATCCGCTGGCCGAGACCCAGTGGCGCTACAAGAACCCTGCGGAGTCCATCTTCGAGATCCAGCACGCCTGGTCGCTCACCGGCACGCAGTACAACGGCAACGTAGCGGCGATTATGATGCCCACGCACAACGGCGACGGGGTCTTCGACGGCGTACCCCTGAAGGGTTACGGCACGTCAATGCCCGGCTGGTCGTCGCTGCGGGCCAACAACCGCTATGCGATCTTCCGCCCCGCGACGGGCAATACGCAGACCGAGCATACGGCCTATGTCGACGCGCTGTTCAACCCCCTGCCCCTGACCTACGACACCTACGACGCGACGCTGAACCGCTATACGGTGAAGATCGACCGCGAGGCGCTGGCCGCCGGGGAGATCCGCGGGCAGAAGATCGACCGCCGCGTGCAGTACTTCCTCGGCCTGGGCGACCTGGAGGCGGGCGAGACCTTCAAGATCACGCACAACTACGGAGTGCCCTGGCCCGGTCCGAAATTCTGGTGTCCGGACATCGAGCAGAACTACGATTCGAACAACTACCGCATTTTCCGCTATGCCGACGCCATTCTGATGATGGCCGAATGTTACTGCAACCTGGAGAACGCCGAGGAGACGATGCGTTACCTGAACATGGTCCGCCAGCGTGCGGGCGTCGATCCCGTCACCAACTTCACGGGCTTCGAGGACCTCACGCTGGCTGTCCGCTGCGAGCGCGCCCGGGAGCTGGGCGGCGAGTTCCAGCGCAAGTTCGACCTCGTGCGCTGGGGCATCTGGTACGACCAGACCTACGCCTATACCAACAACGCGACGCTCAAGGGCAAGATGCGCCCCTGCCACCGCTACTATCCCATTCCCGACGCGCAGTGCGCCCTTTCGGGCTACGTGCTGACCAACGACGAATACCTTGCCGACGGATTATAAAAACCAGAACCGATGAAACGAATCAACAACCTGATACTGGCGCTCGCGGGACTCTTCGCGGTCGCGTGCGCCGACACCTTCGAGGAGCGTTACGACCTGGCCGTCAATACGGACCGGTATTCGGTCACGGCCGAGGCCGGCAAACTCCCCGTCACGGTCTACTGCTCGGGGGCGTGGACCGCTCAACTCACCGCCGAGTCGGCGTGGGCGACGCTCGACCGCACGGCCGGCAGCGGCATCACGACCATCCGCCTCAATTACGCCGACAATCCCGGACTGGCCCGTTCGGTCGGGGTCGTGCTGCGCGGCTCGGGGCTTGAAAAGACCGTCACCGTGGTTCAGAAGGCGGGAATCACCGCCCCCGAACTGATCTTCCTTTCGAAGGACCTCGCCTTCGCCAACGGCGCCTACAAGGGCACGGCGGCTTTCGAAACCAACCTGCCCGACGAGCTTCTCCGCGATGTCGTGCCCGCGGTGACCTATGCCGCGGAGGGCGACGCGTGGATTTCCGATGTCGTCTACCATGCCGACGACGCGGAGGCGGGCGAGACCGAAATTCCGCTGGCCCGCCGGGGGCTGATCACCTTCGCCACGGCTGCCAACGCCACGGGAGAACCCCGCACGGCGACGGTCGGCTTCTCGGTGACGGATGCCGACGGCAATGTTTTCGGCGACTCGTTCACCGTGACGCAGAGCGCCGACGAGGCCCGCATCACGCTCGCCGACGACGTGGCTCCCATCGAGGGCGGCCGGCGCGCCGTGGCCTTCTCGACCAATCTCGGGGCGCTGCTTGCGGAGATGAAGGTCGAAGTCACGTACGCCGATCCGACTGTCGCGGACTTTATCTCCGATGTCGAACTCGGCGCCGGGGAGCTGACCTACGCGATTACGGCGAACGAGGGCGTGGAGAAGCGTTATGCGACGATCACGGTCTCCTGCGCCGACCTTGCGGGCGGTGTGGTTTCGGCCTCTTCGAACATCACGCAGCGGGTGACGGCCCAGCCGCGCGAAGTGTCGTTCGCCGATCTGCGGGCGCTCTTCACGGCCGAGGACAAATCCTACGCCAGCGACGAGGACCATATCGACTACCTGCTGTGCCGCGTCATCGGCGACGCCGGGAACCCGAATATGGATCAGAACCTCAATACGGGTCCCAACAGCATCACCACCGACGAGAACGACTGTACGAACTACGTGCAGAGCCTGGACGGCCGCTACGGCTTCCGCCTGAAGTTCGCCGCCCCGGCCGACAACGTCTGCCTGCGCGGGGAGCAGGTGAAGATTCTGCTCGACGGCGTGACCCTTTCGCGCGAAAGCGACCCGATGCGCTACACGCTGCGCGGCCTGAAGGCCGGGAACGTCGAAAAGGCGGCCGAAGCCTCCGCCCTGGAGCCCAAGGCGCGGACCATCGCGACGCTCACCGACGACGACATCTACACCTACTGCGCGCTTTCGGGGCTGGAGTTCTCCGTCAAGGAGGGCGCCTATACCAATGTCCGCGAGTACGACGCCATCGGCAATCCCTGCAATGCGAACCTCTCGTTCGCCGGCGGCACGCAGGCCCAGAAGGCCAAGGACGGCGCGGCCAATCTGCTCTACGACGGGGACAACGACGCGATCTACATGCTCGTGAACATGAACTGCGGCTGGCGCCGCACGGGACGGAGCGTGCCGCAGGGCGTCGGCACGGTCAGCGGCATCGTGGTCCACACGCCGATGGAACGCTGGGGCGGCAACGTGGGCCGTTATTCGATCCGGCCCTTCGACGAGGCGGACATCGACATCCCGCGCGCCGCGGCGTCGGCCTATGCGACGCTCGTCGAGTGGCGGCTGGACAAGGCCGTAATTTCGGTCGGCGCCTACAAGTGGAACGACAACGGAACCTACACGGTCGGCTCGGCGGCCAATTCGGCCACGCAGCTCGTCCAGAACCGGATGCACGCCACGACCGACAACACGGGCGGCGGGGCGCGGCTTTACAGCGAGAACCGCATGCTCAATCAGACGGTTACCGCCGACCGTTCGTACCCCATCGCCATCGTCCACGGCTACCGCGGGCTGAACGTCTCGAACTACGTGCCGGGCGACGGCACGACGATGGGCATGTCGAAATACACGATGCTGGGCTTCCTCGGCAACGTTGCCGGCTGGTACGAGTGGAACGGCGATACATGGACCGGTAAGACCAACGGCATCGTGATGGAGTTCTCGACGGCGGGCGTCGGCGGCTCGGCCGCTGCGGTCAGCTTCTCGACCGCCGCGGGCAAGCACAGCACCAACGAAGCCGCCTGCTCGTGGACCAACGCCAGCTCGTACCCCGTTTACTGGAAGGTGGAGTACGCCACCTCGGCCGACGGGGCGACGTGGAGCGACTACACCGAAGCCGTCAACGCCGCCACCGGGGAGCGCGGTTTCGAGATGCGTTCGCTGCCGTGGTGCATCAACAACAGCTCGACGCGCACGTCGGTCTTCGACACGGCCAACCGGTCGGGCGTCTACACCCAGTCCGACTTCGGTTTCGGCTTGGTGCCCTACCGCTTCGTGCTGCCCGCCGAGGTGCTCGGCAAGGCGAAGGTGCGGGTGCGCATCAGCCCTTCGTCCGACGTCATCGCGACGTGGAATCCCGGCATCGACGGCTATGCTCTGGGCCAGACGCACCGCAACCTGCGCATAGCGCGGACCTATCCGTTCGACATCGCCAACGGCGTCTATGTCGAGGACCTTTCGATCCAATACAAATAGTGCCGAACCATGAAACACCTGCTGAAATACCTGCTCGCCGCCGTGGCCCTTCCCCTTTGGGGGCAGGCTGCGGCCGCCGGGCCGTTCGGACAGCTCCGCGGGCTGTGCGAACCCGGAAAGTCGGTCTTGCTGACCGCCCCGACGGTGGTCGAAGGCATCGTCGTCAGCGATTACCGCAGCCCCAACATGGAGCTGAATCCCAACCTGAACTACTATTCGGTCGATCTGGAGGAGAACGACCGCACGGTCTATGTCGAGGCCGCCGACGGCAGCTGCGGCATCCGCCTGCGTTTCGACGAGGCGAGTGAAAACCGGCTCGCCCGTTACGACCGCGTGCGCCTCGATCTCAACGGCTGCCGTCTCACGCGCACGGCCGCGCCCGACTGCATGACGCTGACGGGCGTGCAGGCGCTCAACGTCCTCTCGGTCGCGCCCGGCACGGCCGCGGATCTTCCCGTGAAGGAGCGGAGCGTCGCGACGCTCACCGACGACGACCTCTATACCTTCGTGACGCTGCGCGATGCGGAGTTCGTCTTCAAGGAGGGTTCCTACACCAACATCTGGGAGCCTTACGCCCAATCCTGCGGTGAACTCCACCACTACAAATACGACATCAACAACCGTATGGACGGCTGGGCGTCGCTCGTCCGCGACTCGGAAGGCGGTGCGATCTACATGCTGGTCAACACCCTTTGTGCATGGCGCCGCGCCGGCAAACCCCTGCCGCAGGGCATGGGGCCGCTCTCGGGCGTGGTGGTCCATACGCCGATGCGCCGTTACGGCGGCGACATGGGACGCTACTCGATCCGCCCGCTCGACGAGGGCGGCATCGGCGTCAGCCGCAAGCGCAACTCCCCGTGGAAACGTCTCACGGGGTGGCTGCTCGACGGTTCGGCTGGCGCGTCGCTCGAATTCGAACTGCTTGGCTACCAAAACCTCGGAACCGAGGGCCGGAAGGGCGACCGGGTGCTCAACGACGCCGGAAGTTCGCGTGGTTATCTTTGGACCGACTGCGGCGCTTTCGTGCACGTCGACGGCGACTACAACGCCCTCGGGACGCAGAACAAGGGATGGGTCGGCAACGGTGCGGTGGTCTTCAAGGCTCCCGTGCCCGACTGGTACAAGTGGGACAACATGGGGCGCATGGTCGGTTCGAACGCCTTCTACATCGCCTTCTCGACCAAAAAAGCCCGCGGCACGGCCCTGCAACTCGCCTTCGAGTGGGGCGCAGGCAACCAGGACGGCAACTTCTCGTGGAATTTCCCGCTGGAGTGGAAGGCCGAATATGCGGTCGACGGCGGCGAGTTCCAGCCCCTTCGTGACGCCGCCACGGGCCGTGAGACCTTCGTGCTGCGTTCGCTGCCCTGGTGGGACAAGGTGATCGACGGCTCGGGCCATGCCGACCGCCTGCGCACGCCCTACGACTGCGGCATGGGGCTCCAGCAGCGCATTTTCCGTCTGCCCGCCGAGGCCTTCGGCCGTGACGAGGTCGTCGTGCGCCTCTCGCCCGCCTCGGGCCTGTTGTCGCAGATTCGCGGCAATCCCTCCGCCGACGTGCTGATCCCGACCTCGGTGGTCCGTAAAAACAGCAAACAAACCACCGTCATCCGCTTCGGCACGATCACGGTCGATTACAAATAACCCCAAAACAGAACCTGAACATGAAATCCTGCAAGATATTACGCTACGGCGCGGTGTGCGGCCTGGCGGCCCTGGCGGCCGTCGGCTGCTCGGTCGATGACGCCGAAACCATCCGCGTACGCGAACTCACGGCCGCCGAGCACGAACTTTTCGTTCCGGCGTCGGGCGGAACCGCCCAGATACAGCTTTATTCCAACGGCCGGGTCCGGGTCGAGGCGCTCAACGACATCGGAGGCTGGGCTTCGGTCGACCGGTCGGAATTCGACGGCGACCGGATGGTTTCGGTCACCTTTACGGAGAACGATTCGTTCCGCCGCATGGCCAAGCTGCGCTTCGTGCTCGACGGCGGCACACGGGCCGACACGGTCTGCATCAAGCAGTACGGCGTGGTTCCGTCGCTCGAATGTCCGGCTCCCTACAAGGCGATCCGCGGCAGCGTCGAGACCTTCACCCAGTTCGAGATCGACACCAACATCCCGCTCGGGGACTTCGCCGTCGCGACTGCCTACGTCGGTCCGACCAGAGACTGGATTCGCAGCGTGCAGCCCGAGCAGGGCATGCTGGTCGTCGACACGAAACCCAACCCGGGCGACGACGTCTGCAAGGCGGTCGTCAACCTGAGCTACGTCGACGGCTGGGAGGAGACCTTCTCGGCCAACCTCTACATCACGCAAGCCGACAAGGACGACGAGTTCGGCCGCGAGGTGTCGTTCGCCGACGTGCGGGCGCTGGCGACGACCGAAGGCACGGCCGTCGACGAGGATATTCTGATCGAAGGCATCGTCGTCAGCGACTTCCACAGCAAGAATATGGAGGCCAACCCCAGCGTTTCGTACGACAAGGTCGACGTGACGGTCAACGACTGCACGGCCTACCTCGAAAGCCCCGACGGCCGCTACGGCTTCCGCCTGCGCTTCGACACGCCGGAGGACAACGTGCTGGCGCGCGGCACGCGCCTCTCGCTCTCGCTCAGCGGCACGGTCCTCACGCGCGAGGAGAATCCCGAACGCTACACGATCAGCAGCCTGGTCGGCGAAAACATGGTCGAAAGCGCTGCCGGAGAGGCGATTCCCGTCAAGCAGCGCCGGATTTCGGAACTGACCGACGACGACGTCTACACCTTCGTCTCGCTCGAAAACACCGAATTCCTGTTCAAGGAGGGCAGCTATGCCAACGTTTACGAAAATTACAGCCTTTCGTCCGATGTCAACGCCTCGCAGACGGGCAACAACAACCGCATGGACGGCTGGGCGTCGCTGCTGATGGACGACGCGGGAAATTCGATCTACGCACCGGTCAACATGCTCTGCCTCTGGCGGCGTTCGGGTCAGGGCGTCCCGCAGGGGACGGGCACGACCCACGGCATCGTGGTGCACAACGAATTGCCGCGCTACGGCAACGTGGGGCGCTACCAGATCCGCGTGCTCGACGAGTCGGGCTTCGGCATGGAATGGGCCGGGGAGTCGGCCTATACGGAGTTTGCCGAATGGGACGGCAACCCTCACAAATACTCGTTCGGGACCTATGCCAAGTTCAACAGCCGGTATGCCTATAACCGGCTGGAGTCGATCACGCCGTCAGACGACATCTCGTCGGGCAAGACCGTGCCGAATGCCGAACTGTTCTGCGAAAACCACGTCGAAACCACTGCTGCCGAAGCCTGGCCCATTGCAGGAACGGGCAATTACAACAATCCGGAGGTCGGCTCGCTCGGAACGTCGCTCACCTGCAAAGCTTATTTCGTCAAGGCCGGCGTGAAGGGCTGGTATCGCTGGGAAGGGAACGAAGTGGTGGGTTACAACGGCCTGCGCATGGAGTTTTCGACCGCCTCGCTCAACGGCTCGCACATGCTCCTCGGCTTCTCGTTCGCCGCGGGGACCATTTCGGCCACCACCTCGAAAACCTATCCGGCGCACTGGTGCGTGGAGTATTCCGTCGACGGGGGACAGAGCTATACGCTCTGCCCGAGCGCCGCCACGGGCGCCGACTACGTGCACCTGCGTTCGCTGCCGTGGTGGGACGCTTCGCTGGCCGGAAACCGCTACAACACCTGTTCCTCGGCGGGTATCGGACTGACCGACCACCTCTTCCGCCTCCCCGCGGAGGTCTTCGGCCGGGAGCGGGTGATGGTCCGCATACGCCCCTACGACAAGGTGATGACCGTGCTGCCGCTCGTCTGGAACGGCGACACGGAAACCGCCGAGATCAGCGCCGCCACGACCTACGACAACCAATTGCGGTGGGGCGTCATCACCCTGCGTTACCGGTAGCGCCATGCTTGCGATCCGTCATACGGTATGTGTCCTGCTCGTCCTTCCGCTGCTCCTCGGGGGCTGCGGCGGGGACGGTGCGGACGACGGGGACAAACCCCGTCCGCCTGCGGGCGGCGGGGTGATCCTGCGGCTGAAGGTGGCTGCCGGGGAGTCCGGAATGCGTTGGGACTGGTCCGGGGAGCCGCGTGCATTGGTTAACGGCGTGGCCCGCACGGTGGGCTTCGACGCCGACGGAGTGCCGGTCGTGGGCGCCGATGTCTCTGCGGACGGTCTTTATACGGTTCATTTCCCGGCCGATGCTTACAGCCGCGCGAAGCGGGCCTTCGTGCTGCCTCCCGCGCAGTTTCCGGTTTCGGGCGGCAGCCTGCAGGCCGCCGCATGCCCGATGTACGGCATGGTCCGGACCACGGGCGATGCGGCCGACGTGACGCTCTCGCCGCTGTGCGGCGTCGTGCGGATTCCGCTCGCGGGCGATGCGCACATCGCTTCGGTTCGCGTCGAGGATCGCTCCGGAGGGGCCGTTTCGGGCCTGTTTCCGTTCGATCCGGCGACGCCGGAGATTGTCCGGAACGGCAATTCCGGGAACCTGCCGTGGGTGGTGCTCGACTGTGCCGGGACGGGCGGCGGGGTTCGGCCCGCGGCCTCCGGAACGGAGTTCTGCGTGGCGGTTCCCGCAGGCGATTACGCGTCGGGCCTCTCCGTCCGCGTCACCGACTGCGCCCACCGCTCGGCGACCTGGGACATTCCCGGTCCGTGCGCCGTCGCGGCGGGCGGGGGGAAGACCCTTGCGCCGCTGAATTACGCTCCCGGCGAAGACCTGCTCTTCGCCGAGCATTTCGACAACTGCGTCTGGGGGTGCGACTACGCTGCGGAAACGGGCGGTTACGGTGTCGGGGCCGGCAGTTCCGTGCCGTCGCCGGCCACATCGGCGGGGACCGAGGCGGCCTATGTCGCCAAAGGGGCCGGAACGCCCGGCAGCGCGCTTTTCGAGATCTCGGACTATAACTCCGCGCCTGCCGCAAGCGCGACGCTCGCCGTGCGCCGCGACTACCTGCGCAACCGCGGACTCTACGACTGGCAGCGGCTCTTTTACGCCGCGGAATATCGCGGCTGCCTGTGCGGCGGCGACGTCGGCGGTTACGGCAACCGGGGCATCCTGATGACGCCCCGCATGGCCGCCGCCGGCGAACCGTGCTGCGCCGAACTGTCGTTCCGCATCTGCCTCGAACGCGGCATGGAGAGCGATGTGGCCTGCATGGCCGAGTCGGGCGTGTTGCTGGGGTGCGAGGTCGACGGCATGCCGGTCGATGTCGATGTCGCGACGGGGACCGACATTTCGCAGTCGGTGCAGGGCGTCACCCGTACGGCCGTCCTGCTGCGCGCCGCGAAGCTGACGTCCGGCGTGTGGCACCAGGTGCGGATGTCGTTCGGGGCCGTGGCTGCCGGAAGTGCGTTCCGCTTCATGCCCACGGTGATCCGCGACGTCAAAAACTGCTTCTGGATCGACGACGTGGAGGTTCGCCGCACGGGCCGCTACGCCCATGCGGGCGATTGCGTCACGGTCGAACCCACGACCGAACTCGCCGCCGCGGGTGAAGATGTCTCGCGCCTGCGTCTGCGTCCGAGCGCCGTGCTCTCGATGGCCAACGAGACGACCTACACCGTCACGCCGGGTTACGGCATGACGTGGATCTGCCCCAGCCTCTCGTCCGACGAGTCGGTCTGGACGCGGGACATCGCCTTCGCCGAAAAGCAGCTCGCCGCCAACGGCTGCAAGGTGTGGTGCATCCACCTGCCCTACGGATCGGCGACCGCCGCGCGCAACCGCGATCTCTGCGCCGCGGGCGCCGACCGTGCCGCCTCGGTGGCCTTCTTCACGCGGGCGATCCGCGCCGTCGCACCCCTGAAGCCGAAAAACGTGCTGGTCCACTGCAACCAGACCCTCGCCTTCGGCGACGGCAGTTCGGCCGCGAGCCTCGCACTGTCGCTGCACGAGTTGCAGACGGTCGCCGACGAGATCGGGGCGCACGTCTGTGTCGAGAACATGTCCTACGGCGTGGGCGCCGATGCCGCGGTGCTCGCCGCGGCCGTCGACGAGGCCAATGCGCTGGGCAGCCACCGGCACGAAGTCCGCATCGCTTTCGACACGGGCCACGCCAACCTCTATCTCACGCGCGAACAGCCCGGAAAGACCGTCGTCGACTGGCTCCGTACCGCCGGTGCGCGCATCGGCCAGCTGCACATTCACGGCAACCGCGGCTGGAACGGGCGGATCAACGACGACCACCTGATGCCGGGCTACGCCGGGCGGCTGGGCTATGCCGACGCCATCGGGCGGGCGGGGCTGTGGGGCGAGTTCTACCATACGCTGCTTGCCGAATGCCGCTACCGGGGTCCCTTCACCTACGAGATTTCCACCCGCACGTTCGGCACGGTCGCGGGGGAGGAGCGCAGCGACAACGTTTCGGCTCCGTGGACCATTGCGCATAACTACGACACTTACCTGTATCCCGCCTTCCGGGAGTACGCCAACCGAAAATGAACGCCATGAAAAAACTGATTTGTCTGCTGCTGATGCTCTGTGCGGGCACGGCGGCCTTCGCGTGGGGCGGGCGTGAACACCGCCTGATCGCCTATATCGCCGAAGCGCACCTCACGCCCCGCACCCGGCAGGTGCTCGATCGTTACCTCGATCAGTCGATCGTCGAGTATTCGACCTGGATGGACCGCTACCGCACGGCCCCCGGTTACGAGATCACGACCTACTGGCACATGGTCACCATCGACAAGGACGGCAGCGTGCCGCCCGAACCCCTGCGTCCCAACGGCGACGGCGACGCCGTGCGCCAGCTCACGCGCGCCATCGAACGGCTGCGCAACTACCGTGAACTCTCCGATTCGACGGTCAACGTCAATCTCAAGTACGTCATCCACCTCGTCGGGGAGATGCACTGCCCGGGGCACATCTATTTCGCCGATCTGCCGGGCGGCATGGACGCCCCGCGGCACTACGACTTCTTTCTCCTGAAATACAAGGGTAAAGAGGTGACTTACCACTGGGTTTGGGACGGTTCGGTTTCGCGCCAGTATCCCGACTGGACCGAGGAGGATTTCCGCCGCGAACTGGACAAGTGGCCCGCCGAAAAGCAGCGTGCCGTGGGCGAGGGCACACCTGCGGACTGGGCGTTGGAGTGCGCCCGCAGCTGCCGCGTGGTTTACGACTGGGCCAAGCCCGGCGACGACATCGACGAGGGTTTTCTGCGGGAACACGGCGCCCTGCCCGTCGACCAGGCCCTGCGCGGGGCCTACCGGCTGGCGCGCGTCCTCAACGATTTGTTCGACAACTAAAACCTACCGATTATGAAACATACGATCCGAACGGCAATGGCCGCCCTGCTCTGCCTTGCCGCCGTCACGGGCGTGCGGGCCGACGATTTCGCGGCGCTGCGGGCCGAGGCTGCGGGCCGCACGGTGCGGCTGGCTCCCGGTACGCAGCTCGAAGCCCTTGTCGTCAGCGACTACCGCTCGCAGAACATGGAGCTCAACCCCAATGTCTCCTGGGACAAGGTGGATCTCGGCGAGAATCTCCGCACGGCCTATGTCGAAAGCCCGGACGGCCGTTACGGCTTTAGGCTGCGTTTCGCCGGCATCTACGAAAACCGCCTCGAACGGGGCGACCGCGTGCGGCTCGACCTGGGCGGCTGTTCGCTGACCGGGGAGACGGACCCCGAACGCTACACGGTCGACGGTCTGTGCGCCGCGAACGTCGAGGTGCTCGAACGCGGCGTCGTACTGCCCGCGAAGGAGCGGCGCATCGCCGACCTGAAGGACGAGGACCTCTATACCTATGTGACGCTTGCCGGAACGGAGTTTTTGAGCAAGCAGGGATGCTATGCGAACGTATTCGAATCGTGCGTCCAGCGGTCGCGGCTCAACGCCTTCGATCAGCCGTCGCGCCGCACCGACGGGTGGGCGTCGCTGCTCAAGGATGCCGACAACGGTTCGATTTACATGCTCGTCAATACCAAATGCGCGTGGCGGCGCGACGGCCGCGGCGTTCCGCACGGCGTCGGAGCCGCCTCGGGCGTCTTGGTCCATACCCCGATGCGCCGTTACGGAGGCGACATGGGACGTTATGCGATCCGTCCGCTCGACGAGCGCGACATCGCCATTCCGCGCGATACGGCCTCCTCCTACGCCGTGGTCGCCGAGTGGAACTGGGACCGCAATTACGACGGCGCCATCCGCTTCGAGAAGCAGGGCTACACGCCCCGCTCCCCGAAGTCGGGCGTCGCGGGCGACCGTGTCCTTCCCGACGCGGGCGAGGGGTTTCTCTCGACGACCTCCGGGGCCAGGATGCGGCTCGATACGGAGTACGACACGCGCTATGCGCAGGACGGCGACGGCAAGGCCATGCGCGTCAACGCCGCCCTGCGGCTCGATTCCGACACCCGCGACTGGTTCCGGTTCGACAACCGCGGCCGCATGAGCGGTGCGGAAGCCATCGTCGTCGAGACTTCGACCGAAGGCGTCGAGGGGCGCGGCCTCTCGTTCGATTTCTCGTTCCTTGCGGGCAACCACGACATCAACCGTTCGTGGGGTTATCCCGTGGAGTGGAAGGTCGAATATTCGGCCGACGGGCTGCCGTTCATAGATGCTGGGCGTATTTTCGTACTGCGGCCGGTCGTTTACAACGACGCCGTGATCAAAGACCTCGGCCTGCGCCGCCTTTCGTACGACGCCGCGTTGGGATTCACCGAGTACAGCGTGCCGCTTCCGGTTTCGCTGCTCGGGCACAAACGGCTCACCGTGCGGTTGACGCCCGCTTCGGCCGTCATGGCCACGATTCCCGAGAATCCGGCCGACGACTCGGCCGGCGGGGTCGTCACGGCCGATTTCCGCCAGCCCTTCGTGCTGCGGCTGGGGCGGGGGGCCGTCCGGGCGCTCCGATGACGAAAAAGCCCGCTGCTCACGCAGCGGGCTTTTTTTATGAACGGGGCTTTACAGCGCTTCGGCGACGACGTAGGTGCTGCCGCCGATAAAGATCATGTCCTCGGGGGCGGCCAGCTCTTTGGCCCGGGCCACGGCGGCCGTCACCTCTTCCACCGCCTCGCCGCGGAGTCCGTAGATTGCGGCTTTCGCGGTCAGTTCGGCGGCCGGGAGGGCGCGCTCGGAGTGGGCCTGCGTGAAGATGTAGTGGGCGTCGCGCGGCAGCAGGGGCAGGATGTGCGCCAGATCCTTGTCGCGTACGAAGCCGATCACGCAGTAGAGTTCCCGGTGGGGCGTGGCTTTCAGCTGGTCGGCGACGTAGGCGATGCCGTGGGCGTTGTGGCCCGTGTCGCAGACCGTGAGCGGCGATTCAGCCAGCGTCTGCCAGCGTCCCATCAGGGCCGTGTTGGCCGCGGCGCAGCGCATGCCTTCGAGATAGGCGCGGCGCGAAATGGTGAGCGGCGTCTCCTCGTGCAAGAAGTCGACCGCCGCCGAGGCGGTCACGATGTTGCGGCTCTGGTAGTTGCCCTGCAGGTCGAGCGACACGTCGAACGCCCTTCCGTCGCGCGAGCGGTGGAGGCGGAAACTCTGGCCCGTGCCCTTCATGTGGTGTTCCTCGCACGAGAATTCCTGTTCGGCGTAGATCACCCGCGACTTGTTGACCGCGGCGGCCTGTTCGATAACCCCGTTGTAACGCGCGTCGGCCTCGCCGATGATCACCGGGATGCTTTTTTTGATGATTCCGGCCTTTTCCGCGGCGATCTTCGGCAGCGTGTCGCCCAGCAGGGAGGTGTGTTCCAGTCCGATGTTGGTGATGACGCTCAATATCGGCACGATGATGTTCGTGGCGTCGAGCCGTCCCCCGAGTCCCGTTTCGATCACCGCCACCTCGACGTCGCTTTGGGCGAAGTAGTCGAAGGCCATTGCGGCGGTCATCTCGAAGAACGACAGTTCCAGTTCGACCATCTTGTCGTGGTGCTTGTCCACGAAGTTCACCACCTTCTGCTTGGGGATCATCTCGCCGTCGACGCGGATGCGTTCGCGGAAGTCCTGCAGGTGGGGCGAGGTGAACAGTCCCGTGCGGTATCCGGCCTGCTGGAGCACCGAGGCGATGATGTGCGCCACGGAGCCTTTGCCGTTGGTTCCGGCGACGTGGATCGTGAAGAAGTTGCGCTGGGGGTTTCCGATGTGGCGGCAGAATGCGGTGATGCGCTCCAATCCCGGTTTGTAAGCCGTCGCGCCCTGGGTTTCGAAGACGGGAAGCGACTGAAAGAGGAATTCGAGTGTCTGGGTGTAATTCATATCAGCAAGGGGTTTATTTGACGAGGTGGTTCCTGCGTTTGTAGCGGTAGGCCACGTAGTAGAGCACCGACAGCAGCAGGATGTATTCGGAGATGCGGGCCAGGCAGTCGCCGTAGCGGGTGTAGAAGGTGAGTTCCGAGTTGAGCGGTACCTCGGCGGTGATCACGCCGCGCTGCTCCCAGCCGAGCGTCTGGCCCACGTCGCCGCGGGCCGAGATGAAGCCCGATTTCCCGGTGTTGGCCGAGCGGGCGATGGCGCGGCGGTGTTCGACGGCCCGCAGGCGCGAGATCGAGAACAGGTGTTTGTAACCGGGCGTGTCGCCCCACCAGCCGTCGTTCGAAATGATGGCCATGAACTGCGCGCCGCGGCGCACGAATCCGCCGTAGAAGTCGCCGTAAAGCCCTTCGTAGCAGATCGCCGGTCCGGTTTTGACGCCGTTGTGCTCGAAAGCCGTGCCGTGCAGGCCCTTGCCTATCTGTCCGACCGTGCCGCCCAGGTCGATGACCAGGAATTTCATCGCGTCGAAGACCCACGTCGGGGTGTTTTCGACGCCGATCACCAGCCGGCCTTTGTGGTGCAGCTGCATGCGGCCCGCGGAGTCCAGCCCCACGGCCGTGTTGAAGCGGTCGTAATAGCCGTCGCCGAAGCGTTCCGGGCGGGCCGTCTCGGTCTGCGCCCCGGCCGGGTAGCGGCGAATGGTGCCGGCTCCGGTGATGAGCAGGGCTTCGGGATGCCGGCTGCGGAGCGAGTCGGTCAGCTCCTGCCAGAATGCGCCCGGTTCGCCCACCGAATAGAAATCGCTCAATCCGGGTTCCAGGTAGTCGCCCGGCACTGCGGTCTCGGGCAGCAGGATGAACTGCGCGCCGGCGGGGACCTCCGCCATGAGGTCCGCGATGTTGCGCTCCTGCCGCTGGGTGTCGCCGTGGAATTTGTCGTAACAGTCCACGTTGGGCTGGATGACGCTCACTCGTGCCGTCCCCTCGTCGGGCTGCTCCCAGCTCTGCCAGATGCACAGCGACGCGATCATCGGTAGTGCGACGGAGCAGGCTGCCGCCGCCCACCGGCGTGTGCTGCGGCGGGCTTGCAACGCTTCGAAAATCAGTATGTTGGAGAGCAACACCCACAGCGTGCCGCCGAAAACGCCCGTGTATTCGTACCACTGCACGGCCCAGACTTCGTGCGAGAAGCCGTTGCCCAGGATGAGCCACGGCCACGAGAAGTCGCCCACGGTGTACCAGTATTCCGTCGTGATCCACGCCGTGACGAGCGTGACGTAGGCCAACGCCTTGGGGGCTTTTTTCGAAACGGTGTGGAAGAGCATGAAGGCGATCATGTTCATCGTCGTCGATGCGAGCGTGGCGGCCGGGGGGCCTACGGGCGTGGCGTACCAGATCCACCAGATCGTCAGGGCGTTCCACAGCACGAACGCGAGCGTCGCCCAGCCGAACATGCCCCACCACGAGCGGCGCGTGTCGTCGTACGACGCGCTCACCCACAGCAGCGGGACGAACCCGATCAGGAGCGTCATGCCCGTCATGCCGAGCCACCCCGGCGAGAGCAGGATGGCCGATAGGATTACCGCCGCGAATCTACGAAACATGAAATGAGATTTTTACGACGGCAAAAGTAGTCAAATGGGCGCAGATTTCAAAATATTTCATACTTTTGTAACGAAACTAACCAATCTGTCATACTAATGAAGAAATTGCTCATTTTATTGGCTGCCCTTGGGGGCATTCTCCTGTTTTCCGGTTGCGAATCGAAAGGATGGAAGACGGTCGACGGCGTGATCGTCTTCGATACGCCCGCGCGCGAACCGGGCCAGAAATCGGTGCTGGGACTCAAAACCGCGCCGATGGAGACGGTCCGTGTGGGTTTTATCGGGCTGGGCATGCGCGGCCCCGGGGCTGTGGAACGCTTCACGCACCTCGACGGTGTCGAGATCAAAGCCCTGTGCGACCTTTATCCCGAGCGCGTGGACAGCGCGCAGGCGATTCTCGTGCGCCGCGGATTTCCCGAGGCGGCTCCGTACAGCGGCGAGGAGGGCTGGAAACAGCTTTGCGAGCGTGACGACATCGACCTGGTGTACATCGTGACCCCGTGGCAGCTGCACGTCCCGATGGCCGTTTACGCCATGGAGCACGGCAAGCACGTCGCTGTCGAAGTTCCCGCCGCCACGTCGCTTGAAGAGTGCTGGCAACTGGTGAACACCGCCGAGAAGACGCAGCGGCACTGCATGATGCTCGAAAACTGCGTTTACGACTTCTTCGAGCTGACGACGCTCAACATGGCCCGGCAGGGACTGTTCGGGGACATTCTCCATGTCGAAGGTGCGTATATCCACGACCTCGACGCTTTCTGGGACTACTATCAGGACAGCTGGCGTCTGAAATTCAACCGGGATCACCGCGGCGACGTCTACGCCACGCACGGCCTCGGTCCCGCCTGTCAGCTGCTCGACATCCACCGCGGCGACAAGATGAACTGCCTGGTGGCGATGGACACCCGCTCGGTCAACGGGCTGAAACTCGCCCGCGAGAAGCTGGGCGCTGAAGAATTCGCCAACGCCGACCATACGACGACGCTGATCAAGACCGAGAAGGGCCGCACGATCCTGCTCGAACACAATGTCTACACGCCCCGTCCGTACAGCCGCATGTACCAGCTGACCGGCACGAAGGGATTCGCCAACAAATACCCCGTTCAGGGCTATGCCTTCAACCCCGACCAGCTTGCGGATTCGGGCGTGCCCGACCACGAGAACCTGAACGCCCACCGTTTCGTGTCGAAGGAGGTGCGTGAGGCGCTGATGGCGCGGTACAAGGACCCGATCGTCCTCGACATCGAGGCCAAGGCCCGCGAGGTCGGCGGTCACGGCGGCATGGATTTCATCATGGACTACCGGCTGGTCTACTGCCTGCAACATGGCCTGCCGCTGGATCAGGATGTCTACGATGCGGCCGAATGGTCGTGCATCGGCGCCCTTACGGCGATGTCGCTCGAACACAACAGCGTTCCGGTGGCCGTTCCCGACTTCACGCGCGGCGACTGGAACAAGACCGACGGTTACCGGCACGCGATGCTGGTGCAGTGATCCGGAGACCGTATGGACGAAAAGACGGCCCGGTCAACCGGGATTGACGCTGCGGGCGCAGGAATGTGAAAAGCGGCAGACCGAATCATCGGTTCGGTATTTGTAGGTAAACGAACATGCAGAAAAGAGTAAATATCATGTTTACAGGTGTTTAATTCCCTGTTCTGCATCTGTTCCGAGCAATAAAATTGCAGAATCGGGCAGGATTAACGGTGAGTTGTGTTACTTATCCGTTACCTGCCCGAAATGCTTTGATTTACGCTAAAGTGTTTGTTTTCAGCTTATTGTGTTGGATTTCCGCATAACAAATAACTTGACTTAACGTTTAACCCATCCAAAAAGTTCAAGTTATTATGCAACGCAGCACTTTCAAAGTCCTTTTCTACGTAAAAAGGCAGTCGGAGAAATCGGGTCAGGTTCCCATTATGGGCCGTATTACGATCAACGGTACAATGTCGCAGTTCAGCTGTAAACTCACCGTTCGTTCTTCCCTCTGGGACGCCAAAGCAAACAAGGCGGCAGGTAAAAGCCTCGAAGCCCAACGCCTCAATGAAAAACTGGAAAATATCAAGACCAATATCGGCAAGCAGTACCAGCGTCTCTGCGACCGGGATTCGTATGTTACGGCCGAAAAAGTCCGCAACGCCTTCCTCGGTATGGGCGACGACTGCCGCCTGCTGTTGCAGACCTTCGACGAATACCTTGCAGGGTTCCTCAAACGTGTGGGCAAAGACCGCGCCTATTCGAGCTATGACAATTACCGCAAACGCCGTAACCGGCTTGCCTCTTTCCTCGAATACGAATACCGTGTAAAAGATATTCCTTTCAAAGAGCTGAAGCGGGATTTCATCGAAAAGTTTGTGGTCTACCTCTCCTCGGTACAAGGGATGCGTTCCGGGACGATCCATTCTACACTCAAGAAGCTGAAGCTGATGACCTATACGGCTTATAAGAACAACTGGATTCCCGCCGATCCTTTCGCCGGGTTCTATGTCAAAGCGGAATACTCGGAACGTCGCTACCTCTCGGCCTCGGAATTGCAGGCCGTGATGGATGTCAGGCTCCCCAACTACCGAACGGGCATCAACCGGGATGCCTTCGTCTTCTGCGCCTTCACGGGCCTGAGCCATGCGGACGTGGTGAAACTTACCCATACGGACATCCATACGGACGATAACGGAGAGCGGTGGATCATCGACAAACGGCAAAAGACAGGTACGCAGTTCCGTGTTAAGCTCCTTCCCGCCGCTGAAATGCTCTACAAGCGTTATAAGGATACATATCGCACAAGCGAGAAGGTTTTTCCGCTTAAAGGCACTTATAAAACACTGAACATGTCGTTACGTCATGTTGCCAGACATGCCGGTCTGTCGTTCAACCCGACGATCCACATGGCGCGGCATACCTTTGCCACAACGGTCACGCTTACGCAGGGCGTACCTCTGGAAACGGTCAGCAAGATGCTGGGACATAAACATATCACCACGACCCAAATCTACGCCCAAATCACCAATGACAAGATCGGCCGGGATATAGCGGCATTGAGCGAGAAACTGAACGGTATCTTCAAGGTCGCGCAGTAATCCGGCGCGATCCCGGAATATCATATCCCAGTCATTTATTTCCACCGGCAGGAAATTAAACGCCGGAGATGGAAATACGCAAGGCCATGCGAATCGCCCGAGGGGCGAGCCTTGCGTATTTCCATCCCCGGCGTGTTGCTGGACGCATGTAGATTTGCAGCGTGATGTAATCACAGGTAATTTTGATATGGCGTCGCAGTGAACCGGGGCTTGTCGTAAGCTTTGAGGCTTGGCGGTAGATTTGGACTGCGATTCCATTAACCTGAGAGAATGGCTGTTTAGAATTGTAGGTTTGAAGACCTGGTACATGTGATAGCATACGACTCTCACAAAACTAACAAGTTATGCACTATTTGTATTATGTAGGTCTGGATGTGTCGAAAGAGACTTTCGATGCGTCTTTGGTCGCCTTCGAGGATGCAAACGAGATGGCTCACCGCAAATTCGCCAACTCCCGAAAAGGGATCTGCTCGTGTCTGCACTGGGTTGAGAAGCGGCATGGTATTCTGCTCGACGATGTGATTTTCTGCGCCGAGGATATGGGGAGCTACATATCCGAGATGGCGGTTTGTGCTTCCGACAGGACGCTGACTTTCAATTTTTCACTGATCTCGCCGTTGGTAATCAAGTATTCGATGGGTATTGCCCGTGGCAAAACAGACAGAGTGGATGCCCGGCGTATCGCCGAGTATGCGATCACTCACTATCGGAAGATAGCCCTTTATCTGCCTGCAGAGAAGGAACTGTGTCAGTTGCGCACATGGCTGATCTTAAGGGCTCATCTGGCAAAACAACGTGTCGCGAAACTGGTGTTGCTCGAAAAATTAGACTACAAAGAGAAATTCGCGGATGTATCTATTCAACGTTCCATGCTCCAGGAGGAGATCGCGTATGCAGAAACTCATATGAAAACCATCGAACGGGAAATGAAGGAACTGATAGCCGCCGACAGCAACATTTGCCGGAACTACAAGCTGCTGACCAGCATCAAAGGTGTAGGGCCGATCACGGCCATTGTGATGCTCTGTTCGACGCTTAATTTCACCAAAATCACAGACCACCGCAAGTTTGCCTGCTATTGCGGGCTGGCTCCGTTCGAACATAGCTCCGGCACAAGCGTTCGCGGGGGATGCCACACATCGAGCATGGCGAATCGAGACATTAAAGTACAACTGAACCGCAGTGCACTGATTGCCATCAGGTGTGATCCGCAACTAAAGGCATATTACGAACGCAAAGTAGCTGAAGGTAAACATAAATTCAGCGTCCTGAATGCTGTGAGGGCCAAAATCGCCGCCAGATGCTTTGCCGTCGTAAGGCGTGGAACACCATATGTAGCATTGCAGATATAGCCCGGTATACATATCTGCCATTCGATAAGATTTTGAGATCGTTCAAAATCTCAAAATCTTATTGTCGGAACAGTCCGTCTAATTGGGGGCTGAACCTACTCATAATTAATGTATTGTCATTTCCGTACTCCGCAAATTAACGATTCTGACTATGGGATGCAAGGCTATACAAGCGCTTCGCGGCCTTGCATCCCATAGCCAGAATCATTTTGCTAAACGCTACGACAAAAAATGACAATTTCCGGGCATGAAACTTTTTGCAGTTTTTATTTGGTTTTATCTTAGAATTCATGTATTATGCTGCGGACATGAATGATCTCGGACAACGCAGTCTCGCATGGAGAAAGGTTGTATTTTATTGATGTTTGGAATGTCGATTCGAAAATTCATCATTCTTTCCGCGCTGATCGTTTCCGGATGCATTTCGCATCCGGAAACGATCGACATCGACTTCGATTCCGGAACGGAGGACTATACGCCTCTCGTACGCAAGATCCTTGCGGAGCATCCCGCCGGTGAGGTCACAATCCGATTTGGAGCAGGGACGTTCGACTTCTATCCCGAACAGGCGGCCGGCAGCTATCTCTGCGTTTCGAACAACGACAACGGCTATAAACGTTGCGCTTTTCTGCTCGAGGAGATGCGACGTGTACGGATCGAAGGGACCGGAGAAAAGACCCAGTTGAGATTTCATGGTGCAATCGTTCCGTTCCGCGTCGCTCGATGCGAACAGATCGTTTTCGAGGCTTTCACGATCGATTACGACGCATCGTTCATCTTCGAAGGCCTCGTCGTTGGCAACGATCCTCGTACGCACAGCATCACGCTCCGTCCGCTCGATCCGGAACGTTTCGAGATCCGGAGCGGGGAACCCTGGTTTACGGGCTACGACTGGGCGAGTCCGTTCGGTGAAAATATTTTGTTCGATCCCGGAACCCGTTCGCCCTACTATCAGGCCGAACAGTACGAACACGATCAAAAAAAAACGCTGCAGGCCGAATGGATCGGCGATTCGCTTGTCCGTCTGAGCGGCTACTCGTCTCGGGAGCTGCCTCCTGTGGGAAGCGTCTACACGGATAAAGGCCCCCATTCGACTAACCGCCGCTATCCGGGATTCTCGTTTTACAAGTCGGCCGGTGTTGAAGTCCGGAACGTAACGCTTCACGATTCGGGCGGCATGGCGCTGATCGCCGAGAACTGTCGCAACGTCGTCTGCTCGCAATACCGGGTTGAAGTCCCGCCTCAAAGCGGCCGGATGGTCTCCGCATCGGCCGATGCCACTCATTTCGTCGGATGTTCGGGAAAAATAGTGCTCCGGGCCTGCCGGTTCGAAAGCATGCTCGACGATGCCACGAACATTCACGGTGTTTACATGACGGTTGTGGATCGGCTTTCCGGGAACCGGTTTGGGGCCAGTTTTGGGCACTTTCAGCAGGAGGGTTTCGATTTTGCCGAACAAGGTGATTCGCTCGTCTTCATCGATCGTGCCGATCTGGGGGTACTCGGCTGCGGACGAGTCGAGGAGGTGAACCACGTGAATGAAAACTACTACATCATCCGAACCGGATTCGACCTGAGCACGATTCCGGACTCGGTGCACATTGCCGTCGGGAACCGCGCGGCCGATGCCGATGTCGAAATATCGGAATGCACGGTTCGTTATAATCGCGCCCGGAGTTTTCTGCTTTCGACTCCGGGCGACGTATGCGTCGAAAACAGTGATCTTTCTTCGATGATGGCCGGAATACGCATTTGCGGTGACGCCAACTACTGGTTCGAATCGGGACGTACGCGCAACGTCGTGATCCGTAACAACCGATTCGGCACGATGGCTACCGGAGGCTGCTCTCCCCAGGCCGTTCTGCAGATCGATCCCGTTATTTCGCATAATGCCCGGAGCGGGGGAACTCCGTATCACGGATGTATCCGTTTCGAAGGGAACCTCGTGGAGTCGTTCGACAACCAGTTGATTTATGCTCTCTCGGTCGATTCGCTTGTCATCAGCAGGAACCGGTTCGTCGATTCCCGCCGGTTTGAGCCCCGGTTCGCCGGTCTCTCGGTCATCGATGCCCAGCACTGCCGCAGCGTCACAGTCCGGGACAATGACTTCTCTGGGTGGAAGGAAAATTCGACAATCAGTCTGGTCGACTGTTCCGAGCATTGTTTGGAGGGTGAAGAGATGCCTCGAATGGTTGAGAATCCTAATCCGTACTTCTATGAAAATTAGTCGATACATCCTCCCGATTCTCGCGACCGCATGGATCGGAAGCGTTTCGTCCCGGCCGTTCGGAGATACGCTTCGGATGCGAGATTTCGGTGCGTTGCCCGATTCGGGAGAGGATGCTTCCGAAGCCTTGCGAAAAGCCGTCGCTACCATCGGAAAGCGGGAAATCCCCACCGTATTGTGTTTCGAGGCGGGGCGGTACGATTTCCATGCCCCGGGGGAGCAGGACGACCGGGTGAACATCGTGGCAAGACTCCGCGGCATTCGGGATTTAATAATCGACGGCGGTGGCGCCGAATTCATCGCACACGGGCGTTTGATGCTTTTCTTGGCTGAGGAGTGCGAAAGACTGACGATTCGCAATTTCTCGCTCGACTGGGAACGCCCCTATATCACACAGGCTTCGATCGTTGCTCTTGGGG